>WNGE01001661.1_pt1 | contig 28000 bp, 24 predicted proteins | sample 5400651 | NCBI WGS metagenome assembly WNGE01 (sample SAMN13153370, study PRJNA577476) | soil metagenome | isolation source: 60 cm soil or saprolite under grassland replicate 2 | place: USA:California | collected 2016-06-15 | reverse complement strand
TTGTGTTCATCCTCGAGGTCATGACGTTCGACGATTTCGTTGATCTCCTCCATGCAATTGTCGAGGGAAATCTCGTGTGGGAAGTCCGAGGCGAACATGAATGGTTCGGGGCCGACGCGCTCGATGGCATAGGCGAGCGCCTTCTCATTGCCTTCGCAGCTGACGAACAATTTGCCGCTGGTAAAATAATCCACGGGTTTGCGTTGAATACGTAGGCCGCCATACTCCAGCTCTCGTTCCAAGCGGTCGATCACCATGGGAATCCAACTCGTGCCACCCTCGAGAAAGCCGACACGCAAGTTGGGAAATTCGTCAAACACACCATCGACGATCATACCAGTGGCGGCGATGGCGAGGGGAACCGGCATGCCGAGCGCTCGAGTGGCTGGGAATACCGTGTAAGTGTTGAAACCGAGATCGCCGTAGCAGCCGCCGTGCACGGCGAGCGCGCAGTCGAGCTTCGCGGCTTCTTCATACACCGGCCAAAAATGTTTGGCGCTCAGATGCGGGGTCAAGCCATTGGACGGCAGCATCGCGCCGACCATGCCCAGCTCTTTGACTGCGCGGCGCAGCTCCGTGACCGCTGCCGGAACCTCTTGCAGGGGAATTAAAGCGATGCCCTTCAAGCGCGGACTGACTTTAAGATACTTCACGTGGAGCCAGTCGTTATAGGCTTTTGCATAGGCGATCGCCCACGGCGGAAAAGCAACCTGGCCGTAAGCCAATCCTTCGGTCGGATAAAGCACGCTCGATTCGAGCCCGGTCTTTTCGAGAAACTGAAGCCACTTTTCCGGGCCGACGTTGGGATCGAACGTGCCGGGTTTTCGCTCTTCCAATCTAGGCGTATGAAATCGATCGAGACTGGGCAATATCCGCCGGGGATTCATATGGCCTGTGGTTTTAAATGGTTCGCCGACATAACTGATCATCTCGTCGACTTTCTCCATCACGTGGCCGTCGCAATCGACGTATTTGCTCGGCATCGTTTCCTCCGCGGGTGTGGTTTGAATGTTACGTGCTGAGGCATAAAGAAGACTGGTCAAAAAGATCACAAAAAGGGGCGACCGCCGGTCGCCCCTACAGTTTTGCGTCCTCTACCTTCTTTACGGTTAAATTTGTCATATCTTATAAAAGTGCCGGGCGTTATCGCCAAGTATCGCGGCTTTGTGATCCTGCTTGAGGTCTGTGCGGTCAAGGATCTCATTGATTTCTTCCATGCAGTTGCCCAGCGAAATCTCGTGCGGGAAATCCGAGGCAAACATGAAGGGCGCGGGCCCGACTCGTTCGATCGCGTAGGCCAACGCCTTTTCATTACCCTCACAACCGACGAAGAGACGCCCGCTGGCAAAATAATCTTCCGGCTTACGTTTTAGCTGCAGACCGCCGTATTCCATCTCGCGTTCCAATCGGTCGATGACGATCGGCATCCAAGCCGTGCCGCCTTCGAGAAAGCCAATTCGTAATTTCGGAAACTGATCAAGCATGCCTTCGACGATCATGCCGGTGGCGGCGATGGCCAGCGGAAAGGGCATGCCGAGAGCACGAGTCGCAGGAAAAACGCCGAAAGAGTTAAAACCGAGATCGCCGTAGCAGCCGCCGTGCACCGCGAGCGCGCAGTCGAGCTTTTCCGCCTCCTCATAGACCGGCCAAAATTCCTTAGCGCCGAGGTGAAATCTGAGACCGTTCGACGGCAGCATCGCACCCAGCATGCCCAATTCTTTGACGGCGCGGCGCAATTCGATAACGGCGCTCGGCACGTCCTGCATTGGAATCAGCGCGACGCCTTTGAATTTAGGACTGAACTTCAAGTATTTTTCGTAGAGCCAATCATTGTAGCCTCTGGCGTAAGCGACCGCCCATTGAACGAAAGAGATCTGGCCATAGGCGAGCCCCTCGGTTGGATAAAGTACGCTGTATTCGAGTCCCGTCTTATTCAAAAACTCCATCCATCTTTCAGGTCCGATAGAAGGGTCAAAAGTCCCAGGAGTGCGGCGCTGGAGCCGCGGCGTATGAAAGCGGTCAAGGCTCGGCACCATGCGCCGCGCATTGATCTCGCCCTCGATGCCATTGACTTTGCCGATCAGCTCCGCGATTTCATCAACCTTTTCCATCACATGACCGTCACTATCTACGTAATGAGTTGCCATTGCATTACTCCCTTCAAACAATTGAGCTGCGTCCTGAATAGTTAAGGCAGGGCTACCTGTCAATAGATAATCCGAGAAACAACGTCTTGGGCCAGAAGACTCAAAAGCTAAATCCCAAACTCGCGGGCAACGGACTTGTCACGAAGGCAGGTCTTGGTTTATTGCTAACCCAAAGGGGCCTGAATCATGCCTTATGTCAAAGCCAAAGACGGCGTCGACATCTACTACGAAGTTTCCGGCCAGGGCACGCCGTTTTTATTTCTTAGTGAGACCGCATGCGACGGCGCGGTGTGGAATCTTTACCAGGTTCCAGAGTTTGCGCGCGACCACCGAGTCGTTATCCTCGATTATCGCGGCACGGGCTTGTCCGGCAAACTCTCGGTTAAATACAGCACAGAGATGTTCGCAGATGATGCCGCGACGGTTCTCGATCATCTTGGTCTAGATGGCGCGATCGTTTGCGGCCACTCCATGGGCGGCAGAGTTGCGCAACTTCTTGCCCTCGATCATCCGCGCAGAGTCAGTAAACTGATCCTTGCGTCCAGCGGTGCGGCACATCCGGGTGACCGGGGGATCCCGCTGCGGATCGCCAAAGAAATGGTTGAGATGGGCTACGAAAAATACGTGCGTGAGCACACGATTGTCGTGGGTTGGACGGAGATCTACGCGCGCAATCACATCAACCTCATCGAAAAGTATCTCCAGGTGCGCATGGCCAACCTCTGCCCGGTAGAGTTCTACTTCCGCCATGTGCTGGCGCGCCAGGAACACGACACGAGCGAGCGGCTGAAAGACATCAAAGTCCCAACCCTGATTTTCGTGGGCGACGACGATCATTTTGTCGTCAGCGACATGTCACACCGCAGCGGCGCGGATATTCTCGCCAATGGAATTCCCAATTCTAAGCTGATCGTCCTGCCCGGCGAGCGGCACAGCTATTTTTATACGGAGCCGGAGAAAGTTCATGGCATGATGCGCGATTTCTTAAAAGAAAGTTAGAGAACCCAGGCGGCATATTTTTCTCGATTGAAAAATTTAGGTGTCTTACGGAGGAAGTCATGGCGTACGACGCAAAGGGTAGAACAAAAAACTTTCCGGTGTTTGATTGCGATAGCCACATTTACGAGCCACCGGAGATCTGGGACAAATATATTCCGCAGAACCATCGCGATTTCGCTAAGACGCACTTCTATCGCGACGCTGACCGGCTATTCCTGGTGCGCAATGGGAAGATTAGCTTCAGAGACCCCGACAAGTGGAAGTATCCCGGCGAGACTTGGCACCCGGGTCTGACCAAGAAGATCATCGGTGAGACGCAACCGGGAACCAAAGAATGGGATGAAAAAATCGGCAGAAACAAAAGCGCCAGAGATCCACACGCAAGACTCAAAGACATGGACGCCGCGGGCATCGACCAGGTGATGATTTTCCCGTCGACGTTTGTGTATTTGCCCCTGGTCGAGAACGCCGACGCGGCATACATCTGCGCGCGGGCTTACAACGACTGGGCCTTCGACTATTGCAGCGCGGCCAAGAAACGGCTTTACCCGGCGGCGGGTTTGCCGGTACAAAATGTCGACTACGCCATTGAAGAACTGCGGCGCGTGGCCAAACGGGGGTTCAAATCCGCTCTGGTCCGGCCGATCATCGCCCAGGGTAAGTATCCGACATTTCCTGAGTTCGATCCGTTGTGGAAGGAATTCGAAGAGCTCGGCATTGTGCTGGGCATGCACACGTTCCCATCGAGAGGCGAGGCGATGTCTCCGGAGTTGGCCGAACGGATGGGCGCGAACCGCAAGCGTTTGTTCGGCGACGAAGATCTGATGGTCTACTCACCCGGACAGTTCGTCGCCAACATTATGCAGGGCATGGGCTCAAAGCAGGCCGGTGATGCGGCCTATGGTTTTATCGCAGAGGCGATGACCTGGACCGGCGTCGTGCTCATGACGGGATGGCTGGAAAAGTTTCCGCGCTTGAAAGTAGCGATTCTCGAATCCAACTCGAGTTGGCTGCCGCTGGTGTTGGAGAAGGCCGAGACTTATCTCGACCTGTACAAACACTTGGGCGAAAAGGTCGGCGATCCGCACGACGTGTTTTATAAACATTGCTTCATCGCCTTCGAGAGCGATGAAGTCATCACGTTGCGGTTGTGGGATTTGTACGAGAACATCGCGCTATGGTCATCGGACATGCCGCATCTCGACGCCTCGGATGTTTGGGAGGCGATCGATAACATGAACAAGTGGAAAGTGCCGCAGAACGTCCAGGAAAAGATGCTCGGCGGCAACGCCAGGCACTTATACGGCATCGAGCCGCAGCTGGTGGTCACCAAGGCCCCGGATGACTATCGACCACAGACGATGTCGCGGTACGCGTAAGTGAGAAGAAAGAATTAACCACAAAGCGCCTAGCGCGGCAGAGCCGCAACCAAATCGGAATGTCTCGCGCAAAGGCGCAAATGCCGCCAAGAAAAAAGCTTTGTCATTTCGACCAAAGGGAGAAATCTTTCTTAGATCGCTAGCATTTTGCTCGGGATGACAGGCCCGTCACTTTGCGTTCTTGGCGTCTTGGCGCGAGTAAATCCCAGATTGACTGGCGAAAAATTTGCGCAAGGCGCGGAAATTTTCAAGAATAGTAGTATATAGCGCACAAAGTATTTAGCCGCAGAGAACGCAAAGGGCGCAAAGAGAAACTCGCTGGCAGGGCACGGCAGGCCGTGCCCTAACGGTTCACGCCTCGCGCCACCCGCCTATCTTTTGTAAAGCTGTTTAACGAAACCGGTTGCTTCGATCTCCCGCACTAGGCTCGCGTCGACGAAAACCCGAGGGTCGGCCGCTGCCGCTCTGGGATCCCGCGGAGCGAGATCATCGAGCGCGGTTTTCACGCCTTCGGGCGTCGGCAGTAAATTATCCGGATAGGCCGCCGTGTAAGCATGCCACGCACGTTCGAGACCCTCTTGGTCGGAGAGTTTCAAGTATTTTCCCCAAATCGCTTTTGCCTCTTCCTTATGGGTTTTGTTGAAGTGAATCGCCTCGATCATCGCGCGAGAGAATTTCAAAAGCAGCGGCCGTTTCGCTTTGACGATCGCTTCGCGCGACAACACGCTGTTCCACCAGAAGGGAATCTTCAACGAGCCGATATCGAAAAGATCGCGAAATCCTAGCTGCAACGCTTGGCGCACGAAGGGCTCTGGGATAATGGTAAAGTTGATCACGCCCTTCGACAGCGCTGCGAAACGCTCCGGGTTGCCGCCGGCGGTTATAATCTTTGCATCCTTGTCCGGATCGATTCCCAGCCGTCTTAGAGCAAAGCGCAAACCGAGATCAGAAGTGCTGCCGATCCGATTGACGCCGCCGATCTTGCCCTTCAATTGCTCGGCGCTGGAGATGTTTTGCGCGGTGATAATATGATCAACGAAGGTGCGAACCATGCCGAGAATCATTACGGTGTCCGCTCCCGCTAAACGGGAACTCACGAGCGTCGCGACCGATGTCGCGGAGACGTCGATTTCACCCGCCAATAGAGCCTGCAAAACGATCGGGCTTGCGCTGATGCTGATGATCTCAGGCTCGACTGCGTATTTTTGCAGCAACTTTTTTTCTTGTAGCACCCACACAGCCGCGTTGGCGGGGCTGGCACCGGCCCAGGCGATGCGGATCTTGTCTTGCGCGAAAGCGGTGCCAATGGCGTGGACAAACGACGTTGCCACGAGAAGCATTACCAGAAGTTTACCGACCACAGCTGGTCACCTCCTCACCCGTTCCGTCCGATACAACAAATATTCGCAATCGACCGCGAGATTTAGCAGCTAGGATGGCATATCCGCGAGCAATCGTCCGTATCCCGGGATCGGATGGCGGAGGCCGAGGCGCAATTGCGTTTCCCATGCCCGCGCGGGGCCGGCGTGGACGACGGTTAAGCCGGTGTCTTTTTCCAAACGATCGATGATCTCCACGGTTTTCCATGCCGAGCCGAGCATGTAAATTCCGTCGGCGTCCTTGTGTTTGGCGGCGATGCGCTTCATGAATTCAAGTATTTGCTCGGGCGGTACGCTCGGCACGGCAGCGAAGGGCGAGTCAATTCCCTCCATCGCCAGCACTTGGAATCCTGCGTCGGTAAAATAGCGCGCGAAGATATTGTTCATCTTTTCGGGGAAATAGGTCGCGCCGACAAACCTTTTCATGCCGAGGGTGCGCAGCGCATGCACGTGATTCTGCCCGGACGTAAACATCTGCACGCCGTACTTTTTCTCCCAGCTGCTAATCAGCTCCTGTTCTTTTTGGTAACCGAGTAGCATGAACGGCGGAGCGCCGCTTGGGCGAACCAAGTCGGCGCCCATCGTTGCCAGCTCGGCAGCTTTTTCTTCGTAACCTGGCATCGACATACTGAACTCTTCCTCCGTGCCGCGCGTGAAGTTCATCGTCAGATAAACGAACTTGATCTTTGCCGGGATCAGAGAGTCGAGATCGAGCTCCTGTCCGGCTTCGGGACGATTGGTAGGGCGGACGGTGCCGACGAGATATTCTTTTTGAGTTTCAGCCATGAATTTTGCCTCCTTTGCAGACAGTCGAATTGTAGATAGCGATCGGATCTAAGCACTTGTGCCGAGTTGGCGTCAAGCGACGCGCGCGAATAACTGGACAATCAGATAGCGGATAACCTATGATTCACAAGCTTCTAAGCCGAATTTTTTGCAAACGAGCCGGAAAATGATCAGAGTCGGATTCATCGGACTGGGCCGCATCGGTAAACCGATGGCGATTAACGTTCTTAACGCCGGCTACGATCTCACCGTGTACGACTTACGCGAACAGGCTGTGAGAGAATTAGCGGACTGCGGAGCGACGGCCGCTCACTCGCCAAAAGAGGTGGCCGCTGGAACGGATGTTATAGAGCTTGCGGTCGTCGACGATGCGCAGGTGGAGGAGGTGTTGCTCGGCAATCGCGGTGTACTCGCAGGGTCACGTCCGGGAACCATTGTCGCGATTCACAGCACGGTCTATCCAGAAACAGTCAGGAAAATGGCAAAGGCTGCCGAAACCAACAGTGTGCACGTCATCGATGCGCCGGTTAGCGGCGGCGAGACCGGCGCTCGGGAGAAGTCACTTTGTTATATGGTCGGCGGTGAGCAGGCGATCCTCGATCGTTGCCGCGAGGTGTTGGCTACGTCCGCGGCGAATATCTTTCATATGGGCGCTCTGGGCAGCGGCGCCGCGGCGAAGATGATCGTGCAAGTCGTGACCTGCATCAACATGCTTGCAGCCCATGAAGCCGAGCTGCTCGCCGGGCAAAGCGGTTTAGACTTCGCGGCCTTGCAGAAAGTGATGCATATGAGCTCGGCGCAAAGTTTCGTCGCAGATAATTGGCTTGACAGGTTCAAGCTACCACAAGACCCCATTGAGATTCGCCGCAAACGCACTGAAGTGTTTCAAAAAAGCCTTGCGCCGGCGATTGAGATGGCACAACGGCTCGGTTTGTCACTTGCGGGCGCGACATTAGTCGAGCCCCTATTGCCAAAGATCATGGGCATCGAGGAATCCTAGGCGTTGATCGTAACTCAAACACGTATTTAGATGGGAGATAAGGTGGGACTCGTATCAGTGCTATTGTTGTTTTTCGTGATCGCATGGTTGCCGGACGGCGAAGCCGAGGTTGTGAAAGTCGCGATGCCAAGCACGACGCAGGCGGTGCTGCCGTTCATGATCGCGAGGGACAAAGGATATTATCGCGCAGAGGGGTTGGACGCCGAGCTGGTTCTCATGAGCGCACCAACCGCCAGCCGCGCCTTGTTGAGTGGCGACGTCGCGATTGCCACCGTGGGAGGCGCCGGCTTGCCGCCGCTGTTGCGCGGCTCGCCGTTCAAGTTTCTGTTTACCACCTATAACCGGGCGATGTTTTGGCTCTACGCGAAACCGGAGATTCGCGATGTCAAAGCACTGAAAGGTAAACGCGTCGGCGTGTCCGGTATCGGCAGCGGACCTGACTCCCTGCTGCGGGAAATCTTGCGACAGAACGGGCTCGATGCCAATCGCGACGTGGCCGTTCTTAGCCTCGGTGTGATGCCGACGATTTTTTCTGGGCTGCAAAGCGGGATTGTCGATGCGGCTATGCTTTCACCTCCCGTTACTTTCAAAGCCGAGGAAGGTGGATTTCGCGAATTGGTATCCTTCCCAAAGCAAGATCTGGTCGAGCTCCAAGGAAGCATTCTCGTGCGAGACGCCTCGCTGCAGTCAGATCCGACGCAGATGGAGAGATTCCTCCGTGGCACGTACAAGGGATTTCTCTATATCAAGGAAAATCGCACCGGCACGATTCCCATCGTCGCGCGTTATCTGCAGGTCAATGAAAGCGTTGCCGCGAAGGCGTACGATCACGTTGTGAAGCCGGCGATGACTCAAGACGGAACGCTTAACCCGGAGATGCAAGCGAAAGCAGTTGAGCATGTGCTCAAGCGACTCGATCTCAAAGAAGCACCGCCATTGGCAAAGATTTTTGATTTCTCGCTGGCGCGAAAAGTGATGACCGAATTGCAATCCAAAGGTTGGAGACCCGGGCCGTAGGTCGGGGTTGGTTCTCACCACGAAGGACCTAGCGCGGCGAAGCCGCAAGCGAAGAAAGAAAAATATTCACCACAGAGACGCTGAGAGCGCAGAGTTATTTTTTTAGAATCTCATCCTCCGTGCCCTCCGCGCCTCTGCGGTGAGTCTTCCGGCAATTTGCGCGAGCCGCGAAAATTTCGAAGCATAGTAGTACGAAGAGCACGAAGGAAATATCTTCAGCATGGCGTTAAAACTTAGCATGACTTGCGCGCTCTATGACCGAAGCCAACCGCTCATCGATGGACGGATCAAGCCTCGTGACATCGACCTGGAAATTCACGTCAACTCGGACGATCGTAGCCGGCAGCGCGACGCGCGCGAGGGAAAGTTCGACATCGCGGAATTTTTCACCGGTATCTACATGGCCGATCTGGAACAAAGAACTCTGGGATTGACGGCGATTCCGATCTTCGTCAAGCGCATGTTTCGCCATTCGTATATCTACATCAACAAACGCTCGGGGATTCGTACTCCCGCCGATCTCAACGGTAAGCGAGTCGGTTTACAGACGTGGTTCACGACGACGGCGCTTTGGGCGCGCGGCATCTTGGAAGACGAATATGGCGTCGATCTCAAGTCGATTACTTGGGTAGCCAATTGGGGCGAAAAGATCGGTCAATGGCAGCCGCCGCCTTGGCTCAAGCTTGAGATTGCGCCTCAAGGCGCCAAACTTCACGATCTTCTCGTTGCCGGAAGTATCGATGCTGGGATCACGACAGAAACCTGGGCGCCCTTCGGCCATCCGGATATTGAGTTCTTAATTCCCAACTATGCGGAAGAGGAAAGACGTTATTACAAAAAGACAGGCTTCTTTCCGATCCAGCACACGCTCGTGATCAAAACCGCCATGCTGGAAAAATATCCTTGGGTGGCGATAAGCATGTTCGATGCGTGGCAGGAGGCTAAGCAGGAATGTTATCGCTGGCTCGATCGACAGCGGATTCACATGACAGCATTGTGGTATCGTACGCTGTGGGAAGAGGAGCGCATGATCGCCGGCCCCGATCCATATCTTTGGGGATTCAAGAAAACCCGCGCCGAAGTGGATAAGATGCTGGATTACGCTTTTCATCAGGGCTTGGTATCGCGCCGATTTCAACCCGAGCATATATTTTATCCGAGCACATTGGAGACTTGAAACACGAACAGAGACTGAGAGGATCCTTGTCGTCTTCGGCCGATGAAACGATGATCGTCCAAGACGTGCAACGCGTTCTAACGGTTCAAGCCGATTGAACGGAGCGCTGCGGTTAAAAAGAACGTATAGCGAGGCGAAGATGGATTTTAGCGAAGTGGTTCACACCGGGCCGGAGACTTTAGCCGGACGTTACCTGCGGACGTTCTGGCAGCCGGTTCGCTGCTCCTACGAGCTTTCGGTCGGCCAGGCGCTGCCGATTCGGATCATGGGCGAAGACTTTACGCTCTATCGCGGCGACAGCGGTATTCCCTATCTACTTGGGCCGCGTTGCGCGCACCGTGGAACGCAGCTTTCCGCAGGTTGGGTCGAAGGTGAGTGCATCCGCTGCTTCTATCATGGCTGGAAATACGATGGCACGGGGCAATGTGTCGAACAGCCGGCCGAAGATCAAACGTTCGCGGAAAAAGTCCGCGTTCCGGGCTATCCGGTGAAAGAATATATCGGCCTGATCTTCGCCTATGTCGGAGAAGGAGAGCCGCCGCCATTTCCGCGTTATCCCATATTGGAGAGTACCGAAATCTCTCTCGATGTCGCGGGATTGCGGCGGATCTGCAATTACTTCAACAATATCGACAACTCTCTCGACAACGCTCACGTGCGCTTCGTACACCGGCGGCACCGGGACGCGGCGCAAGATCGAGTCGTGCTTGGCGACCCGATCATTTCCGTCGAGGAGTCCGAATGGGGTATCAAACGCTACGTTAAATATCCCGACGGCAAGGATCTCACCTTTTTCTTCGGCATGCCTAACATCAACTTTATCAACGGCCAAGTGGTCGATCCGGTGATCAAGCGGGCAGATGTTCTGGTATTTAAAGTTCCGGTGGACGATGAAAACCATATTCACTTCGAAGTGCGTGCGATTGCGCTCACCGGCGAGCGCGGACGGGAGTGGATCGAAGAGCGGCGGACGTTGCGGGCAAAAGCAGAACAAGATCGACCGGAGTTGGTCCGAGCTATCCTCGCCGGTAAACTTCGCCTCAGCGACGTGGACCCCAACCGCATCGACTTCGTCATGCTCGAGGATGAAGTCGCGCAAACAGGCCAAGGCGCAATCGCTGTGCGCAGCAACGAACATCTTGGCCGCAGCGACCGCGGGGTATTTCTTCTGCGCAAGATTTGGGAGCGCGAGCTGAGAAACCTAGCGGAGGGCAGGCCGATCAAACAGTGGAGCTATCGGCCAGATATGGTGCCGACGTATCCGGAGGCATAGCAAAGGTCTGCGTCCTCGTGATCGGGTTTCGCTGCTTCAATCATTCCTCTGGCGCTCCGCCCGACTTCGCCAGATCTTCGACCTTGATCTTTTCGACGTTCATTTTTTCCGCGGCTTTGGTCATGCGATCCATCACTTCGTCAAAACTGAGTGGCGCTGCATCTTTGGGGCGAAAGCGGATCGGGTTGATGCGGGCGACGACAAAGCTTTTCAAATAGGGGCTGGTGAGGCCTTTGGCTTTGAGCGCTTCGACTTTTTCCACGACGGTTTTATCGAGATCCATCAATGCCTTGGCTCGTTCGCGGCGAATTTCCAGCGCCGAATCCAGGGGCTTCTTTATGAATTGATCAGAGCGCCGGAGGATCGGATGATAGGCGCCGCCGCTAAACCGGCCGTTTTCAAGATAGCAAAGGCCAAGCGTGATCAGGGCAGCCTCCTCGAACTCCAATGCATAGGTTTCTTCGTTGGCCTCGTCGAGCGTAGCGAGCTCCTCGTACATCTTGATGACTTCCAGCGCGCGCTCGCGCAGATTGTGCGCCTTCTCGGTATTCAGCGCTAGAATCTTATACGCCGCGGAAGTTTCCGGCACGACAATGCCGATAATACATTTGGCGCCCAGCGTCCGCATGGCCGCCAACCGATGGTTGCCATTGGGCGTCCAATAGCGTGTATTGCTCTCTTTGCTTTCTCTGCGCACGACGATGATCGGATCGAGGAAACGCCCGAGCTTGGCGATCACGCCCTCCAGTTTGCGGCCATGGGCGTCGGATAGATTGCGCTGATAGGGAGTCGGCTCGACTTGGTCGATGGGCAATGCCGCCAGGATCAGCCACTGGCCGCCGAAAGGTTCGCGATAGGTGGTGAGAACTTTGCCGCCGTCCTCATTGATGGCTCGCTGCAGTTCTTCAACAGCGTTAGGTGACTCCGTCGTCAACAGTTCCTTGGCAGTGAGTCCGATGGACTTGCCCGCGAGTTTGCGCCGCTTGCGCGGCGCGCCGGGTTTTTTCTTGGTTTTTTTTTCCGCCATTCGACGCTGCCCGTGGCTCCTGATTAGCACGGGACGCGTTACTGTTCCAAGCGGCGAATGTTAGGTCGGCACACCATGACGGCGACTGCAATGCCGGCCACCATGAAACCGCCGACGCCGACCGCCATCGGGGCGCCGGCGAACTCGGCAATAGCACCGGCGATCATGCCGCCGACAGGCATTAAGTCCCAGGTGAGGCCGTAGATTCCCATCACTCGCCCGCGCAGTTGGTTCGGCAAGTTCATTTGCAGGATGGCGCTGATGATCGTCATGTAAAACTGGCTGGTGACGCCGAGCGCGAGCGCAAGCATTAGCGACAACGGGAAGGATACTGAAAATGCGAATGCGATCAGCAAGAGACCGAATGCGATCGCGCCGAGAATCGCCTGGCGGCCTTTGCCGCGGGCATGCGAGAACCATGCGACCAGGAGCACGCCGATGAGCGCGCCTGCGCCCCCCGCGCTCTGCAGAAAGCCGAAGCCTTTAGAGCCAACGTCGAGCACGCTGCGCGCGAATACCGGCATTAGGATCGAGTAGGACATACCGAAGACACTGTTGAAAAATGTCATGCCAATGAACGTATAAAAAACTTCGTTCTTGCGGATGAAGTTCAGGCCCTCGGCCATATGCTGCACGACTCCGGCAGAGGAGGGTGCAGGCAAGGATGACTCGAGACGAATAGCTAGCCACAAGCCAACGGCGATGAGCGAAGCGCAAAAGCAGAAGTAATAGGTAGCACCGATGCCAAGCAAATAAATCAACATGCCGGCGACCGCCGGGCCGAGAAGACGGTTGAACTGCCAAATTGTGCCGCCGACGGCGACGGCGTTTGGAATATCTTCCTTGGGAACCATTTGCGGCAACAGTGCCATTCGGCTCGGCCGGTCGAAGGCGCGCACGCAGCCGGAAAGGAATGTGAGACTCATGACGTGCCACAGCGCTACTCGCTCGATAATGATCAGAGTGCCGAGCAAAAAAAACATCGAAGCGGAGGCACTCTGGGAGAGAATCATGATGCGGCGGCGGTCAGCGCGGTCGGCGATCACGCCGCCGACAAGAGTCAACGCAATGGTTGGCGCGGCAAAGGTCAAGCCGGTGAGGCCAAGCAGCAGCGGCGAATCGGTTAGCTCTAAAACTAGCCAGCTTTGCGCCACGCCCTCCATATTTTGCGCCAGAACCGAGGAGAGCTGGCCGAACCAGTAGAGACGGTAATTGCGATGCTGCAGAGCGCTCAGCGCCTGGAGCAAACGTTGCCTTCCGGAAATAGTATCGACGGCGGTTTTTGACATGGTGATCTTGGGCAAATTGCGGAGAGTTTCGCCATTGTTCATGAATCCATCGGTTGTGTCAAAGAGCACGCGAGACTTTTAGCGAGGCCGATGCTACTTTTAATTTCGCGAGGCTATCTGAGTGAGAGGTGATGAAACGTGGCCCAATACGACTATGATCTTTTTACCATAGGCGCCGGCTCCGGCGGTGTGCGCGCGAGCCGAATGTCGGCATCATTCGGCGCCAAAGTAGCGGTCGCCGAGGAGCGCTATCTCGGTGGGACTTGCGTGAATGTCGGCTGTATTCCCAAAAAACTGCTGGTTTATGCATCGCACTATGCGGAAGATTTCAGGGATGCCGCAGGCTACGGCTGGACGGCAGGGGAGAGCCGCTTTGATTGGGCCACATTAATTGCCAATAAGAATAAAGAGATTCAGCGGCTGAACGACGTGTATCGAAAGATCCTCATCGATGCGGGTGTCGAGGTGATCGAAGCACATGCCGAAGTCATCGATCCACACACGGTTATAGTCAGCGGCAAGAAGGTCACCGCGAAGTACATACTCGCCGCCGTCGGCAGCTGGCCGATGGTGCCAAAGTTTCCCGGGTCGGAATATGCTATCACTTCTAACGAGGCCTTTTGTCTTCCCACATTGCCGGAAAGGGTGGTTATCGTCGGCGGCGGTTACGTCGGCGTCGAGTTTGCCGGGATTTTTCACGGCTTGGGCGCGCGGACTACGCAGCTTTACTGGGGTGAGCTTTTCCTGCGCGGCTTCGATGGCGATATTCGCACTATCCTGGCGGAAGAGATGCGTAAGCGCGGCATCGACCTGCGCTTCAAGAGCGACATCGTCAAGATCGAAAAGGTCGCGAAAACATTGAGGGCGACGTTAACCGATAGCAGCGTAGTCGAGGCTGATCAGATTCTTTATGCCACGGGCAGGGTTTCCAACACACCGAAACTGGGCCTCGAAAATGTCGGGGTTAATCTGAAATACAACGGCGCGGTGGTCGTCGATGAATACTCGAAGTCGAGCGTAGATAGCATTTATGCCATCGGCGACTGCACTGACCGCATGATGCTGACTCCCGTCGCCATCGCCGAAGGCGTGGCGGTGGCCAATACACTGTTCAATGATAAGCCGACCAAGCCTGGTTATCTAAACGTGCCCACAGCGGTCTTCAGCACACCCAACTGCGGCACGGTCGGTCTTACCGAGGAAGAAGCGCGCGAGCAAAATTATCGAGTCGATATTTATCGGACAGCGTTTCGGCCGCTTAGGCACACGCTGACCGGTTCCGACCAGCGCACGATGATGAAGCTGGTGGTCGATCAGACGACGGACAAAGTATTGGGTTGTCACATGGTCGGGCCCGAGGCCGGTGAGATCATCCAGGGTCTTGCCGTGGCGCTCAACTGCGGCGCCACTAAGGCGCAGTTCGACGCTACCATCGGCATTCACCCGACGGCGGCGGAAGAGTTCGTGACCATGCGGACCAAAGCAGCTTAGGCCAGTACCGCTCGCGGGTTCCAGAAAATCCCGCCGTGGGCGTGACAAGTGCGGCAGGCGCTTGCCCGGGTCCACGTCATGACTTGGCAGTCGTGCTACCGTAGACTCACGCCGGAAGAATTTTTAGCACAACTGTCGATCCAAGGCTGTCAGCCACATTCCCCCCAAACGCGGTAGTCGATACTTTGCTTTGCCAGCTTCCGAAGCACCGGCAACGCAGCCCGATTTTTACTGACATAATGAAAGAGTAACCATTCTGCCGGTGGTCCGATGGTACGACAAGCTATGAAGATCAAGCTCTTAGGTTTTGGCATCTTCATTGCTCTGTAAATTCATCAAAATACCGCGGTTGCGAGGGAGTCGATGGATCGGGAAAGGTTTCGAGAGCAAATGCTCGCTGTGATGGAGCGGAAGAAGCACTGGGCCTGGCCCGCATTCACCTCCGGCCGAGTGCCTAAAGATCGGCTCCACTATCACTTTGAGCAGGAGTATGGAACTTATGTCCGCGACTTCCCGGTGATGGTTGGACGCGCGTATGTCCGTTGTCCGATTGCCGCTATTCGCAGAAGCCTTGCCGAAAATCTCTACGAAGAGGAAACCGGCGGACTTGTCGCCGGCAGCCCGCATCCGTTGCTGTTCTTGGAATACCCGCGCGGGCTCGGAATGGATTTGACCCGCTTCGAGCATGTGGAGCTTCTCCCTGCGGCGCAACGCTATCGAAACTTTCTCGACGAGGCGACCCAGCATTACGGGTGGGATATCGCGGCGGCGATCGTGACAATCTTTGTCGAAGGTTCCTGTGACGAACGGTCCGCGTTGAATCCCTCCAATCACAAGCCCCCGGTGCCATTGGAGGAACATCCGCTGGTCAAGTATTACGGTTTGTCGGTGGATCGGCTCGCACTCACCAAGGCACACCGCCAGGTTGAAGGAAACCATCGTGCCTCAGCATGGAAAGCGATCCTGGATTATGTCGTGCCGATGAGACGGGGGGCGATTATTAGGGCGATGGAAGAAGCGCTGCGCAGCTGGTCACTCTATAGGGACGAAGTGGCCTTGATGTGCGGCTTGAAACCGGATAATCGAGCTTATGCCGGAGCCCTCGCCTGTAACGCCACTGAATTGCCTTGAGCTGATTGATAGCAGCGATAAGACCCGCCAAAAACGAGCTCAACCGATCGGTTCACCGCGATAACTTCTGGCCAGAATCTGCATCGGATTGAGCGGCCGGCGCCCATTGCCCTGCTCGATCTGAATCGCCGCGAGCGGACAGTCCGAGCAAGTCACTTTGGGATTGCCCTCGGCCATCTCCCTAAATGCCCGGCTGCCCCACTTCAGTGACTGCTCGAAATTTTCCTTTTTCATTGCCCAGGTGCCGTCGTGGCCCGAGCAGTCTTCGACGACCTTCACGGTAGTATTCGGCAACAGTGCCAGAACGTCGCGCGTTTTGTAGCCGATGCCCTGCGCGCGCAGGTGGCAGGGCATGTGACAACTAATACTACCTGCGCCTGTCTTGAAGTCCGTTTTGAGCTTTCCTTCTTGCGCGAGTCGCGCGAGAAACTCCATCGGGTCCATGGTCCGTGCGGCGACCTTTCTCGCGTCATCAGTGCCTAAGAGCCGGGGATATTCTACGCGGATCATCTGCGAGCAAGTCGGGTTGGTGGCAACGATGGATCTGCCGTCATCGACAAAACTGAGTAGGTCCGCGACGTTTTGTTTGGCCGCTTCGATAGCACCGTCCATGTCGCCGTTATGCCAAAGCGGCATGCCGCAACAGCGTTCATAAGCAAAGACGACGTCGATATCGTTATGGGCCATGACTGCCAAAGTATCGATACCTATCTCCGGTTGATTGTAGTTCACGTAGCAGGTCGAGAAGAATGCGATCCTGCCGGCCGCCTCTACCTGAGGGGCTTTGACATGTCGGTCGAACTGTGACGCAAAAGTCTTGGACGCGAACGACGGAAGTTTTTTATCTTTGTGAATCCCCACGGTGCTGTGCATGAGCTGACGATTGAGCGCATTTTCATTGCCCCAATTTGCCAGAGGCGCCGTCGCCGTACCAATTTTACCGATCAGATCGGGGTTGCCGAGTAGCTTGTCGACAAGCGGGACGCCATTTTTCTTAACCTCTTTGGCTTTAGCGCGGGCGATCAGGCGCGGAAAATCGATCGCCCAGTCGTGATCACCGGGCGTATAAGGACACTTGATGTAGCAAAGTTTACACTGGAAGCAGAGATCGACGATTTTACTGACGTCCGCCGCTTTGAGTTTTTTGGTATCAACTTCGGCGTATTTATCTTCCGTGCAGTAATCGTCGATGGCATTGAACATCGTCGGAAAACTGCCGCAAAACTTAACGCACATGCGGCAATCAGCGCACAGGCCGAAAATTCGCTCGACTTCGGAACGCAAGTCCTTTTCATCATAGTATCGCGGGTCCGTCGGATCGTATGCTGGTTGATGGGGCAAGTTTATGCTCCTGGGTCGCTGATAATTTTCGAAGCAACCATTATCATACTATCGGTTACCGACAACTATGCAAGAAACAGCCTACCTGATGACACATCTCACTCCGGACAACCGCTAGGATTCGACTATCGTCGGTTTGGCAAAATCTCGCGAGTAGCAAGAGGTTGGGCTAAGAACCGACCACAATAACAACCGTTTGCTCCAGCTGTACGTGACACGTAAACCGGCTCCATCAAGAAGTTAACTTGTGCCAAGATGGTGCGTCTAATCACACATAAGGAGGCCTTTATGACTTGGAAAACTTCAATCGCTTTAATTGCCGCGGGAATTGTCTCGCTGCTTTCTCTTGCCATCCCGAATCCAGCACAGGCGGATTATTATGGGCGTTCCAGATATGAGACACGACGCCAAGCGGCGCGCCAAGAAATCCAGCAGAACTGGCGTGAGATTTACAACGACAGAGCCGAGCTACGACGAGACGTCCAAGAATTCGGCCAGGACCGCGAGGCTCTGCGTCGGGCGTACCGACGACGTGGCGCGAGTCCAGCGGAAATCGCGCGATTGCGCGGCGAAGTTCGGGACAGTGCGCGCGAGGTCGCGCAAGATCGCCGGGAGCTGAGGGATGACTACTGGGAACTTCGCCGGGACCTCGACAAATATGGCTACGGCAATTATAGCTACGGCAATTATGATCGGTATGGGAACCGGGGCTGGTGGGGATGGAACAACTCAGATTGGTGGGGACGGCGCTACGACCGCCGGGACAATCGTTGGGATTACGGCCGAGACTAACGGTTAAAACGCACACGACAATTTCCCTTATGTCCTTACTGGCGGGAGTCGAACAATAGTTCGCCTCCCGTTTCTTTGCAGATTCTTGACTTCACAATTGTCCCGGCTCTATAAGATTGTAGTTTTGTATGGCAATCCCTGAACGGTACAACTCAGGCTACAACATCGGTGTCGGAGGCGCTGTGGTGCGTGACGGCCAGCTCCTGCTCGTGCGCCGAGCTTCGCGCCACGGAAGAGGCAACTGGCAGCTGCCTGGCGGATTTATCGAGCCGGACGAAACCATCGAACAAGCGGTGGTACGTGAAGTTTTAGAAGAGGCCGGCGTGACGGCTGAAGTAGAAGCCGTCCTGGGGCTTCGAAGTCGCTACGATCCTGACAGTGGCAACGGAATCTACGTCGTGCTGCTCTTACGACCGATTAGCGGTGAACCCGATGCGGATGGTCATGAGGTCGACCACGCGGGCTATTTCACTCTCGAGCAGATTCGTAATCTGAGCCCGCTGCCGCCGGTGAATTGGGAAATTGCCCAAAGAGTACTTTCTGCCGACCGGCGTTTGCTGTCGCCGATGCCCCTGGCCAACCTAAACGGTGCCAAGTTCACTCTGTTCGTTGGCTGAATTTTTCCGATTTGTCCGTGACGATTGTGCTTTGACCGCGCGATGTTTTTAGAACCGTCCGGTCTTCGATTTCCTCTTTCATCACCATTCCTACGGCGAGATGATATTGACTTTTATCAGCAGCTCTCGACCGGTTTTTTGGGCAAAATCATTTTCCATAACTCCCGGTGTCCTTTCGGACTCGATGGTTGCTTCGGCTGCTAGCTCTTTCTTGAATTGTTCAAAATGATCGATGGGTACAGTGAACCATCGGATTTCGGTTAGGGAACTGGTTTTAGGAGCCGCTGATGCTGGGGAGGTTCGTTTAGCTTCGGCGTTTTGGCTGACAGCATCGAAGCTCGCGGCGTCCTTTTGCTCGCGTCGCTCTCGAAGCCGGCGTCTAACGACGAACTCGACGTCGGCGCTCGGCTCACTCAGCGGCGATAACGATCTTTCCACAAGGAAGGGACCGGGGCGAAGCGAAGGTTGGCGTAGCGCTTCGACGGCTGCGCCAAGTCCGAAGGCGTCGCCGCGGGAACGCTGAACTTCTCCGCTCGTCGACACTTCCTGTGCTGGTATGGCCGCCCGTCGCGGCGCTTCCTTTTTGTCTTCTTGGCGGGTCTCGTCTGCGAGCTGTGTAGCAGCCGGCGGCGCAGGCTGCGCTTTCGCGGGTGCCGGAGTTGCCGCGGCTGCTTTGTTGAACTGGTTTTGCTGGCTAAATTGTTTTGCCGACTCTGTGGTTGGCGTTACTGATTGGCTTGTCTTCTCGTCCCGAGCCGATGGTTCGACGACAATAGGGGAGTCTTTCGACGGTTCATTTTTCTTCTCTGACGGTGTCGGTGAAGCAATGGTCGCGACGCCGCGCTCGGAAGATTCTTGCGTATTGAAAGGCTCTTCCTTTTGGAAAAGTACGATCGCGAGTGCTCCAACCAATACCACCGCCGTTGCCTGAAGCGGGATCTTAACTCGCAATGGAAAAAACAGCCGTTCCCAAAGGGTCGGCGTTTTATCGATATCGCGGACATGAGCCATGACGCGCTGGACAAACCCCAAAGGGGGGTCGACCATTGGCAAACCAGCGACTTGTTGCATGCACTCAGCCAAACTTTCGGCTTCAACACGACAGCGCGAACATGACAAAACGTGAAGCTCGATGCCTTTCGCGCTGATTGCGTCCAGGGATTTCTCCACATATTCCGAAAGACGCGTTTGGATTTCGTCGCAGTTCATATTGCTTTCCTCCCCGCGTAGAAATACGTGGCGAGCAACGACTTGAGCGCTTGCCGCGCGCGATGAAGGCGGGATTTTACGGTTCCGACGGGAATTTCTAACAGCCGAGCCACTTCGTCGTACGGCACATCTTGAAGGTCTCGTAGTAAGATAACCGCGGCATCCTCCGGGGCCAGTTTATTCAAGGCTAATTGCACTCGTTCCTGCATCTCCTTTTTCTCTAGTGTTTCCGCGGGTCCGGGTTGCGAATCACGGATAAGCTCCATGTCCCCGATCGGCGCGGTGCGATGCTGCCGCGAGTTATTGCTGCGACGCCGAGTGGTGGCGTGGTTAAGCGCGATGCGGTATAGCCAAGTTGAAAAATTGGCATCGCCGCGAAACTGGCCGATGGCGCGATACGCCGATAAGAACACTTCTTGGGAAACCTCAATGGCGTCATCATAATCGCCTAGCATGCGGTACACGAGATTGAAAATGGTCTTTTCGTGACGACGCACGAGGACTTCGAAGGCATCCGCTTCGCCATGCTGTATCCGCCGGACGCAGTCAGCGTCGCTGATCGACTCAGACACCATCGATTCAGATGTATTAGACGGCTCTCTCAAGAAAAGGTTCCCCGATAGGTTCCGCCGCTGGGGGGCGTCCGCTACTGAAGTGTATACTGGTCTCCCCTCTGTAGTCGCAAGCCAATCTTGCCATTGGATGCGTCGAGCCGTCGATTCAAGTGGCCGGCCAGGTTCTTTAGCCGGTTGATCTCGCTGTCGCCGAGCAATCGGATGACGAAGGCGGTCTTATTGTGCCAAAGCGGCTCGTCCACGTCGACCCAGCCGTGGCAAGATTCGCCATCGGGCGTTCCCGGAATAGGCGAAAATTCCGAAACCATGACTTTGATACCGAGGCTGCTTGCGAACTGCATGGACTCCTCCACGGATTGCTCGTCGCCGCGAGGATGCCCGACGATCAAGTAGGCATGGAGGCGGCTCGGATCGGCACCGGCTGCAAGCAAATGGTCCACTGCCCTCGCCAGTTCGTCTGAATAAACCTTGCCCCCGGTCTTCTTTTGCCACGCGTAGGCGCTGCTTTCAAATCCGAGATAGAGATTCTTAAAACCAGTATCGATCATTAGCTGGGCCAGCTCGCGGCTGATAAAGCGAGCGTTAAGGGCGTTGGGCGTGTGAAAATAGACAGGGAGATTCCTTTTAAGCACTTCTTTCAGAAATGGCTCGAGAATCTGCTCGGATTGGTAAAGTAGGGCATCGTCGTAAAACGCTACGTCCGTCGCGCCGCAGCGAAGCAGGAACTCTAACTCAGCCAACGAACGATCGACAGAACGTGGATGAAATTTCGGATAGACCTGCGGCACGGAGCAATAGGTGCAGCGAAACGGACAACCATCCGCTAGTTTCACTACCCCGGTCTTCGGGTGAGGGTAGAGATCCCAGAGCGGCAGCTGATCATTGTCCGGTGAGAGTTCGACAAACTGCCAAAGCGGACTCATATCGAGTCTTTCCACGACCAGATCAGCGCCGAGAGAACGGGCGTGCGATGGACAAATCGTCGCGTAGACTCCGCCGAGTATGAGCTTTGTTTGCGGTGATAGGGTTCGCAGATCGCCGATGACTTCTTCTACGCCGGGATACCAGTACGTCATGCCGGTTTGGATGAAGGCGAAGTCGAACGGCTCCTCAATGCCGAGAAAATTTCGAAATTCCCGGCGCGGGATGCCGAAGCGGCGAAATTGCCGGCGAATTTCGCCGAAGATCTGCGGCTTTTCAACCCGCTGTGAATAAAACTCGCCGCGCCCCCACGGATCACTGCGATAGCGACCCGGCGGCACGCGAGGATCAAACCGGTCCAGATAATCGAAAAGACAAAAGTCAGCCTGCGCGCGTAAGAATCCTGCGACCCTGAGCAGGCCGTAGGGCTTCAACCAAAAATCGTAGGCCGAAAAATCATAGATCGGCGGGTTGACAAGAAGAATGCGCGGTTTCATTCGTTTTCGGTGCGTGCAGATCTAAACTGCCTCGTTCCACAAATGGCTGAACTGCGTCGCCACGACGTCTTCGTAAGACACCGAACCGGAGAGTAGCCCGATATCCTGGGCAAAGCGATTCATACTCTCAACTTTTTCCCGCGGAATCGTCGGATCGTAGTAGGGCAGGTCGCGGCGGACCAGTTCGGCGATGAGTTCCGCTTCGGACGGCGGAAAGCGTTTCTTGCCGACTTCGGTGGCACGGCTGACGTCGTCGCGCAGCGCCTTATGCGCTCTCATCAGCGCGCGGATTGCGGCGACAGCCGACTGCGGGTCGTCGTAGATGCGCTTTTCAGTTGCCACTAAGGCTGAGAAAGTGTAGTGGCGCGCAGCGGCTGGACCGTCGCCGCGCCGCACATCGAGAACCATGGTGCCGACACCCCGGCGCACTGCAACTTCGCAACCCATGCCATTCGCCCAAAAGCCGTCGAGGTTACCGTCTTCGAGCGCTTTCGCCGCTGAGAGACCGAAAGAGACATTCGGGCCGGCCGCGCCGGGGATCGGCATAATTTGCACGTTGTTCTTTTCCGGATCGATGCCGGCCTCGACGAGCATTCTATGCAAGCTCAGGTTAACGCCGGGAGCCGCCCCGATGCGGAGCCCTTTGACAATGCTCAAATCACCGCGCTTGGGGTTCAGATCGCTGCGAATCACTAGAAACCAGTAGGTGTGTTGCCCGACTGTGGCGAGAAGCTTCGCGCCTTTCCATTGCGGAAACGCGAGCAGCGTGGCATGGGCCGAGCCGACGACGAAGTCGAGCTGACCATCACGCAACGCTTCGAAAGTTTTGGGTACAGGGAAAAGCAGATCGATGCTCGCATCATACCCCTCGGATTTAAAAAAGCCCAACTCCACCGCGGCGATGGCGGGAAAATAAGAATTCGATACTAGATCGGGGACGGCGATGCGTAGCATAATTTCTCCTGGACGACAGCCCTAAGTATTTTTAAACGGCCTGAACGATTGGATCTGCTGGAACGACTTGAACTGTTCCAATCGTTTACGCTCACAGCGGAATCTGCCGCTTGTCCATCGCTTCGCGCCATTTCTCGTCGGCCTCTTTACCGAAGACTAACGATTTGTCACCAGGAATGACGAACCAAGAATCTGCCTTTAACTCCATCTCCAATTGTCCGGGCGCCCAGCCCACGTAGCCGAGCATCACGAGCGACTGCCTTGGTCCTTTGCCTCGCGCCATCGCTTCTATCATCTTGACGTCCGCCGTCATAGCTATTCCGTCTGCCACTTTCATCGAGCTTTCGATCGTGATGTCATCGCTGTGAAGCACGAAGCCCTGTTGCATGCCGACCGGGCCGCCATAATGGATGACGACCTCGCCCTTGGCATCGTTGATCTCCGTGCCAAAACCCTTGAGAAGGTCCTCAAAAGGGCCCTTCGCCATCGGACGATTGATGACCAGGCCGAAGGCGCCGTCCGCATCATGTTTCACCATATAAATGACGGTTTCGGCGAACCTCGAATCTTTCATTTCAGGTGTAGCGACGAGCAACTGACCGGTGATGAAACGATCCTGATCGGCGGCAGCCGTAATGTCGATTCCAGCGCAGGCGACAGCTACGATCATCAACCCGTACAGCACAACTGGCTGCCGCAGTCTTATGCACGTCCTGATTAAACGATCGCGTTTCATGTGCTGGCAATAATCGTTCTAGCCGCGCACCTTCGGACCGACGCTTTCAATCGTGATACGAATGATCACACGTTTTTCGCGCACCATTCTTTCGTGAAACTGGGGCCAGCTTTTGTGCTCGCCATAGGCTTGGCGCTGCAGATGGACGAGCGTGTCCAGAGCGCGCGGCAGAGAAATGATCTCGGCACTGCCGTTGACTTGTACCCATCCTTCGCCGTGAAAGCTGTCGGTGAAGGCGCATATCGACGCCCGCGGGTCGCGGCGCAAGTTATTCACTTTGTAAGCGGTTTCGCGACTGCTGATGATCGCATGCCCTCGGCTATCTAACCCAACTGTGATCGGCGACATTTGTAGTTGGCCATCTTTCCGCCGAGTCGCTAAGACGCCCCAGTGGTTGTTCTTGAGGAACTCTGCCGCTCTATCGATCTCCATCGGCATAAATTCCGCCATCGTTTGCTTACCTCAACTGTGAGATTGGATTTTCCAAATCGACCTGATTCTTGCTAAAAGTAAATACGCACTGAGAAGATTGCAAGAGCCTTTCACGCAGGTAATTCCTGCCTTTTCGGATGTCACCTTGACCGGTCAGATCGGTTGCCCTATAACAAATCCATGACAAGGAAATCATCATGGCGATGACTGTTCCAGAGATGGCACTGCCGGAGATCCTGCCGGTATTTCCATTGACTGGCGTAATGCTTTTGCCCGGCACTGTGCTGCCGCTGAATATTTTCGAGCCGCGTTATCGTGCGATGGTTGAGGACGCGCTGGAGGCGAATAAAATTTTCGGCATGATCCAGCCGTACGTGCCGCAAGACGATAATCGTGGTCCTGGACCCGGCGGCGAAAATCTTGCTCCGGATTTATACAAAGTGGGCTGTGCGGGTTACATTGACAAGTGGGAAAAGCTTCCGGATGGACGGTTTTTTGTCGAGCTGAAGGGCGTTAACCGGTTCCGTCTGACGGAAGAGCTTGGTCTCCTTCGTGGTTACCGGCGCGTTAGAGCGGAATATCGCGAGTTTGCGGATACAACGCTGGAACAAGGCTGGAACTGCGACCGGCACGCGCTTCTCGAAGCGCTGGCGACTTACGGCAAAGCCCGCGGCATGCAAGTGAAAACCGAGCAAGCCAAAAAGTTTTCCGACCTTGAATTAGTCAATCTGCTGGGGGTGTCATTGCCATTTCATCCGGCGGAAAAGCAAGCACTGCTGGAAGCGCCGAAGCTCGAAGATCGGGAAGAGATGCTGGTCAATTTACTTCGGTTGGGGGCCGGACCGATAGACTCAGACGATGAGATCTCACCACGCAAGCTGAATTGACAAAAGCAACCTGGATAATTTCCCTTCAATAGAGTCTTATCTCGTGATGTGCTTTCGCGAGATTGATATTTAGTTCGGCGTTTCGTCTCGCCCCAAAACGCCACACCTGCAAAGATCTAGTTATCATCGTATCTTCACGTGGTGCGTCACCGCCGTTCTCGGCCTATGAATAACTCCGGCCGTGAGCGAGCGGCATTTCGGTAATCTCCGAGAGCCCTAACGCCTTTGATTACGCATTGCATTTAGAACTTTTTCCGAGGTGATGGGCAAATCGCGGATGCGCACGCCGGTGGCGTCGTAGACCGCGTTGGCGATGGCCGCGGCCACCGGCACGAGCGGCGGTTCGCCGAGTGCTTTGGCGCCGTAGGGCCCGATGGGATCGGGGTGCTCGATCAATACCGCTTCGATGGGCGGAGTATCAAGGAGGTTGGGAATCTTAAACGAATCGAGATTCAAGGTCAGCGGTGCGCCGGTGTCGGGATCCATCGGGATCTCTTCCATCAGCGCGTAGCCGAGGCCTTGGACGACCCCGCCGATGATCTGGCCGCGCGCGGCTTCTGGGTGGATGATGCGGCCGGAGTCGTGCACCGCGACGTAGCGTAAGACCCGAACGGCACCAGTGTCTGGGTCGACTTCGACCTCGCTAAAATGGGCGGCAAAGGAATTGATGATATGCGTCTTGCTGCCGGCGCGCAGTTTCGCTTCGCCGACAATCGTTTGGTTCGGTTGGCGTCGGATAACATGACTCACGGGGATTTTTATGTCGGGCGTATCGGCGATTGCGACGAATCCATCGCCCAATGCCAAGCGCGTCGGCTCCACTTCTAGCAGTTTCGCGGCGCTTTCCAGCAAGCGCTGTTTGGCGTCGGCCGCGGCCTGGTGCGCCGCTAATCCCGATGTAAAAGTCGTCGTGCTGCCGGACGTGCTGTGCGCAAACGGCGTCATCGCGGTGTCGGCAAAAATCGCGTGAACGTTTTCAAAATTAACGCCGAGAGTTTCGGCGACGATCTGTCGCAGAATTGTCCAGGCGCCCTGACCGATCTCGGTGATGCTCATCAACAATTCCGCACTGCCATCCGGTTTCATTTTAACGACGGCGGAGGACTGCGATTGACCCGTCTTGTAAATACACGCAGCCATGCCCATGCCGCGGTATTTGCCATCGACCATGCGCTTGCGCGGGCCGTCGGGACGCGGCTTCCAGCCGATTCGCGCGGCGCCTTCTTTGAGGCATTCGGCCAAGTAATTGCTGGAGAAGGGGACGCCGCCTTCGATGGGTTGTGCCGGGATGAGACTATCAAGCGGCGTCATGCGCGCGCCGGGTTGACCTGCGGGGCGAACGCAGTTGCGCAGGCGAAATTCCAGCGGGTCCATACCGAGCTTTTCGGCGACTTCGTCGGCGAACGACTCCAGCGCAAAGTGCGCCTGGGGCGCGCCGAGCCCCCGGTACGAACCGGCGACCGGGCTGTTGGTATAAGCGACCTTGCCGACGAAGCGGGCATTCGGGCAGGTGTAAAGATATGTGAGACCGTGGCCCAGCCGGGAGGCGACGCCGTAGCCCGGAGCGTAGGGGCCGGTGTTGAGCGCGCTGGTGGCGTCGATGGCCGTGATGGCGCCGTCGCGTTTGAGTCCCATGCGGATGCGGGTGGTCGTCGCGTGGCGCCATTTGCCGTAACCCAGTTCTTCCTCGCGCGTGTAGCCCATGCGCACGGGCTTGCTGGCTTTACGCGCAAGCAGGGCCGTGATCGGTCCCAAACGTGTCTCGTCTTTACTGCCGAATCCCCCGCCCAAATACGCCGCGATCACCCGCACCTGATCGTGCGGCAGGGCGAAGATTTTGCCGAGTTTTTCGCGGTCGCCGTAAACATTGCGGCTGGCTTTCCAAACCGTGAGTTTATCGCCATCCCACGAGGCGAGGCTGTAGCGCGGCTCCAGGGCAAGCGGGCTGGTGGATTGCGTGCGGTAGGTCTCCTCGACGATTATTTCGGCTTCCCTCATGCCGCGATCGATGTCGCCGCGGAAAAATTCAATCGGTACTTTGCCGGCGAGATTTGTCCCGCCGCGAACGGACGGCGCGTCGGGTTCGAGAGCGCACTCCGCATCCAGTACAAAGGGCAGGGAACGATACTCAACCTGAATCAAACGTAACGCTTCGTCGGCGATTTCTTCGGTGTCGGCGGCAACGGCCGCCACCTCGTCGCCGACATGCCGTAATGTTCGATTGAGCAGGTAAACCGGTACGATGGGTTCCTGAGTTGGCGTGGAATCGCCAGCCTCAAAGGGAATGACCGGGGCATCGTGGTAGGTGATCACAACGTGGACCCCTGGCAGAGATTCGGCCTTTGAGGTGTCGATGCTTATGATCTCGGCGTGAGCATGGGGACTGCGCAGCGTTTTTCCATGCAAAAGATGTTTTGACGATAACCGGTCGGCGGAAAACTCGGCCGCGCCGGCGATCTTGGCGTGTGCGTCGACCCGCGTCACGGAATGACCAATGACCCGAAGCGCAGATTGCGTGTGTTCTGTATCTTTAGGCATACTGTTGCGGATAATGTTGGAATTTTGTTTTTTGGATAGCAGAGAGTCAGGTTATCGACAAGCAGAAATCGTGATATCGCAAAACCGCAATTCCATCGCCGGACGTTGACAAGATCAACGACAAAATGGATGTTGCACGGGAGAAGGGATTTTAACGGGTTCAAAGTCAATGCAACGTACCCAACTGATCATCGTCCGTCATGGTGAGACGGAATGGAATATCAAGGGCATTCGCCAGGGCAACCTCGACAGCACGCTGACGGAGAAGGGGATGCTCCAGGCGAAAGCCTTGGCGCAACGGCTGGCGCGGGAGAGTTTCACGACGCTTTACAGCAGCGATCTCGGTCGCGCCGTTCAAACAGCGCAAGAGATTTCAAACTTGACCGAGCACGAGATCATCACCGAC
>WNGE01002589.1_pt1 | contig 28011 bp, 42 predicted proteins | sample 5400651 | NCBI WGS metagenome assembly WNGE01 (sample SAMN13153370, study PRJNA577476) | soil metagenome | isolation source: 60 cm soil or saprolite under grassland replicate 2 | place: USA:California | collected 2016-06-15 | reverse complement strand
ACCCGGAGGAGGAGCGCCGTACCGTCCTCGTCGGCGACACGTACGAGCCCCCGGAAGACGCCGCGCAGTACGCCGTCGATGAGACCGAGGCGTTCAAGGTGCTCGGTGCTGACGATGAGGCCTGACCGCCACACTGACCGCCAGGTCCGCAGCGACGAAGCCCGCCGGAACTTCCGCAGCGACGAAGCCCGCCGGAACTTCCGCGACCTCCTCGACGAGGTTGAGCACCGTGGTATGCACATCACGATCGCGCGCTATGACAAGCCCGCCGCCGTCGTCGTGCCCGTCAACTGGTACGAGGATGCTGAGGCCGCGTGGGCTGCGAGCCTGGAGCAAGACACAGGGAGCAAGCCGTGATCTCCCTGATGATCATCTTCGTGGCCATGATCGTGGTCTTCGCGGGTTCGTACGCGTGGGACGACTGGCGCAACCGACGCGAGGTCAGGGACAAGCAGGGCAAGCCCGTCTGCGGCTGTGACCACCACCGCGCGATGCACGACCCCAAGACCAACGAGTGCCATGGCAGGAACTACGAGGGCGGCGGCATCTACAGCCGGTGCACCTGCCGTCAGTACATAGGTCCCGAACCTCTCCCGAGCTATTACGTGTCCGAGATCGAGCCAGGAGGCCAGCCGTGACCCAGCCCTACCACGTGAGCGCCCTGGAGGCCGCGACCACCTCGCTGGCCATCACCCTGGGGCACTGGGAGACCCGTGACGACACCCGGCCGCAGCCGGAGGTCCGCCGGGCCGCGAACACCGCCATGGACGCGATCGACGCCATGGTCCGGGAGCTGTACGCGATGCGGTCCCGGCTGGTGACCGAGATCCGAGCCAGCGACGACGCGACCGGCGCGCGCGTAGATCGGCTGCTGAGGGAGGCAGGGGATGGCTGACATCACATGGAGGCCGGAAGCCCGGCAGTCTCCCCGCTGGTGCCCGCATTGCGAATCTCTCACGCGGGTAGATGGCTGCCCGGCCGGGCAGGTGGCGCATCACGCATGCGCAGCGTGCGGCTGGTGCCCGGACTGCGGCGACCCGGTGCCGGACGAGGCGGGATGACCGCCGTCCTCGGTATGATGACCACCGACCGTCTCGGTCATCCCCCCGCCGGCGTCACCGCCATGGCCCGTGCATGGCGTCCCCCCGTAAGGAGTCCGCTTGGCCTGCGAGGAGGATGCCGCCCGGTTCGTGGTCGACGTGGCGGTGATGCTGAAACTATCCGGCCGTGACCCGGTCATCACGGCGGCGAACGAGCGGTGGCTGCACCGGCTGGGCGCGCTGATGCTGGACAGGTTCGGCGTCGGGACCGCCCGGGAGGCCGAGGAAAGTGATGGCTAACCGGACAGGCCGGGGCAGGCAGCGCGATCCTGCTGAATGGGTGGCCTGCGGCCGGCGCCCCGGACGGCCGAAGATCGGCACTAACGTCTGCGTGACGGTGCCGGACGCGCAGGTGGCGCGGCTTGACGAGATCGCCGCCGCCCGGGGCGTCAAGCGGCAGGATGTGCTCCGCGAGGCAATCGCCGCGTTTCTGCGGACGGAGGAAAACGGTGACTGAACACCCGGACCTGACTGCCGAGCTGGACGCCGCCGAGGACATCGTGACGGGCCGCGCCGAGGCCATAGTGACCGAGTGGGGAGTGCGCTACGGCGACGAAGGCCGCGTGGCTGTCTTCGGCAGCAGTCCCCGAAGTGAGCGCCTGGCCCGCATGGACGCCGCCGCCAGCCCCGATGTGCTCGTCCGCCGCACCGTGACCTACGGCCCGTGGGAGACGGCGGAGGAAAACGATGGCTGAGACGACCCAGCCGTGGGAAGCCCCCGACGGGACCCGCTGGCTCTGGTTCCCCCAGTCCGGCGAGTGGCACGGCCAGCTGCCCGGCGAGGACGGCCTGCGGATCCTGACCCCCGAGGAGTTCCGTGACAGCTACCCCGGATGGCACGACGAGCACATCGAGGGCTGACGTTCCGCGCGACCCGGGAGACGACGGAGGAAAGCGATGGCTGAGCCGGACCCGGCCAGGCTCGCGGCGATAGACCAGCAGCTAGCCGGGATCAGCGCCCGCCTGGACCGGGATGCCCGCAGCATCATGCACGGCGAGGCGGCGTTGCTGCTCATCGCGCTGACGGCGGTCATCTACATCCTGGCCGCCCGGCCCGCGGTCAGTTACTGGTACCTGGCCGCCGCCTGGACTATTGTCGCGCTGAGCGCCGCCGGGAGCCTCGTCCAGGGCCGCATGCTCCGCGGCTACCGCGACGAGATCCGCGAACTGCGGTCAGGGCGCAGGTGACCGCCGGCGTTCCGCGCGCGTAACTCGCGCCACTCCCGCCCGCCCGGATACGCTGGTCTCCGTGCAGCTCCCGGTACCGTCGACTGCGGGCAGGTGATGTGGCGTGGCGGACGAACGCGTTCCCGGATGGAAAGGCAGCATCGGCCCGGGACCAGGGCAGTACGGGAAGCCGCACGTCTACGCCCGCGACGTCTGCTCGGGTGCCGGGAACTGCGTGTGCGGGCGCGACCTTGGCAGTTCCATCCACGTCCAGGCCGCGCCGGGCGTCCCCGTCCCGGACAGCATGCGGCGTCCTTACGGCAGGTGACGGTGACCGATCCGGCGGACCTCGTGCAGGAGGCGTGCGCCCAGCTCGCCAAGCTGGTGCCGCGGCTTCGCCAGGAAACCCCCGTGCCGGATGAGACCGCGTTCGCCGCGCCCGGCATGACCGCCCGCCCCCCGGCCGCGCCGCTGCCCGGCAACGCCCCCGCGTTCTTCGCTTACACGTCCATCCAGTCATCGGCCAGGCGGGCAGTGGACCTGATGCTCTACGCGGCCGGCTCCGGTAAGCGGGATGAGTGGCAGGAAGGGCGGGGCGGGTCGGACGCCAATACGATCAGGATCCTGACCAGGGTGATCCCGAAACTGGCCGCCGGCGCCAAGCTGGCGGGCGGCGCCGGCGATGAGGCGTACGGCCTGGTGCTCCGCGAGCTGGACGCCCGGGTGGAGGAGGCCCGGTCGGTCCGGGCGATCGACGAGGCGGAGCAGTGGCGGCCGGTCCGGTCCCGCGCCTGCCCGTCCTGCGGGTGCTTCTTCCTGCGGGTCCTGCTCGACGCGGCGAAGCGGCCCGCCGGGCGCATCGAGTGCTTCGGGCACACCGAGTCCGGGGCGCCGTGCCGGGCGGCGTGGCCCAGCCTCGCCGGTATCGTCCCGGACCTGGCCCGGGCGGACGCGCTGACCGGGACGGACCTGGAGGGCTGATGGGCGAGAGAGAACCCTATGGCTGGCGTGACCGTATTGCCGCAGCCGCATGCAACTGGATCATGCGCCACATCGCCACCGAACGGTACCGGAAGATGATCGGCGGATCGGTCAGTTACGGACTTGCCAGTGCGCTAAGGGATGACCTAGATGGCCGCGACGCCCCGCCTCCGCTGTGGGCCGCAGCGGCGCAGGCCTACGCAGAGGGGCGGCTCAGGCCGCTCCCGCGCAAACCGCAGGTGAGGCCGGAATCCGATTACGAGGCGCACTTGCTGTCTGCGCCGGACCCGGACGGGTGAAGGCGGTGCGATGGCCGCGCTGGAGCGCGCGAAAGGCGTCTGCCCCGACAGTGCTACGCTGGCTGCGCAGAAGCAGCGCCGGGTCTCCGGTCCCGGCGAGGATCGCAACGTCGCCCTCGGTCCGCATAATCGCGTCCGGTTCTCCCGCCGCCCCGCCGTGTGCCTGTCCCGCGGAGGGCTGCGGGTCGTCCCCCGCGTCCTGGACTGACGCGCAGGTCGCTGAGTGGATCGAGGCGGCACCGGCTGGTGACCTGCTTGACCTCTATGACATCGCCATGGCTTACGCCCGCAGCGGCGGCCTGGCCCCGCCGGAACTGCCCGGCATCCCCGGTGACACCATGCTCGCTGTCGCGGCCGTGCCCGGCAAGATCCTGGAGGAGTGGCGGCACGCCGGCCCCGGCTGCTGGATTGCGTGGCCGCACGCGGCGGACGCCATTCACGCGGAGGAGATGACCGCCGCCCAGCTCCGTGACTTGCTCGCCGCCCGGGAGACAGGATGACCGGCATGGTCCCGGGCAACTGGGGAGCGACGGCCGTGCCGCACGTCGAATGGCTGTACGTCACCGTCACGGAGAACTACGCGAGCCCCGGGGCGCTGGCCAGCGGGCCGCTTGTCAACGACACCGTGACCGGCCGCGCCATTCCGGGGCGCAGCAGGTGAGCACCCGTAGGCCGATGCCCCGCTTGTGGCTGTGGTGGGTGGATGCGGAATGGATGCCCGGCTGGATGGCGAACCGCGTGATCTGGAGCCTCCAGGAAGGCGGTCCGGTCGCGTGGCCCTGGCGGCTTTACTGCTGGCTGCACCGTCATCACCGGCCCTCGGACGATCACTGCGGTCGGCCGGAACACCGCTACTGCGCCATCTGCGGCAAGCCGGCCCCGGGCGCGCTGGTGACGAGGTGAGCGCTGCTGACGGCTGGACCATAGCGATGGCCGTCGAGCAGTTCGCCGAGGCGGGGATGCCCGTCGACGAGGCCCGGTTCCGCAAGATCATCGCCCAGCTGCCCGGCTTCCGGCCCGTGGGCGAGATGCCATCGGGCCCTGCCGGCGGGCGCGGCCACCCCGTGTACCCGATCGCGGATCTCCAGCAGCTGCACGCACGTCTCGCGCAATGGCTGACGGTGCCGCCGCCGGGAGACACGTGACGCCCGGCTGTTGACAAGAGGCTGCGTTCCTTTAACCTTGGCACTGACGCCGCATGCCCGGACGCGCGACCGGGCACGCGGCTCAGCCGCTCCGCCCGCAGCGTCCCCCATGCGCCGCGGGCTTCCCCGCAGCGGATCATCATCAGGCCCGGCGTCCGCCCCCCCGGGACGCCGGGCCTGACGCTTACCCGGGAGGACACCATGGACGGCGTGTGCACCGACGGGCCGCCGGTGCCCTGACCATGGCGCAGTGGCTGCAATGGGTTCTCGGCTGCGCCACCTGCCTGGCTCTGGGCGCGGTTCTCGGCTGGTTCATTGCCTGGAACGCACGGCGCGGGGACCATGGCTGACCTGCCCGCCGAACCCGGCTGGTACCGGCTCACGGACCACGGCTGGGAACGCGTCCCCGACGAGATCGCCCAGGCGCAGCTAGACGCCCGGGCCGGCGGCTGGTGGAACCTGATGCACGTCACGACCGCGGCCATGGCCGAGACCCCGCTGTTCTGACCGGAGGCAACCATGACGTTCGAGGACATGCTCGCCGACCCGCTAGAGCAGTTCGACCCGCGATCCGAGTTGCTCGCAAGCATCGCGGCCTACGCCGCGGCACCGCCTGCGTGCGCATCCAGCTCCCCGCCGCGCGTCCCGCAGAACGTCGTCTGGCTGCATGTCCCAGGCGACACGCCCTCAGCGGCGGCCGACGCCGAGACCCCGCTGTTCTGACCGGAGGCTGACCAGATCCGTACAGGGCGCAGGTTTCCCCGCCGGTGAACGCCGCCGGGCCGCTCGGCCTGTGCAACTCGTGCTGCGCGGCGCGTAAGGCCGACCCGGAGCAGCCGCTGCGCGAGGCGGTGACGCTGGTGCCCGCCCAGGTGCCGATCGGGGGTCGGGATGGTGGCGCTGCCGCAGTGCTGGGAGCACATCCCCGGCCCCGCCCCCGGGCAGGCGTCCGGCCTGCTGATCGCCAGCGGCAACGTGCCGCGCACATGAAGACAACCATGCTGATCTGAGCGAAAGGCGCTGACCGATGGCCGCTCCATCCGGGCTTTACAACCTCATCCGGTCGTCGGTGGCGACATCCACGGCGATCACCGTCAACCAGGTCCTCGTCCCGGTGCTGACCGCCGGGGAGTTCACCCGCGCGTGGTGCAACCAGGACTCGGTGACCACCACCAACCAGACCCGCATCCAGCTGAACCGGTGCGCCACGGTCGGCACCGTGACCTTGCAGAACCCGCTCCCGGCGCAGAACGGCATGCAGGCGTCCAAGTGCATCGGCGGGACGGCCGCATCGGGGATCACGGCGACGGTCGAGCCGGGCACCGCGTCCACGTGGTGGTCGGAAGGCTTCAACATCCCCGCGGCGGCGAATTACACCACAGGCATGGAGTTCCTGGAATACGCCGGCTGATGAGTGATCCAGTTGTGGAAATCACCGCAGCCCGGGTCACCCAGGACGGCACCGAGGTCGCGCTGGTCGAGGCGATCACCATCGGCGGCGGCGTCCAGGTCGTCACCGTCGATGGCATCCCGGAGGAGCGGCAGCACCCGGTATTTCACCGGTTCCACGTGCGGCTGCTGTCACCGGACCGGATGATTCCCGACCAGCTCCGCGAGGCAGCCTCGTACGAGGAGGCGTGCAAGCTGGGGCTGAAGTACGCGGCGAAGCTGGCGGAGCACGCGGCCCGCGCGGATGAGCTGGCCGCCGACCTGCAGATGTGACGTCAGAGCGTCCAGCGGGTGATCACGACCGGATTGCGCCCCGGCTGGCGGACAACCGCTGACGGCTCCCATTCGCCGTCCGGCAGCACGCGGGTCTCCAGGGCGTGCTCGCCCGTGTAGTCGGCCAGGCCGCAGTCGATGCTGAACGAGTCGTAGACCATCCAGCGCATGTAGTCGGCCATTGTCACGATCGTCAGAACTTTGCCGTCAGGGGTGACCGCCCGGTGCTGGACCATAGTCGTCATGCGCTCACGCTACCCGTCGGCCTGGAGGTCTGATGTTCGCGGGCGCGGTCCTGCTGTCACCGCCGGAGACGGCGGAGTCGCATGCGCGGGGGCAGCTCACGAACCTGATCCGGGTCGGCGGGAAGCTTGCCGTCCTGGGCGTGGAGGACGGAGCGCGGGCGATGGGCTGGTGGCATGTGGCCCGGCCCGGCACGTGGGATCCCCCGGCGGGTTCGTCCGGGACCGAGCCGGAGGGCGCGGGCCTGACGTACGCGAAGGCGATGTGCGGCCGGTTCATCGTTACCAACGGTTACTGTGCGGACTGGCGCCCCCCGGCCGGGACGCTGTGCCCGGCGTGCGCGGAGCAGCTCTGACATGCCCCGCGCGCAGTTGCGCTGGCCGGGACGTACCGCCCGGGCCGCCGTGCCCCCCGTCCCGTCCGGGGTGCCGCCGCAGCCGGCCGGCAGCCCGTCCGGCGGCCCGTGGGTGCTGGCATTCGCCGACGATTTCGACACCGCCTACGCCACGGCGTACGGCACCGGGCCTAACCCGGCAGTATGGTCCGACCATTACATCGCCGGGGACGGCGAGCGGACCAACAACGCCGGCGCCGAGCATGAGTGGTACGCGCACGGGTATTACGGCCACTCCGTCGCCAGTAGCGAGCTGATCCTCACCTCAGTATTCCAGGGGGCGTCCGGGGTCATCGCGATCGATCCCGCCTGCACGAACCCGATGATCAACGGACAGGCGCCGCTATTCACCTCCGGGATGATCTCGTCCTACCCGGGCCTTAACTTCACCTACGGCTACGTCGAGGGCCGGATCAGGTTCGACACCGCCCCCCCGGCGACGTGGACCGCGTTCTGGATGCAGTCCTCCGACGCGGTGGACCCGCCGCCCGAGTTCGACATCCAGGAGTTCGGCGGGCAGGGACAAGGCGAGCGGTCCACCTTCCACATCGCCGGCGGCGGCCTCGGCGGCCCGTACACCCCGGGCGGCACGCCGGATTACACCCAGTACCACGCGTACGGGATGCGGTGGACCGCCTCAGACGTGACGTTCTTCCTGGACGGCACGCAGACCGGCACGTACACCACGGCGGCGAGCATCCCGTCGCTGCCGATGCACATCATGTGCAACCTGCAGACCGAGGCCACGTCCGGCACCGGCTACCCGGCGCAGATGGTCATTGACTACATCCGCGTCTGGTCCGTTTCCGGCGCCCCGGCCGCCCCGGTCATCAGCTCGGTCAGCCCGGCCAGCGGCATCCCGTCCGGCGGGCAGATCACCGTCAGCTTCAGCCCGGCCAGCGGCGCTGCGACCTACCGGGCGACCGCCTGCCCGGTCGACTACTACGCCGACACGGCCGTCATCGGGGCGCCCGCCCGGTACTCCGCGGCGGGCGCGTCATCGCCGCTGACCATCACCGGCCTGGAAACCGGGATCCGGTACACGGTAACGGTCTCGGCGGTCAGCGGCGCCGGGCTGTACTCCCCGGAATCCGCGCGGGTGCCATGAGCCTGACCGTCACCGCCTCCCAGTCCGGGACCGGCGCCGAGGCCGGGATGGCGCTGACCGTCAAGGTCCTCACCGGGCAGGCCGCCAGCCCGGCCGGGACGGCGGGGAACTCCGGGACGCTCACCACCCCGCAGCAGGCCATCACCCCGGCCGCCACCGGGTCCTGGGTATACGGGGCAGTAACGGTGTCCCCCGGCGGCGGCGGCGTCGCGTTCACGCCTGACGCGGCGGCCACGTTCAGCTACAATGCCGCCAATACCGCCGCGGGCAGCACCTGGTCGTTCGGGACGTACCGCAGCACCGCTACGACCACCGCGGCCACCCCCGTCACCCTCGGCGCGACCGCGCCGACGTCCACGTCCGGGCAGACCGGCCTGGCCCAGTGCGAGATCGAGGCCGGCGCCGGGCTGGCCGAGGATTCCTCGGCCCCGGTGACTGCGGTGACGACGGCCGCGACGTCGGTCACGACGGCCTCGTTCACCCCGCCGCCCGGGTCGCTGCTCGTCGCGATGGCGGACGCGCACGCCACCGGCACGAACGGGCAGGCCACCACGCTGGGCATCTCGGACACCTCCGGGCTGACCTGGGCCCAGCAGGCGGTCGCGACCGTCAGCGCCGGAGGTACCGGCAGCTTTCAGGTCGCCGCGGTCTGGACAGCCCTGGTCCCCGCCGACGCCGGGGTCACCGCCGTCCCGCAGCGGTACGGGCAGGCCGCCCCGCCCTCCCCGGTCCCGTGGGCGCAGAAGGACCGCCGCAACGCCCTCACGGTCGCCACGGCGGCGGACCCGCTACCGTCCCCGCTTGACACCGCATGGCAGGCCGGTGCTAGGTACAGCCACCTGTATAACGATAGCCACCTGCGGGACCGGCGGCAGTATTTCACCCAGCGGCTGTATGTGTCCCAGCCGGGCCTGCTGACCGGCCCGGCCCAGTTCGACCCGGTCCTGGCGGCACAGGCCAGCCGGCAGGCCGCCTACGGCATGCCGGCGCAGTGGCGGACCCCGCCGCCGCAGCCCCGCCAGTGGGCCGCCCCGGACGTGGATCTCACGACCGCCCAGCTCGAGAACGAGCTCCTCGGCGGCGCCGGGGCCGGCATGCGGTACCTGCTCCCGGCCACGCACGCGGACCGCCGCGAGGTCCCGCAGCAGCGGGCCTGCATTAGCGACCCCTCGGCCTACCCGGCGCAGGCCGAGGTGGGCGCGGGCACCACCGAGGCGTGGTGGGGTGCCGACACGGATGCGTTCTGGCGGGCGCAGCGGGTCCTGGTGTCCGACCCGTCTCTGCTGGCCCCGCTGGTGCCGTTCGACCCGGTTCTCGGCGGGCAGGACGACCTGGGCCGCCGCTGGCGGCAGGCCGCCGCCCACTGTGACCGCCGCGAGGTCCCGACGCAGCGGGCCTACATCAGTGACCCGTCGTTCTACCCGACGACCGCACCCGCCGGCCCGCTCACCGTCGCGTGGGGCGCGGGCGGCCCGTACTGGCACCTGTATAACCGCGCCGCGAGCATCACCGACCGCCGCGAGGTCCCGCAGCAGCGGGCCTATGTTTCCGACCCGCTGCTGCTGGCCACGGCGCTGCTGGAGAACGAGCTGCTCGGCGGCGCGCAGACGTGGATGCACTACGTCACCGCCGCGCATTACGACCGGCGTGAGGTGCCGCAGCAGCGGCCATATATCTCGGACCCGTCGGCGTACCCGTCCGGGGCGGTCACTGACCCGCTGACGGTGGCCTGGGGTGCCGGCGGCGGCTACTGGCACCTGTACAACCGGGCCGCAGACCTGACGGGCCAGCGCGCGTACCCGGCCGAGCGGCTGCATGTCAGCGACCCGCTGCTACTCACGACCGCCCAGCTCGAGAACGAGCTCCTCGGCGGCGCCGGGGCCGGCATGCGGTACCTGCTCCCGGCCACGCACGCGGACCGCCGCGAGGTCCCGCAGCAGCGGGCCGCGCTGCAGCTGCTGACACCGCCGGTGCCGCTCGACCCCGTCCTGGCCGCCTGGGCCGACCTGGGGCGCCGGTACGGGCTGGCCGCCACGCACGCCGACCGCAGGCTGGTCCCGGCCCAGCGGCTGTACTTCCCGGTGCCCCTGCCGCCCGTGCCGGTCACCTACGGCACCGCCACACCCGGCGGCGCCGTCCGCGCCATCGCCACCGCAGGCGGAGCTGCCACCCAGGCCGCACCCGGCGGAGGCACCACCGCCACGGCGACACCGGGAGGCCAGCCATGATCGACACCGGGCAGGTCTACCACGCCACCCTCACCCTCAAGAACCAGGCCGCGCCCCCCGCGACCGTCACCCTGGCCATCACCCTGCCCGACGGCAGCACCGTCACCCCGGCCCCCGGCACCGGCGCCGCGTCCGGCGCCGACTGGGTCATCGCCTGCGACTACACCACCGTCCAGGCCGGCCTGCACAAAACCGCCTGGCAGACCACCTCGCCCGGCACCGCCGCGGTCGACTACTTCAACGTCCGCGATTTCCGGTCCATCCTGTCCCTCGCCGAGGGCAAGCTTCACTTGACCGGCGGCGACATCAGCAAGTGGACGGCCGACGACGACGAGCTCCGCAACTTCCTGCAGGCCTCCACCGAGGTCATCGAATCCAAGGTCGGCGCGTGCGTCCGCCGTTCGGTCACTGAACGGATCACTGAAGGCCCCACCCTCGTCCTCGCCACCCGGCCCATCCTGTCCGTCACCTCAGTGACATCGGTATGGGCAGGCGGCCCGTCCTGGACCACATCGCAACTCCTGGTGGATGGTGACGCCGGGCTCGTCGACCCCCAGTACGGCGCGGTGCCGTTCTACTGGGGCCCGTGGGACGTGGCAGAACAGGCCGGCCGGGCTGTCATCCCGGAGCGGTTCATCCACGCCGCCAAGGAGCTTTTGCGGCACCTGTGGGACACGCAGCGGGGCCAGCTCGAGTCCGGGCCGCTGTCCGCCTCGTCCGGCGAGACGTTCACCAGCACCGCCGGGCTCACGTTCTCGGTCCCGTACCGGGTGCTCGAGCTGCTGGCCGGCGACATGCTCCCGGCGATATGACATGACTCTGATCATCGCCGAACGGTGGCGCGACGGAGAATGCACCGCCCGGTGGACAGACGAAGACGGGCCGCCGGATCTCGCTGAGATGCTGCCCAGGCTGCGTGAGCAAGGCTGGACAGTTCACGACTTCCGGGATGATGTGCGTGATGGCCAGGCAGGGTAACACGACAGCGGTAGGGCTGGGGTATCAGCACCAACGCGACCGCAAGCGCGCCATAGCCGCCATGCCAGACGGCACGCCCTGCCCCTATGCCTACTGCGGCCACGCGCCCATGCACAAGGACGCGGCCCGCAACTACGACCGCCGCGCACTGCACTACGACCACGTCATCGCACGCGCACTCGGCGGACGCAATGGGCCGATGCAACTCGCGCATGCACTGTGCAACATCAAGGCAGGCGTCGCCCTCGGCAACCGGATGAGACGAGGCAGGCGAAGGACCCCCCGCGTCGCGTACACCAGGTGGTGACCGTCCGCGGCCGTGGCCAGGCCAGAGGGGGGGGGCGGTCAGGCGGTCTCGCTGACCTGCCCATGACGCCGCAACGCGCCATCAAAAAACTCCCCGGCGTGAGCTGGGGGACCCGGAGGGTGACCCCCCATGCCGCCACGCCGCCGGGCCGGGCCGGTTGAACGGCAAGTCAAGCGGGACATCGGCGCGCTCGCGACGGCCCATCCGATGGGCGAGGCGCTCGCCGCGATGTCGCTGAACCTGGCCCGGGCCCTGGACGCCGGCGCCGGGCTGGCCACGGCCGCGGTGAACCGCGAGCTGCGCGCGAACCTCCTGGAACTATCCCGGCTGGCTGTGGATGACAACGACGACCTTTCCGATGAGCTGTCCGCCCCGGTTCGGGACGCAGAGAAGCCCTGACCGGCCGACGCTCGGCCCGGCGGTCGGGAAGGTCGCGGCCAGGCTCGGGAAGCCGTTCATGCCGCACCAGCAGTACGCCGCGGACGTGCTCGGCGAGATCATCCCGGAGACCGGGAGGCTGGCGTATTCCGAGGGCGGCGTGACGGTCCCCCGCCAGGAGGGCAAGTCGACGTTCATCGAGGCGAAAGCGGCGCACCGCTGCTCGGCCACGGGATTCTACGGCGGCCGTCAGAACGTGCTCTACACGGCGCAGACCCGGCAGAAGGCCCGGAAGAAGTGGGAAGAGGGATTCCTGGCCGACCTGCGGGCCTCGGCGGCGTTCAGGAACCGCATTCACCCGTCGCTGGCGAACGGGAACGAGCACATCCGGTTCCCGGACGGTTCCAGCTTCGGCATCGAGGCGGTCACGGAGAAGGCCGGGCACGGCGACGTGGTCGACGAGGCGTACATCGACGAGGCGTTCGCGCATCAGGACTGGCGGCTTGAGCAGGCGTTCCGCCCGGCGATGATCACGCGGGTCAACAAGCTGCTGATGTGGATCAGCACGGCGGGGTGGCTGGGCGCGTCGCCGTACCTGGAGGCGAAGGTCGAGGCTGGCCGCCGTGCGGTGGCGGAGGACCGCCGGTCGGGCCTGGCCTATTTTGAGTGGTCGGCGCCGCAGGACGCCGACCCGGGTGATGAGGCGGTGTGGCAGTCGTGCATGCCCGCGCTGGGCCGCACGATCAGCATCGAGGCGATGCGCGCCGAGTATCAGAAGGCGCTGGATGAGGCGAAGCTGAACGAGTTCCGCCGGGCGTTCCTGAATCAGTGGGTGCCGAAGGACGTACCTGACTCCTGGCTAGTCATCAGCGAGGCGGCCTGGGGGAACCTGGCTGATCCGGAGAGTCACCCGGTGCCGCGGGTCGTGCTGTCGGCGGTGTTCGCGCATGACCAGTCAGCGGCGTCGGTGGGGCTGGCCGGGTGGCGTGCGGACGGGCTGCTGCACGGCGAGGTGGCGGATTACCGGTCGGGCACGTCGTGGATGGTGCCGCGGCTGGTTGACATGAACGCCCGGCATGACCCGGTGGGCGTCGTCGTAGACGAGGCCGGCCATGAGTCCGTGATCATCAAGGATCTCGAGGCCGCGGGCGTGCCGGTGATCAGGATCGGGACGCGTGGCGTGACGCAGGCGTACGCCGGGCTGATCGAGGATGTGCTGGATTCGAAACGGTTCCGGCACCGGGGGCAGCCGGACCTGGACGCCGCGGTGGCGGTGGCAGTGACCCGGGACGTCGGCGACGGCGGGAAGGCGTGGGGCAGGCGGAAGTCCGCTGGGGACATCAGCCCGGTGGTCAGCGTGACGAATGCGGCGTGGGGGCTGCGGGCTGGCAATTCGGCCCCGGCTCCGGAGATTTTCTAGGCAGGAGGAGCGCATAGTGCGGTCTCTGGCGGTGTTCGCGCTAGGTTTCGCGGGTGTTTTCCTGCTCGCCGGGCCGGGGTGGGCGCTGCTGGCCGGGGCCGGGCTGACGGCGGTGCTGTGGCGGCGGGAGCCGGACTGGCGGGCGGTGGCGTCCCGGGCCGCGGCCGGGGTGCGGGCCGGGCCGCGGCGGGCCGCGGCGGCGGTCAGCATGGGCGGCGGCGTGGCGCTGATCCCGGTCGGGCTGGGCGTGGCTGCCGGGGCAGGCGCGGGCCTGGTCGCCGGCGGGGTGGCCCTGGCCGGGGTCAGCATCCTGGCCGGCTGGAACGCGTGACGCCGTGGGCTGGCTGACCGGGCCGCGCGAGTCGAAGGCGGGGCCGCTCGGCCTGCAGGTCAGCGACGGGACGCAGAACACTGTCGTGATCCCGGCGTTCGGCGGGCAGCCCCACGGCGACGGCGCCCTGTACCCGGACGCGTCCTACTCGTCGTATGCGTCGAGCGGGTACGGCCGCAACGAGCTGGTGTACGCGTGCATCCGGGAGCGGGCGGAGAACCTGCCCCAGTCGGTGCTGCGGGTGTACCCGGGGTCGCAGCCGTCGGCGTCTGGTGAGCCCCTGGAGGATCACCGGCTGCGCCGGCTGCTGGCGCAGCCGAACCCGGTGACGAACGAGTTCGAGTTCAACGAGCTGTCCGTGACGTACCTGGACCTGGCCGGGAACCTGCCATGGCTTATCCAGCGGGGCCGGGACGGGCTGCCCGCCGAGCTGTGGCCGCTGCGCCCGGACCTGATCCGCGTCTTCCCCACCGGTGACCCGCGGGTGTGGAACTACGGGTACGTGCTGGACCCGACGGCGAGCATCCGGAACCAGCAGGCGGAGATCATCCCGATCGCGCGGCGGGACATCATCCACGTCAAGTACCCGAACCCGCTGGATGCCTACTTCGGGCAGGCGCCGATGCGGCCCGCGTCGCGGGCCGTCAGCCTGGACAACGCGGCGACTGATTTCGTCGACACGCTGCTGCGGAACTATGCCATCCCGGGCGTGGTCATCAAGACCGCGCAGGCCGTCACCCAGTCGGTGGCGGACATACTGAAGAAACGGTGGAAGGCGTCGTTTTCCGGGGCGCGGCGCGGCGAGCCTGCCGTGCTGCAGACCGGGATGGACGTGCAGCCGCTGGGCATGTCGCTGCGGGACCTGGAGTTCCCCGACCTGCGGGCTTATTCGGAGTCGCGGATCTGCGCGTCGTTCCAGGTGCCGCCGATCCTGGTCGGCGCGAAAGTCGGGCTGGACCGGTCGACGTTCACGAACTACCGGGAGGCCCGGGCGCAGCTGTGGGAAGAGGCGATCTTCAGCCTGCAGCGCCGGTTCCGTGACCCGGTCGCGTCGCAGTTGCTGCCGGAGTTTTCCGGGGTAGGGCGGGCGCGGGTGCACCTGCGGTGGGACAACTCCGAGGTGCTGGCGCTGCGGGAGGCGGAAAGCGCGAAGTGGGAGCGGGCGACGAACGCGCTGGCCCGGGGCGGGATCACGATCAATGACTTCCGCCGGACGGTGGGCCTGGACCCGGTGGCGGGCGGGGACGTGTTCCTGATGCCCGCCGGGGTGGTGCCGCAGCCCGCGGATTCCATCGCGGCGGCACCCGCGCCCGCGCCGGCGGGGCCCGCGGGCGGGCAGCCGCCGCAGCTGGCCGCGGCGTCGTACGCCGGGGCGTTCCTCACCGAACTGGGCCGCAAGCAGGGCCTGGCCCGCGTGAACGGAAGCAGCTGACCATGCCCTACGGCGTCGGGAAACGGGACGCGTGCCCGGTGCCGCGGCCATGGGCGGTGTACAAGATCACCGACGGCGGCGTCGGGCAGATCGTCAACGGCGGCTGCCACGCGACCCGGGGCCAGGCGCTGGCGCAGCAGCGCGCCCTGTACGCACGGGAATCAGCGGCCTATCCGCTCACGCCAGGTGAGGAGCCGGTAATGCGGGAACATCTGATCGCCCCTGTCCTGGAATGGAAGGCGGCGGGCAGCAGCGGCGAGCTCGAAGGCTACGTCAGCGTGTTCGGCAACGTCGACCAGGGCGGCGACGTCGTGCTGCCCGGCGCGTTCAAGAAGACACTGGCGGACTGGCGCGGCAGCAAGCAGCCGCTGCCGCTGATCGCCGACCACGACCTGTCCACCGAGGGCGTGATCGGGTCAGTGCGCGACGCGAAGGAAGACCCGGTGGGGCTGTGGGTCCGCGCCGGGTTCTCATCCACGGCGAAGGCGCAGGACATCCGCACCAAGATGATCGAAGGCCACCTCAAGGGCATGTCGTTCACCTACGAGGCGGTCCGGCACTACATGGGGCAGATGGCGGGGAAGTCGGCCCGGTTCCTGCAGGAGCTGCGGCTGTTCGAGGCGACGGTGACGCCGTTCCCGATGAACGGCCTGGCGCTGGCGTCGGCGAAAGCCGGCAGCGGCAAGCCGTACGGGAACGTGACCTACGCCGACCCGGGCTACCAGGACGACGGGCAGCACCGCTACCCCCTCGACACCGAGGCGCACTGCCGGGCCGCCTGGTCCTACATCAACATGCCGAAGAATCAGAAGCCGTACACGGCGGAGCAGCTGTCGGCGATCAAGGGCCGGATCCGGGCGGCGCTGAAGAAGTTCGGTGTCACGGTCAGCGAATCGGCTGGCCTCGATTTCGCGTGGCTGCGGGACGCGCTGGGCAAGGCGCTGGAGATCCCGTCGGCGGCGGCGCGGAAAGCCGCCGCGGACACGCTGCTGGACGAGTACCTGCCCGGGGAATCCTCCGCGGGCGATGAGGCGGACGGCCCGGCTGGCGAGCCGGAACCCGCCGCCGGCGCAGCCGCCGATGGCACTGCGGGAGAGTCACCCGGCGATACAGCCGCCGCGTACGCGCTGGCCATCGCCAAACCCTCCGGGCCGCACGACGGTGCACCCGGCAGCGAGCCGCCCGCCGGGGCACTCGCCGGTCCCCTCGCCGCGCTCGAGATCGAGCAGGCAGCCCGTGAACAGGACCGGCTCGAGGCCGAGATCCTCAGCGTCTACGGAGGCAAGCAGTGACCGCGAACACCCGGCTGCAGGAACTGATGGACAAGTCCCTGTCCTGCATCCACCTCGCCCGGGCCATCAAGGACCGGTACGAGGACCCGGCGAAGATGCCAGCCGATGAGCTGGCCCAGATGAAGCACCTCAACAAGGAGGCCATGCGGCTGCGGCAGCTGGCCGAAGCGGAGCGGGAGCATTCCGACCTGGAGTCGTGGGCGTCCTCCCCGGACGGATCCCACCCGGTCCTGCAGGAGAAGGCCGGCCGGGAGGCCGCGGTGGCGCAGGCCACCGGCGGGGCGCCGCAGGGCATGTCGGAGACGATGGCGAAGCGGTTCCACACCGCGGCGTTCGCCAAGGCGCTGCGCAGCGGCAAGCAGGCGCTGTCCCTGGAGGAGAAGGCCGCCATCATCGAGGACTCGACGGGGCAGATCATCGTCCCGCACGACCTCGCCGGGCCGATCTTCCTGCAGCTCCCCCGCCTCGGCGTGCTGCGGAACCTGGCACTGGTCCGGCCCACCACCTCGAACCTGGTCGACGTGCGGGCGATGACCCAGGCGACCGCCGGGTGGGGCAAGATCGAGCTGTCCCTGAACGCCACCAGCTTCGACGCGGGGATGGCGGCGACCGGGCCGAACACGGTCACCGTGCAGAACCTGAACGCCCTGGTGCAGATCGGCGTGGACGAGCTCGCCGACACCGACGCCAACCTCGTCAGCCTGATCCAGGACATCATCGGGCAGCAGTTCGCGCAGATGGAAGACGACGCGTTCGCCAACGGCAACGGCACGTCCAAGCCGTTCGGCATCGCGACCCGTGCCACGACCGGCGGGCTGATCCCCGCCTCCCAGAGCGTCACCGCCGCCAACGCGGGGTCGGTGTCCGGTGACGAAGCCAAGAAGATGCAGTACCTGATCCTGTCCCGGTTCGCGAACAGCGGCGCCTACCTCGCCTCCGATGACGCGACCCAGGCGATCGCCCTGCTCAAGGACACCACGGGTAACTATCTGTGGCAGCCGTCGAACCAGGCGGGGCAGCCGGACCGGCTGTTCGGCCGGGACTTCTACCGGGTGTCCGGCCTGCCGTCGATGACCGGCGCGGGTGCATCCGACCCGTCGGTGCTGTTCGGCGACGTCCGCTCCGGCTACCTGGTTGCCGACCGGCAGCAGGTCACCGTGCAGCGGCTGGACGAGCGGTACGCGGACCAGGGCCTGGTCGGGTTCCTGTTCCGGCAGCGCGTCGGCGGCGACGTGATCAGGCCTGCGGCCTTTGCCCGTTACATGCTCTAGGAGGGCAGAACAATGGCAGTTCTCGGTAATCTCGGCGGCGGCCAGCAGCAGGGCAGCGACCTGTCCCCGCTGCCGGACGGCCCCCGTAACTCCGCGGGGTACCCGACGGGCAACCCGTCCGGCGGGTACCCGGACAGCCCGCCGGTGGTCGACGGGGAGCCGGTGTCCCCGGCGGTGGCCCGGTCCCGCGCCGGCGCCGTCGCCGCGCACGGCCACGGCGCGGGCGGAAGCGGGCCCGGCTGATGAAGATCGCGTTCAAGATCTCCACCGCCGGCTACTGGTGGGACGGGCACATTCATTCCGCGATTCCCGGGGAGCCTGTCGAGATCGACGACGGCAACCCCAAGGCGGTGGCGTGGGCCCGGCACTCAGTCGCGTCGGGTGCGGCAGAACTGCTGGAAGACGTCAAGGCGAAGGAAACCAGGGCCCCGGCACCGGCGAAGCAGGCAGGCGGCCGGGCCTAAGACAACCACGACGTGGCAGGCGGCGGCAGAGGGGATCTCCCGCCGCCGCCCGCCAGCCCGGCGATGTGCCGCCTCAGCGCGGCGGTGGGCTGGAACCACTCAGTGCGGCCAACGCGAGAACCGGCGAACTGGCAGTGCCGTTGCCGCTCTAGGTCATAACTGCCTGGCTCGGTCGCAAGTAGCTGGCCCCCAAGAACACGGGCACGGCGCTCCACTTCGTAGCTCGTGCCTATCTTGATGAGCCCATGGTTCTCGACGTAGTAGACGACAGAGTCCTCATAAGGGTCGCGCGCTGGCGAGTGAGGGCCGTTGAACAGCCACCGCAGATCCTCTTTCTGCTCTGCGGTGGCTGATCGCCAGGCGGACGTCAGCACGGCGACGGCTTCCTCAACGGCTTCCTCATCTGTGCGGTAACTATGCCCGGTCATGGGGATCTCCTTGCGTTGTGGCAGCGGCGGCGGTTCTCCGCCGCGAGGTCGTAGTGGCCGGTGACATAAACGTGCCACCGATGGCGGGCCTGATACCAGGTGACTGGCTGGCCGCAGCCGCACTTGCACAACGGGGCAGGGCCGCGGTCCGCCACGTGGTCGTACTTGTTGTGACAGAGCTTGCACAGTTCGCGGTAATCCTCACGGTTCCGGCTGTACCTACGGTCATGGATAAGCGCGTACTCGGTCCGCTTACCCTGGCCACACTCATCACAGGTTCCGGTCTTGGGAAACCACCTGTTCAGGTAGGTGTGCAGCGACCGGTAACCGGCTTGGTCCCCCTTCCACCAGGGAGGACGCTCCACCCTGAGATGGTGCCCCCTGAGGAACCGGGCCCCAGTTTCCCGCATCAGGCGGGTGCCGTCTTTTCGCTTGCTTCCGTAACCCCGGGGTTCGATCAGTCCCCCGCAGCCGCATGCGCATAGCTTGTCCATGGAGAGGAGTCTACGATAAGAATCCTATGGCATTCCGTCGCGCCGTGGGTGCCGACCGGGTACGGCACCCAGACCGGCATTTTCACCCCCCGCATCCGCGACCTGGGCCACGACGTGTCCCTGTCCGTCTACTACGGGCTGCAGGGCGCCAAGATGAACTGGAACGGCATGACCTGCCGCCCCAGCTACGCCGCGAACTACGGCTCCGACGTGCTGATGCCCCACGCGCTGGAGCACTTCGGCGGCGGGGACGGCACCAGCATCCGGCAGGCCGCCGCCCGCGGCGTCATCATCACCCTCGGCGACGTGTGGACGTTCGAGGTGCCGCTGCTGAACCAGATGTGCGTCGCGTCCTGGGTGCCGGTCGACCACCTCGGGGTCCCCGCGATGACCCGCGGCTGGTTCCGCATGTCCGGCGCCGTCCCCATCGCCATGTCCCGGTTCGGCGAAACCGTGCTGCGCGAGTCCGGGTATAACCCGCTGTACGTGCCGCACGGCGTCGACACCGCCACCTTCACGCCCGGTGACCGGGCCGGGGCCCGCGCATCGGCCGGGCTGCCGGCCGACGCGTTCATCGTCGGCATGGTGGCGAACAACATCGGCAAGGACGGCAACCGGAAGGCGTTCGCCGAGCAGATCGCCGCGTTCGCCCGCCTCCGCGCACGGCATAGCGACGCGATGATGGTGCTGCACACCGACGTTACCAGCCCGCTCGGCATGGACCTGCGCACCTTCCTCGCCGACCACCTGCCCGACGGGTCCTACAGTTTCACCGACCCGTACATGTACAGGCGGGGCATGAACCCGTCTGCTGTCGCCAGCATCTACCGCTCCATCGACGTGCTGTCGAACTGCTCCTACGGCGAGGGATTCGGCATCCCCATCCTGGAAGCCCAGGCATGCGGCACCCCCGTCGTCGTCACCGACGCGACGGCCATGCCGGAACTGTGCGGCTCCGGGTGGTCCGTGCCGTACGAGAAGACCTGGCACGAATCCCAGGTCGGGTGGATCGCCAAACCGCTGATCGGCGGCATCGCCGACGCGTACGAGCAGGCGTACGAGAAGGCCCGCGACGAGGAGATGCGGCTGGAGGCATTCACGTTCGCCCAGGACTACGACGCCGGCCTGATCACGGAGCGGTACTGGCGGCCGGTCCTCGCCCGGTTCTCCGAGACCCTGGCGGCGATGGCCGAGGAGGCGCGCAAGCCGCAGCCGCTGCCCGCGCCGAAGATCCGCGAGGCTGACGGGCTGCTGTGGCTGGACCGCGGCGGCCGCACCGACGACTGGGTGGCCTACGCCGACCACGAGCCGTGGCTCAAGCCCATCCTGGGGGGGCTGCTGCCCGAGGGCGGCGTGTTCCTCGACATCGGCGCGCACGTGGGCCGCTGGTCACTGCGGCTCGCCGGCCGGGCGGCCGAGGTGATCGCGGTGGAGGCGAACCCCAGCACGTTCAAGACGCTGCGGCGCCACCTCGCCATCAACGATATCGCCAACGTGACCGCCCTTAACCTCGCGGCGTGGGACGAAGATACCTGGGTGCAGCTGGAGAACCCGGACCGCCGGGAGGATGGCGGCGGCGTCCGCGTCGTCGCCGCGGGCAGCCCCGCCACGGCCGTCATCCCTGCCGTGCGGCTTGACAGCAACGCGGCCGTACTAGGCGCGCTGGCCGAGTTCGGCCGCCTGGACCTGGTGAAACTCGACGTGGAAGGCGCCGATATCCACGTCCTGCGCGGCCTGGCCGGGCTCCTCGCCCGGTACCGGCCCGTGCTGGTGATCGAAGACCACTCCCTGTACGGGTATTACGACCGGGCCGACCTCGAGGAGACCCTCACCGGTCTCGGCTACGAGTTCGAGGTGGCCGCGTCGGTCCCGTCGAACTTCCAGCCCGGCGTCGGCATCCTGGACCACTCCCGGCCCGCCGACTACCTCCTCGCCCGGCCTGCGGGCAGCCTGGCGTGACCTACGCCTCGTCGGTCCCGGCCGTGATCGCAGCCCTGGTCGCCGCGTTCCGCACCTCGGCGGCGCTGGGCCTGGCCGGGGTCCCGGTCCGCGACGGCCCGGAACTGACCCAGGAGTCCGGGACCGAAGCGGTCGCCGTCGGGTACACCGGCGACCAGGCCGAGGATGTCGTCACCGGCGCCGCGTCCCCCGAAGGGCTCAACGTCCTGCCGGACCGGGAGCGGTACGCGGTCACCTGCACCATCGAGGTCACCGACCCCGGCAGCGACATCACCGCCGCCCGCGCCCGCGCGTACGTGCTCCACGCGGCGTGCGGGCAGGCTCTCGCCGCCGATCACACGCTCGGGAAGGTCGTGCTGCGGGCATCGCTGGGCATCGGGTCCCTGCAGCAGCAGCAGACCAGCAACGGGGCGCTGGCCCGGGTCGTATTCCCGATTAACGTCGACGCGTACACCAGCCGCTGACCCTGCCGTTTATTCCGGCCGCAGTGACTTACCGATGAGGTCATCCACGATCTCCGCCATCACGTCCGCCCCGGCGTCGATCTCTGCCCGGGCCCGGCGAAGTTCGAGGGCGCGGGCTTCGGTGATCTCGTCGCCGTCGAGGAACCAGCGGTGGCGGCCGTCGATCCAGTCGTCATACGGCTTCTCGGCGGAAGGCCCGATGTTCACCATGCTGAACTCTTTGACCAGGTGGCCGTCGAGGTAGGTCTCGGTGCGGATCACCGGCCTGGCCCGGCCTTCCAGCCGCCGCCGTGAACGTGTTTCCCGGCTTCTGTCATGCCCGCAGTCTAAGGAGAGTTCATGGCGGCCTACACGAACCAGGTGGCCCCGCACGCGGGCCTCAACCCGGTCACCGAGACGCAGCCCGCCGCGTCCGGCAACACGGCACCGTGCGGGTCCGGGCTCGGCCTGCTGGTCAGGACGGCCAGCGGCCCCAACACCGTCACGATCACCGTGCCCGCCGCGATCACCTTCGACGGGCTCGGCATCGGCAACGCCACCCCCGGGTCCGGCAGCCGCTCCGTGGTCGTGGCCAATAACACGGCCGCGGTGATCCCCCTGGTCGCCGGCACGTACATGGACCCGGCTACGAGCCTGGCGACGTTCGCGGTGTCGGGCACGCTGACCAGCGTCCTGTGCTCGGTCATCTCCATCAGCGCGTAAGAGAGGCAGCCTCATGGGCGATTGGGTGCAGATCATCTACCCGGCGACGGGCGCGACCGGCGAAGTGCACCGGCTGTCCCTCCCGCAGCATTACGCGGCCGGGTGGCGGCTCCTCGCCGACGGCGAGATACCGGCGGCGGAACCGGAGACGGAACCGGAACCGATGACCAGGGCCCAGGCCGCCAAGGCGGCGAAGCAGGCCGCCAGCGCTGAAAACAAGGAGAACTAGCCGTGCCCCCGACACCGCTGACCGCCACCCTCCGGTACATCCCCCCGGGCACGCGCAAGGTGTACTGGCTCACCACGATCGCGTCCTACGCCACCGCCGTGACCCGCGCCGAGATCAACGCCGGGACGGACCTGACCGCGGAAATCGCCGAGATGTCCGGGTTCTCCGTCACCAGCGCCAGCACGGAAACGCCGGACCTGGCCACCCGGTTCACGGCGAAAATCCCGGGCAGAATCACGGCCGATGACTCCTCCATCAGCTTCTACGCGTCGTCCACGTCGGCTGACGTGCGGACGGTATTGCCCCGCGACACCGCCGGCTTCGTGATCATCCTCCCCGAAGGAGACGTGCCGGCCCAGAAGATGGATGTGTATCCCGCCAAGGTCGCCTCGACGGCGGTCGACACGGCGATGGAGGATCCGGAGAAGATCAACGTCGCGTTCACCATCACCAAGGTGCCCGCGCTGAACCTGACGATCCCCGCCTGATGGGCTCCTACCTCGGGCGCGACGCGATCCTGCGCGCCGCCGCCCTCAGAACCGAGGAAGTCCGCGTGCCCGAATGGGCCGACCCGGACAGCGGCTCCGACACGGTCCTGGTGCGGGAGCTGCGGGGCCGCGAGCGTGATGAATGGGAGGCGTCCCTCGCCGTGATGAGGGGCAAGGCGATGGTCCCGGACGTGGCGAACATGCGCGCCAAGCTCGTCGCCCGCAGCGTCGTCGGCGGCGACGGCGAGCCGGTCTTCTCGCAGCAGGACGTCGCCGCGCTCGGCGAGCTGTCCGCCGCCGCGCTGAACCGGGTGTTCGAGGTCGCATCCCGCCTGTCCGGCCTGGATGAGAAGGACCTGGAGGAGATGGCGGGAAACTCCGGGGCCGCCGCTCCTGGCGGCGGTTCCTCTTCAGCCTCGCCCGTGACCTCGGCTGCACCGTAGCCGAGCTCCTGGACCGCGTCGGCTCCCGTGAGCTGACCGAGTGGGCGGCGCTCGCCCAGGTGGAGGTGGAGGAGCAGGCTGAGGCGGAGAAACGGGACGGGCGGAAAGGGCGGCGTTGACTGCTCCCCGCCCTGAAGGACGGGGATTCTCCCACGCGACTAGACACGCAAAGGATACCGCGGATGATGGCTGAGGTCGTGCAGGAGGCGGGCACTGCTTGGGTTTCGCAGTATCGCCCGCCCCCCGCGTATGTCTTCCACGAGGTGTCTAGTCGCGTGGATCTTCCTGTTTCACCGGCCGCCGCCTGGCAGTTGCCAGGTCTTACGCCGCCTCCGCAGGCATCACGTCCCGCTAGACCAGCGGTAGGCACCGTGCGGTGCGAGACCAATGTACCGCGCCGTACCGCCATTCCTCCCCGCCCTGAAGGACGGGGCATCCTGGCGAGGTCCCGGTGATGGCTGAAGCGGAGGTCACCGGGTCCGGCGTGCCCGGCATGAAACTGCTCGCCGCGAAGCTGAAAGAGGCCGACCCGAAGCTGAAGCGGGAACTGCGGCGGAACTTCAGGGACGCCGCGGAACCGGTCGCCGGGGATGTGCAGCAGTCCATCCTCCTCATGCCCTCGCATCATGACGGGACGCTGCGCCGGGAAACCGCCAGGACGGTCGTCGTGCGGACGTCGTTCTCCAGTGCCGGGGTCCGCGTGCAGATCGACTCGCTCGGCAGCAAGATGCCGGCGGGCAAGGGCACGCTGCCGCACCACCTGGACAGCGGCAAAGGGTGGAATCACCCGGTGTACGGGCACGGGCCGCGCAGCCGGTGGGGATGGACGAGGAGGCGGCAGCTCGGCAAGCCCGGATGGTTCGAAAAACCCGTCATTGATAACGCCCGGCAATTCCGCGACGCCGCCCTGGCCGCGATCGCCGAGACCGAGAAACACCTCGGGATGTGACGCAACGTGGCTAACATAATGCGTTTTGTTATTCTCGGCGATGACCGGGGCGGCCCCGCGTTCGCCTCCTTCACCAGGCAGGTCGAGAAGGCGAACCAGGCCGTCGACCGGAACAACGCCGCGCTGAAACGGCAGTCTGCGTCGTCCGGGAAAGCCCGCGGCGAGGTCACGGGGCTGGGCAAGGCGATGGGCGGCCTGAAGCTGAACCCGGGGCTGCTGGGCCCGGCGATCGCGCTCATCCCGGCCCTCGGCACCCTGACCGGGGTCGCTGCGGGCGCCGGGGTGGCGCTGGGCGGGGCGTTCGTCGCCGGCGGTGCCGCGCTCGCCGGGTTCGGCGCCGTCGCCAAGCCGGTCCTGTCCGACGCGAAGAAGGCATCCGAGGCGGTCCGCAAGGCGCAGGACGCCTACACCATCGCCATCGCCGGCGGCACCAAGAAGTCGGTCGCGTACAAGGCCGAGCAGCTCGCCATCGCCAGGGCGTACGCCGGCATGTCCCCCGCCCAGGTCGCCCTGTCCAGGCAGCTCGGCGGCATGGCGTCCGCGTGGGACAAGGTGAAGGCCGCGCAGACCCCCGTCATCGCCGGGGCGCTGCAGCCGTGGCTGGCCTCCGTCACTAGCCTGACGAAGCAGCTGGGACCCATCATCGCGAACGTCGCCCCGGTCATCGGGTCGCTCGGCGCCCAGTTCAACGCGATCGTCAGCTCCGGGGCGTTCGCCCAGTTCCGCGATTTCATCGCCAACACCGGGTCGAAGGCGGTCGGCGCGGCGGGAAACGCCCTGCTCGGCCTGTTCCAGGGTTTCGTCATCATCCTGCCGAAGTTCCAGCCGCTGATCCAGAAGGCGGTCACGTGGCTGGGGAACCTCGGCCCGGCCATCGAGAAGTGGGCCAGCAGCCAGAAAACCGCCGACCATATCACCGCGTTCATGGCCTGGTTTAACCAGAACGGCCACGTCGTCGGGGATCTGCTGAAGAACATCGCCGGGGCGCTGAAGGCGATGGCCCCGGGGCTGACCGCCGGCGGGACAGCCGAGCTGCAGGTCATGTCCCAGTTCTTCGGGTTCATCGCGGAGCTGCCCCCCGGCCTGGCCAAGCCGCTGTTCTCGGTGGCCGGCGCGATGCTGATCCTGAACAAGCTCGGCGTGGTCAAGGTCGGGCTGAAGCTCATCGGCATGGACGCCGCGAAGGCCGCCGCGGGCGGCGGCGCGACCGGGCTGTGGGGGAAGATGCTGCCCGGCGTCCGGCTGGCCGGCGGCGCCCTGGTCGCCGTGGTGGCCGTCGACATGATCCTGAAGAACACGAGATCGGGACCGGGCGGGAAGAACTGGCTCGACAACCCGTTCGGGATGCCCGGCCCCAAGGACAAGGCCAGCGCGAACAACTGGCTGACGTCCTGGTCGCCGTATATCAACAGGTTCAAGGCGAACATCACCGACCTGACCGGTTTCGTATCCGGGTCGTGGCGCAAGTTCACCGGGTTCCTGTCCGGGTCCTGGAGTAAGACCTGGGCGCAGATCACCGGCAGCTTCGACATCACCCGCCGCCAGGTCGCTCACATCTGGGATGTGACCTGGAACAACACCGTCGGGCGGGCGGGCCGCGGCGTCCACGACGTCGCCGCGTGGCTCGGCAGCCTCCGCGCCGGGGCGGCCCTCGCCTGGGATCGGATCCGCGGCACCGCGGCCAGCGTATGGAACACGATCTGGGTCAACACCGTCACCCGCACCCGGAACGGCGTCAGCAGCGTCATGTCGTGGATCGGGACGCTGCCCGGCCGGATCACCGGCGTGTTCCGCGGCGCCGGGGGGTGGCTGCTCCAGAAGGGCAGGGACGTCATCCAGGGGTTCTGGAACGGCCTCACCGCCATCTGGGCCAAGGTGACGACCTGGATCGGCGGCATCGCGTCGTGGATCAAGGCGCACAAGGGGCCGGTGTCCCTGGACCGGTCGCTGCTGTACCCGGCAGGGCAGGCGCTGATGGGCGGCCTGTTCAACGGGCTCAAGGCCGGGTTCGGCCCGGTCGGGTCGTTCATCGGCGGGATCGCGTCCTGGGTGGCGGGGAAGATCACGGGGGCGGGCGGGAAGCTGCTCGGCGGGAAGGTCGTCCTGGACACCTCCCAGTTCTCCGGCGGCGCTCTCGCCGGTGCCGTCGGCGGCGGCGCGGCGCGGTGGAAGAACCAGATCCTCACCGCGCTGGCGATGCTGAACCAGTCCCCGGCGAACCTGGGCGCCGTCGAGCACCGGATTAACCAGGAGTCGGGGGGTAATCAGTTCGCGGTGAACAAGTGGGACTGCCTTACGCTTGATGCCATGATCCTCACGCGGCGCGGCTGGCTCAAGCATGACGAAGTGCAGGTAGGAGACGAGACGATCGGGTATAACCCGGTCACCGGGCGCAGCGAATGGACTACGGTCACCCGGGTTGTCCACTATGCCGACGCACCCCTCGTCCGCCTCGGCGGTTCACGCTGGCATGCCACCACAACCCCCAATCACCGGTGGATTGACAAGCCCGTGACCCGCGATTACGGGACGCTACCCGACACGTGCCCCTACTGCCCCTGGCCTGAGCCGCCACCGTTGCGCGCCCGGCTGGCCAGGTGCCCCGAATGCGGATGGGAACCGAAGGCCCCCGGCGGAGTCCCCCTGCACCGCTCGCTGAAGCACGGCATCAAGGAAAAGAAAATCGAGCGCCGTGTCCGCCGCGGCAAGACAACTGAGAACGGGCTCGCCGTCCACCTGGGTGTAGCGCACGGAATCAAGCTGGACTGGCAGCCGACCGAATCCTGTCGGTTCACCGAAACCCGGCACCTTAACCAGCATTCGCGCGTGCTTCTGTCTGCTCCCGCTGACACGCCTGCTGCGCTCGACATCTCGGTTGCGGAAGCCGCGCTGCTCGGTTGGCTTGCCGGGGACGGCTATATCGAATCACCGGCCAGTCGCAAGCAGCCCGCGATGAGCATCGCCCAGTCCAAGCCGCGTACGCTCGCCAAGCTGCGCTCGCTACTGGAAGCCGATTTCACGGTTGTCGAAGCCGATGGCCAGCGGACCGGCGCACGCGCTCATGCCACTCGCCCGCACCGCGAGGTATCCGAATACATCGATATCCGGAAAACTCGCACGGGCAAGGATGCCTGCGGTCCCCGCCATCAGTTCCGGTTTACCCCGGCCTACACAGCTGACCTGCTAGGACGCGTAGGACACCCGAAGGATGACACCGAGTCCATCGTCCTGCGCATGTCCGGCCCGCAACGAACCGCCTGGCTGGAGGGGTTCGTTGATGCTGAGGGGCATCGTCAAGGTGAGCACGTCACTATCTCGCAGGTTTACGGCCCGGTCCTCGAAGCTGCGCACCTCGCGGCCTACCTGTGCGGTTACCGTCCCCATCAGCGTGATAACAAGGTCACGCATCCCGGATGGTCGGCATCCGCCACAATCTCGCTAGGACGGCCAGTCGTTCACGGTTCATTCCTCCGCACTACGCCAGCCGGGCGAGGCGACGTATGGTGCGTCACCACAGAACTCGGCAGCTGGACAGCGCGACAGGACGGCCATGTTTTCCTGACCGGTAACTCCAACTGGGCCCGCGGTACTCCGA
>WNGE01001657.1_pt1 | contig 28028 bp, 24 predicted proteins | sample 5400651 | NCBI WGS metagenome assembly WNGE01 (sample SAMN13153370, study PRJNA577476) | soil metagenome | isolation source: 60 cm soil or saprolite under grassland replicate 2 | place: USA:California | collected 2016-06-15 | reverse complement strand
TAACCTGGATGGCCGTAATTCTTGGAACGCTTTTCATCGGTATTACTCTACTTGCGACATCCTTTGGTATAGAAGCCAATCCAGCAAGCAATCCGACTGTTGTCGGTCAGATAGCGTTTAAGGTATTTACAGGACCGCTTTATTTTATGTATCCAGTCTTCCAGATAGCCACGCTGTTTATCCTGACCCTGGCTGCTAATACCAGTTATTCAGATTTTCCCCGATTGGCTTCATTGCTGGCACGAGATAAATTTCTGCCTGGCCAGTTTGCCTTTAGAGGCGACCGTCTTGCATTTACCACTGGCATCATATTCTTAGCCCTGCTTGCCATCCTTCTGCTGATTGTGTTCAACGGTGCTACCACTCAACTCATTAACCTTTATGCCGTAGGTGTCTTTTTGTCGTTTACGCTCTCGCAAGGAGGCATGGTACTTCACTGGTGGCGCCTTCGAAGGGAACATAAAGGATGGCGGCGTAGTATGATCATCAACGGCCTGGGAGCAGTCACAACGCTAATCGTTGCACTGGTCATCGCCACAACAAAATTTTTGGAAGGAGCCTGGATAGTTGTTATTCTGATTCCTTTGCTTGTGCTGATGTTTCTGGCTATTAGCCGGCACTATAACCGGGTCGAGCATGAACGGATTAGCGACATCCCTATACATCCGCAAGATATACGGCATCGCGTGATTGTGCCGATCGCGGGATTAGATAGAGCGGCAATACAGAGCCTGGCATATGCTCGCTCGATTACAAAACACGTGATAGCCGTGCACGTTGCAATCGATGTAGAGGAAGCAAATAATGTGCGTGAAGCGTGGGAACGCTGGCAAAAGCATTTAGCTGAGGAGGAAGAAACTCAGCTCATTATCATTGAGTCACCCTACCGTTCCCTCTCTCGTCCTTTACTTGCTTATATCGATACTGTACATGAACTTTTCCCTGCAGATACGGTGACGGTAATTCTGCCAGAATATGTTGTTGCTCACTGGTGGGAGCAAATTTTACACAATCAGACTGCACTCCGTTTAAAAGCTTCTCTGCTCTTCCGTCCGGGAATTGTTGTCACCAGTGTTCCCCAACATCTTAGAAGTCGATCAAGGTAATAAAGTCTAGAATTACATTGCCCTTGCACTTTCTGGTTTGAGGCGGTAGAATACCTATGGTTCCATCTGTTTGGTGCAGTGGGATCATGTAGGATTGGCTAGTCTTCCCCTTTCCCAGACATGCATCACACGTGCCAACCCCCAAGAAAGGTAGCAAATAAGCCGAATGACAATAGTTACCCGTCCTCGCACTATTAGCGAGTTGCGTGAAAGCGGATATAAAGTTCTAACAGTGAAAGAGGAGATGCGGAAGAATCTCATTCAGAACCTCCGCAGAGAAGAAGAATTATTCCCGGGAATTGTGGGTTACGAGGATACAGTAATCCCCCAGGTTGAAAATGCCATAATCTCTGGCCAGGATATCATCTTTCTAGGTGAGCGGGGCCAGGCGAAGACGCGTTTGGCACGCAACCTGGTCAATTTACTTGATGAATTTATACCAGTAATCGCCGGATGCGAAATTAATGACAATCCCTACGAGCCTGTTTGTAAAGCCTGTCGTGATAAGGTAGACGAATTCGGTGATGATGTTGAGCTTGCATGGTTACCCCGAGATCGGCGCTATGGTGAGAAACTTGCGACGCCTGATATTACAATCTCTGATCTCATAGGTGAGGTTGATCCTGTGCGTGTAGCCGAGGGCCGCTATCTCTCAGATGAACTGACCATCCACTATGGCATGATTCCTCGCACAAATCGCGGCATTTTCTGTATAAACGAGTTACCGGACTTAGCAGAGCGTATTCAGGTAGGTCTGCTAAATATCATGGAAGAGCGTGATGTACAAATTCGTGGTTATAAGATTCGTTTACCACTTGATGTGTATGTCGTCGCCAGTGCTAACCCAGAAGATTATACCAATCGTGGACGTATCATCACACCTCTGAAAGATCGTGTTGGATCTGAAATCCGCACCCATTATCCCCGCACAATGGAGTATGAGATTCAGATTATGGAATCTGAAAGTAACCACTTTATTACTGAGGGAATGGAGATTATTTTCCCGCAGTTTATGAAGGAAGTGGTTGCCGAAATCACTCAACTTGCGCGTCGTAGCAATGACATAAGCCAGCGTTCAGGTGTTAGCGTGCGCGTTTCGGTCACGAATTTTGAGAATGTGCTCAGCAATGCCAGTCGACGAGCGTTGCGACTCAATGAACGGCAGATAGCTCCCCGTATCAGCGACCTCTCAGCGATTATAGCCTCAACCTGTGGCAAAATCGAGCTTGATACAGTTGGTGATGTCAAAGAAGAACGGGTCGTACAAAAGCTCATCAATGGAGCAATTCTCGAAGTCTTTGATGAATACTTTGAAGTGCGTGAATTTGAACAACTGGTTGCAGGCTTCGAGCGAGGTTTGAATGTACAGGTTGGTGATGATTTGCCGTCTATGCAGTATGTGAACCAACTCTCGAAAGTTGGTGGACTAAGCAAAGCCGTTGATAAGCTCAATGGGAGGGGTAGTCCAGCCAGTATAGCTTCAGCCGTCGAGTTTGTCCTCGAAGGGTTGCATTTAAACCGAAGGCTTAATAAGGATGAGGTCAATGGCAAAGTTCGCTACCGGCGATAAAAGGAACGCTCATCATGTTCAAACGCTTTTATAAGAATCGCTATGGATATTCACGCTGGGACGGTACCCAAAACATTGAAGGGCTCGATGCTGACGATATACTGAATGCACTTTCCGACGATTATATGGAGGAAGGTAACCTTCAGCAGGCGCTTAAAAGATTGATGCAGGATGGTATTCGTAGCGAGGATGGCCGTAAGACAATGGGTCTGCGCGAGTTGATGGAGCGCATGCGTAATATGCGTAACGAGCAACTCAATCGCTACAATATGGCCTCTGGTGTGATGGATGATTTGCGTGAAAAGCTTGAAGAGATTAAGAGCCTGGAGCGCGAAGGCATACAGAAACGTCTGGATGGAGATAGTGAACCATCTCAATCGTCACAGTCGTCAGACGAGCAACAATCTCCTGGCCAGCAGCAAAGGATGAGTCGGCCTCAAGATGGTAGCGAACAAGAAAGTCAACAAGGCTCAAGCAGCAGTCAGCAAGGGCAGTCTGGCGAGGGCAGTGACGATCTCACGCAAGAGCAAAAACGCCAGATGCTGGAGATGATTGCAAAGAGGAAACAAGATTACCTTGATAAACTACCGCAAGATATCCCCGGCCAGATAAAAGGGCTCTCCGAATACGACTTTATGGATGACGAGGCACGTGAAAAATTCAAAGAGCTGATGGATAGTCTGCAACAACAGATGATGCAGCAGTTTTTTCAGGGTATGCAGCAGTCCTTACAAAACATGACGCCTGAAGATATTGCTAAAATGCGCGAGATGATTCGCGACCTCAACAAAATGCTGCGTGATCGACAGGAAGGGCGAGAGCCTGACTTTGATGAGTTCATGCAGAAACACGGGGAATACTTCCCTGGTGTCAATTCACTTGATGATCTAATCGAGCAGATGCAACAGCAAATGGCAGCCATGCAAGGTATCATGGATAATCTTTCACCTGAGCAACGCCAGGAATTACAAGATCTTATGGAACAACTCATGGGAGATGATCGCATTCGTGTTGATATGATGGAACTGGCCATGAATCTCGAGGCTCTTGCTCCGATGGAAGAGATGCGCACTCGCTTTCCTTTCCGGGGCGATGAATCGCTACCACTAAATGAAGCAATGCGTATGATGAATCGTTTACAGCAAATGGAGGGCCTGGAAGATCAAATCCAGGAAGCGCGTCGTCTCGATAACCTTGAGGCAATCGATAGCGACAAGGTCAAAGATCTGCTTGGTGATGAGGAGTATCAATCAGTCGAACAACTGAAAGAACTCATGAGGGTACTTGAGGAAGCGGGTTATATTCAGAAGAAAGGTAATCGTTGGGAATTAACCGCTCGTGGTATTCGTAAAATTGGCCAGAAGGCTCTTCAGGACATCTTCAACAAACTAAAGCGAGATGGATTTGGTCGCCATATCAGCCCATTCCGTGGAGTTGGTGGCGAGCGTACCGATGAGAGCAAACCATATCAATTTGGTGATCCATTCCTTCTGGACCTCGAAAAAACGCTCATGAATGCCTTGCATCGTCGTGGCACGGGTACTCCTGTAGGGCTGGAAAAGGATGATTTTGAGGTCTATCGTACCGAATTTACTACTCAGTCTTCAACCGTATTGATGATCGATCTGAGTATGAGCATGATCTACAATGGCTGCCAACCAGCTGCAAAGAAGGTAGCGGTGGCTCTGGAAAGTTTGATTCGCTCGCAGTTCCCACGTGACAACCTGTACGTTGTTGGTTTCTCATTCGTCGCTCGCGAATACAAACCAGAAGAACTGGTAGAGATGGGACGTTACGATAACAGCACCGGCACAAATATGGCGCATGGGTTCATGCTGGCACGCCAATTGTTAGCGCGTCATCATGGTGTGAATAAACAGATCATCATGATTACTGATGGTGGCCCTACGGTTTGGCTTGAGAATGGTGAATGGCAATTCTTATATCCGCCGAATCCTTTTGCCGAGCAGCAGACGTTGTTAGAGGTGCAGCGATGTACTCGCGAGAGAATCACCATTAATACCTTTATGTTGGAGGATGATCGTTGGATGGTGGCCTTTGTGAATCAACTCTCGTCGATCAACCACGGTCGCACCTTTTACGCTGATAAGAACAACCTGGGTGAATACCTGCTGATCGATTATCTGAACAGCAAACGGAAGTATATTGCGTAGATGGGTGAGGATTTGGATGGGTCACCACAATCAGATCCGAGCGGTAAGCTTCAGGGCGGGGGCAATCAGGGTGGGGGACGTTTACAGGGAGAGGTGAACCAGGGTGGGGGCAAGCCCCGCCCCTACATTTCAGGAAATTTGAGTACTAATACGCGTAATGTAGGGGCGGGGCTTGCCCCCGCCCGGCACACTCCAGCTCCTACCCGGGTCAATCCCGCTTTTCAACCATTCCTTGAGGGCCTGCACCAGCTCGGTCTTGAATTGACCAGGCAGCAGGTTGACCAATTTTTGTGGTACAGGCAGGAACTGCTTGACTGGAACACTCGCATCAACCTCACTGCCATCAATGATCCAGAGGAAGTTATGATCAAACACTTCCTCGATTCGTTGTCATTGCTCATGATGTATGATCCACCTAAAGCACGTTTACTCGATATTGGAGCTGGCGCGGGCTTCCCCGGACTTCCTCTCAAGATTGTACGTCCCCAGTGGCACGTTGTGCTTTTAGAAGCTACGGGCAAAAAAGTAAAATTTTTACAGCATATTATTGAAGCGCTTCAGCTTAAAGATGTTGTAGCAGTGCATGGGCGTGCTGAAGAACTGGCACACAAAGCCGAATACCGTGGTTCATTTACTGTGGTCACAGCGCGTGCTGTTGCATCTCTCGCTGCCCTTGTAGAATATGCTGCGCCATTTTGCCATTTGGGAGGGCAAATGATTTTCCCGAAAAAAGGCAATCTAGCCGAAGAGTTGGCACGAGGTAAACGCGCTGCCTCTCACGTGGGAGCGCGCTTCAAGGCTGATGTTCCTGTAACTCTGCCCGGCCTTGATGATGGTAGGAGGTTGCTGGTGTGGGAGCAAGTGAGTAAATGCCCTGAGCAATATCCCAGGAGTGGTTCTGTGATATCTAAGAAGCCACTTGGGTTACTCTAGTGTATTTACATGTTGGTCGGACATCTCATCGTCCTGCATGCTCTGGGTTCTTAGCTCTTCCTTTTTAATCTCTACTTCTTCGCTTGTTTCTCGCTGCGCCGCCTCTTGCAGGTAATTTCGCTCCTCGTAGAGATAATTGAGCAGCGAAAATGCTGCCTTTGCGCTAAGTTGCATATGTAAATTGTTATTCTGCTCGGAAGTGATTGATAGTTTTGAATCGGTTACCTCAAACTTCCAGTCATCGACAATTATTGGTGCTATATCCATGCTTCTTTCCTTTCTCTTGAGCTTATCCTTGTTCAAGTTGTTATATGGATCCTCTCTTTATGTAGCACGTATTTCTGGGCTGAGAAGTAGCACTTGTTTTCAGGCTGAAATTGAGGTGCAGTATCATCTATGTGCATTTCTCGGATAGCGCGCATCGTACTCCGGTGTAGCAAGCACATCCTGAATCTGGATCGTTCTGCCTCTTTGTGGACTCACCGAAACCATTGCTAGCGGCGTTTCCAATAACTCCTCCAAACGTTTTAAATACTTTTTCGCGGCCCCCGGCAATTCTTCATATGTACATACACCTGTTGTATCGCATTGCCAGCCTTCTAACTCCTCATACACTGGTTCGCATGCGGCCAGGTCGCTCTGCGTGGCCGGGAGACTATGCACCATTTTCCCTCGTAGCTGATAAGCAGTGCAGATTTTGATGGTGGGCAATGTATCAAGTACATCAAGCTTGGTAATCACCGCCGCATCCATGCCATTAAGTTGTGCTACAAAGCGACCAGCGACTGCATCAAACCAGCCACAACGTCGCTCTCGACCAGTGTTTGTGCCATATTCATGACCTCGATCTCGCATGATCTTCCCAGATACATCAAAGAGTTCTGTGGGCATAGGCCCGCTGCCGACGCGTGTAATGTAGGCCTTGTATACACCGACTACGCGATCGATAGAATGGGGTGGCAAACCTGCTCCACTGGATGCGTTAGCGGCCATTGTTGAGGATGAGGTGACATACGGATAGGTACCGAAGTCAATGTCAAGCAAGGCTCCTTGAGCCCCCTCTAATAGAATCGTATTACGTTCGAACAATGCTTCGTGAAGCATAGCTTGCGTATCAGTAATGTGAGAGCGTAGACGTTGACCGTAGCCAAAATATTCACCATGGATTTCTTCGAGTGAGAGGGGGGGTTGCCCATAGATCTGGGTTATCATGCGATTCTTTTGTTGTAAGATAGTGGCAAGCTTGGCACGGAACGTATCTACATCTAGCAAATCTGCCATGCGGATGCCGATACGCGCGTGTTTGTCCACATAGGCAGGAGAGATACCGCGCTGAGTAGTACCGATCTTATCTGCTCCCCTCGCTTCTTCCTCAAAGCGATCAAGTAAGAAATGGTAGGGCATAACGACGTGCGCACGTTCACTAATATACAGTCTTGACATATCTATGCCTCTGCTTTGAAGTTCTTCCATCTCATCGAGAAGGCCTTTAGGATCCACCACTACACCGTTGCCTATAATGCATTTTGTATTTGGGAAGAGAATACCAGATGGTACGAGACGGAAAGAGAATTCACCTTGTTCGTGTACAACTCTATGTCCTGCGTTACTGCCGCCCTGGTATCTAACAACAAAGTCTGCATGCATTGATAACTCGTCAACAATTTTTCCTTTGCCTTCATCTCCCCATTGTGCTCCGATGATCGCAAGTACAGTCATAGGTTGGTGTCCCTTCACGATTTGGAAATTACAGTGCCAAATGCCCAAGACATGCTACATTACTATGAGAGCAGAGTCAAATTTGTTTCAGCTATTGGAATTGGAATCTGACAAGCATTCTCTCAAAGTATTGGGTATTCACGGCATCGAATTGGGAGTCAAGCGCCTGTAGTTCAATAATATAAGCCTTACCCTGGTGTATAGTGGCATAGACCTCGATACGCACAGTCTGGTTATTTAACTGGTAGTATGCGATTTGATAAGACCAGTTTTCACCACCAATGGTTGCGTTTGAAGAAGGGGTTGGAGTTGGAGCATTGTAACCTTGCTGTGAAGAAAAATTGTTCAGATCATTATTCACAAGTTGTCCCGCATTCATTGTTGTAATGCCAGGAGTCTTGAATGTTGTGAATTCGTCCGATTGAGAAGGGCCTGTGAATTGCGTTCCAGTTGAATCGGTTGTTGGTTTCTGCGCCCATGCACTTGGGTACTCTACTGAGAAGCCATTTGAGGTACATGTAATGTCGCACAAGGCGAAACCTGCGTCGGGAGTAGGTGTTGGTGTAAGTGTTGGCGATGGTGTAGGAGAGGGAGATGGAGCAGCCGTTGGGCTGGGACTTGGCACCGTTGTGGGTGTTGGAATACTTGTTGCTGTAGCATTTTGATGGGAGAGTTGTGCTTTATTGGAAGCGTTATTGCGTATAAGGTAGGTTGCGCCGAAAGCCAATATTGTAACAAGTGCCAATGTAATACAAATGGAGATAATGATCAGTGCAAGATTGCTGCGTTTTTGGGGTGGTGGAGGGGTAAACCCTGGAGGCATTCCATAGCCTTGTCCCGATGGAAATGTTTGAGTTGGCGGGTACATGGTACCTGTATAATTTCCACTCTGGAGATGGAGAGGCTGCATCTGGGGAGTGTATTGACCTGTTCCTGAATAGCCAACAGGTATTGAAGAGCTTCCATAGTCTTGTTGTGGATACATAGTCGGATAGCTTTGTACTTGATTAGATGGTAATACCGGCATGGCCTGAGTAGGATCTTGATAGAAACCATTTTGCTGTTGCGAACCAGATGACAACATTGGTGGTTGGTTATTGGATGGAGGAGAAGTGACACTATAATACCCGCTACTCAAAAGTCCCTGGCGGTTTGCTGGATCGACAGGTTTAGCTGAAAGGATGACTGGCGTGCCGCATTGCCCACAGAAGGTCTCTTCCAGGCTTATTTCATTGCTGCAATTTGGGCATCTCATCGCCATTACTTTCTTTTCTAATGATGCAGTTAACAGGGCCTATTATAGCGCATCCATTGTGATTTGACTACAATGTAACCCGTTTGTCACAGGATATAGCAACGTTTGTTATTCTTCAATATACTGCCAGGGTATGCTCATTCTTGGTCAGGTGATGTATCTGTTTGCTCCTCGAAATGGATGGCAATACGTTGGAGTCCCTCGCCCTCGTAATAATGATAAGCGACAATTGATGTATCAGGAATTCGTTGTAAGCGACGCTGTACATGTTGTATTAACGATGGCGAGTGGTCAAATGGTCCACTAATGATGAGCCATACCCATGGAATCTGCTCTTCGGTGTTGATTCGCTTCATATTCTGATGGTCAGTACGACTCGCAACTGCAAGGCCCGCGGGATGGCTATGATAGGCTCCTATGACTCTGCCAGGGTAGGCAAGATCTGCCGAAAGTAAGTCTTCGGGAGCGAATTCAAAGTATACCGGTGAATCAAATATATTACGCATTGGATGTATATCTTCAATGTGCCAGTTTCCTGACTGGTCAATGGTGCCTAAGAGTAGTCCGCACGCTTCAATCTGTTGGCGTTTGTAGACATCGAGGAGCAATGTCTTATAAGTACTGACATCAATGGAAACTTCCGCTTTTTCATGTTTTCGCATAGTGCCTCAATTATATCAATACTGGCTACAGATGTAAAAATTTTTCGGCACTGTAGGATCGCAGGTCACTGAAATGTTGCACGCTAATATCAGGATGAAAGTTCTCTGGATTCGGGCCTGCTGCATATTTTCCTTGTTGCACAAAGACTGTGGCGAGCTTATTTCCCAAAATCAATTTGCTTTCAGCGAGAATCTGGGGTTTGTCATCGATCATCGCGTATTGATCGGCAGGATATCGTTGCATAATCTCGTGGAGATGTTCTTGTTTATGCGTGTAAAGCAATACACGTCCCTCAACTGTTTCGGCAATATCGCTATTAAATATTTTTTCCGCTTGGAAATACAAATCACCATCTGAGAGAATGACTGTTAGCCCTAGTGTTCGCAAATAACGAAGTGTCTCCAGCGTATGTGGGTAGAGAGCATTAAAGAATGGATAGTTATCGAAGAGCGAGTGTACATGCAGATAGGTTTGTTCGTCCAGTTCTGAAAGAGAGGTTTGTTCCCTCAGCCACTTCAGGGCGAGGGGAATATTGATCACATCGCTATCCTCCCGTGTTTTTTCATAGAGTTCCCAAAAACGGTTGGTTACTGTTTCTCCCATTTGTACTTTGATATGTTCGTCTAAATCACTTTTGACAAAGTCATTATCGATAAGAGTATTATCTACATCGATCAAAAAGACAAGCGTTGGCATGGCTCATTCCCTCTTTCAAGAACCTTCATTGCACTACTATATTACTGCTTTTTTATGCTTTGTGGCAAGCGCATACGAATTTTTGCATCGTGTTTCTCGCCCTTGACAATCTTTGTTCTCCGTTTTATAATAATCGTAACGTACAGTACGTTACGATTATTATATGTGTGATAATGAAATACAGACAGAACACACGCGAGCGGCTTCGTGCCGCTGCCCACCGGCTCTTTCTCCAGCAGGGGTATCAGGCGACGAGCATTGATGCCATCCTGGCGGAGGCAGGTATTTCCTCGAAGGAGACGCTCTACCGCTACTATGCCAGCAAGGAGGCACTCTTTGTCGATGTCCTGAGCCACCTGACGATGGAGCATCCGGGTTTTTCCGAGAAGCTTGCAAACTTGCCTGTGCCACATGATCTGGCATCGCTCCAAGAGGCTCTTACACAGCTTTCCCGTGAAATTCTCTCGATGATGTGTCAGCCCGGTTATCTACCTCTGGTACGAATGATCATCTCCGAAACGCCGCGCTTTCCACAACTCGGCACACTGTTTTTCTCTACCGTCACGCAGCGTGGTATCGCCATCATCACCGCACTGCTACAAGCAGCCAGAGCGCATCAGATCATCGTCGACATTGACTTCGATGCCGTAGCGCGTATGTTGCTTGGTGGGCTATTGAGTTATGCCATAACAGGACTGATATTTGCGGAGGAGCAGGCGCAGCCTCCAGCACTTGACCGTGCTGATGCGCTCATCGAGGTCATTATGCGTGCATTGACGCCGTAATAGTTGACTTTGGTCTTTAATCAAGGAGGATAGAATGTTACCTGATCGCATACGTATCTTTAACAAGTACGTCACAAATCGACTATTACGCTGGTTTACGCGCTTTTCCCACGGCCCATTTGCAATCATTCATCACGTTGGCCGTCGAAGCGGAAAGCCTTATGAGACAGTAATCTGGGTGTGGCAGATGAGAGAAGGGTTTGTGATTGCCTTAACCTATGGGCCAGAGGTGGATTGGTATCGTAACATGCAAGCTGCTAGCGGTGGTACGGTATTCTGGCATAGAAGGCTCTATGTGGTAGGGAAACCAGAACTGATTGATACCGAAACAGCGCTGCAAGCGTTTCCTGCGCTTTTCAGGCTGATCTTTCGAACGTTTGGCAAACAGGAGAAGTTTGTGCTTATGAAGCCATCAGGCTCTGAGCCCAGAATTCAGGAGGACTTGAAGTAAGAGATGATGGTATTGTGTGTCTGGCATGAAGTGTTATAATCAGCATATTAAAAAAATGAAAACTGAATTGTTGCGCATACTAGATGAAACATGAATCAATATGGACATGGGGAACGAACAGAAGCGAGTGTTGTTGTTAATGTCTCCTGCTACATACCGGGCTGGGGCTTTTTTAAATGCAGCCAGAAGTTTGAATCTTGAAGTTGTGGTAGGGATCGACCTGCCTGAAACACTGAGTGAATATTGGCATGTGCCTCTTGGGCTAGACTTCGCAAAACCAGATGAGTCGGTGCATACGATTGTAGAATTTAATCGGAAGCATCCGATCCAGGCTATTATCTCGGTTGATGATAGTGCTACAGAACTTGCAGCTCGTGCTGGCACTGCAATAGGCCTGGCGCATAACTCGCCACAAGCAGCTGAGGTAGCACGCGATAAGCTGTTGATGCGTACTCTCATGTCGGCTGGAGGTGCACCATGTCCAGTCTTTCGCCCATTTTTGTTGAATAATAATCCGGATGTAATTGCTTCGCAGGTCAGCTATCCTTGCGTAGTAAAGCCATTACGTCTTTCTGGCAGTCGTGGGGTTATTCGCGCAAATAACCCTGCGGAATTTATCGTTGCTTTTAACCGTTTAAAACGGCTACTTATTTCCGAGGGCAATTCTGAGCATGAAACGTCGATACTGGTAGAAGACTTTATACCAGGATACGAGGTTGCCCTGGAAGGTTTGCTTACCCATAGTGAGTTAAAAGTGTTGGCATTATTCGATAAACCTGACCCATTGGATGGCCCATTTTTTGAGGAGACGATTTACACAACTCCCTCACGTTTACCGGCAGGTGTTCAAGAAGATATTACCAGGTGTGTCGCTACTGCTGCCGCATCACTTGGACTGCGGGAAGGACCTGTACACGCGGAATTGCGTGTGAATGAACATGGGCCCTGGATGCTGGAGATTGCTGGCCGCTCGATTGGAGGACTATGCTCGACTATTCTCGAGTTTGGTTCCGGTATGTGTTTGGAGGAACTGATTCTACGCCATGCTATTGGGGATGAAATCATCTCAATCGAGCGAGATAAACATGCCGCTGGTGTGATGATGATTCCCATCCCATCGGCGGGCATCCTGAAAGGTGTGAATGGTTTCGAGGAGGCACAAAAAGTGCCGTTTATAACTGGTGTTGAGATCACTGCTAAACTTAACTATCCTCTTGTCCCACTTCCGGAGGGGGCAAGCTACCTGGGTTTCATATTCGCGCGTGGTGAAACTCCTGCCGAGGTCGAAGATGCCATTCGCACAGCGCACAAACTTTTAAAGTTTGAAATCAGGCGAGAGATTCCTGTACTAAATGTATGATCAAACTTACGATGAGCTATATAAGTCTGCTCCAAGTGTGCAGTCTTGTATAGCTCATCCATTATTTGGAGGATAATTAGGGAATAGACCTTAACCAGGCAACCACCAGCCAAAGAGCGGGGCAAAAGTCGAGTACAGCAGCCAGATATTCAGGCTGAGAATGACCACACTACACGCAATGGCTGCCCACGTGGTAATCGCCTTATTCACCAGGGTACCCATAATATCTCGTCGACGCGTAAACATGATCAGAGTGATCACCGGCAACGGCAGGACGAAACTCAGCACGACCTGGCTGATCACCAGAGTGTTGATCGGATTGAAGCCGATCGCGACGACTAGCACCGCAGGAAGCATCGTCACGAGACGCCGCACCCAGATGGGAATCGTGAAGCCCACAAAACCCTGCATGATGACCTGCCCGGCCATCGTGCCGACGGTCGAACTGGAGAGGCCGGAGGCCAGCAGTGAGATCGCAAAGACGATACTGGCGGCTGCTCCAAGCAAGGGTGTGAGGGTCTGATAGGCGGTGTTGATGTCGGCCACATTAGTCTGTCCGTGGACAAAGAAGGTGGATGCTGCCATGTAGAGCATCGCCATATTGACCAGTCCCGCCAGGCCCATGGCAATCACCACGTCCGGAATGCTCCAGCGGAAGATGCGCCGCGCTTCCTTTTCACTGCGTGGGATGATCCGTTGTTGAGTTAGAGAGGAGTGCAGGTAGATTACATGGGGCATCACCGTGGCCCCGATAATGCCAACCGTGAAGAGGATGCTCTGCGTCCCGCCCAGCCAGGGAACAACGGTATGGAAGCCCACCTGGCCCCAATTCGGACGGGAGAAGAACGTCTCGATCACGTAACACAGCGCAATCACCCCTACCAGCACCGAGATCACCACCTCTAAGGGACGAAACCCGCGGCGCTCCAGTGTCAAGATCAGGAAAGTCGCCACACCCGTAATGAGGGTGGCAGGGAGCAAGGGGATGCTAAACAAGAGATTGATAGCGATACTGGCTCCTAGAAACTCGGCGAGATCGGTGGACATCGCCATAATTTCGGAGACGATCCACATGGCATAGACGACTGGCTTGCGAAACTCTTGCCTGCATAGTTCTGCCAGGTTCTTCCCAGTTGCCAGGCCAAGTTTCGCCGACATCGTTTGCAGCAGCATCGCCATCAGATTGGCCAGCGCAATGACCCAGAGCAGCTTATACCCAAAGGCGCTACCACCCGCGATGTTGGTGGCAAAATTGCCAGGATCAATATACGCCACGCAGGCAATAAAGGCCGGCCCCAGGAACGGGAGAATAGCGAGTAGTCCTTTCTTTCTCCCCTCAAGCACCGCACGCGCGGCGGCTCGTGTTCCAGATTCCTCGGGGGGGTGCTCAAGGGCCACACCCACGCCGTCAGGTGCGGCTTCAGCTTTCGATAATACAGGATAGGTTCTCATGCATGTTCTCCCAACGGTTTTGCAGAAGATGCAGCTTCGCTCAACGGATCGGGTGTTGCCGGACGAACGAGGACTGCCTTCGTCACCGCGTCACCAATGGCATGAGTCTGTTCCCCGATGCGCACCGTATAGACCCCGCCATAAGGGGCAATCGTCTCCACCTGCACCAACGCTCCTGGAATGAGACCCAACTCGGTCAAATAGTGCAGTAGATCAGGATGATCGTCATTCACGCGCTGCACAATGACCTGTTGCCCTGGCTGCATCGTCGAGAGCGGTTGGCTCGGTGCCTCGATGACCCCACCTGCCTTGTTTGGGATAGGGTCTCCATGCGGGTCCTCGGTCGGATGTTCCAACAGTGCATCCATGCGATCTACGAAGGCATCCGAAATGGCATGCTCAACGTGTTCTGCCTCCGTATCGACCTCATCCAAAGGAAAGCCCATAATCTGCACGAGAAAGAGTTCGAGCAGGCGATGACGACGAACGAGTTCAGTCGCCATCACGAGACCCGATTCGGTCAACTCAACGCCGTGATAGGGGGTGTAGCTCACATAACCTCGCTCAGCCAACCATTTGAAGAGTTGGGTCACGGTGGCATCACTGAGTTGCCCAGTGGGTTCGAGGGACTGTAAGCGTTCCTTCATGGCGGAGGTGGTAATCGTTTCCCCACGCTCGCGCAATTTGTAACACAACTTTAAGCAGTCAATGGTGCGGATCGGTAAAGTGCGCAGTTCTGGTGACATGGCAAGGCTCCTCTAATTTCACTGTTAAAAATAATAAGTTTTAGTTCACTAAAAACAGGATATCATAAATATGAAGGTTTTGTCAAGGTAGCTGAAAAAGAAATTTGGAGGTTACCATTTTACCTTTTTTCATTGGTTTTTTTCTTTTTCAGGGCTTCTCAAAAGGTGTTGCCTCAACTGACTCGGCTCGCTTGCGAGCCGTTTTCTTGGGAATGTGGAAGATTTGAGCGCGCCGCAGGCGCGCAGAAAACAGTCACACAGTGACATTTTGAGAAGCCCTGTTTCTTTTTTGAGGAGGCTTGATTTTGTTGTTGCGATGAGAACTAGTTTAGAGAGGCCGTTAATTTCGTTGCGGGTGAAGCGAATAGTACACCGAAATCGTGTAAGGGATGTATTGCTCATACCTGCAATGAGGGTCCAGGGTGTGAGCGTTGATAGCGAGCGGACTCGGGACAAGTCTCCGCTCGCTATGGAAGAGAGCAAGACCATAAATACTACCAGGGTTACATGACCCAGAGGAGGAAATAGTTCGTATGATTGCTTTTCTCGTCACCTTCGGCCTCGCTGCTCTCATTGTAGTTGGAGGCGTGAGGGCCAGCCTGCGCCTGCGCGTTCCTACCATGCCAACAGGGCGGCGTTTGAGCGGCTTACGACGGTCATATTCGGCCCCATTACGGCGGTCATATGCGACCCCAATGGATTATACGACTCCTAAGAAAATTAGTAAATTTGATGATGAGATGTCAAGCTATCCCCGTAAGGCATTTGTCTTCTCGATCCTAATTCTTGTCGTGCTGAGTGTGATCATCATCCATGCCATCAGCCTGGCCGTCCACTAATGAGTGGCTTCAGCGATCCGATGTCGAGCAATGGCTCAGCATTTTACAACACAAGCGGTTTCGCAGTTTCCTCTCAAAGGGGGCTCACGCCCCCTACCCTCATTCTCGCATTGGCCTCTCAGGACCTTACCCTCCAAACATGGCAGCGAAAGGCCGCACATCGAATACAGCGCGCATGTATGCGATCTTACCACCCTTGACTTGATACCATTCCGCGATGAAGGCTGTTCCTGCTGGGGTGTTTGTGACCATTTCGTATAGTACACACACATCGTCATCGTCAACGAACACCTTCTTGAGGTCAACGCGCTGGATAATGGAAGACAGCTTTTTGTTTGCTGTGAGATAATCGTCGGCTTTGTTGAATGTGTCCAATGGACCCTCGAAGATCATATTGTCCTGCATGAGATTCCGGGCTGAGGCGAAATCTCCTTTTCCGAGTGCTGTGCGGTAGCTTTCGACGATCTCACGTGCGCTAGCATTAGTCATGTTTCATTTCTCCTTTGTAACTCCTTTGTAACTAAAATGGTACTATCATTGTAAGTTGAGCCTTCATGACTTACAATGTCTGAAGAGCTAACATTCTTTGCCAATCGTCCAGAATGTGGAGATAACACAATGGAGCCTGTTACTCATTTTCAGGAGGATGTCCTTGGTGATGTACTCCAGTCGATACACCTGCATAGTACCCTTTATTGCCGCGCTAAAATGGGCGCACCCTGGGGTTTCCGAGTTTCTCCCAGGGAAGTGGCGAGCTTTCATATAGTCACGAGTGGAATGTGCTGGCTCACTGTGGAGGGAATGGAGGAGCCTGTGCTGCTCACCGAAGGCGACCTGGTGATATTGCCTCACGGTCATGTACATACCATGACCGATGATCCAAAGTCACCTGTCACGATGCTCGAAGATCTCAAACCAAAACAACCAGTGGAGAGAGATGGCATCTTTTATAGTATGGGTCAAGGTGCAGTGACTACCCTTGTCTGTGGGGGGCTCGAGCTTGAGGATTACTCGACAAATCCTTTGTATTCGATACTGCCAACGTTTATCCATCTGAGCAGCAATGATGAATATTCGCTACCCTGGCTGCGGGCGATTGTGGAGTTAGTAAGAGTAGAAGCGAGCACTAATCGGGTGGAGGCAGAGACGATGATTACACGCTTATCGGAGCTTCTCTTTATCCAGGCAGTGCGTGCTTATATTCGTACCACTGGTGATAGAAATCAAGGCTGGCTCTTGGCGTTGAAGGATCCTCAAATAGGTCAAGCTCTTGCGATGATCCAACACCAACCAGATGAAGCATGGACGGTAGGATCTTTAGCTTTTCGCGTCAGTCTATCGCGTTCAGCATTTTCGGCTAAATTCAGGCAGCTTGTTGGCGAACCGCCTATGCAGTATATAACCCGTGTGCGTCTCACGAAGGCTGCTGCTGCGCTGCGAACACATCCTGCGCCACTGGTTGAAGTCGCTACGTCAGTCGGTTACGAATCCGAGGTTGCCTTTAGTAAGGCGTTCAAACGTTATTTTGGTATAGCTCCCGGCGCTTATCGCCAGGGAAGGAGAACAGTATGAGGAGGTGATTCTACCCTTTTTCCTCCTGGAGAGCCTGGGAGAGTTCCAGGGTAAATGCCTGGCTCTCTCCTGTCCAATCGGAGATGGGTGTATATACCTGCCGTCTCCACTGGTAAGGTAGATCAACAATTAGCCCCAGGTCATAGGTAGCTTGCTTGCGCCGAAAACGACAAAACTCTTGACCATCTCCAGCGGCTGATCTGACACTTGCCAGTCCCCTGGCAGGCGGTCGAGCATGGCATTAAGCGCGATTTTCGCTTCCAGGCGCGCTAGGGGAGCGCCCAGGCAGAAGTGGATTCCACGCCCGAAAGCGATGTGGCGATTTGGCTGCCGCTCAATGTCGAAGCGATCGGGATCGGGGAACTCGGCTTCGTCGCGGTTCGCCGAGCCAATCCAGGCCACGATCACGTGACCTGGCTCGATGCTCTGGTCGCCAATCATCGTCTCGGTTGTCGTCACGCGAGGCATAGCTTTCACTGGCGAGTAATAGCGCAGGGTCTCCTCGATGGCTCCCGGCACAAGCGCACGATTTTTGCGCAAGCGTTCAACTACGCCGGGATTCTCGTCGAAGCAGAGGATCATATTGCCGAGCAGGTTGGTCGTTGTCTCGTTACCCGCTACCAGCAACAGTCCGCAGAAGCCGAGCAGTTCCACGTTGCTTAATCGCTGCCCATCGACCTCAGCAGAAAGCAGCGCGCTGACCAGATCGTTCTGCGGATGCTGGCGGCGCTCCTCAAGTACCTGTGTGAAGTAGCCGTACATGCCCTGGATCTCCTGGAAGAGTGCCTTGCGCTCCTCCTCCGAATGGGCCTCATCGCCAGCAACAATGGCATCCGACCAGCGTTTGAAGTCCTCGCGCAGCTCGGTAGGAATGCCCAATAGTTCGGCGATGACGGTAACGGGCAGGGGGTAAGCCAGGTCACCCACCACATCCATCTGACCCATTGTGGCGACGTGGTCCAGCAGTTCGTTGGTGATAGCGTTGATACGTGGTTCCAGTTGCGCCACCATGCGCGGCGTAAAGGCCTGTGTGACCAGGTTACGAAGCTGGCGATGGCGTGGCGGGTCCATCTGCAGAATGCTGGATCCTAGCGGGTCGGATTGGTCGTCGAAGCTGGCGGACGAGAATGTCGCATACTCACTCAGTACGCGTGTCACATCAGCGTAGCGAAAGACCTGCCATCCACTCCATTCAGGATGCTTGAATACGGGCTGCGTGGCACGCATTGAGCGATACCAATCGAAAGGACTATGAAGTTGCTCTTTGTAGCTGTGTGTTTGCATATATTCCATCTTTCTCGCTGTGACTGGTTGACTGCTCTATTTTCTTTCTCTACGATTAAACGCGAGAAAGGTTGGAGCAAGTGCCTTGCGTGTAACCCCCCTACGTATTGATTGATAGCACGCTTATGCTATGTGGGGAGCTCCACAGATTATGCCCATCCTAACTTCAGAAAGTACCCGGTTCAGGCCTAAAACCGTGTGCCTTTGGGGGGACTCTAATACTTCTATGAGGAGATTATGGAACAACAATCGAAACCGTCTCAGGAGGAGACAGGTATGGAACAGCACGCACAACAAGCGAAAATTACCACTAGCCGGCGTTCCTTTTTGAGCAAAGGACTTGCAGTAGGAGGAGCGGGAATCATCGGTGCAGGGCTACTGACAAATGGATTACCGGTCTTTGCCGAAGAAAGTAGGGCAAGTCTCACAAGTGGGGATATAGCCATACTCCGCTTCCTGTCTGCAGCCGAAATACTGGAAACCGATCTATGGCAACAATACAACGAGCTAGGAGGAATCCAGGATAGTGAAGTCCCAGGAGGGAGTGGGAGTAAACCCTATATCAATGCCCTCACTCAGTTAGATGGCGATATGCCCCAGTATATTCACGACAATACCGAAGATGAATTCACTCACTTCACCTTCATCAATGCGTACCTGGTTTCCAAGGGTGCGGATCCCGTCAATCTGGAGAAGTTTCGCACCTTGTCGAGCAGTAAAGCTACCGGTGCCCAGAACATCGGAAGGCTCACTAACCTCATGCAGCTTACCGTGGACACCAGTTATTGGACGAAGTACCGCAGCCGCACGAAGAACCCAGATTTTGGTGACACATTCCCACCAGCCGTTCCGGGTTTGCTGAAAGGCAAGTTTCCAGCGATTCCCAGAAATGATGGCGATCTCGCTCCGGCTAAACATATCCAGGCAATTGCCAACACGGCAGGCTTTCATTTTGCGTTTATCGAACAAGGTGGTACCAGTCTCTATCCATCACTAGCTCAGAGGGTCAGCAATCCAGAAGTATTGCGCATCTTGCTCAGTATCGGTCCAACCGAGACGGCGCACTTTCAGACGTGGCTTGACAAAGCCGGCAATGCACCTGCTCTGACCGACCCTAAGAATGGGCTGGTGTTTCCGGACCTCAACTCCCCTCCCTTTGGAGGTGAGGACTTCCAGACCAACCTGATCATGCCCGAGCCAACCATTTTCCTCAGTCGCAAGTTCCCACCTGTTTCGATCATTCGCCCAACCGAGACACAGGGAGCTGCAATGGGAGCTGCCAAAGCCTTAACGGACGATGGCCTTTTTATTGGTCAGTCGAAGGAGTTCTTTGCTGTCCTCCATCAATTGGCACAGGAAGCGGATGCAGCTCAACGCTGATATCATTTAGGAGGCCGACGATCTGTAGGGACGGGGCAAGCACCGTCCTTGCCCGCTCGCCTCATCCTCATACGCTCGCCCAATCCCTACATCCTGTTCTCCAGTGATGTTGCTGTGACGGGGATACGTTCAGTGGAGATTAAGGCCCAAAAGATCCATAAGCCACTGCAAATCGCTATAGTCACATAAGGATTCCAGAATGCTAAAAGGGTCGCGAGCAGGTACACCGGGAACCCTAGCAGAAAATTACGAGTAAGTGCCTTGACCTGCGCAGGTGAAACGGCCGGGTTCAGCAGGTGGCCGTCATGGCGTGTTATTGTCCACCAGAGCAGGTTGTAAGCAAGATTGATTACGACGAAGATACCGGAATAAACAGCACAGGCTGTTGCAGCCGCAGGCGTGGTCAGGTACGTTGACACCAGAGACGTTGGAAACGGAACCACTGTCACTAACATAAGCAGCAAGCCATTCGCAAAAATGAATGATTTGTCTGACTTGTCCACCAGCTTGAAAATGCTATGGTGACTCACCCACATTATCAAAATTGTAGCAAAACTAGTAATAAACGCCAGGTAGGAGGGCCATTGCAGGTACAGAGCCTTGCCCAGTTCGGCAACTGTAAAAGTCTCTCCTGGAGGTGGCTGCGGCACCTTCAAATCGAATACCAATAATGTGATCGCGACGGCAAAAACGCCATCACTGAAGGCCTCTATACGACCTGTCTCCTTATGACCTGTTTCTTTTTCGATGGTCGTATCTAGCTTCTCTTCGGACATAATTTGTCTCCCTATCTCTACTTCTGCTCGAGCGCCAGTCGTACCCCAAGAGTGAGTAACACAATTCCTGTCACTCCCTGCAGCATTGCACGGATGCGAGCCCCAAAATTGCTTTGCCCGGCTCGACTGATCAGATACCCATAGAGATGAAGCCAGGTCAGCAGGATCGCTTCATAGGCAAGCAGCATCAACACCAATCGCACTGGAGAGTCGCCTGGATTGATAAATTGTGGCAAAGTCGTGGCAAAGATCGCACCTGCCTTCGGGTTCAATAAATTGCTTAGAAGTCCCTGCCTGAATGAGGTCCATTCACCGAGATGTGTCGTCTGCGAAGCAGGGGTTGCTACGCTGGCCTGCTTGCTCACCTTGAAACTGGCGATCAGGCTTCGCAGGCCAAGATATCCAAGATACGCTGCACCGGCGAACTTAAAGACGCTGAAGGCAACCACTGAATCCTCAAGGAGGACCGCAATACCAAACACCGACGCCAGCGCCCAGATGATACTTCCCGTCCCGATACCAAGCGTGGTGAAAGAGGCTGCACGCCTTCCTGCGAGGAGCGCATTACGTGTGACCAGAGCTGTATCTGGCCCAGGCGTCACAATCAGCAGTGTTGCTACGGCCAAATAGACTCCAAATCTCGCGTCAAAGTATCCCATTTCAAATCCTCCACGACACAATTAAAAACCCTGTCGAGATAGACGAAGAGACAGACAAGTAATCTGAGCATAGAAGAACGATGTCAAGTGGACAAGCACCAATGAAGAGCATGCAAAGAGCCATTTGTCATCCAAGATGCTTCGTTGCACTCAGTATGACAGGGCTTTCCTTGCTTGCAACCATCAAGGTCGCCCTTGTGGATGGCGATCAGCTTCAAAAAGCCCATGTACTGTAGGGACGGGACTTGCCCCGTCCTTGTCCGCTCGCCTCATCCTCAGACTATTGTCCACCAATGATGTGTCTCCCTATTTGCATGAACTGAACTATTTCTCTTCCACCAGGTATAGTAGCTTCAGCATATCTTTGATGCAAGAGCTGGTCATCGTGGATAAGAACGAATAATGAATGAGATCCTGATGGTGTCTTTTTGAATGTTCCCGATGATACAATAAAAGAACATACTGCATATACCTGGCTGAGAAACACATGAAGGAAATAAGCAAAATGAGCAACGGAGAAACGGCTGAAAGATGGCCTGCATTGCCTCTCGAGGCATGGAAGGATACTTATGAAACGCTGCACATGTGGACGCAGATAGTTGGCAAGGTGAGGCTGGTTCTGAGTCCCTTTGAGAATCACTGGTGGCATGTCCCGCTTTATGTGACAGCGCGTGGGTTGACAACATCTCCCATTCCATATCAAGGCAGAACGTTTGAAGTCGATTTTGACTTTATCGATCACAACCTTTTCATTCAAACCAGCGATGGTAGCTCAAAGACCATGCCGTTGATCTCACGTTCAGTCGCTGACTTTTACCAGGAATTTATGGCCTCATTGCGCGCACTTGAGATCGAAGTTACGATCAACACGCTGCCAAGTGAAGTAACCAATCCCATACACTGTGATCAGGACTTTATTCATGCCACCTATGAGCCTGAATACGCCAACCGCTTCTGGCGCATCCTGGTGCAGACCGATACTGTTATGAAGCGCTATCGCTCGCAATTTCTTGGCAAGAGCAGTCCGGTCCATTTTTTCTGGGGAGGCTTCGACCTGGCTTTGACATTCTTCTCCGGCCGGCGCGCTCCCGAACGTCCAGGCGCGGATCACATGCAGCGCGAAGCTATGTCACATGAAGAGATCAGTTGTGGGTTCTGGCCTGGCGATGAACGTTTTCCTGAACCCGCTTTCTACTCTTACACGTCTCCAGCCCCACCAGGGTTAGAATCCGCCTCACTCCTTCCTGCTGAGGCTTTCTACGACCCACAATTGGATGAATTTTTGTTACGCTATGATGATATACGCAGCGCTGACTCTCCTGACCAGGCGCTTCTGGATTTCTTTCAAAGCGCCTACGAAGCTGGTGCAACTCTGGCACAATGGGACCGTGCAGCGTTAGAGAGGAGTGAGATATGAAAACGATCAGTCGCGAAGAGTTGAAAGAGAAGCTGGATCACAAGGAAGATTTTCGCCTGGTGATGGCTCTGGCAGAGTGGGCTTACCAGGCGAAACATATTCCAGGGTCAATTCACTTCGCCACTATGAAAGAGGCGATCCAGTCGCTTAACAAAGATGAAGAGATTGTCGTGTACTGTTCAGACGAGAACTGCATAGCAAGTACAGCCCTCGGCCAACTCCTGGAGCGCAACGGCTATTCCCATGTGTTGCACTACTCAGGTGGTTTGCAGGATTGGGAAATGGCGGGATATCCGTTAGAAGGCACGTGGGTTAAAGGGTAAGGCGCAAGGGCACGCCCCTACTATATACGAAGAACGGCCTGGCAGGCTCGTGTATTGTAGGGACGGGGCTTGCCCCCGTCCTCGCACCTCCCGTCCTCGCGTCCTACTCTTCCTCAAACGCGGGATTCTTGAATTTCAGCGCCGAGCAATTCTCTAAAATGGTCCTTACTGTGCTTTCGGGTACACCATCGGGGATATCAGCCTCAATTTCGAGCGTGACGTTTACCTTAGCGCCATATAAACCGGTCAGGTGTTTGACGACTTCTTCCATGACCACACCCGCGTTTGTTGCCATCAAGACCGGATTAATGTGCACCGATCCATGAAAGCGATGGGGTTTGGGCGTTTCGACGATGGGGAGTGTCCCATTCAGGAAATGTTCCGGGGTAAATGATGTGCTTGGAGCTGGTGACTGTTGTTCTAGTAGGCCTGTTCCGTGTGCTCCATTGCTCTCTTCTACCGCCGATTTGGCTTTGTTCTGTCCATCGCTATAAGCAGTCGATGAGGTTTGAGCTGCAGGTACAGGTGTTGCAATAGCTAATCGTGCGGCATCGGCTGCTATCTGCGCCGCGGCTGCCTCTGATTTGACCAGCAGCGCATTAAGGACAGGATTCATCTGTAAGCCAGCTTTTAACCCAAGGTAACGCTGTTTGGTCTCATCCCAGCCGTCAGCGTAGGCAAAGGTTTCCTGGTCCCACACGAGCGATTGAACCCCATCACGAATAGCGTCAAGCAATAAATCCGTGGATTTCAAACGAGGTAGATACACATATTTGGCAAAGTAATCCGCGAGGTCTCTAATGTCAATATGGTTGCCTCGCCACAAAGGGATGCGGTCAAGTTCGTGGCGTAAGAGTATACCAGATAGTTTTGTGAGCAACATTCCTTCTGAGTTAAGTCTGCGGCTGGCATTCACTGCCAGAGGACTCTGGGGTTGCGGTTGCATTTTTATTTCTTCCAGCGTCTCATTACCCTTCGGGTCCGGTTGATTAGGTACCAGCAGCCAGGTGTATGTTTCCGGAATACGAGTTGTGACGATCTTGTGTGTTTCATCGCGCTTGGTTTTAGCTTGATTGCGCTGGAATGCATCCAGATTCAATGTTTCACTCTCGATATCTATCGATTTCCATGCCAGGTACTGGCGTACACCCTGTTTCAGATCTTCGAGGCGATTGCGATCTGCTGCTATGAAGACCAGGGTGTTGCGATAGCTGCGGCGTGTGTTCCCGCGAAAGTCGAGTATCTCATGAGCAACTTTTCTGGCTCCGGTGTTCTGATCATGTATGGCATGGGTGAATGCGGGCTTGAGGATAACCAGGCGTGTTGCGGTATCGTCATCAACAATATCCGCGCCAGAGGAGGGACATACATGGACCCTGGCGAAATCGCCGCGATTCTGCTGCTCAGCTTTGAGACGCTGCTCAATTTCCTCATATACAGTATCATCATCATACTGGTCGGCGCGATCCTGTGCTAGCCGTGCGACGCTGGGTTGAGTAGAGTACCAGTAGCGCTTATCATTCTGGTAGAGATGTGTGGCCTGGTCGGTCAGGCGGCGCAATGCGTCACCGAAGGTGGCAACGCTCTCTCCTGGCTGGACACATCCTAGTTTGATCTGGCTATCTGTCAAGCCTTTGTTTGGATTGCGTAAGGTTGGGGCCGAACCGAGAAAGATGGTACGAGAGACACGACGACAGGCAGAATAGCGTCCTAGATTTGAGTTCTCGCGATCAAGCTGTAATGGCAGAGCATGCGGGCCATCTACATCTTTCTCGATGACCGGCTGCCAGTGGTCCTCCATATAATGGGTGAGTTCGAACTGCACGGATGCTGCCTCTATGGGTACGCTGGCAGGTAATATGAGCAGGCTCGCGTCCTGGCGTTCCCATAGTTCGCGCACCACTGAAGCCATTAAGCGTAATACACCACGCGTGCGTTGGAATTTTTCCAGGCTTGACCAATCATTATACAGTCGATCGAAGAGTTCGGGATGGATGGGGTAGGCTGCTTTGATGCGTCGTTCGTAGTCAGTTTCGCGACAATCGGAGGGAAATTCCTGGGACTGACCGCGATAGAAATCTGCAAAGGTTTTGGCCACGGCGTCACGCGCCGTATAAAGCTCTCTTGCAGTAATTGACTGGAAAAGGCGCCTGCGTACGATTTCGAAGCCTTCCTCGGTGTTGGCAGGACGCCAGGATGATTCGAGACGACCGAAAACATTTCTTAACCGGGCCAGGGCTTCACGACCGCCTTCACCACCAATCTCGATATCAGAAGCTGGTAGTGTGGCGACGACCAGCGTGCGTGGTGTTTCTTTGACTGCCTCGGTGAGAGCCTGGGCGAAGCTCATGTTTGCATCAAATGATCCACCAGGTAGACCAGAGATGCCGTATAACTGGCGTACATACGTCACCCATTCGTCGATCAAAATCAGACATGGTGATGCTGCCGCGAATAAAGCTCGCAACACATCGGAGCCGGGACTGACTCCCTGGCGGTCGGCTTCCGCGAGCAGGGCATAGCCGTCACTCCCCATCAATTGCCAGGCTAACTCTCCCCAGAGTGTATTAATCGTAGTTCCGTCGGGTTTGACGTGTGGTTGACCCGGTGACAATTCATATCCTACCAGTACGGCACGTTGTACATGTGGCGAGGTAGAGACATCGGCTGCATGCAGAACGGGTTCAATGCCAACGAGTTCGCTGATTGGTGTATCAGAAAAAAGGTGATAGAGCGCCAGCAATGAGTGAGTTTTGCCACCACCAAAATTTGTCTGCAATTCGATGACTGCGTCACCACCTGTCCCCGTAAGGCGTCGTAACGAGCCAGTGAGCAGGTAGCGCAAGCCCTCGGTCAGGAAGGTACGCTGGAAGAAGGCTCGCGGGAGACGGTACTCTTCTTCCCCCTCTCCACGATGCACCTGGCCAAGGTTGGCGGCAAAACGTCCCAATTCATGGCGATTGGAGAGCACATCGGCATGTGGTGTCACAACTTTGCGCCAGGGGAGCAATCCTGCCGCTGGTTGGCCTTCAATAGGAGCAACTGAGGCTTTGCGAGTTTCCTTACGAGCCTGTTCCTCGAAACGTATACGCAACACTTCCTGTTTCTGCCGTTCAATCTCGCTGGCTTCCTCCGCAGAAATGGAGGTGAGCAAGCGTTGGATGCTGTCCAGCGCTCGATAGAGATCATCGGTGCTGAAAGCTTTCTGGTGTGCCCACTTGTTGCGTGTATCGCGCAATTCGCTCACCAGGCTGCGCTCGGCATGTCCCAACACTTTGTAGAAGACGTCGTTCCACTGATCCCACATGATGAGTAGTAGCCCCTGGGTATCAAGGTACAGGTTGTCATCATCGGTAAAGTGCTGCTCGCGCAGTGATTTCAAGGCTTCATATTGCCAGCGTGCTCCATATTTTGCCAGCATCTCACGCTCAACAAACGGTTTAAGACCTTTGTTCAATAGCTCTAAGGCTCTGCCAACGCGTTCAAGGTTGCTCTGTGCCATGATGTGTTCTCCATTTTGATAAATTCCCGCAGGTACAAGCGGGGCACGCCCCATCCCTACTATATACGAATGCCCATCGTTTACGACGATGTTATGATGTACGAGTAACCGAATCGTATATAGTAGGGGTAGGGCTTGCTCCATTGATTCCAACCTTTTACACCATCAGCTCATCAGTCGAGGAGAGATGAATCGGCCACCCAGTGTCATCCTGAGCGAAGCGAAGGATCTCACACGATGGGCACCGAGATCCTTCGCGGAGTTTACACTGAGCGAAGAGAATGTGCTCAGGATGACAGGCTGGCGCTCTCCTTTCAAGTCGCGTTCTGGCAAATGCGGGCTTCCGTGCGGTTGAGGCGAAAGCCTAATAGTATACCCTGGCGAGACTTCTCAACGAATACGTTGGAATCAATGGGCTTGCTCTCCGCACAAGCTGGATTCCACCACAAACCAGGGACTAAGTGCGACGCAAGCGTCCCTACGCGACCTGGAATCCTGGCCTGCGGTTTGTGGTGGAACCGAACCCGACGCCGTGGTTGCAAGTCTCATTTATCATGGCTTGTTCGCTGACAGTACAGCGTAAGATACAAAAAGGAATGTTTCGTAGCAGGTACGGATTTTTTTCAGGAGGGAATTCATGGTTGCTCTGAAAACGCTCATCTTCTCGATCCTGGTCCCTGGAACGGTGGCTTTCGTCATTCCCTGGCTCCTGCTTCAACAGCCGTGGGGACTTGTGTTCGTGTTTCCATCCGTCTGGCTGGTCGGTTTCCTCCCTCTCCTGCTGGGAGTGGGGCTCTATCTCTGGTGTGCGGGAGAGTTCACCTTCATTGGAAAAGGAACGCCAGCGCCTATCGATGCGCCGAAATTCCTGGTCACCCAGGGACCCTATCAATGGGTTCGCAATCCGATGTATCTTGCTGTTCTTTCGATAGTGATCGGGGAAGCCATCCTCTTTCGCTCTTACCTTCTTGTCGGATATGCTTTGTTGGTATGGGCAGTGGTTCATATGTTTGTGGTCTTCGTCGAGGAACCCTCTCTGCGCCACCAATTTGGAGAGAGCTATGAAACCTATCTGCGCACCGTTCCGCGATGGCTCCCTCGCTTCCTCCATCGATGATGCACCAACACGACCATGAATGTCCACGAGAGGCGACTCAATACTCTCTTGCGGAGAGCAGCAAGTTGACATGTCATGAGAGAGCCCCTTCCAGAAGAACCTCTCGAAAATGGTTTTGTCACACGAGTGGGGTTGTGACGGGAAGAAAGTTGGGGTGTACAAAAAAGAACATCTGTGCTATGCTTCTTGAAGCACAGCGTTTCTTGCGTTTTCTTGAGTGTTGAAGGAGAGCAGCATGAGAGCATTTCA
>WNGE01001656.1_pt1 | contig 28035 bp, 25 predicted proteins | sample 5400651 | NCBI WGS metagenome assembly WNGE01 (sample SAMN13153370, study PRJNA577476) | soil metagenome | isolation source: 60 cm soil or saprolite under grassland replicate 2 | place: USA:California | collected 2016-06-15 | reverse complement strand
GGGTGTTCTCCTCTTTTCAACGCCTCTGCCACCGCTGCTTTATCGTTGCGATACCATGCCATCTTCTGCTTCCTCCTTTAGAACTTCTCTTCTAGTGTATCACCTCCGTCCCTTATCTCCAAATGTCTGCCCAGCTGGGCTCTTCCTTGATGTTCACAGCTCGTAGTGGTATACTTGAGGTATGACAAATATCCTTACCATGCTCTCAGTCTCACACGTCGTGCAAGGAATCATCGTCGGCGGCGTGCTGGCGTTTCTCACGGCAAATATCGTGATGAACGCGGTGGTGAAAGCCATGACCACGACCGTCAACGGGTGGAGCACCACCACCAAATGCGGCCAGCCCGGTAATGGCATCCTCCTACGGGCCGCATGCGCCAAAATCCTGCCCGCCACCAATGTGGCGCAAGAGGCTGCCTACTGGACGACGACCGTCGACAGCGCGGGGCGGAGGCTCTCCGGCCGGCGCGATTACGTCCTGCATTTTCCGGCAGGACACCTCCCGCCCAACGAGGCCTTCTGGTCGCTGACCATGACCGATGTTGTAGGGTACATGGTGCGTAACCCCATCGATCGCTCCAGCGTCGGCTCTCGCTCCGGCCTGGTGCCCAACGCCGATGGCTCACTCGACATTTATCTGCAGCGCACGGCTCCCGCCGGGCACGAGTCCAACTGGCTGCCTGCACCGGCAGGCTACTTCAAACTGATGCTGCGCGCGTATCTGCCCGGCCGTGCGGTCCTCGACGGCGAGTACCACGTGCCGCCCGTCATGAAAGTGCCATGAGATGAACAGGCTTATTCTGAAATACAAATATCCCGTGACGTTCGCCATCCTGGCAGTCCTGGCATGGGTCGTCTACAGGTATTTCTCTCAGGGGGGGAGCCAGCTTATTACATTCGTCGTCGTGGCAGTCCTCGTCTGGGGACTCGGCACGTTCGTGTTCATTTATTTTTGGCCGCCGATCACGTATAGTGCCTACAAAAGAGCGATCGTGCGGCATGGGCTCGGCGGCGACCCAATCCCCGTCAATACGCTGTACGCGGTGCCCACTCGCGCTTCGCCCGCGGCGTCAAACTCCAGCTTATTAGCAACAGGGACCGACGACGTGCTCTACATCGGCGGCGGGCTCGACCTCTCCAAAGGGCCGCACGTGTTGCACGTGCCGGACATGGCGGGCCGGTACTACAGCGTGCAGTTCACTGATCCGTCGGACGGCACTAATTTTGCCTACGTCGGCACACGCACCACGGGAACCAAGGCTGGCGATTACCTCATGAGCGGGCCGGCCTGGAAAGGAACCGTGTCGCAGGGCATGACACAGATTGCTTCGCCGCACAATGTGGCGCTCGTTATTGGTCGTGTCTTTGTCGAGAGCGACAGTGATCTCCCGACCGCCTACGGGCTTGCCAAGCAGATCCAGCTCACACCACTCCGTCACTGAGAACCTGATGGTTTTCAGGATGTACACTCATGGAGAGATTGCAAGCGAGTCAATTTTTATTCTAACGGATACTTTCAACATGTGTCACCCATCATACGAGTCGATGTCGTATAGCTGTGTTGTCCGAGATGTTTCTTGATGCAAACTCACTTTTCCGACGCCCAGAAAAGGGCTGCCATGTCGGGTCCTCATACCCTGTACCCACTGCGATCCCGATCGAAACATAATTTTGCAATAGCCCTCAGCCACCCGCTAATGCTCCTTGACGCGCATCAAAACTTATGTCAAAATCTCAAATCGATCAGCATTTCGTGAGTAAGTGAGAAAACCAAACATGAGAACATATTATAATCGTATCGCGAGCCAAAGCCTGGAGCGACTTGCAGCCTTAAGCGATGGCATCTTCGCCGTCGCGTTGACGTTGCTTGTGCTCGACCTTCACGTTCCTGTGAGTAGCAGCATCAACGTCGTGCTGCCATTGTGGGAGAGTGGGGCTATCCAACATGAGCATGAACTGTGGAATGACCTGGTCAAGCTTGCACCAAACATTCTCACCTATTTGATGAGTTTTTTAACGCTTGGCATTTTCTGGGTCGGCCAGCAGACGCAGTTCAACAATTTCAAGCGAAGCGATCGCCATCTCACATGGATCCATCTCGCCTTTTTGCTTGCGGTTACACTTATGCCGTTTTCGACGGGACTGTTAGCCGAGTTCAACACTTATCGCCTTGCCCTTGTGGTGTATTGGCTCAATATTTTCCTGCTTGGCGCCGTGCTCTTCGGTAGTTTGCAATATGCGTCGCGAGCGGGGCTAATGAAAGACGAGATAACTATCGAAATGTGTTCCGCACTCGAACGCCGCATCTTCATCGGGCAAGCACTCTATGCGTTCGGGGCGTTGCTGTGCGTCATTAATACGTATGTGAGCATCGGATTCATCGTGCTGGTGCAACTAAACTATGCGATTGCGCCACGATTCGGGCGACTTGATCGTCTTTGATACATCAGTGCTGTCATGCTTCGCTTTGCTCAGCATGACAAGTGTGGGGAGCAGGTTGACAAGGGGGAGGGAGCAGGTTGACAAGTGTGGGGTAGCAAAGCGTCAGTGACAACCGAAGCTATGAAGAGAGGCGGCAGGCCGATTGATTCGTAGGGGATTTTCGCCCTGTATCTTAGATCACTTCACTGAGCCTGAAAAAGTTTTTGAGCATCATTGGTGCGTGCCGTGCATAGATTGGAAACAGATCAACGGCATCTCTTTCTGTCTTCTCGTAAGCCTCGAGACCATAGATCTCGATAAACTCTTTTTTCATATCAGGCTCATGCAACCAGAGATCGAGCAAATGTTCGGTGAGTTCGCAGTGATACTGCTGTCCATCGGCTCGTTCACCATAGCGGAAAGCCTGATTGAAGCCCTCGATGTGATGAGCCAATGAAATTGCGCCCGCTGGCAGCAGGAAGCAATCCTCATGCCATTGAAAAGCTAATTGGTAGCTCTCAAAACCCTGGTAAAACGGATCCTTCTTGCCCGCTTCACTAAAATGGATCTCTAAAAAGCCAATATGGGCTTTCGGCAATTTCTTCACCTCGGCTTGAAACGCTTTCGCAAGTAGTTGTCCCCCTAGACACATACCCAGATAGGGAATGCCTTGCTTGATTGCTTGATGCAGGTAGGCTTCTTCGTGGCCGGTATAGGGATATCTGTGTTTATCGTACAGATGCGCTGCTCCACCCAGGACCACAATTGCATCATACCTGGTGGGATCAGGAAGATGATACCTTCCGACGTGAATCAGATGGTAGAAAGTTTCATATTCATCCAGGATGGCGCCACGCGGCCTGCAGGATTTTCATGGATATGTTGGAGCACTAACACACGTTTCTTGTCTGACATTTTTCGCTGCTTTGCTATTTTTCTTCAGACAATGGGCCAGGGATAGCCAGCGGAGCGATAAATAGCTTCAATAGTTGCGAGATTTTCAATCGTTTCCGTCAAACTTAAGACTGGTTGAGTACCTGAGCGCACGCTTGCTCCAAAGTGCTCAACCTCGAGCCGGTATTGATCGACGTGTGCAATGTGCTGGTGGATGGTCTGACCCTCTAAAGAGAGCACCACTTCAACCTCTACATCTCCCGGTGTAAATGGCATGGGTATACTGATACTTCCATCCTCTCCATGGATTTCTGCTACCTGGCGTGCTGGTAAATCGAAGCTCGAATCGATCAAGCCAAAGCGTCCATCACCGAAATCGAGAACGGCATTTGTGGAAAGTTCAACCTGACCATCATCTGGTTTACAAATGCGTGCAGCGACGGCAGAAGGGGAATGCCCAAAGACAGCGCGACAGAAATTGACCGCGTAGCTACCAACGTCCATAAGCGAACCACCGGCTAAGGCTGCTTGCAATCGAATATTGTGAGGACGTGGTGGCAGCATCACATTGAAAGCAAATGAGGCGCGTACCAACTTGACCGTACCGATGCGTCCTGCACGAACCTGCTCCAATGCCCAGAGCATCTGCGGATGGAAGCGATACATGAATGCCTCCATGAGCAACATGTCGTTTGCGCGTGCTGCTTCAACCATCGTCATGCCTTGAAGTGCTGTGACGGCCAGAGGTTTTTCGCATAGGACATGCTTGCCAGCTTCTAACGCTTTAATGCTCCATTCTGCATGCAGGCTGTTGGGCAATGGAATATAAACAGCCTCTATCTCAGGATCCTCGAGAAGGCTTTCGTAAGCGCCATAGATACGTACCTGTGGGATATGTGCTAAAAGCTCTCTAGCGCGCTGCAGGTTGCGGCTGGCGACTGCCGCCAATTGCCCATTTGAGGATGCGAGTATGGCAGGTATGACGTGCTTGACGCCGATATTGGCAACGCTGAGTACGCCCCAGCGCACAGGCGCAGGATGAGAAATGATATCGGGCTGCATTTCTTTTTTCCTTCTTTGTAGAACTTCGAGAATTTGCTTTTTATCAGATCGTATTCTTAGCGAGGACTCTACTATATGCTATCACATAGACTCTGTTCATCAGGGCTTCTTCTCACACGTCACTGTGTGACTGTTTTCTGCGCGCCTGCGGCGCGATCATTTGAAAGTGTGGAAGGTTTTTGCGCGCCAGCTGGCGCGCAAAAACCTTCCACACTTTCAAGAAATAGGCTCGCAAGCGAGCCTGGCCAGGAGAAAAAACAACTATTGAGAACCCCGCAAGCCCATTAGTACAACTTGCAATCGGGCTAAAATATACTTACAATAAGTAAGAGCCTATGAAAATATTACTTATCATGTGAGAGGATTTTTTAGTGACAGAATTTACTACCGCGCATCCCTTACGGGTTGGCGTGCAATTCCACCAACAACAAACCACCTATTCGTCATTTGCCGATGCAGTGCGTCGCGTTGAGGACATGGGAGCCGACACAATTTGGAACTGGGATCACTTTTTCCCACTGTATGGAGATCCGCAGGGAAATCACTTTGAGGGCTGGACATTGCTTAGCGCGATGGCAACGCTTACGCGACGGGCTGAGATAGGCTGCCTGGTTACATGTAACACATATCGCAATCCAGCACTACTTTCAGATATGGCAAAAACCGTTGATCACATTAGTAATGGGCGATTGATTCTTGGTATAGGCGCAGGATGGTTCGAGCGAGACTATAGTGAATATGGTTATGAATTCGGCACAGGAGGTGAACGCCTGGCAGATCTGGAAAGATCGCTGGAAATCATCAGGCATCGTTGGGAAGTTGACGTTCCCAGTCCAGTACGCAATCCTATCCCGATTTTGATTGGAGGCGGTGGCGAAAAGAAGACACTACGCATCGCCGCCAGGTACGCGAATATAACACACACCTTCGGCGACCCAGGGACCTTCGCCCGCAAAATGCGGGTTCTAGATAACTGGTGCGCGGAGATTGGCCGTAACCCTCTTGAAATTGAGCGTTCGTGTGGCACACAAAAATTTGCAACTGATGCTCAACGCGATGCGTATGTGAAGGCCGGGGCTACACATCTCATCCTGGGTTTTGGTGAGCCGTGGGATTTTGATGCTGTCAAAGACCTGGTCAGGTGGCGCGATAAGCGGCGTACATAAGTGGCAGAAATTACTTGCTTGCCTATGAGCCACATCTCCAGGACACAGAGACAGGATTCGCACCACCTGAGAAAGTGAAAGTACCACCACTTGCGCAGGGTATATTGGAAATAGTCACCTTTACTGACTGACCAGGAGTTAGTGTGCTCCCCTGTGGGCTGAAAGAGACACCACTAATACTACTACTCGGGGACCAGGTGAGGTTGCCTTGTGAGTTTGAGGTCTCCATAACTGTTACTGTGCAGGACCAGATACTCCCAGTGCTATCGGGTGTACAAGGGCTACCACTCAAATCTGATAAACCAGTTGGGTTAACCGTCAACGTTGGCGGCTGCTGGGTTGGTGGTGGTGTCGGCGTACAACCCCATACCACAGTCGCAGTTTTGTTGTTCTGATCTGTAAACGTAAAGCTAACATTGCTGCAAGGAATAGACGAGATGACCACTGCCTGTGTTGTTTGACTCGTCGTGAGTTGGCCACTTGGGGGATTGAATGACACACTTGTTCCACCTATTCCTGTAGGAGCAAACCAATTGAGATTCCCGGGTGAGGTCTCACCTACGGTCACAGTGCAGTTATAAGTCCCGTCTTTATTCTGCGAACAGTTGCCCGAAGTTTGGCCTATATTTTGTGGCATCACAGTTATCTGCGGCGTTGGCGTCGGGGATGGTGGTGGTGGCTGGGTTGGTGGTGGCGGACATACAACTGTCACTCTGGATGTATGTGACCCTGTCCACGAGTAATCATAGTGACCCCCCGCCGGACAATCACTACCAGGGATAGTAACAGTGACCGATTGTGGTGATTGGCCTGCCGACAGTGTTCCATTTGGTGAACTGAAGGTAGTTCCAGGTAAATCGTTCTCAGCGCTTACAGACCAGTCGATACTGCCTTGAGAACCCGTTATAGTCAGAGTATCAGTACATATATAGTTACCACTGCTATCTGGAGGACAATTACCCGAGGCAGTAGGCGTCAGTGTAGGCGGTGGTGGCGTCGTTGGCGAACAGTTCCACAATGCTGTAACGGGTTGTGCCCCTCCTGATCCCGAGAAGGTGAAGTTAGCATGATTGCAAGGAATAGAAGAGATGGTCACCTGAACTGACTTACCAGGAGCTAATGTGCCGCCAGGTGGACTGAAGGTCACTTTACTCTGATCACTGCCTGGTGACCAGGTTATTCCAACCTGAGAATTTGCATCCTCCGCCAACGTTACAATACAGGTCCAGGTTGAACTGCCTGAACAGTTTGTTACATCCAGGTTGGTCGGACTGACCGTCCATGTCGGCGGCTGCGTAGTTGTCGGTGTTGTCGGTGACGGAGATGGTGGCAATGTTGTCGGTGTTGTCGGTGACGGCGTTATGGTAGAAGTTGAACCAGTTACAATGAGAGCGACCCCTACCTGTGCATTCCCACCATTAGAAGTGATAGCAATTGTGCCAGCATAACTACCCGCTGCCAAACCAGTCGCGTTGACATTTACCTGGACAGTCTGGGGCGCTGCCCCAGTTTGAACAGTTCCTTTAGTCGTAGCCAGGGATAACCATATGGCGCTCGCTGCATCCGAACTGGCCTGCCATTGCAAAGGTAGATTTCCAAGGTTGGCAATTGAGATAATCTGCTGCGTCTGCTGGCCTGCTTGGAGTTGGCCAAAATCAAGGCTCTGCTGAGGGACATTCAAGATCGCCTGCTGCCCACTTTGCGCAATGGGAGTGACATTTATTTTGACTGTTGTTTGCACATCACCATTGTCTGAATGGAAGCGCAAAGTAGCGGAGTGAGGACCTACTGATAGGCTGTTAGTGTTGGCTGTCACAATGACGGGTTCACCCAAACCGTTCGTTCCAAGTACCCCGTTGCTGTTTGTTAACGTCAGCCAGTTCGTATTTAAGCCTGCAACTGTTGCAGACCAAAGTAGGCTTGCTCCCCCCTGGTTACTCAACGTTACTGAGACTTTAACCGTTCTTCCAACTTCTACAGAACCAAAATTAAGAGCTGTTGGGTTGACAGCGAGTTGAGGTGAAGGTACCGTAAATTGCAGACTTGCACTCTTCGAACTCTGATTGTCCGTTGCGTGAATGGTATGCTTCCCCGCTAGCAAACCAGATGGCACGGTGATGTTGGCATCAAAGGTTCCTGTAGAACTCACGGTTATGTTTGTACCAGCACTAGAATGAGGTTGTAATGCTACTGCGATGTTCATCTGCGACAAGCCTGGTACTTGCGCGTTCCTTTCGGTTCCCTGAGACACAACCTGAGTTCCATGTTGACCAGCTAATGAGACGGGCAATCCATTGTCGATCGTCAGTGTGACTCCATCACCGGGTTGAAAGCCCTGGCCATGCAAGTGCAGGATAGCTCCATCTCGAACTACGTTTGTGCCGCTAATTGTGAGAACCGGAGGAGGGATCACTGGCATCAGCGCATGCGCCAAAATAAAACTACTTGATCCGATGACAACGAGAGCTGCTATAGTTATGATGAGCCATTTAGAAACAACTCCCATTCCTGCCTTTGAGGTCACAGCGGCGGGGTGATGTAGCCTGGATGAATGTTGCCTATGTTCATGCAGAGGCCCTGTATGATGATGATGCGGCCCTTGCTCATGGGGAGGTGAGGTAGGCTGTGGCTGATGCACAGGCTGAGAATACTGTGGGGGCGGTTGATGCCAGGGATGTTGTACTGGTTGCTGATGTACAGGGATGGACTGTGGCTCCTGCGGAGCATAAGCGGGTGCAGATGAAGCAGCCCCATGAGCAGGGCCGGGTATTGATTGAGGAACATTTCCCGGAGTCGCTGGGGTTCCTTGAACAGATGGTACTCCTCCAACTTGTGGGATTCCCTGCACCATGGGAGCCTGCGCAGGGGACGGCATCTGGCCCCGCATTGCCAGCATTCCTGGCACCAGCAAATCCGGAAGTACAGCCTCATTCTCGTCAGTCTTACGATCTGTGAATGGCGGATTGACACTTTCTATATCCGCAGCGGACCAATTGGTTCGGAGAGTTGAATCTGAATCTTGCCATCCTATTCCAGAACCCTGTATGTTTGGATACAATGGGCTGCTGAATAGAGGTGGAGTTTGAGGATCAGGAATACCTGTTGCCGGTGGATTGGTGATATCTGTTACAGTCATACCACTGTCAGTTTGAGAATCAGGGATACCTGTAGCCGAGGGATAGGTGATATCTGTTACAGTCATACCACTGTCAGGAAGCATGTATCCGCAATTTCCACAAAAACGTGCATTAACCGGCAATTCCGAGCCGCAAAATTCACAGCGTTGCATAGTAATCCCCCATACTGAATATCCCATTATAAAGGCGCAATGCTCTTATATTGAATTATGTGAACTTTACCCCAACATTGATAGTTTATCAAAGTTCTGGTTATTTTACAATGAAAAATGTGGCAGAACTTGCATCACTGGTAATCAAGCCAGATCAAACCTTGTTCCGGCGATCATCGACACGCCTGGCCTTTAACTCAAAGCGAGGGAGAGTTCCTGGCGCTACAGTTTCGATTGGAACACGTAGATTGAGGGCTATATGCAATTCATCTGCAATAGCTGACTTCAGGTGTGGTGGACACTCAATCTGTAAGGCAATCTCATCCATAGGACCCTCGCTGGTAACGATAACACGATATTCGCTGACTTCAGGAAAGTGGTGGAGTATATTCGCCAACGCTGAGGGATAGACGTTGACACCGCGTACAATTAGCATATCGTCTACGCGTCCCAAAACGCCACCTGGCAACATGAGGAAAGTGCGGCCACAGGGGCAGGAATAGCCACCATGGCGCACGAGATCACCAGTGCGATAGCGGATAGCCGGACTGCCCCAACGTCCAAGATTCGTCAGTACCAGTTCTCCTGTTTGGCCTCCATGTACAGGTTGGTTGGTATTGGAGTCAAGTATTTCAGCGATGAATTCGCTTTCATTGACGTGCAACCCCTGTTGCTCTGCACAAGCGAAGCCGAAAGCGCCCATCTCTGTCATACCAGCGTGGTCATAGGCTCGTGCATTCCAGGCGCTTTGAATACGTTCTCGTGTGGCGGGAATCGATGCGCCAGGCTCACCAGCATGGATAGTTATACGCACATTGGATAATCGCATATCCATCCCGTGTTCCTGAGCCACCTCGGCCAAATGCAAGGCATAACTAGGTGTGCACACCAGCACAGTCGCATCGATTTCCTGTATTGCTCTCAGACGCTGCAAGCTATCCATGCCACCACCAGGAACGGTGAGAGCACCGAGGCGTTTGGCTCCCTCATAGGCCGACCAGAAACCAATAAACGGGCCAAAACTAAAGGCCAGAAAGACGATATCATCACGAGTAACACCTGCTGCCTGGTAGACACTTGTCCAACATTCTGCCCACCAGTCCCAGCTTTCCTGCGTATCCAGGACCTTCAAGGGTCTTCCGGTGGTTCCAGAAGTCTGATGCAGACGAATATATTCATTGAGAGGGTAGGTTAAGTTACTGCCAAATAAAGGATGTAACTCCTGGTCTGCAACAAATTCTTGCTTGCTTGTGAAAGGGAAGCTGGAGAGGTCATCCAAGCTTTGGAGTGTAAGAGATGCTGTATTCGCGAGCAATTTTTCTTCGTAGAAGAGATTATGAGGGAGAATGCGTGTAAGTCCAAGTTGTAGTCGTGCCAGTTGATGCTCTTCAATTAGCGAGCGGGAAGCGTTTTCCAGTTGAGACATGGAGATACTTCCTTTCTAAACAAAAGAAGTTAGAGCACGTTGAATATAGACAGGAGTAACTTGTTTGCGATAATTGATTGTCAGATCGGCATTATCGAGCGGTTTTGAGCGTTTGGCAGCAAGTGTTGCTACTTCATAAATAAGCTCCGGAGTAAGATGCTGACCGAGCAATAGTTTCACCGCCTCAGTGGCCTCAACTGGATGGGAGGCTACTGCACCCAGCGTAATACGCGCATCAGTAATAGTGTCATCACCTGCGAAACGGAGAGCCACTGCAACGCCGAGGATGGGAAAATCGAATGAGCCGCGACGGCGTAATTTTAAATAGACGCTGCGCCAGCCATCCGCGGGTGGCAAGATGATTTCACTGAGAATCTCATCATTGGCCCTGGTGTATGGATTCATCCCATCATCGCGAAACAGTTCGCGAACGGGTATGACGCGTTCACCACGCATACTAACCAGTCTCACTTGCGCATCCAGACTAACCAGCACAGGAGCCGTATCGGCTGAAGAGATTGCCCAGCAACGAGGACTGCCTGGCGCAACCAGGCATACCTCGCCATCCTTTTTCATACAATAATCAATAGAGTGACGCCAGAATTCGGTCTGGTTGTAATAATTACAGCGCGTATCCAGTAGCACATTGCCACCAATCGTGCCCATGTTGCGTAGTTGAGGCGTTGAAACAGAACCAGACGCCGTGGCTAGCGCGGCATAGTGCTCAACACAAACGGGATGATTTGCCAACGTGGTGAGTGTCACGCCTGCCCCCAGACGCATGCCCTGATCGGGTGAGCCGCTAATGTGCTTCAATGCTGCAATACCATGCAGTCCGATTAAGACTGGCGGTGTGAACTGGCGACGTTTCATATTGGGGTATAGATCGGTGCCGCCGGCGACGAGCATAGCCTGCTCTCCCTCCTGGGCCAGCATTTGAGTAGCTTGCTCAATTGTGCCAGGAGCCAGATACCGAAATGGTGGGAGTCGCAGCATTACACACCATCCTTACTTGCAAGAGATGCTCCAGCAGGTTGCCATGTAATGAGTCGCGTTGGCCAGGGAGAGGGAGCCTCGATTGGTTCAACACGCGGACGCTGTATGGAACGAGCGCCTGGCAATTCTGCACGCAAAGCCTTGAGTACTTTGTCAGATGTAATCGGCGTTTCATCAATGCGCACTCCTACAGCATCAAAAACAGCGTTGGCGATCGCGGGTATTACTGGATTCAAGGGGCCCTGACCTGCTTCCTTGCCACCAAAGGGACCTTCACGGTCTGGAATTTCGATCAGGATAGTCTCAATCTCCGGTGTATCCAGAGTTGTAGGTAGCTTATAATCCAACAGCGAAGGTATTTTATGCCGTCCTTTACGAAAGACCTGTTGCTCCATCATCGCTTCACCATAGCCCATATACGCACCACCCTCGACCTGACCTGCGACGAGTAGCGGGTTGATAGATTGACCAACATCATGTGCCAGCCAGAGTTTTTCGACAACTACTTCGCCTGTCTCAATATCAACTGCTACCTGCGCAACACATGCCGAGTAGGAATATGCAGGGGAAGGACCGACACCTGCTCCCTTGTAATCACCATGAATGTCTTCAGGTGGAGCATATGAACCTGCAGCTACCAGCGCACCATAACGAGCCTCGGTTAACTGCACTGCTTTTACAAAGGGCAGCGCTACTCCAGGATCGTTTACATCATAAATAAGGCAATCAGCAGCTTCTAGATTCTCAACAGGCACTTGCAATTGTTCAGAAGCTAACTCGAAGAGTTGTGCTTTTAATTTACGTGCGGCGGCGATAGCAGCGTTACCAGCCATGAATGTAACACGACTGGAATACGAGCCCAGGTCGACCGGAGTCAGCGTGGTATCGGCGGTTTCCAGGTGAATATGTTCTGGTGGTACCCCTAATTCTTCTGCAACAATGTAAGCAAGAATGGAAGTCGATCCCTGGCCAATATCGGTAGCGCCACAGTAGATGGTAATACCTCCTCCACGATCGAGGCGAATCTGCACGGCTGAATGAGGCAGATCGTTCCAGTAAATCGGTTTACCTGCACCACAAATGTATGAGGACGCGGCTATGCCAAGTCCGCGTTTGATGGAAAATCCGGCGGTATTTTCCATGCGCTCCTCGGATGGCCGATAAATCGGCGATGGGCGCGATAAATCGGCCCCTACGGCTGGCATGTTGGGGGATGAATTGATATGAAATTCGTTCCAACCGGAGCGTTCGACTACAGCTTCGAGACATTCGCCAAGGGCGCAACTGGTGATTCGCAGGCCATTAATAGTACGCGTATCCGGTTCAATCAGGTTGCGGCGGCGTAGCTCGACGGGATCGATACCAAGATCATGGGCTATTTTGTCGAGATGTACCTCTACAGCATAGCGCGGTTGTGTCGTACCATGCCCACGCTTGGGCCCGCATGGCGGCTTGTTGGTGAAAAGCCGCATACCCTCGAATTTATAACAGGGAAGCTTGTACGTCACGGTCTGCAAAGCGCCCGTGTAATACGTTGTAGCAATGCCATAGGATCCGTATGCGCCCCCGTCGAGAAAGGAGCGGAAGTGCATGGCAGTCAGTGTTCCATCCTTTTTCACGCCAGTCTTGATCCACATTTTGACCGGGTGACGTCCCCTGTGAATCAAGAATACTTCTTCGCGGGTACAGGTAATTTTGACGGGTCTGCCTGTACAACGCGACAATTCAGCGGCGCAAATTTCATGCGAAAAGGGATCGCTTTTGCCACCGAAACCTCCCCCTACATTGGGTGCGATAACTCGTACATGTGATTGTGGCAGCCCCAACACTTTGCTTAATTCGCGGTGAACATAGTGCGGAGTCTGGGTAGAAGACCAGAGCGTAAGTTTGCCTCCCACGGGATCTCTGGGATTGGGTTCCCAACTTGCTACACAAGCATGTGCCTCGATCGGTGCATGATTATTGCCCTCGTAAAAGAGCCAGTCTTCACGCACATAGTCCGCCTCAGCAAATCCTCCCTCAATGTCGCCAAACTCATACGAAACGGCCTTATGTATATTGCCAATACGCGCTTCGTCGTTGATCTTGACCTCTGGATGGTCCAGGGCTTCATCGATACTCATGAGCGCAGGTAAGATCTCGTATTCTACGTGGATAAGCTTGATGGCTTCATCGAGAATATCGGGATCTAAGGCTGCAATGGCAGCAATAGGATCGCCAACGTAACGCACTTTACCAATAGCTAAAGCATATTCATCCTGGCTTGAGGGTAGAATGCCAAATCGCTGTGGCAGATCTTCTCCAGTAATGACGGCAAGTACACCTGGCAATTCCATTGCGCGTCGTGTATCAATTGAAATGATGTGTGCATGTGGATGAGGAGAACGCAACAGCCGTCCATAGAGCATACGAGGAAGCATGATATCATCAGCATAGAGCGCCCGCCCTGTTACCTTTGCATAAGCATCAACTTTAGGAAGGGGCGCTCCAATATACTTGTAGGAGCGAGATGTATCACGCCCAATACCTGCGCCTGTACGTTCTTTGATAGTCATGATACCCCTCCAGCCGCATGCAAGCGTTCAGCAGCCGCATCGACTGCCTCATAGATTTTAGTGTAACCCGTGCAACGGCAGAGGTTACCTGCAAGGGCTTCTTTGATCTGCTCGAGTGTGGGCTGCGGATGTTCTCGCAAAAGAGCCACACCTGCAAGCAGGATACCCGGAGTGCAATAGCCACATTGCGCAGCGCCCAACTCGGCGAACGTTTCTTGCAAAGGATGGAGCTTCCCATTCTCTTCCAATCCCTCGATAGTTGTAATCTCAATGTTCTGAACTTCGACAGGCAGAGTAAGACATGAAAGAACAGGTAAGCCATCGATGAGAACAGTACAAGCGCCACATTCTCCCAACTCACAGCCATGCTTGGTGCCGATTAAACCAAGATCTTCACGCAATACTTCAAGCAAGGTGTGATGAGGCAAAACCGCCAGTTCGTGATATTCGCCGTTAACATGTAAAGTAATCAGTTCGCGCATGCAATCTCCTTTTGCGCAACCAGATAGGTAAATGTAATAGACACTAACGCTGCTATCCAGGAATTACAATTACTTTTATCTTACCACATGATCTAATCCAAGACGAAAGAAATTTCGAGGCAGGCAATCTTAGTTCCCGAGAACGCGCTGTCTGTGACTGCCTGTAAGGTGAACGGATCAGGTGCAACGGCCACGCTAGCCTGCGGCCAGCCGATCGTAGCTGCGATCAGCTCGGATTGCGTGACGGATCAGTTCGGCTTCACCTTCTGCAGCTTTCTTGACAAAGAATTTCTTTCGATTGACCCAGCGCGTGGCCGGCTGTACATGTCCTACACGGAGTTCGGCGTCAGCAGCCTGGCCAATTCTGGCGGCATCATCGAACTGGCTGTATGCGACCTCAGTAGCCCGGCGAGTCCGACCTGTCACTATGGCAGCGATGGAAGCATCACCGGCGCAGGTGCCCCTGCCAATCCGTACTTCGTCGTAGCTCCCGGTGACGCAAATGGTTGTGAGAACGAGGGCGCATACCCAGCCGTAGACACGAAGACAGGCTCCGTCTATGTTGCCTATGAGCACGACTGGTTCAGCGGCCTCTTCAACTGCGGCGGTGAAACAACCCAGAACGTGATGAACTATGTACCTTTCTCGTGCCTGACGCTGATAGCCACCTCACCCTGCGCAGGTCCGGCAGCCACCCAGGCGATCAACATCACCTCGCTGGAAGCTGCATCTATCCCCGGCTATAACCGCTTCCCGATGAACGACTTCCCGCGCGTTGCGGTGAGCGTCCCGGCAGGGACAGTGAGTATGGTCTGGAATGATGCCCGCCAGCATGGAACCGGTGATATCTTGCTCCAGAGCTTTAATCTAGGGAGCCTCTCCCTGGTTCAAAGCTCGCCGATGCGTATCAATAGCCGCAACAACAGTGGTGGCTGGCTCTTCCTACCTGCCGTGCGCCAATCCGACTCGAATGGTAACTTGAACGTCTCGTTTTACAGTCGTAGTTCAGCGAACACAGCACTTACTGATGTGTCAGCTGCAACAAAGGTAAACCCTCGTACGACGAGCACACCTACCAAGAATAACACCACAGTGACCACTAGCTCGAGCGACTGGCTCAGTGTTTCGTCAACCATCGTTCCAAACTTCGGTGACTATACAGATAACTACTTTGTTGGAACCACGCTCTACGTGGCCTGGTCTGATGGGCGCCTCGGATTCCCACAGCCCTTCGAGGATCACGTTAGTGTACACTAGCCAGGAGATAGATATTAACAAGGTCCAGTATTTTGTTCAGTCACCTAGAAATTGATTGAGGTCTTATTAAGACTGAAAAGCCTGGAGGAGTCGTGTAATCCTCCAGGCCCATTTTCACTCAGTCTCAGGAAAGCGATGCCCGTTTTTTGTAGGGCAATCTATGGAGGATACCTGGATTAGCGAGTAGTGAACTATTTAGGTTGTTCAACAAGCAGCAAGCCGTTATCGTCTTGATCGAGTATCATCATATACGTTCCCCAGGGCTGCGGATCTGGCTCCTGGGTTATGCGCACTCCCTTTGCTTTGAGTTCAGCATGCAGCGCGGCCATGTCTGACACATTGAAGGTGAGTGCCTGCGACTTTCCCTTTACCTGGTTGTAGTGCTGCCAGTTTTCATCTATCTTATACAGAATCACTTCGGTGCGCGCTCCCTTTGGCGCGACGGCAATCCAACGTGACTCACCCATGGGCGAATCTTGTCGCAATTCAAAACCTAGCGTGTCGGTATAGAACGCTTTGGCCTTATCCTGATCGTTGACAAATATGCAAACCGTTGCAAGCGCATCAATCATAAAGCATCTCCTTACTATTACTATTTACCATATGAAAAGTGTAGTCGTGGTCTCGCATGAAGTCAAGTGAACAAGCGATATTACGAAACTTCTACAAGCTGAAAACTATGTTATAATCAGGGAAAATAACCGATTTGGAAAAGGTAAGAAAAGACAAACGTCTTAAACCTTTCATGATTCAATCACCTCTTATTGTCATTGAAGTGCTTTCACCAAGTACCGAAAGATATGATCGGACAGAGAAATTTGCTCGTTATATGCGCTGTCCCACACTTGAGGTCTATATCTTAGTGAGCCAGGATGAGCAACATATTGAGGTATACTGACGATCGACGGGTTGTAAGCAGTAACGCTTTTCCGCTGGCCAGACGGTCAAGCTTGAGCAACTCGACCTGGAACTGCCAGTTGGGTCGATCCACGAGGGCGTGCTTTAGTAATGGTTGTCACTTTACTCAATAACCCCATAGCGTCTGAGTCATAACCATTCCATAAAAAGGCTTGATTAAGCTCAAAAGGATGAGAAAATACCTTCTCATCCTTCAGATTTTGGGATGATAAATTTGCCGCGAGTTCAACCTCGCTACTCCAGTCTGAAGATGGGTTTCACCATTCAATCTGAGAGCCGCACAAATGCAAGCTTCAAGGACTGGAAGCTATGTTATCATTAGACCAATTAGGAAAATAACAGAATGATCAAGGAGTAAAGTGGTGTCTCCTAACGAGCTATTGCATGAGAAACGTGAAGACATTCTCCGCGTAGCAAGCAAGCGTGGTGCCTCTAATATACGTGTTTTTGGATCGGTTGTACGCGGTGAAGCCGACTCGAAAAGTGATATCAATCTATTAGTAGACTTGGAACCAGGACGTAGCCTCTTCGACCTCGGAGGACTTTTGATGAACCTGCAAGATTTGCTCGGCCAGTCGGAGTCATAGTTTGTCCGAAAGTACAAATTGGACGCTATCGATGTCCAAAAGTTCGAATGGCGAGGAAGCCGACAATGGTTTGGAGAACTGTTTGTTGACCAACTTCAGCATATCAACTGCGTTCATCGAGTGTTCTTCTCCTCGTCATTCTGTTCTACTGGACGGATAGCAGCATCTACCTCTCTGCCAAGGCGGATAACGATGCCAGGGAGGGCTTCAATGTCCTCGAGTGATGTGCGGAAATTCACGATACAGGCACGTAATACGAATATTTCTCCAATCACCGCATTGGAGATGAAGGCTTCACCACTCTTCTGCAGTCTCATCAGGAGTTCGGCGTTTAACGTATTCAAGTAGCGTTCGCTCTCTTGCGAGCCGGGCAAAAGATCTGGCGGAACATATCGAAACGTAGTGATGCTCAAACCTTGCGTAAAGACCTGGAGTTCGGGCTGCGTCTCTACAAGTCGGTAGAGTTCCTGCGCCAATTGGATGTCGTCGGAGATCATACCAGCATAGCCTTCTCGCCCGGCCTGACGCAACGCCAGCCAAACTTTCAAGGCACGGAAGCCACGGGAGTTTTGCGGACCGTATTCATAGTAGTTGATCGTAGCGGTAACATCATCATCAAATTTGTAATATGGTGGGTGATAGCTGAAGGCATCACGGAGGAGCCCAGGTTCACGCACTAACGCGCATCCAGCTTCAAGCGGCGCATACAGCCACTTGTGTGGATCAACCGCAACGGAGTCGGCTTCGCGTATGCCCCTCAGGTCTGCTGGAACCTCAACGTCTCCCCCATCCACAAGCATGGCTGCTAAAGCTCCATATGCTCCATCGACATGGAACCAGAGATCATACTCCCGGCAGATGGCAGCCAGTTTGGGAAGAGGATCGATAGCTCCGGTGCTGACAGTCCCTGCTGTCCCGACAACAAGGAACGGCAAATCACCTTCTGAGAGATCCGCTTGAATCTGTATGCGTTACGCAGACGTATCCATCCGTAGCGCTTCATCGAGTAAGGAACTCGCATCATGACCTTGCTCAGGGAGAGAATGAGAGCCGAGCAATGCCCGAAGTGCCGCGGGCGATTCGTTTGAAGCAACAGGCCGCTCCGGGAGGGTACAAAGCAATTCAGCAACCTGGTCTATCAAGCGATAGCCCGCTTTGCGGAACTCACTGGGGCTCATTTCGAGCGGCGCGATGCGATATCTCAGTGCCTGTGTCTTCTCCATGGTAGTAGTAACTCCTTCTCCTTTCGTCTTGCCTAAGAGCGTAGCGCTAGATGCGCTAGCAGCGTTGGCAAGACCGATAGGTGCAGACGCTGTGCTAAAACCTCAGTCCTTCAAACAAATCGTTCTCAACCGTGCGCCCGCCATTGACGAGACTGAAGGCGCAATAAAATGTTTGACTCCCCCAGAGTGCTTTGTGTTGCTCTTCTGGCAAGCCTTCAAGGTGATGGTACGCAGGTAGCTGTGTCTGGTGGCAGGACACGGCTTTCCAGACTGTGTGCCAATAGGGCAAGGTATCAATCCGAGTAGTAATCTGCCAATCGGGCCACCCTGCTCCGCGCCGTTCCACCCCATCGATATGCATGACCAGGTCACCAAAAACGAATTGGTAAACATCCAACAAGTCCTTCATAGGTGCCATGTAATACAGCTTCGCGACGCGATATGGAGTCAGATCCCGGTGGTACGGAGAGTCGGGGCTGGCCGCTTCGATGATAGCAGCAGTGGTCAATTGCGAAATGGCAATGTGATCTGGATGTCCATAACTTCCGTCTGGCCCGAAGGTAACGACAACGTCAGGCTTGGTGCGTCGGAGGTGCCCGACGATCTTTGCCACGACCTCGGCCGGGTGGGCCTGGTCCAGTTCGCCATCGATGTAATTCAGGAAAATGACGCTGTGGATACCAAGAGCTGCGGCTGCCGCTCGTAATTCCGCTTCACGTATCTGGCCCAGTGTCTCTAAGCCTGGATACTCATGCTCATCACCGAACCAACCACGCTCACCCCGCGTAGTGGTGACGAGAGAGGTTTCGATACCCTCAGCAGCATATTTGGCCAGAATGCCGCCAGTACCCAACGATTCATCATCGGGGTGGGCCAGGATAGCCATCAATTTCAGTGTGTCAGCCATAGTTTCCCTATCGCTTTCTTACGCAGACCATATTGCTTGATTTTGGTTACTGAGACGAGTGTAGCGTATTTTCCTGGCCTTTCCATCGACGAAAACACGGAGATTGGGAGGAAGCACCACGTAGATTTTCGTGGCTATTAAGCAGGGAAGTACGAGCGATGCTTTTTCCCCGCGTAACGAGATCTGCTATTACAGTTGAAAAATACTCAGCAGCCAGGCTGGATGAGCCTGCCACAGAACCGCCGGGAGCAGCCCAGATGGTCAACCGACTATGCCTTGACGGATGGCACAGACAACGGCAGCAGTACGTCCAGATACATCCAATTTGACAAAAATATTGCTCAGGTGACGATTGACGGTGCGGGGACTAATCACCAGCGTTCCTGCGACCTCACGGTCGGTGTGGCCTTTGGCGACCAGGTGCAATACCTCGACTTCTCGCCTGGTGAGGTGCAAATTGTATTCGTTCATCGGAGAACCTCCTCCCCTTTTTTCTCCTCCGGGTTAGCGGCCCATGACTGCTACCCAGGCACTCGGCCAGGGCAGGCGCTTTGCTCGCCAGGCGTAGGTCGCGATGGGCCGTTTCTCAAGAGCAATGCAAACGCTATAGTGGCGTCGGGTATAGTCGCGTCACACTGGCATCGGAAACCATTTGCGACTCCTCTATGCCAGTTCGCCCCCCACGCCTCTGGTCTCGATGGGGGTCTGCGCCCGTGTGCCCCATTCAGCCCAGGAGCCGTCGTACACGCGAACGTCGGGATACTCCAGGAGATACTTCAAGACCAGCGCCGTCTCGCTCGCCCGGATGCCTATGGTGCAGTAGGTGACGACGCTGCGCCCGGGGACCACTCCGCGGTCCTGGAAGAGCTGCCGCAACGCTGCTGCGTTCTTGAAGGCGCCGTCGGCCGTGCGCAACAGGTCGGCGGGCAGATGCACGGCACCAGGGATGCGGCCAGGGCGACCGGCACCTGCCGTGGCGCCCGATGGCCAGAACCGCTCCCCGGCGAATTCGGCGTCCGAACGCACGTCGAGGATGAGCGGGTCCCCGCTCCCGAGAGTGCCTTGCAGCGCATCCAGCGACATGAGCTGTGTAGGCTCCGCTTCCGGGAGTGGGTATGTGGAGGTCACCGGCCTGGGGAGAGCCGTTGTCCAGGGCCGACCCGCGTCACGCCAGCCTTCCCGTGTGGCATGCAGTATCAGGGCTCGCTCGTGACCGTAGGCCTTCAAGAGCCAGAATCCGAGAGAAGGACCGTAGCCGTAGAAGACGATGGTGGAGTCGGGCGCGAGACCGGATCGGCTGAGCAACTCCTCGAACTCTCTGCGGTCCAATGGACTGTAATCGGCATGGTGGAGGTCGGTGTACGCGTTCCAGAGAACGGCTCCTGGGATGTGACCTTGTGCGTAGGCCGCCCGGCTGACATCCACCTCGACCACGCGAACACCCGGATCGTTGAGGTGCTCGGCGAGCCATGCTGGTTCCGCGAACACGGCCGCAAGCGCTGCGCGGTCAGCCCGAATAGAAATGCTGTCTGTCAATTTAAGTTACCTCCTTATATATGCGAGTACTGCTTTTTCCCCGCGTAACGAGAGTCGCTATTACACTCCAATACTCAGTAGCCAGGCGGGATGAGCCAGCCACAGAAGCGCCAGCAGTAGCAGTGCAATTCCTATGACGGGGCTGAGACGCTGACCACCCGGAAACGTTTTCTCCACGACCATCACCCCGGTCAGCACCGCCATCGACACCAGGCTTCCAACCCCAAGGCCAAACATCACCAGCATCAAGGCCCAGCAGCAGCCGAGGCAGAACATACCGTGCCGTAGGCCCAGACGCCAGGCCGCTCCCGACCCTTTGCGATAATAGCGTACGAAGAAGCTAAAGGGGCTACGGCACTGCTTCAAACAACGTTCCTTCAGCGGGCTGAATTGAAATCCGCCTGCGAGTGCGAGGGTGACCGCTCCGATCAGCCAGGAATGCAGGTAGAGCCACAACCAATTATGCACCAACCGGTGGATCTGGGTGTCGCCCAGGAAGGCTGCAACGGCGAATGCCGTCCAGACCACTGCATATCCTGCCAGGAAAGCCATTTGTACTACCAGTGGGTGTCTCTCTTTTCGGCTGGCATGCACCATCATGTACATCATAGGCAGGCTCGATGGAAGCATCATCGCCACCGTCATCACCTGCCAGCAAGCCAGGAACACCAGCAGGGCCGTGAATATTGGAAGATGACTCTCCTCGAGCAAGTAGTGATGGTTGATCAAGTAGGTCTGGTTGGTAAGTACTGCCAGCAGGGCAAGGGTCCATGCAGCTATTATCATGGCCCAGGGCCACAGGACAAGTGCCCGAGGGCGCGAAGTAGATCGTGTACGCTCCTGTTTTTTCAATTCAGTCGCATTCGTTGTACCCATCAGGCACCTCCTGTACTGGTCACATTAGCTGGTTTTACGCTTCAAAATGGAAGTTGCCTTGAATGGCGTTGCGCCCGCTGAACTCCCAGGTCATACCGTACTCAGGAAGGTTCACGTGGTGGCGCGATGCCTTTGCAACGTAGGCCGGTGAGCCAGGGATTGTACTGAAGACGGTGTCATGAAGCGTGGTGGGCTGACCATTCGCATCGGTGTAGGGTTCCATCTCTGCATCGAGAATCTCACCAATGCGCAGGGTGCCTTTGCCTCCCTGGACATCGTATTGGATGGGTGCCGCAATGATGGCTAGACGCTCTCCTATCAGCCCTGCCAGCCCTGCTAATGGCCCTTCTATCTTACCAGTCCAAACATCAAGAAGAGCTTGACGTTGTTCAGGTGTTGCCCTGTCATCAACATAGAATACGCTGCGCCAGTTCCCAGCCAACACGTTGCCTGGGATTTGCACCACCTGTGCCACCGTGAGGTTCGAGACATCTACCCCATTAATTTGCCCCTGACTGATGTGGTGCGCCAGGAAGGAATCGCAGCTCCCCCCGTCAGGATCGTCCCCTATCCAACAAGGACAGGGTGCCATACATGAACATGCTTCTAAGAGAAAACCGTCAAGGACATAGGTCTTCTTCGTGTCTGCTTGAGTCGCCATAGTGTTCCTCCTTGTGTGAACTACTGCAAAACAGTATCGCTTGTCGAGCGACCGGAATCCCTTTAATTCCAGTCGTTGTCAGTAGTGTACTCAGAAAGCGCTAACTTTCCATCGGGAAAAACACAAAGGTTTTAAGCAAACAGCCCGTAGATGTATGCAGGAAGAACACGGAGAAAATGTAATACCGGGAGGTGTGAAGTGCGCCTTATTCTTAACTATCCCTGCGTGGAAACACGCAGTTCTGCTCATTCGGCCTGTTTCACAAGCCCAATTTCGACGGCCCATACCGCGATCTGCGCACGCGAGGAAAAAGCTAGCTTAGATAGGATGGTACCAACGTGGGTCTCGACTGTCCGGTAGCTGACAACCAGTTTGTCGGCTATTTCACGGTTCGATTTCCCCTGCGCGATTAACGCCGCCACTTCGCGTTCGCGCTCCGTCAGCCCGCCAAAGGCTTCTCTGGCAACGCGGCTCGCAGTGACCGCTTTTTCCCTGGGAAGGGTGGCCAGTGCTGCATGCAAGAAGTGTTCGCTCAGGTAGACATCATGAATCGTGCTTGCCAGGGATGCGATCACTTGTCGCGCCGAGGTAAAATTGCGCTGGGCCAGGTCTTCCTGCTTGAGGGAGTGGTACTGCCGTCCCAGTGAACGATGGAGCTGCCAGAGGAGTGGTCGCTCCTGTCGAGCCAGGGCGCCCAGTGTGGCTTCCTCTAACGCTTGTATGGCTTCCTCCCGGCGCGAGAGCGCCCCAAGCGCCTCACCTTTGAGCTTCAAGAGCCAGGGAATAGGTTGCGCCCTTGCCGCTCCTGGTGCTGAGGCAAGCAATCGATCAGCAATGCCCAGAGCTATCTCCGGCTCATCGCTTGCCAGGGCGAGTTCACCCCACGCCCAACTCATGCGCCGTTCTGGTGTGTTCGTGGGCGGCTGTTCGCGAGGCATTACCGCTTTGAGCACCTCCTCTGCCGATGTCAATGCTCCTTGCAGCAGATAGGCTCGCGCAAGATAGGCGGTATTATTGCCGATCCACCAGGCCGAACGGGTGTCGGATGCCAGTCGCAGTCCTGTCTCAAATGCTTGCACTGCCAAGTTGGCTTCGAGGAGTATGTAGTACACACGTCCCAGCGTGAAATAGCTTGCTGACAGCCACTGAACGTGCTGGATCTCCGTGGCGATATGCAAGGCCTCCTGTGCAAGTGAAAACCCTCTGCCGAGTTCACCAAAGGAGGCCAGAGACCCACCCCCATTCCAACTGACAAAGGTCTGGGCTATCAGCGCCTCGACTTGTCGAGCCAGGTTCAACGTTTCCATGATATCGCGGGAACAGCGCTCGGGTGGTTCGCAGACGCTATACGTCGTTTCGGTCCAGCCTGGACAGGAGTAGGCTGCGCGTGTGGTAAGACTGGAGATGAGACCCTGCTGATCACTCAGGGATCGAAACAGCGCTATCGCGCGCTCGTAATGTTCTACTGCCTGCATTGTATCCCCGTATATGCCGCTGGCCATGCCCAAAAGGTCGAATGTTTCGGCCATGCCCTGGGTGTCCCGGAGCGCTTCAAAGATAGCAAGCGCTTCCTGATGTGTTTGCAGACTCTCTGCGGCTCGACCTATATTGACCAGCCAGTTCCCAATACGATTGAGGCTGCGAGCATGGAGTTTCGGATCGGCCAGCACCTGCGCGCGCTCAAGCGCCTTGCGGAACCACTGTCCCGCCTGAGCATAGTCGCGCCCTGCCCACAGGCATCCGATATCAAGCAGGCTCTGCCATTCCATAATGCCGCCCTGTGCCTGTTGTGCAATCGAGAGGGTATGTTCGTAATCGCTGCGTGCCTGCTCAAACGCGCCGATCGTCTCATAGGCCTGTCCCCTGGCCCGGACCACTGCTGCGGATGGAGTGCTGCCCAGGCGCTTGAGCGCCGCCAATGCTCGCGTAAAGTGCTCAATTGCCGCGCGGGGCGCGTACAGGATCAGCGCTCGTTCTCCGGCACGCTGTCCATACTCCGCAGCCTTCGGCCAGACTTCCCCTTCGTAGAAGTGATACGCGAGGTCGATCAGCTGAGCATCCAGGATCGAGGAGGGGAGGGCGCGCTGCTCGATCGTTTCGGCGATGGTACGATGCAACGCTCTGCGTTCGCCCACAAGCAGTTCTACGTACACAGCCTGTCGTGTTAGCGCGTGACGGAAAGAGAACTGGTTGGCAGCATCTTCAATCACCAATTGGGCTGCTATCAATTCTCTCATGAACATCAGCATGTGGGGCTCGTCCGTATCCATAACCTGTTGAAGAATAGTGAGGTCGAAGCGTCTGCCCGCCACCGCGGCCAGGATCAACACCCGCCTGGCCGCAGTACTCAGCTGCTTTGTCCGCTGGTAAACGGCATCTTGCACGCTGCGCGGAATAGACGGCTGGCGTGTGTGCGTGCCAAAGAGCAGCGTGCGCTCCCAGACTCCATCTTTGGAGGCGATTTCACCAGTCGCGATCAGCGATTTCAGCACCTCCTCGACGAAGAAAGGGTTTCCCTCGGTGAGCGCGTACACGCTCTCTGCCAAACCAGTATGCACTGCCTCGTGCATGGCAAAGATAGCCTGGAGCATTGCATCGACGTCGGCACGGGCGAGCCGCCTCAAGGAGAAGTCCTGAGCCAGGTGCTCCCGGTCAAATTCGGCTAAATAATGCCTCAACTCTGGAAACACTTCATCACTGCGGTAGGTCAGCACAAACAGGATAGGCAGATGGGAACACCCCCTTGCCAGGTACAGCAGGAGTTCGAGGCTGCTGTCGTCGCTCCAGTGGAGATCTTCGACGATGAACACTATCTGTTGGCGTGCGGCCAGTTCCGTAACAAAGTGCAACAACAGAGCAAAGAGACGACGCTTCTCCTGTTGTGGATCAAGGGGAGGCGGTACAATGAGAGGTGGAAGCTCGGCTATGTGTGGGGTCACATCAGGGAGAAACTGTGAAAGTTCCTGGGCAAACGGCGTCAGATCCTGGTGTCCAGTCAGCGGGGAAGTACTGGAAAGGTACGAACGCAACAGATCAAGAAAGGGGGCGTAGGGAAACGCACGATCTGCCTGAAAGCAATTCCCCTGGAGCAGCAAAAAGCTCTGGCTGGCGGCATACGTTTTCGCCTCTGTTACCAGGCGCGATTTGCCGATGCCTGCCTCACCACTAATCAGGGCAACCTGCCCCTCACCTCGTTTTGCCTGGTCAATGAGTACATGAAGGGCTGTCAGGTCAGCTGCGCGGCCAATCAAGACCGGGCAAACGATTGGTTTGTTGCGGGCTAGCGCCATACGTTTGCTCCTACATTCCTGTAATAAATATAAAAGGTGTTATACTGAAACTGTGCTGATTTTCAAATATTTCCGAGACTGAGATCATAGTTATTCTAACAGTAAAACGCTATGGATGGAAGAGTAATTCTATGATGTTTAGATTCGATAGTTAAGCTATGCTTCTCAATTTGATCGGTGGCTAGAGGACACATTTGGACGAGGGAAAAAGTTGGAAGCAAAGTTTGTCCGTGCAGTTTTGGAAGCAAAGTCCGTCCGCTGCGGACAAACTATGGGTCTAGTCACACCGATGCCAGAGGAGCAAAAATAAAGGGTGACCGATGGGGCTCGAACCCACAACCGCTGGAGCCACAATCCAGAGCTCTGCCTATTGAGCTACGGTCACCATGTTCTTGATGTAACGTCAGTATAGACGACACTTTGCGTATTGTCAATAGGTTGGCTTCTCTACGCCCCTGATGCCTTACGCAGGCGTGTCTGCGTGTCAACAATATCTTCTCCAACGGCATGACGCACAAGAGCAGGAATATCATGAAAATCGCTGTCAAAGCGACGGGCAGCAATATAGCCATCGGGGCGTATAAGATACAGCGAACGTGGTCCAGCATTATAAGCCCTCGCAGCCTTGCCCTCTTCGTCTAAGAAGACCTGAACGCCATCAACTTCTGTAGTGGCAGGAAGAATTTGTGAGATAAGACAGAGTTCAATCGGAATATCGGAAAGATTTTCTTGCAAGCGTTCAAGCACTAAAATACCCATTTCTACATCCGCGCAAAAACAGAACGCTACGAATCCACGTCCAAAGTAGTCGGATAACGGTACAGGTATGCCCATGTCAGCATCAAGCAGCACAATCGAGGGAGCAGGTGAACCAACAACAGGACCTTGACGAAAACGTTTTAATATCTCGTTTTGTTCGGCGAGAAGTTTCGTAAAACGGCCCCCTAGATATAACCGATGATCATCAGAGGTAAACGGCGAGTCACGGTACATGAAGCTGCTGTTAAGTTGATCGACCAGGAGATGTTTACGCATAAATTTGAACGGCTGACTTAAGCGCAGATTCGTATTGCGCTTCCAATGGGCTAACCACGAAGGAGGTTCCATGAAACGCATAATTTCGGCAGCGAGCCTGCGATTTTCTGCATTGGCAGCATGACGTTCGTTCTGGTACGTTTCAAGTAAGGTCTCTTGCGCCTGACCCGCCCGCACCAGCACAAGTTTCCATACCAGATTCCAAGCATCCTGAACTCCGCTATTGAGTCCATCATATCCAAATGGAGATAGTACGTGTGCGGCATCTCCCAATAACAGCACGCGGCCGGATATAAAGCGCTCTACAAGCTGCTGGCGATATGTATAAATATTTTTCCAGATAAGCTGATATGGTTGCTGGCCAATCGTCGCAACAATACGTTCATGCAAGTCAGCCGAGTGATTGATTACAAGCGGATCTTCCTTAGAAGAAAGTTGATAATCAAGGCGATAGATCTTACCTGGAAGAGGGTTTAATTGAGCGATGTGACCTGGATTGAACGGCGGATCAAACCAGAAATAGCGTTCGCTTGGAGGCTCTGCTCCTTGTATTTGCACATCCAGTGTTAATATACGGTAGACGTTGGACGTTACAGGAATACGGATCCCCAGCAGATTGCGTACCGTGCTCTGCGCACCGTCAGCAGCGAGTACATAAGGCGCACGCAGAGACTTCACTCCCAAGGGTGTTTGGACCTCGACATTGACTCCATCACTATCCTGCGTAATACCTATTACCCTATGCTGCCAGAATACCTGGCAGCCTGGCATAGCCTGAAGTGCAGAGTACAAACCGTATTCAAGCACACTTTGGGAAATGTTGACGAAAGAGGGATAGCGCACACCAGATTTGGAAGCAGCTATCGGCATCGAATACAGTGTTGATTTCCGAACAAAGATACGCTCTCCTGTCAGCGTTATGCCCTGCTGAGTTATGTGTTGAGCCAGATTGCTCCAACTTCCCAAGATATCGAGAGTGTGCTGATTGATAAGAAAGGCTCGTGAACCTTCGAGCGATGGGCCTGTATCGTCGTCAAGCAGGATACATGGCACATTATAGCGTGCCAGACCTAAAGCAGTGATCATACCCGTTGGACCTGCGCCCACGATAATTATTGGGTCGCGTCGATGAATTGCCGCTTTCAGTTGTGGCTGGTCTTGCAGTGCCATAAAGGTTTCCTAATACTTCCTTGCATTCAGAAACGCTGCTCAAAATACATAACTCTCAATAACACAAGATTTCATTTACAATGACGAATATCTTTTCAATGAATAACCCATCCTTGAAATTACAATACTTTTGAGGCATACAATCATAAATGGGAGTGCAGAGGGCACAGCCCTATAAGCGCGGACTTAAGAGAAACCGAGAGCCACCAGGAGACCGGACCTGCTATGAGAGAGTGAACAATCGTTAGTCGAGCACTCATCATAGGAGGACCTATGTCAACTGA
>WNGE01002242.1_pt1 | contig 28036 bp, 20 predicted proteins | sample 5400651 | NCBI WGS metagenome assembly WNGE01 (sample SAMN13153370, study PRJNA577476) | soil metagenome | isolation source: 60 cm soil or saprolite under grassland replicate 2 | place: USA:California | collected 2016-06-15 | reverse complement strand
GACGATATAGAGCGTGCGCTCGAAGGCGTCCTCATCCATGCCGGGCCGGCATCGCACGAAAATCTGCTCAATGTACGGTTGCGAAGCGCGCGCCACACGGCCCACCGCCGAGCCATCTACCGGCGTGTCGCGCCAACCCATCGGCGTCAGTCCTTCTTCGCGCACGATGCGCTCGAGAATTCCCTCGCACTGCAGCCGGTGATGGCGCTCTACCGGCAGGAAGGTCATCCCGACCGCGTACTAGCCGGGCGCGGGCAGTTCGAACCCCAGTCTTGCGCACTCGCGCGCGAAAAATGTATGCGGGATTTGGATGAGAATACCGGCGCCGTCGCCGGTTTCAGGATCGCACCCGCAGGCACCGCGGTGCGTCAGGCTGATCAGAACCTGAATGCCTTTGCGAACAATGTCGTGGCTTTTCTGGCCTTTTACGCTGGCGACGAAGCCCATACCGCAGGCATCATGCTCGTGCGCAGGGTCATAGAGGCCCTGGGCAGGGGGAAGTCCGTGCACGTTGGAGGATGGCCATGCCATTTTATGCGATTCGATCCAACCCGCTGCCGTTCGACAGCACTCCTCGTCGCCGGGGAAACTGTGCCAGACATAGGATTCCGAGCCTAATTGCTCTATCCTTTGGTATAGCCTGTGGGGCTGGAAAGTACAATTCAGAATTTTGATGGTTGTGATGAAAATTTCCGCTTTTGGACGTAGCGCCGGCACCTTGCCGGCTGTCGCGAGGGCCACTTGCCCTCGCCGGGGGGCGGGGCGCCCCACCCTTCGCCTTCCGCCCTACCTTATTCAAGACTCGGGGCATAAAGGGGCACTGGCGGTTGATGGCAGCAGACCTATTTGTACTTGCGGAGTACATCGAGCGTTTTCTCAGCATTCTTCTTGACAACTGGATCCTTTGAGTTGTCGTGCACCTCGCTAACGTACCTGATAGCCGTATTTACAGTCGTCCACCGATAGCCAAGTGGGCCTTCAATTCTCCACCGGCTCGGCGTCGGCCCAAAAACTAGCCGAGATATATAGAAATCGGGATTCCCTGTTGGCGATGGATTCGTGGTAAATCGGAGTTGCGAATCGATTCTTCCGAGTTCCGCCGACTGGACCGTGATCTCGATCCTTTCCCCTTTTCGCGAGGCATGCGAGACTCCGTAGTGATTACCAACTACCGTGAAATCTTGCGGGAAGTCGCTCGGTCCGGTAAAGAACTGACTCATGGCATGCGTCCAGCCTTCGGCGCTCAAAAGCTCGCCTGCGCTCGCATAATTCCAAAGGCCTTCGACGACCAACACAGCGTCGATGTCGCCGCATGGAGATGTAGAGTCCCTAGGGGCCGGTTGCTGCCCAACCGCTGAGCTAGTCGCAGAAGCTAGGTATAGAAAGAGGACGACCCATGGTACCAATCCACTCTGTTGTGCTGCAATCATTGGCATTTCCCTCCGGGGCAGAACGGCTGGGCCGATGGTTTATGGCCGGGAGTGCCCTCGGGCACCGCGTACATTGGCAAGCTATCAGGCGGATTCTTCGTTAATTTGGTGGGGGCAAAAAGCTTATCGTGATCAGCATCTAGTTGACTAAAGTAGACGCCAACCGTATAGGCGTAGACGCCCCGATTGAGTTGATTTGATATCAATTTCGCAATCGAAATGGGGTACTGCTTGTAATAATCCGTGAGGTCTGCACCGGCTTCACATCCATTCAGCCTTATCGCACTGTTCTTGCTCAGAAAGTTGTCTATGTTACAGCCCGTTCCGCAGAGATTACGATAACTTCCCGGCCCGATTTCCGTTTTGATGAGATTCGAATCTGGGTCCGCTTGCTCGCCAATGAAGAGTCCGGTAACCATCACTTTCGTACCATCGGATAATGTGCCATGACCTTCGCCGCTGTGGCCGAAGTAGATGACGTCGCCGGTAATTAAACCGTTGTTGGTCAACTCGAAATTGAAGTCGGTGACGGAGGATATCCTGCACGCAATCACCTTGCTCCCATGAGCGACGAGGTCATTGGCTTTGGTCTGCGCCGCAAGGTTAAAGAGGTCACGCAAATCGTGGCCACCCAAACCTGGATCGCCCACCAGGATTAGATAGGTAGCTCCAGAGCCGGGAAACGTTACACATTGTGGGGGCTGTGATGGCTCGCGCGGAGGTAGATTGCAGATCGGACAATTCGAAGGACCGAGAAGCTGAGATACTGACGAGTTATCTCCTTGAGTCTGTATCGCCTCGCTGGGGGCGGAACTTTCGTTAGTGGAAAGCGTGTCAGTCTGCGGAGCGGCGCTGGCATCGCTCGATTGGACCAAGCATGGGCATCCCGGAACTCCAAGGCCATTTTGCGACGGGTTGCCAAAAGTCCCGGGCCAAGCGCTTGCCGGATTCACTGCAAACGGCAAATTAAGTGACTGCATCGGACCGATGTTGCCGGAAGCGTCTATCGAAGTCAACTTCGGGTAGTTGTTTGAATCCCAGCCCTTGACTATAACTCCGCCACCATCCTGCGCAAACATCAAGTACGGAGCAATCCCCGGTTGCACCGCCCATATCTGCTGACCAGTATTAATGTCGAAGGCCACAATCGTGTTCAGGGCGCTTGCGCTCGCATTATTCGTAACAAATCCCGTTCCGCCGTCGTCGAGAACAACGGTCCCTATCCCGACATCGTAAGCTCCATCCTTGTCAAGAACAGACAAATGGAAGTCGTTCTGCCCGGTAGCCGTTACGTGAGAGACCATATAGGAAGATGGTGCATCCGGAACCAATTCGGACCAGGTGGCAAGAACACCGCCTTGCCCGTCGGGGGTTACGGACCCTGCAGACAAAATTGATCCGTTCCAACTGTTTACCGACCCGCAGCATGTCACGGTCTCGGTCCTCGTTGCTAATACCCGAGTCGAAAGAGAACCATCTGGGGAAATGGTCATCAGCGAAAGCTTGGAATCCCGGGTCGCGAAGGCGGCAACTTCTACACAATACCCTTGCGCCCAAGCCCTCACCACGGCCTCGCTGGTATTGACGATGACGTACTCGAAGTAAGCATTTCCATCTACATCGGTGGTTATGGTATTACCGATGCTCGCATCTGAAACACTGGTTGTGGTGCCCGGACGACAACCAGAATATGAAGTTACATACATTGACTTTTCGGGCATAGCTATTTGTGTGCTCTGGCCAGTTATGCCGTTGACAATAACAATTGACAAGGGCGATGTGGGTTGGTGCGCATCCTGGCCTAACGCAACGATGTTTCCGTCTGCTCGGACTGTTCCCCATTGGCCAGTAAAGTTGCTGTGCCAGATGGTAGAACCGGTCTCGCTGTCGAGGTCAGACATCCCGTTATTCGGATAATCAAAAGTCGCGACTAGAAGACCGCCGTTAAGGTCCGGAGCCATGGGTTCCAAGAAGTTGGGGGAACCGATCTGCCAGATTTGTTGCCATAGCTGCTGCCCAGTAGTCGTGAGGCCCCTGAGAGCATAGTTACTCCCATCCATGGACGCTTCTTGAGAATACAGACCTCCGACGCTATCACTCGGCGTCGCTGGACTGAAAAAGGACCAACCCATGAGACCTGACAACGGAGGCACGGTCCAATTAGATGATCCAGCGGTGGTCACAACGTTTATCACAGTTTGTGCAGTGTGTCCCTGGACTGTTGCCGTCAGCGTCACTTGCCCAACAGCAAGCGCTGTGAGCACCGGGGAACTCCCTGTCGTGATGCTCGCTGCATTGGTTCGACGAGGAAGGGACCAGGTGGCGTCTGGGCGTGGATAGCCCAGATTGTCAATGGCAGTAAACTGTTGGGTCTGACCCACGCCAAGACTCACATTGATGGGTGTAATCTGGATCGACGTTGGAACCGGATACACGGGATAGGTAACATGCAATTTCGTAAGGGCGACACTGCCCGCCAGATCCGTTGCGCGTACCGCAATGAAGTTTAGGCCAGGTGTGAGGGTAACGTCGCAAGAGAAGCTGCTTCCGCTGAAAGAAACTGTCGCCCCGTTGCAGGTCAGACTGGACATTCCTGACAATCCATCCGATATGTCTCCTGTCGCACTTACCGTGCCCGACGAGATTATGCTTCCATCCGATGGGCTCGTGACAGTTAGGAGAGGTGGCGTCAAATCGATATTGAGGGTGACACTCGCGGATGCTGTATTTCCGAGCGACCCAACCCGTTAGATGACACGGTCTGAGGTGAAGGACAGGTAACGATAGTTGCACTACCCGGCGTACAGGTGAATGTCACCGTGACGGGGGAATTATTCCACCCGGCGGCATTCGGTGCCGCAGATGCTGATGCAGTGATGATTGGTAGTCCAGTTGTAACTGTGACGCTTGAATAAAATGTAAGGCCACCGGCGGATACCGAAATTGTAGCCATGCCACTGTTGACACCAGTTACCAAGGCGCTGGAGCTAACAGTTGCAACGTTCGTGGCGGCCGAACCCCAGGAGGCAACGGAGGTGATGTCTTGGGATCTGCCATCAGAATATCTTCCCAGTGCAGTAAGCTGTTGGGTCGAGCTGATCGGTAAGAATATGCTTCCCGGTGAAATTGTGGCGTTCACCAATGCTGCGGCTGTGACGTTAAGAGTAGCAGACCCGCTGAACGTAGATAGGGTCGCGGTTATGTTCGTGGTGCCTTGACCTCTGGTGCTACATACGCCCCTTGAGGTAACTGTAGCCACAGACGGTTGTGATGAATTCCAAGTTACGATGCTCGTAAAGTCTTGGGTGCTTTCGTCAGCAAAATTGCCAGGTGCTGACAATGGCATCGTTAAGCCCATTGGCAATGAGGGATTCGGTGGCGTGATTGAAATTGAAACTAATTGTGATTGAGTTACTGTGGCGAGGGCCGAACCGACTGTACCCAAAGTTACAAGAAATTGTACTCGTCCCAGCCGCGTTGGCTGTCACCAACCCTCCTGAGCTGACGGAAGCCACCGAGGCCGAGGAAGAACTCCAAGTTGCCGTCGTGGTTATGTCAGCCGTGCTGCCATCACCGTACGTACCGATCGCCGTAAATTGTTGAGTACGGCCAACTCCTATGTATGCGTTTTGCGGAGTCATGCTAATGGAAACGGGCATGGCGATGATAGCTGGGAAAACACCAGTGGAATCCTTAGCGCCGCCGAGCACGCCCTCAAATGCAAAACTCGCTGTCACGCTGTGAGTCGTGCTTCCCCCACTCGGAATGTATGCACCAACCTCCACCCATAACCGGTCCGTCGATAACATATTCTGTGCAGAAGGCAAGTTAAAGCTAAATGTGGTCTTCGTGCTCGTGGTCGTTAACGTTGTGGTGAAGATAGCAGTAGCCCAGGCCGTTGCATTTTGGTTCGAGTCTAATTTGCCGACCGTCACGACTGGATAGATGGTCCCATAATTCGCTGAGATAGGTATCTGCTTGACTCAGGTGACCCCGACATGTAGTGTTTTGCCCTGTGGAAGACTATCCGCGGGATTTGCTGGAGTTGGAGGCGCGTTTCTCGACCGAGGCGGCCTGTAGGGAGTACCTGGGCCGGTTGCGCTGGCCGGACGGCTTTCGTTGCCCGCATTGCGGCGGCGACAAGGCGTGGCCGGTGCGAGGTGCCTTGCTGGAATGCGCGGCATGCGGCGTGCAGACCTCAGTGACCGCCGGAACAATTTTTCAGGACACCCGGACTCCTTTGCCGGTTTGGTTTCGCGCCATGTGGTGGGTAACGACGCAAAAGAATGGCGCCAGCGCGTTGGGGCTGCAACGGGTGCTGGGTCTGAAGAGCTACGAAACCGCCTGGACATGGCTGCATAAATTGCGCCGCGCCATGGTTAGACCTGGGCGAGACCTGTTGACTGGCCGGATCGAAGTGGATGAGGGCTATGTCGGCGGAGCCGAGGAAGGGCTGCCGGGACGGCCGAACCTTGAGAAAACACTTGTGGTGGTTGCCGTCCAGGAGGACGGACAAGGGATCGGCCGAATTCGTATGCGCCGGGTTCCGGATGCGTCGGCCGAAAGCCTGATCCCCTTTGTACAAGGCTCCGTGGCGCCGGGGAGCGTCGTGCATACCGACGGATGGCTGGGATACTTGCCCCTGAAGAGCAACGGCTATCGGCATGAGGTTACGTATCTGAAGGGAAACAAGAAGACCGCGTCGGAACTGCTGCCGCGCGTTCATCTGGTCCTCTCGCATCTCAAGCGGTGGTTGTTGGGAACCCATCAGGGCGCGGTCAGCCATAAACACCTTGACTACTACCTGGATGAATTCACGTTTTCGCTTCAACCGGCGACGCTCAAAGAGCCGCGGCAAGCTCTTCTATCGCCTGGCTCAGCAGGCCGTGGCGATCGATCCCGTGCCCTTGGATCAAATCCTTCATCCCGACACCCGCCAAAACTCAGGAAAACCACAAGCTGTTGTGCCATCCTGAGTCAAGCAGATACCTATCTTCGCTGATTTGTTCATCCATAGTGAAAACTGAAACATCGCATTCGCCGGGATCGTTCCTGCGGAATTCGGAATTCCAATAGTGGTGGCCCAGTTTGCTATCCACGTGCTGCCCGTTTTTTGCTTTAGGTCGGAGGTAGTCAAGGTTGTCGAGGCGGCATCGGGTCCAGCCGTTGACAGCAAGTAGTATCCGGCGCTTGCAGCCTCTTTATGAAAGTGGTACGTAGTCTGTGACTGCGCGGCTAAGCAAAAGAGCAATTCAGCAGCGAGAGCCAGTGAGACCTTTCCAACCAAGCGGGTAATCACGGCAAGCCTCCTCCAGCATCGTCGTTCACGCAACAGCGGGTTTGCTATGCAGTTTCGCCAGGGCCCGCGACGCATGAAACCGACCATAGTCTCACTGGATGGGGAATGTCAGTGATAATCATCACGACTCGGTGTTTGTTACGATATCGGAACAAGGAATGCCTCACGTGGGAGAGGAGTCGATCTGAGCCACCATGCTCCGAAGATCAAACTGACGGAGGAGCACGAACGGGCAGCCTCGCAAAACCATACTTCTGAGACAGGCGGGCGTAATCGAACCGCTGGAGGCTGGCGCAACGTCCATGCCAAAGTGATCGGCGAGTCTTGGCACAAGGCGGCCTTGTCCGGAATCGACCTGGATGAGGCCGCGCCAAGACCGCGCTGGAGCGATCCCTGATCATTATCAATGACTTAGCAATTTATATCTTGTAGATATAGACGAACCGCAAGAAAAGAGCGCTCTTGACAGCCCGATTGTCGTTCGAACTGCCGCCTGCGATGGCCCGTAATCGCGTCAGGAAGCCCGCAGGCGCGTTTCCGGCTCTCGGGTGAACCAAAGGTCATCCGGAGCGCCTGGCGCCTCCAGGATCGCCTCCTATTACGTATTCATTGCTTAGAGCTATTGCGATCCGTGCCCAGGGCAGTCCCTGCCGTCACGGCGTACAACTGAAACGGCGCCCAATAGAACGGATTGTGGAACGAGCCGCCCCGCAGCAACGACAACTTGGCGGCGCGCAGGGCGGCGTCCGGGGTCGCTCCCTGGTCGAGTTCGTCATAAAACTTACTCATCAGCTGCTCGGTCGAGACGTCGGTCGCCTCCCATAAGGCTGCGATCACGTTGTGCGCACCCGCCCGGAGGAACGCCCAAGACAGTCCTACCAGACCCTCGCCGGAATACGCTCGCTCGCCCGCGCCGTAGCACGCCGAGACCGTGACCAGGTCGGCGCGCAACCGGTGCCGCAGAATGTCGCGGGCATAGAGCTTGAAGGAATCGTGCTCCGCGCTGCCGCGCGACAGCACAATCGCCGAATCAAGCGGGCTCAGGCGGCTGGCGATTCCATGTGCGACAAAATGGATGTAAGAAAACTGCTCGGGACTGCTGGCGAGGTATGCCGCCGGCGTCGCCTGCTCCCGCGAAAAAATCTGCCGTGCGTCCGCATGAAAATGTCTGGCCACGCCTTCCATCTGAAGGGCCGCTTTCGGAAGGGCAGGATATTTGTCATTGGGCGGAACGCTGTTGCCCACCAGAAGCAGCCGCCGGGCGCGCTTCTTTGCGGTGGCATACGACGCAGCCAGCACCCGCAGGGAACTGGCGTCGGCGATGTTGGCGTCTTCGATCCAGTAGTGCGGCTTCGGTTCGGCAACAAGCAGGGTTTCGAAATTGAGGTTGTTCAGCCCGCCATCCGGGATTACGAAGACCTTCGTAGCGGCTTGGGTAGCGCCGGCATCTTGCCGGCAACCTACCCTCGCGCGACCCAAGCGTGCCGAGGCGACAGCCGGCGGGACGCCGGCGCTACAGTTCCCCAGCAGTGCCTCAGCGGGCGCGATCAACGCGCCATAAAGCCAGCGGCCATCCTGGTTCGCCGAGTCGAGCACGTCCTGCGGCCCCGCGAGCGCCTCGCGATACCGCTTGACCGCCGCCTCGATCTCGGAGCCCGGAGGAAGCGGAAACAAGCTGGTCTTCTGGGGCGTGATGGCCCACAAGTAAGATTGCTTCTCGCCCAGCCAGTAAAAAAGCAGCGCGCCCATCGCACGCCGGGAGATGTCCTGAGCATTCAACTCCGGTGGCCCAACCGAAGTTCCCTTCGCCAGCAATCCCAGCCCCTCCGCCAGAGTTCGAGCGCGACTGTAGTCCGCCCAGCGCAGGGCCTCGTTGGTCTTTCCGCGCGCAACCAGAAAGTGAACGTAATCGTCGTAAATGCGGGAGGCGTTGGTGAGGAAAGAAAGCCGAGAATCTTCATGTCGCAGGTCGGCGCGGGCCGCTTCGAAAGTGGCCAGCGCCGCGCGATATTCACGGTCGGCTGAATCCGGTCGATTCTCGTCTTCGTATAGTCTTGCGAGCGAGTGTTCCGCCTCCCACTTCAGAAAAACCGGACAACTATGGTCGTGCTCGACCTCGCGAAACGTGCTCTCCGCGCCTGCGACATCGCCACGACGAGCGGCTACCTGTCCCTGAACCAGCATGGGATAGAGTTCATCCACATGGTTTTGGCTCTCCCGCGCGATGCCCAACGCTCTCTCGGCATGCTGGGTCGCCTGATCCACATCGCCAGTCTGCAAAGCAAGCCGAGCCAGCACCCGCCGCGCGTTGTAGATGTCTTGCTTGGCCTTGATCCCCTCTGCCAGTTTCAGGGCCCGCTGAAACGACTGCGCGGCCAAATCCAACCTTCGAGAGTCCATGTAGATGTAGCCGATGTTGGTAAGTTCGTTTTCTTGGTCGAAGACATCTCCGAGTTGAGCGGCAGTTTTCTCGGTTTCAACAGACAGTTCCAGGGCCTTCTCGGAATCGCCAAGCCTGTAGTAGGCCCATCCCATGTTGCCCTGAGTCACAAGCGCAATGACCCTGGCCCCGATGGTCTTCGCAACCTGGTATGCACTTTCAGAGCGATCGATGGCTTCATCGAAACGGCCTTGGGCCAGCGACTCGTATCCCAAGTTGAGAAGGGAAGTGGATTCGAGAAGCCGGTCACCATGGGAACGGGCGAAGGAAAGACTGCGTTCGTACGCCTTTTTTGCAGAAGACGACTGGGACCGTTCGCTGGCTAAGATACCGAAGGCTTGGAATAAAGCCCCGCAACTAGCAACTTCGGAACCGTTACACAGATTCAGGGCATCATTAAGAAGGTGTTCGGACTCTGGGAGTTGGTGCATGCGGATCTTGGCCAACGCAACGAGCGTCAAGATCGAGACGTCGGACTCGGGTTGGCCGGAAGGTAGCGGCTGCGTTTCAAGGAGCTTCACGGTGTCCTCAAACAGCCCTTCCTCCAACAGCGTTCTCGCTTCGAGGATTCTGAATTTGCGGGCCCATTCCGGACTCGAATTGCGGAACCGTCTGTACCCTCGGCCAGCCTCCTCCCGGCACTTGGTCAGTTCGCCATGGATAAAGTCCTCATAAGCACTCTCGAAATCCAACTGTGGAGAGCCTTGACGTTCACCGCATGCAGGCGCCCACACGATTGCGAAAAGCAGCAAACCCAACTTCAGGGATGTGTGTGGCCGTTTGAGGTAACGCTGCCCGCGCTCACCGTCCCAGTGCCGACGCAGCCCAATTCCATGTTGAGCATGTTCAGAGTGAAGTAATTGCTCAGCCCGGGTTTTCCATCGTTCGACGAGCTGGTCGCGTCGAGTTCGTGACGCTGGAATCCGTTGGAGGGTTTGGAAGCCTCGACGCCCACCTCGACCTCCGCCAGCGACACCGCGCCGAAGTCCGGAATCACGAGCACATTCCCCACCGTCCTCAACCCCGGAATCGGGATCTCGTCGATGGCGATGTTTTGGACCAGAGAGCATGTGACTTTGATGTGCTCGTCGTGGCCTTTCCGGCCACCGTTGTGTTTGATGACCTTGTCGATCTCGGCGAGTCTCTTATCGTACTGCTCCTGCATGCTTTGGGGAAGGAAGCCCGCGCTGGCAATGCTTGCGACTTGTTTCTGGACGTCACGCAGGAACGCAGGATTTTCCAGATAAGACTTGTCGTCTTCCGGTCTCTTCCCGCAAACCCCGAGATTCAGAGTCAGCTTGAGCGGGAAGCCACTGACTTGCAAGTTTTCGAACTTCGTACCAAGAAACGTGACGTGCGGCACGTGGCCTTTCTCATAGGGATGCTCGGTTGAAACTTGTGCCACCACGCGATCCGCGGTGATGACTTCGAAAACGTTCAGGCCTTCCAGGATCGAGGTGGACAGTGTCACCCATCCGTGATGCTTCAGGCTCTTACTTCCCGACACTCGAGAGTGGCCGCTCTTGAAGGTAATGAGCCCTTCGATGCTAACGTCATCGGTAAACCGGTAGAGATGGCCGCCCCTTTCATCCTTCAAGGCGACCGGGACATGCGGTTCGATCTTCTGCTTGATCGGACGCTGCAACTCTCCGCTGAGCACATGGGCTTCGGCATGGAATTGGTGGGATCGTTTTTGTTTATTGATTGTTTCTGGAGTTTCCGTCATAGTCGCCATATTGTACGCTCCGCTGGTGTGCGCTCACTTCTGAATTTGCAATTCGAATGAGGTCTGGCCGACGTTCTTGCTTTCGCCCGTAGCACTAATACCGCGCACCGTCAAAGCGTAGGTTCCTGCTTCCCGGTTTGCCCCTGGTATTTCGACCGGCCACTGATCTTGACCTGCGACGGCCGGGATCGTGAGCGACCATTCTAGCTTCCCGGCGGGGTTGATCAAGTCTGCTTTGTAGTGGTCGTAGACCCCATCCGGCGGAATTCTTATGAAGAGTAAGAAGCCTTTTCCCTGGACGGTTGTGATGGTCGGCCCGCCCGCTCCCCACGTGCCCACGTTCACCGACGCCCACGGCAACACCTGTGGCCGGTTAAGTGCCTGTTGAAGTTGAGGATAGGTCACCAGATTTTGATATGCGACCACCACCAGGAGCAGCGCCAGCGCGGGCACAACAAACGCCGGACGCAGCCAGGCGAACCAGCGCGGTTGTGGCCGGGCGGGGGCGGTTGCGAGCACGGGAGTGGAAGCGACCGCTTGGTTCTCAGCCAGCACCACCTTGCTCTGCTCAATGAAGCGGGCTGCGGCGCGGACATCGAGCGCGCAATCCTGGCAGTCGAAAAGGTGCTCCTCGAACTGGTCCCGCTGTTCGGGAGCGAGTTCATGGAGCAGGTACCTTTCCGTCATTTTTTGTCGAACCACCACGTCGTGGTCCATCGGATCGTCCCCCTCATATATAGAGTAGTGCGCCGCCATGCGAAAGCGTTTCAATGCCCCCGGGCCGTAGCAAATTGCGGCGGATCATCTCCCATATCCTTGAGATACAGCGATTTAAATTCCTGTTTCGCGCGATGCAGCAACACCCGCAGATACTCACGATTGACCCCAAAGTCCCGGCAAACGTCGTCTTTCTCGCGCTCTTCGAGAAAAATCTCGCGCAGCAGCCGCCGGTCGCGTTCGGGAAGCTGCTCGATAATCTCTCGGACTTTCTTTTCCGTTTGCTGTGCGGCGAGGGCGTTCACCAGATCCATGCCCTTGGCGGGAATGTCTCTCCCGTCCTCATCGTCCAGAGAGTCGTTGCGCGCGCCCGAGCGATAGTGCTCCAGCAGCACGTTGTTGCACATGGAATTCACAAAGGAGCCGAGGCGCTCGGGTTGCTGGATTTTACCGGCACGCAGCGCCGTAAAGAAGCGCGCGAAGGTTTCCTGCCGAACGTCTTCGATGGCCTGCGGCGAATTCAGGCGGGAGCGCAGCTTGATTTGAATGAGTTCGGTGAAATAAGCGACAAAATGGTCCTGGGTGCGGAAATCGCCCGCCCGCAGACGTTCCACGTAGGATGCGTCAAAGGACTGAAATTGCAAGTACTTGCCCCGCCGAGCCTGGAATGGCAGCCAGTTTAGCACTTCAAACGGGGCGCGGCAGTCCTTTTCCCGCGCGAGGGAGCGGCAAGGTGGCCGTTTGGGAACGGCGCGGGCGCCGCAAGGGCGGCGGACCGATGAGATGGAAAGAACCTTATTCACTTGGGAAGAGCACCCCATGAACTACAGGCTGGCGAATCTGAATCGGCGGAGAAGAAGCGGAACCAAAAAGATGCCGGAGCCGCTTCCCCGTCGGCTCTGGCGTCTTTAAGAACCCGTGGTCGTTTCCTCCCCGGGGTCCAACTGATGTGGCGCTGTCGCTGATCCCGCGACTTCTTCCACTCATCGGGATAGTGCAGGAAAGGCGCGCCGCGTTTCATGCGGCGGGAAATATTGCTCCAGGGACAGCTCATGCCTAACAGCTTTCGGGGAGCGCTCTGTTACCGAGGGCGGGGCGCCTTCGGGACAGCCGGCAAGGTGCCGGCGCTACGCCTACTTCGCTTCCAGTTCCTCGCGGAGCGCGCGCCCCAGCGCCGCCTGCCGGCCCCGGTCCAGCTTTTTGCCGCCCGAGGTGAGATACAAAACGTCGATCGCCATTTGCCCTTCGGTCTCGATCAGGGCGATCTCGATATTGCAATCATGCTTGGAAATCTGCGAGCAGATCTTATAGAGGAGCCCGGGACGGTCCTGGGTCAGGACCTGCATGAGCGTGCTGTGCGCCGAGCAGTGGTCGTCGAATTCGATCTGGGTCTCGATTTTGACTTTCGTGCCGTGTGCCTTCTCCGATTTCAGCCGGTCCCCCAGCATGCGGGCGACGTTAGCCTCGCCCTTGACCGCGGCCGCGATGTTCTTTTTCAGGCGCTCCCATTCCTGCACATTCAACTCGAGGGTTCGAAAGCGGTCGGTGAAATAGAACGTATCCACAACCACCCCGGCGGCGTTGGAAAATGCGTTGGCCTTCACGATGTTCATTCCCCACGCCGCCAGCGCTCCGGAAACCGAGGCAAACAGGAAGGGCCGGTCGGTCGTGATCAGGGTCAATTCATACCAGTGGCGCACCTGCTTCAGACTCAACTGCACGCCGTCGCTGCCAAGCTGGCCGGCCATCTCGGCGTGCATCAGGACATCGCTGGCGGCATGAATCCGCAGATAGCGTTGCGGCAGTCCTTCGAGGAAGGTGTTGATTTTCTTTCCGGCCACGGGCGCGAGCGACCGCAGGTGCGCCAGGTTCGATCCCGTGTCGTCGGCGTGCACGCGTTCGTCCGCGCTCCGGCTGAGGTGGTTGGCGGAGGCGATATAGAGCTGCCACAGGTTGTCGGCTCTCCAGGGCGTCAGGGCCTCCGGATTCACGGCTTTGATGTCGGCATAGGTCATCAGGCACAACATCTTCAGCCGCTCCGGCACTCCGACCTTTTCGGCGAATGACTTCACATTGCTGGGATCAAACACGTCCCGCCGCATGGCCGCCGACATTTCCAAATGGCTTCCGACCAGATAGCGCAGCGTTTCTCGATCCACGGGATCCAGATCCAAACGGTCGGCGCAGGTGTCGGTCAGTTGCAAGCTGCCATCGATGTGGCTCTGATCGGGCGCGGCTTTGCCGCTATCGTGCAGCAGCAATGCCAGGTATAGGAGCTCGGGCTGTTCGAGTTCGCCGAGCAACTCCCCGAACCGCCGGTCCAATTCCGATTTCGATTCCTTCAGGCGGTGCAGATGCTCAATCGCCAAAAACGAGTGTTCATCGACCGTGTAGCGATGGTAGAAGTCGCGAACCACCAGGGCTTCGATGCCCTTCATTTCGGGCAGCAGAAGCGGCAGAAGGCGGAGCGCGTTCATGGCGCGGAGAGCGTCGGCGGCATGCGGCTGGACCAGCGTTTCCTGCAGGTAGAGCCACAGTTCCGCGCCGCGCGGTGGCGTGGCCGCGAGCGCCGGCAGCACCTGCTCAATTCTGTACTCGGTGGTGGTGCTCAGCTTCAGTCCATGCCGTGCCATGAAGTGAAAAAGCTTCAGCAGCATTTCGGGATCTTGAAGCGCGTCGGGTTGCGGGAGGAATACCAGTCCATCCACGACCGAAAAATCGGGGCTTGAAACGCGCGTCCGCCAACCCTGGAGTTGCTTGTACAAAGAAGACCACGCCGCGGGAATCTCTTCCTGCAACTGGGTGCAGACGCGGTGCACGGCGCGGGCGTGGCCGAAGTACACGCGCATCCAATCGGAGGCGGTTGCGATCTCCAGATCGGAAGCGCCAATCTTGCGCGCGGCGGCTTCGTCCTGCGCCTCCCAGCTCAGCGCGTTGTCGTGGCGTCCGTAGCGGAAGTGCAAAAAGCAGCGCGCCGACATCTGGAAGTCGAGCGCCGCTTCGAGCGTTCGGCGGGAAGAAACCGGCAACAGTGTTTTCGGATCCGGCCACATGCGCAATTTTTCCATGGCTGAGATCAGCGCCAGCCAGTGTGCGACGTTGTAGTCGCGCAGACCGCCGGGCCCATCCTTAACGTTCGGTTCCAGGTGGAAGACGGTGTTGCCGAACTTGTGATGCCGCTGGCGCGTGATCTCGCTGAGGTTCTGGATCAGCTTCTGGCACTCGCGCACCACCAGGCGGGGAACAACTTTATCGTGCAGCCGCGTGAAGAGATCGCGATCGCCCGCCAGATAGCGGCAGTCGAGCAGCGAGATTGCGAACTCGACATTATTCGGGTCGAAGCGCTCGCACTCCGCCAGGGTCCGCGTCCCCGGACTGAGTTTCAGCCGCAGGTCCCACAATTCCTGCGAAAAACGGCGGATCGGATCTTTGAAAACACTCTCAGTACCGGAGCCCGCGTGCAGAAACAGCAGATCGATATCGGAGTGAGGGAACAGCCAGCCGCGGCCAAATCCGCCGGTTGCAACCAGCGCGAAATTCTTCGGGCCCTGCGGATCTGGGGAGACGATCTCACTCCACAGCCGCAACAGCATGGAATCGACCAGGGCGGTGCGTCGTGCGAGCGCGGCGCGGCCCTCACCCGTGACGGAAAATTCCTGCTGGATGGCAGCGGATTCTCTGGCGTACAGGTCCCGTAAGTCACTGCTGACGGTGGCCCGGGTACTCATTTCAACGACATTCCCTTCGTGCGCGAAAGGTTCTGCGGAAGAGGGAGGTCAATCTCCGCTGTCTGCAAAAATTATGTTTCCGGCAAAGCCTTTACAGCACGCTTTCGCCACGTTCGTCGTTGCGAATGCGAATCGCTTCGTCAATTCGAGAGAGGAAGATCTTGCCGTCGCCGATCTTCCCGGTGCGCGCCGAGGCGGTAATCGCCTGCACCACTTTCTCCGCCATGTCATCGCGCAGCACGATCTCGAGCTTGACCTTGGGGATCAAATCCACGGTGTATTCGCGTCCCCGGTAGAACTCGGTGTGTCCTTTCTGCCGGCCATGTCCTCGGGCTTCGAAAACGGTCATGCCTTCGACGCCAATTTCGTGGAGCGCGTCTTTCACGGCATCGAGCTTGGATACTTGAATAATCGCTTCGATCTTTGTCATGGTTTTTGGTTCCGCCGATTAAGCCCACGTCTCGAAAAAGCGCGAGATGTGGGGCACTCCCAGTCGTCCCGTTTCTCGCTATGCGGGCGACTCCCAATAATATCCCTCTTCGCCGTGCTGGGAGAGATCGAGCCCCTGCATCTCGTGCTCCTCTGAAACGCGCAGGCCGATGGCGACGTCCACCAACTTCAGGATGACCACGGTTCCCACGATCGCCAACCCCCAGGCAATCACTACCCCGGCCATTTGATTGAGTAACTGGGCCACATTCCCCTCCAGAAGGCCCGAGGCCATGGTGTTTCCCTGAGCATTCTTAAAGATGGGATTGATGGCGCTCGAAGCGAAGACTCCCGTCAGCAGCGCTCCCAGAGTTCCGCCCGCGCCGTGGACACCGAAGGCATCGAGCGAGTCGTCGTATCGGAACATGGCCTTGACCCTGGTCACCATGAGGAAACAGACGATGCCCGCGGCCAATCCGATGACGATCGCCGACATGGGCGAGACGAACCCCGCCGCTGGTGTTATTGCGACCAGACCGGCCACGGCTCCCGAGATCGCGCCCAGGGCGCTGGGCTTTCCGTTCCTCCACCACTCCGCAGCACTCCAGCCGAGGGTGGCAGCGGCGGCGCCAAAATGGGTGGCGACGAATGCGCTGGTAGCCAGCGTCCCCGCCGAAAGCGCGCTGCCCGCGTTGAACCCAAACCATCCTACCCAGAGCAAGCAGGCTCCCATGAAACTCAAAACCACACTATGGGGAGGCATGGACTGCTTGGGATACCCGATGCGAGGTCCTAGATACAGCGCGCACACCAACGCGGAAACGCCCGAGGTTACGTGTACCACCGTGCCGCCGGCAAAATCCAGGCAGGGGAACCGTCCGCCCAGCGCGGCATTCAGCAGACCACCCTTCCCCCAGACCATGTGCGCCATGGGGGCATACACCACCAGCGACCACAGCACCATGAAGGCGGCCATCGCGCTGAATTTCATGCGCTCCGCGAACGCGCCCGTGATGAGCGCCGGCGTGATGATGGCGAACATCAACTGGTACACCATGAAGGTCTGGAGGGGAATGGTTGCGGCGTAGGCGGGATCGGGTTGCGCTCCCACGCCGCGCAGGAAGACGCTATGCAAGCCGCCAATGAAGCTGTTTCCCGGACCGAATGCCAGACTGAAGGAGACCAGGCCCCAGAGCAGGGTGACGATCGCCATCAGCGCGAAGCTCTGCATCATCGTCGCCAGCACGTTTTTCTTCCGCACCAGCCCGCCGTAGAACAATGCCAGGCCGGGTCCGGTCATCATCAGGACCAAGGCGGAACTCATCAGCATCCAGGCGTTGTCACCCGCGGACTTGGCGTCGGTAACGGCCTGCTCGAGTTTCGCGATCCGAGCGGATTGCGCGTCACGGGCGGCGCCAGGCCCGCTCGCGGCTGCATTGCCGCTCGAAGTCTGCGCCAGCGCACCGGCCGTGAACAGGCACACCATCACCAGCGCAAGACAAACCGTGGCGAACTTTTTCATTGATGCCCTTCTGACTCCTCGCCTTGGAACCGCAGCATCATAACAGTAGCGGCGGGCATAGCGGTGGCGGAAATCGAATCTATTTATTTTCACGATCCAAACTTTTTATGCTGGAGTGGAGTCGTTCTGCAGCCTTTGCACGAAGGACCCGGGACATGACATTGGGTTGTCATCTCGACCCTGAGCAGCCGAAGGGGAAAGACCTGTGCCTCGCGACCTTAAATACATGGGTTCCTTGGCTTCGCGCAGGATGACATTCGGGGTTTGGGCACGAACTTAGGGGAGACACACTAGTCTGCCACGGGCGCATTGACGCCGGAGGGCCTTCTAGGATTGGATAAAAGCTGCGTGGCCCCCGCGCCTTCTATTTCCGACGCTCAGTCCCGGCGGTTCAACCGTCTCGACGCCCTCTGGCTGCTGTTCCTGGCCGGACTGGCCGCGCTTCCTCCACGCTGGGAAATCCACAAGCAGCTGATCCTGGTCGCGATCGGGGTTGTGCAACTGCTCGAGGCGGCGCTGATCTCCCGCCTCCCAAGAAGAGGTGTGTCCTACGCCGTTCTTCTGAAGATTCTTTTGGCCACGCTGCTCATCGATCACACCGGCGAGGTTGGCATCAACAGCAGCTACTACCCTATTTACTACCTGCCGGTGGTCACTGCGGCCATGTACTGCGGCCCGTGGATGACGCTCGTCTGGACGCTGCTTTCCTCCGCCGCGTACTGCTCCTATCTCTACCCGGCGATGCAGGAGTACGAACTGACGTCCGAGGCCATGGGCTACCTTGCGCTCCGGATCATGTTCTTTTTTCTGGCGGCGATGATCGTGAACCGGTTTGCCGAGCAGAGCCGTCATCAAACCGCGCTGTACCGCGAACTCGCCGAACGTCTGGCGGAAACCAACCGCCGCCTCGAGCAGGCCCAGGCCGAAGCTCGGCGCTCCGAACGCCTCGCCGCGCTCGGCCAGCTCTCCGCCGGATTGGCCCACGAAATTCGCAACCCGCTCGGCGTCATCAAAGGTTCGGCGGAAATGCTGACCCAGAAACTGCAGCACTCCGACGAACTGGCGCGCGAGTTGGCCGGCTACATTTCGACCGAAGTGAACCGGCTCAGCGCGCTGGTAACCGAATTCCTCGATTTCGCGCGGCCGCTTCATGCCGAACTGCATGCTACCGACCTGACGGCTCTGCTGGACCGCGTGCTGAAGACCGTGGCGGACCGCTGGACTGGTAAGCCTGTTGCCCTGGAGCGCGCTTACGCCAACAGCTTGCCGCCGATTGCGATGGACGAGAGCTTGTGCGAACAGGCGTTTTTGAACCTGGTGCAGAACGCTTACGAAGCGATGGAAGAAAACGGTGGAGCGCTGCGCGTCGAGGTCATGCGGGCAACCCAAAATGGCCGCGAAGGAGCCGAGGTGCAGCTCGCCGATACCGGTCCTGGCGTCCCGGAAGAGCTGCGCGAAGAAATTTTCAATCCCTTCGTGACCACCAAGAAGACTGGTGTGGGGCTGGGGCTCTCGATTGTTTCCAAGATTGTGGACGGCCATCACGGCTCGATCCGCGTCGACAACCGGGCCGAGGGCGGCGCGGTCTTCACCTTATTCTTTCCGTTTCAGCCGGCCAGCGAACCACACCCCGTACTGGCGACCACTTCAGGCTAGACCATGGCGACCATTCTCATTATCGAAGACGAAGCGAAGATGCGCCGCCTGCTCGAGCTCAACCTGGGCGACGATGGCTTCAAGACTCTCTCCGCCGGCGACGCGGAAGCCGGCCTCAAGCTGCTTGCCTCAGAACCAGTCGACCTGGTTCTCACCGATCTCAAGCTGCCCGGCATGAGCGGCCTCGAATTGCTGCAAGCGGCCAAGCAGCAGAATCCGGCGCTGCCGGTCGTGGTCATGACCGCGTTCGGCTCAGTCGAAACCGCGGTCGAAGCGATGAAGGCGGGAGCCAGCGACTACGTGCTCAAGCCCTTCTCGCTGGCCGAAATCCGGATGGTTGTCCGCAAGGAACTGGACGTGTCGCGGCTGCGCGAGGAGAATCGCTCGCTGCGCGAGGCGCTCGGCCACAAGTACAGCCACCCGAACATCATTGCGGGCAGCCCGAAAATGCAGGCAGTGCTCGCGACCGTCGAACGAGTCGCGTCCACCAACTCGACCGTGCTGCTGGGGGGTGAGAGCGGCGTCGGCAAAGACCTGATCGCTCGCGCCATTCACGAAAAATCGCGGCGGGCGTCGGGTCCCTTCATCAAGATCAACAGTACCGCCATCCCCGAGAATCTTCTGGAAAGCGAACTTTTCGGCTACGAAAAAGGGGCCTTCACGGGAGCGACCACCAGCAAGCCCGGCAAGTTCGAGCTTGCCGACAAGGGCACGCTCTTCCTCGACGAAATCGGGGACGTGCCGCCCGCCACGCAAGTCAAACTTCTGCGCGTGCTGCAGGAGCGCGAATTCGAGCGCCTGGGCGGAACGCGCACCATTAAAGTGGATGTGCGCCTAGTGGCTGCCACCAACCGCGACCTGCGCGCTGCGCTCGAAGAAGGAACGTTTCGCGAAGACCTTTACTATCGTTTGAACGTGGTTCCGATCGACATTCCGCCGCTGCGCGAGCATAAAGAAGATATCCCCGACCTGGTGAACCTGTTCCTGCGGCGCTTCGCCAGCGATTCCGGCCGCGAGGTCGCCGCAATTTCGGACGAAGCGATGGATCTTCTCCGCACGCATTCCTGGATGGGCAACGTCCGCGAACTTCAGAACGTAATCGAGCGGGCGTGCGCGTTGGCGAAAACCAGCAAACTCGAAGCCGGGGACATTCGTCTCGATTCCCCGCGCAGAAGCGCCGGTTCTTCCAGCGACCGTTTCCCGCCGGACGGGATGACGCTCGACCAGTACGAAGACGAAATGATCCGCGAAGCCCTGAAACGCGCGGGCGGCAACAAGTCGCAAGCGGCGCGACTGCTCGGCCTCTCGCGCAATGCGATGCGCTACCGGCTGTCCAAGATCGGAATTGAGGATGAGAACGAAGCGGAGTAGCACGCCGTCGCTCCATCGGCTCATGGAAGACATGCTTTGACAGGGCGCACGCGCGTGTCTAGACTGACGCGTATGGAAGTGCATCTCAAACCCGAGACCGCCTCTCGCCTGCAGGAACTCGCCGCCAAGACCGGCCGTGCCCCCGAGGAACTCGTGGAGGACGCGATGGCCGGCTACCTGGCAGAGCTGGGCGACGTGCGCACGATGCTCGACAGCCGCTATGACGACATCAAGAGCGGCCGCGTGAACCTGGTGGACGGTGATAAGGCGTTCAACCGGCTTCAAAGCAAGCGCGCAGAACGCCGCTATTGATGAACAGGTTCGTTCTTCACCCAGACGCTTCCCGAGCATAACTGGCGCAAAATCCCCATTACGCCAACCACTTCGTTCCACACTTCCTCACTAACCCACTCCCCTGGCCGAAAACCACCACGTCGGTTGAACCCGGCCACCGACCGGGTGGCTTGCAGACCGTTGCGCGATCTCAGCGATCTCTGTAACCTACTGAAAAATAAATCCAATAACTGAGCTTCTGTTCCTCTCGCCAGATTGGCCCTCGGCCTGCATTCTTCATGCTTGAAGTTTGTTCGGTGCAAGGTGGAGGTGACTATGAAATTCAAGTTAATAGCGGCAATCTTAGGATTGGGATTGATGATGGCGATTCCAGTCGCCGTCAGGGCTCAGAACCCGGAGGACCAGGCGGCGGATCAAGATTCGCCAGGAACTCCGGCCCCCAGTGACCAGAGTCTCCCGGAGCAAGGCGCCAACGACCAAACTTCAGGCAACCAGAATTCCAGCGCGCCGGCGGAAACAAACGGCGTCGCGCGCATCAGTCTGATTCACGGCGACGTCTCCACGCAGCGGGGCGACTCCGGCAGCTGGTCTGCGGCTGCGCTCAATGCTCCCATCCTGGCGGGTGACCGCGTTTCGACAGGCGATAAAGCGCGCACCGAACTGCAGCTTGACTACGCCAACATGTTTCGCCTCGCTGAGCATTCGGAGGCCAACATCACCACCCTCACCCGCTCGCAAATCCAGATTCAACTGGCCCGCGGAATGGCGAACTACTCCGTCTTCAAAAACAGCGATGCGGATGCCGAAATCGATACGCCCAACGTTGCCATTCGGACCAATCGCCGCGAATCCAGTTTCCGAATTCTGGTTACCACCGACGATCACACTGAAGTGCTGGTCCGTAGAGGCGAAGTGGAAGTCACCACTCCGCAAGGCAGCACACGAGTGGGACAAGGCCAGTTCATTACCGTGCAGGGCGCCGGCGATCAGGAGCAGTACAGGGTCGCCGAAGCGCCTGCCCGGGATGACTGGGACCAGTGGAACACCGATCGCGACAACGTCATCCGCAGTTCGGTAGCGCGGCGTCACACCAACGACTACTACGTAGGAGCCGAGGATCTCGACGCCCACGGCACCTGGACGGAAGTACCGGATTACGGTCCAGTGTGGCACCCAACTGTGGCAGCCGGCTGGGCTCCGTATCGCGATGGCCAATGGGTTTGGGAACCGGGTTGGGGATGGACGTGGGTTTCGTATGATCCGTGGGGATGGGCTCCGTATCACTACGGCCGCTGGATGCAGTACCGCGGATCGTGGGCATGGTGGCCGGGGCCGATTTATTCGGACCCCTTCTTCCGTCCGGTGTGGGCGCCTGCGTACGTGTCCTTCTTCGGTTTCGGCGGCGGCTTCGGCTTCGGTGGCGGTTTCGGCTCGATCGGATGGTTTCCCATCGGACCGTGCGATCCGTTCTTCCCATGGTGGGGCGGCTTCCGTTCGCGCTTCAACGTGGTCAACATCACCAACATTACGATCATCAACAACCGTGGCGGTTGGCGTCCCCTGCACGGTGGAAACAGGTTTTCGAACCTGCGTTCAGTGCAGGACCCACACTTCCGCAACGCGCTCTCGACGGTACGAGCCAACGAGTTTGGCCGCGGCCGCATAGCGGCTCGTCCCGTGACGAACGAGATGTTCCGGAATGCACAACTGGTGCGCGGCAATCTGCCCGTGGTTCCGAATCGCCAGAGCCTCCAGGTCAGTGGACGACCGGCGGCGGCTTCGACGATCCCGAATCGGCAGAACCAACGCTTTTTCTCCAACTCGCGGACGCCGGCGAGAGCGCCTCAGTCATTTGAGCGGGAGCAGGCGCAAATGCAGAACAACATCCGGCAGAATTCCCGGTTGACGCCGATCACCGGAAATCAGGCGTCCAGCGAGAATCGGCGCTCGACCGCAACCGAAAGCAACACTCGCTTTGGCGCGTCCGCGCGGCCTGGCATGAATTCAACTCCGAAGCGGAGCGAAATTCAGAGGCCGAGCAACGCAGGGTCTGGCAACAACGTCTCGGGCTCCGAGTGGCATCGCTTCGGCGGGCAACCCGGACGGAGTCGCACGAGCAGCAATTCGCCGAACCCGAGGGACCGGGCGAGCAACGGAAGCGTTTCTCCGGCTCCGCGCAGCGCGGCTCCGGCCAATAATAACTCTCGGCCGCGCACTTTCAGCGACCGCCCCTCCGGAGCTGCGGGACGCGGCCCGGGCAGCTCGACGTGGAACTCGACACCCAGGCCCGGCAATGATCGGGTGGTGACGCCGTCCCGTGAAAGCAACAACGGCGGATGGCAGAAGTTCACTCCGATGCCGTCACGGCCTTCCTCCAGTGGGTCGATGAGCCGCGCGCCGGAAAACAATTCGGGGCGGTTCCCGTCCCGCGGCTCGGCTTCTGTATCGCCGCGCGGATACGGGCGCGAGTCACGTCCGCCGCTGAACATGAGGCAGCCCATCGTCACGCCGAGGGGCGGAGATTCGTACGGTCGGGGTTCCTACGGCGGCTCCCGCAGTAACAGCGGAGGCGGGTATTCGGCCCCCAGCCCACGCGGCGGAGGGAAATATTCAGCCCCAAGTCCTCGGGGCGGAGGGGGCGGATCGGGGCACGGTAGCGGAGGTGGGTCATCGCATAGCGGGAGAAGTGAACCATCACGCGGAGGAAGCAGCAACGGCAGACACGGACGGTAAAAAGGCCAACTCGCACACGCTGGCGATTTCAATGGAGACGGGCAGCGCGCCCGTCTCTTTTTTTGTTGGAGCACTCTCTTCATTCAGCCGTGGAAACGCGGCGCGGGGGATTTTTCGCAATAAATCTTGACAACGAACCGGCCAACAGCTGGCAAATAATAGTTGTCGAGCCAGGGAGGGGCTCAGCAGCCAGCCCGTGAGAGTATGATGTTGACTCGATTCCGGCCATGAGAAAGACAAGACTCGCACCGCGACTGCTGATTTGCCTGCTCGCCTCACTATTATTCACCGCCCACGCCGCCGCCCAGGCAAAGCCGGCGGCAGCCGTGGGGCTGGCTCCCATCCGCCAGTACATCGCCGCGGGATGGGACAACCTGACCCGCTCGATGGCCGATTGTGCTTCGGTGGCCGATCCCAAAATGAAGGTCAACCCCGTGCTCTACGTGCCTGCCGGGTTTGCTGTGCCCGCAGCGGTTGAACAGCTTCACGCCGGCTGCAACGTCGAGATCGAGCACCTGCCCAAGCCGATCCATCAGCTGGGTGAAATTGACACCTCAACTTTCCATCCTCACGGATTGCTCTATCTCCCGAATAAGTATGTCGTACCCGGTGGGCGTTTCAACGAAATGTATGGGTGGGACAGTTACTTCATCGTCGTAGGCCTGCTCCGCGATGGCCGCACCGGCTTGGCGCGCGGTATGGTCGAGAACTTCTTCTTTGAAATCGAGAATTACGGGGCCTTGCTCAACGCTAACCGGACTTACTATCTGACGCGCTCGCAGCCGCCCTTCCTGAGTTCGATGGTGCTCGGCGTTTACGAGGCAGAAAAACGCGCTGGGCACGGCGATGCGGGATGGCTGGCGCGAGCGTATCCGTACCTGGAGAAGGACTACTCGATGTGGGCGCGCGAGCCGCAACTGGCCGGGTCAACCGGCCTGGCTCGCTATTACGATTTCGGCGAAGGTCCACCGCCCGAAGGCTTGCAGGATGAAGGCGGCTTCTACCGCAAGGTGATCAGCCACTTCATGGTCCACCCCGAGCAGGCGGACCATTACCTGGTGGAGCAGAAGAAAGAGAAGGCGCCTACCAGTCCGGGATCGAGCTATGCCATCACGGTATGCGACATCCCGACAACCATGGTCAAGCCGGAATGCGAGCCGGAGCACGTGATTCGTCTGAGCGCGGATTACTACAAGGGCGACCGCTCCATGCGGGAATCGGGTTTCGACATTTCTTTTCGTTTTGGGGCCTATGGCGCGGCCACGCATCACTTTGCACCGGTCTGCCTGAATAGCCTGCTTTATAAGACAGAGAAAGACCTGGAGCAGATCAGCGAGTTACTGGGGAAATCCAGTGACGCCAAGACATGGCGCGAACGCGCGGAAGCCCGCAAACAAAACATGGAGAAGTATCTTTGGGATGGCGAGCGTGGACTTTTTTTTGATTACGACTTCGCGGAAGGGAAGAGGTCAACTTACCGCTATCTTACGACTTACTATCCCCTGTGGGCGGGACTTGCGACTTCCGAACAAGCGAAGGCAGTGGTGAAGAACCTCGACACGTTTGAGCAGGCGGGCGGGCTGGCAATGAGCCCCGAAAAGTCCGGAGCGCAGTGGGATTACCCGTATGGCTGGGCGCCCGTGGAAATGCTCGCGATTCAAGGGATTCGCCGCTATGGCTTTAATGACGATGCCGACCGGCTGTCTTCCAAGTTTCTTTCCACCGTGCTTGAGAATTTTGCGCGCGACGGTACGATCCGGGAAAAGTACAACGTAGTCACGGGCTCGTCCGAATCTCAAGTGGAAGTGGGCTATCAGGCGAATGTCATCGGTTTCGGCTGGACGAATGCGGCTTTCCTCGAACTGCTGCACGCCTTGCCGAAAGCGGCGACAGAGGCTCTGGAGAACAGCGCCTCGGGTTCTCCAAAAACCAACTGAACTGGGTTCTCCACTCTGAGCCGCATCCCTCGAATCTTAGTCTAGCGTCGTCTTAGTCTACTTCGTGGTGCCAGGCTAGTCTCCTGTCTCTAAAGTCCATTTATATGTTCTTCCTTTCGAACAATCGTGCTTGCGCTCGCGACCCATTGGAACGGGCGTGGGCGCTTGTTGGGTTCGCGGATGTATCCCTGATCGCGTTTTCGGATTGCAAGAACTGGCGGAGAGGGAGGGATTCGAACCCTCGGTACAGGTGTTAGCCCGTACAACGGTTTAGCAAACCGCCGCCTTCAGCCTCTCGGCCACCTCTCCGCGGCGTGTATTCAATAATTTACCACATGCCCATCAGTTCTTCTGCTGGCCAACTGCTGGCCATTGCTGCCCAAGGCAGTCCACGGTCGCCTGCATCCGCTGCATCGCCTCCAGTACCGCCGGATCAAAGGCCTTGATGTAGCGGTCCTTGGTGACGTGCGGTTTGGCGTGGCGCAGAATCCGCTGCACGATCTTCTCATTGGCGCCCAACTCGTACAGGTTGGACGCAATGCCGCGCCGGAACCCGTGCCAGCCGTACCACGGCAGGCCGCTGGCCTCAACTGCCGGACGGATCACGCGCTGTGCGAGGTTTGTCCATGTCCATGCGTTCCCCGTTGCCCTGGTGAAACATCACCCCAGTGCGCGGGTTATGCATGGACGCGCGATACTCATCCAGAAGTTTGGTCAACGTGGGAATCACCGGAACGGATTGGCGGCTGGCGCGCGTCTTGGGCTCGTTGACGATCGTCTTCCAGACAGAGCGATTGACAGTTAGGGCGTCGCCGGCAAAGTCCGGCCACTCCACCCCGCATAACTCGCCCTCGCGCAATCCCGCAAACGAAGCTGTGGCCACCACCGCTTTCGGCAGCAACGGCAACAGATCGAGAATGCGCAGAATCTGGACCAGGTTGTAGGCGTAAGTCTCGCCCGGCTCACGTGCGTTCCGGGGAATCCTTGCGCCATGCACCGGGTTTTCCCCGTCGTAGGCGCCCTCGTTTTTGGCGTGCGTGAAGATGCCGCTGAGCACCGATTTGATGTGCTGCAGCGTGGTCTTCGTCAAATCGCAGTCCTCGGCGATGGTCCGCAGCATCCTGCTGGCGTCCACCGTCCGGAACTGGCGCAGCCGAATCGGGCCGACCCGCCCGGCAAGATAAAGGTTCCAGATCTCCCGGTAGCCCTTATGCGTGCTTGCGCGCAGCTCGCTTTTGACCCACGGCAGATACAACTGCTCGACAAACTCGGCCAGCCTCATGCTCGGATGAGGAGTCGCCTGCGACGAATTCACCTGCTGCATGAACGCCTGCCGCAGGGTTTCCGCTTCCGCCTTGGCAGCGAAATCTTCCACGCTACCCAGGCGCTCGGCCATCCCTGCAGCTTGATGGAACCGTCCGTTTGCCGTACACCCAGCCGATACCGCACAAACCATGCCCCGTGATCCTCGTACAAATGGCCTTTTTGATATCGAACAGGTTGGATCATTCATTCCTCCTTGAATGACCTGCCCTGTCTGTGCTCACCAGTTGGCGATTGAGCCACGCCCGCAGCATGTCGCTGCCCCAGGGAAACTGCACATACCGGCCGAATTTGTAATGCGGAATCGGGTCGTTCGTGCGCTTGGGATTGCTGCGGGAGCGCACCCAGCTTTCGGGTACGCCCAGCCTCCTCGCCAACTCTGCAGAGTTTATCACTTCGACGACGCTGCTGGTGGCAATGCTTTGGCCTGACGGTGGTGGCATCAGCTCGGCCGGGTCAACCGCAGTTCTGTCTTCGGCCTCGACCGAGGCACGTACAGTCGCGCCGCCATTGGCACGAAAGCGGCTGGGCACGGAGCCGTTTCTGCTGAAGTTTGTGCTTGCCATATTGTTGATCCTCAGTTTCCACTGCCATCCTGCGTTGCGTCGCGTAACCGCATTTGCAACCAAAACAGCTTCCTCCGTTGCATTGGTATTAGCTGGAAACCGACTGACCGTCAAACGGGATGGTGATGCTGATGCAGGTTTCGGTCGGGTTGCTATTCATCGAGTAAAGCCCAAACAGAAGGGACCTTGCTTCGATTATTGAAGTGTGAAAAGACTTTGCATCGAGGCTGCGAAAACCGGCGATCCGCGTGCCGGCACCAACTCGTTATCCGCACTTTTTCACCGATCGCATTTTGGCTGGTGGAAACGGACCGGTTTCCCAGCGTGCCGGGCCGAGCATAGCCTGCATTCCGAGCAGGCCGACCGAAGGTCCGAGAAGATTAGGTGGCAAACCTAGTGTCGCACTCACTTCGCCGGAACGGCGGCTGCATAGTCAATTCTCTCGCCAACCCGCTGCCGTACTTCGTTGAGCCATGCTCTCGAATTCGTGCCGTGGATGACGCGGCCCAAGAATCCCAGACGTTCGCCGACGTTGTCACGATTGCGCCGGATATCTTCCTTGCAGATCCTGGTGTACCGGGCAAGGAAACCTTCCATGCTTCGGGGTTTGGCGAAAACGTAGGTAGCATGGCCTAGCTGCGGCGTCTCGACCACAACTGCCTTTTCCAGTTCGAAGATGTATTCACCGCGAAACAGGTAAATGCGGCGGGTGCGGCGTGCGAGCTGGCGGTAAAAGAACGGGTCATAATCGGGACGCCAGATGATCAGCGCGATGTCGAAGTCGCCGGGGATGCCCAGCCCCCAACACATCCGCTCCAACTCAGCCCTGTCGATGGCCCGGTGTTCCAAGCACAACCGGATCTGA
>WNGE01005864.1_pt1 | contig 28062 bp, 27 predicted proteins | sample 5400651 | NCBI WGS metagenome assembly WNGE01 (sample SAMN13153370, study PRJNA577476) | soil metagenome | isolation source: 60 cm soil or saprolite under grassland replicate 2 | place: USA:California | collected 2016-06-15 | reverse complement strand
GGCGGCTCGTCCATCTGGCCGAACACCAGCGCGGTCTTGGAGATGACGCCGGACTCGGTCATCTCCACGAGCAGGTCGTTGCCCTCGCGGGTCCGCTCGCCGACGCCGGCGAACACCGACACGCCGCTGTGCTCCTCGGCGACGCGGCGGATCATCTCCTGGATGATCACGGTCTTGCCCACGCCGGCGCCGCCGAACATGCCGATCTTGCCGCCGCGCACGTAGGGCTCCAGCAGGTCGATGACCTTGATGCCGGTGACGAACATCTCGGTCCTGGCCTCGAGCTGGTCGAACGGCGGAGAGGGGCGATGGATCGACCAGTAGTCGTCGCCCTTGAAGTCCGGGTCGTCCAGCGAGTGACCGAGCGCGTTGAACACGTGCCCGAGTGTCTTGGGCCCGACCGGGACCGAGATCGGCGCGCCGGTGTCGGTCACCGGCGTGCCACGCACCACACCGTCGGTGGGCTGCATCGAGATCGCGCGCACCATGCCCTCGCCGACGTGCTGGGCAACCTCGGAGGTGATGACGGTGGTCTCGCCGTCCAGCGTGCGCTCGAACTCGAGCGCCGTCTGGATCTCCGGCATCGAGTCAGGTGGGAACTCGACGTCGACGACCGGGCCGATCACCCGGGCGATGCGACCCGCGCCCCGCTTGCCATTCGAAGTGTCAGCCATCGGTTCCTAGCTCCCGCTCTGCTGGAGGGCTTCCGCGCCTCCGACGATCTCCATGATCTCCTGGGTGATAGCCGCCTGCCTGGCCTGGTTGTACTCGCGGGTGAGCGACTCGACGAGCTGCTCGGCGTTGTCGGTGGCCGCGCTCATCGCCCTGCGCCGCGCCGACCACTCCGAGGCGGCCGACTCCAGCATGGCCGTGAAGATCCGCGCGGCGACGTAGCGCGGCAGCAGCGCGTTCAGCACGGACTCCACGTCGGGTTCGAACACGTACATCGGCAGCGGCTGCGGCGGCCGCTCCGTGCCCGGCTCCACGACCAGCGGGATGACCCGCACCGCGGTCGGACGCTGCACCATGGCCGTCACGAAGTCGGCGAAGACCATGTGGATCTCGTCGACCTCGTGCTCCAGGAAGGCCGTCAGCACTGTCTCGGCGATCTCGCGGGCGTTGTCGTAGCGGGGCTGGTCGGAGACCCCGGTCCAGGTCCGCGTCAGCTCGCGCCGGCGGAACCGGTAGTAGCCGACCCCCTTGCGCCCGACCACGTACATGCGCGGCTCCACGCCGTCCTCGCGCAGCCGCGCCAGCAGCTCCTCGGCGGTGCGCAGGATGTTGGCGTTGTGGGGACCGGCGAAGCCGCGGTCGGAGGTCATCACCACCACCGCGGCGGCGCGCACCTCCGGCCGCCGCTCCAGCAGCGGGTGGTCCAGCCCGCCCTCGGTGGTGGCGATCTCGGACAGCGCGGTGGTGAGCTCTCGTGTGTAGGGCCTGGCCTGTGCAACGCGCTGCTGCGCGCGCACCAGGCGGGAGGCAGCGATAAGCTCCTGCGCGTTGGTGATCTTCTGGGTGGACCGCACCGTCCGGATCCGCCGGCGGATGACCCGCAGCTGGGCTGGCATGGCTAGGGCGTCCCCGAGGCGCCCTGCCCGGCCGGGCCACGCTTCTCGCGGGCCTCCTCGGGCGTGTCGCGCCGGTAGGTGCGGACCGATTCCTGGCCCTCCTCGTCCTCGTCCATCGGCTCGACGTTCTCGTCACGCACCGCCGGCTTGCCCTCCGAGCTGCGGAAGCGGCGCGCGAACTCGGTGACGGCCTCGCGGAGCTTCTCCTCGACCTCGTCGGGGAGGGTGCCCTCGTTGCGGATGTGCTGGCCGATCTCCGGGTAGTTGGCCTCCATGAAGTCGAGCAGCTCGCGCTCGAAACGGCGCACGTCCGACACGGGGATGTGGTCGAGGAAGCCATTGCCGCCCGCCCAGATCGAGATCACCTGCCGCTCGACCGGCATCGGCTGGTACTGCCCCTGCTTGAGCAGCTCGACCATGCGGTTGCCTCGGTCGAGCTGAGCCCTGGACGCCCGGTCCAGGTCCGAGGCGAACAGCGCGAACGCCTCCAAGGCACGGAACTGGGCCAGGTCGATCCGCAAGGTGCCGGCGACCTTGCGCATGGCCCGGATCTGCGCGGAGCCGCCCACCCGCGACACCGAGATGCCGACGTTGATGGCCGGGCGCACGCCGGCGTTGAACAGGTCCGGCTCCAGGTAGATCTGGCCGTCGGTGATGGAGATCACGTTGGTCGGGATGTAGGCGGAGACGTCGTTGCCCTTGGTCTCGATGATCGGCAGCCCGGTCAGCGAGCCGCCGCCCAGGTCGTCGGAGAGCTTGGCGCAGCGCTCCAGCAGCCGCGAGTGCAGGTAGAACACGTCGCCCGGGTAGGCCTCGCGGCCGGCGGGGCGGCGCAGCAGCAGCGAGATCTGCCGGTAGGCCTCGGCCTGCTTGGAGAGGTCGTCGAAGATGATCAGCGCGTGCTCGCCCTTGTACATCCAGTGCTGGCCCATGGCCGAGCCGGCGTAGGGGGCGATGTACTTGAACGGCGCTGGCAGCGAGGCTGGGGCGTCGATCACCACCGTGTACTCCATGGCGCCGTACTCCTCCAGCGACTGGACCACCTCGCGGACGGTCGAGCCCTTCTGGCCGATCGCCACGTAGATGCACTTGACCTGGCGGTCGGTGCCCCAGTGCTGCCGCTGGTTCATGATCGTGTCCAGGCAGAGCGCGGTCTTGCCGGTCTTCTGGTCGCCGATGATCAGCTCGCGCTGGCCGCGGCCGATGTTGGTCATCGCATCGATGGCCTTGATGCCCGTCTCCAGCGGCTCCTTCACCGACTGGCGCTGGATCACCGAGGGAGCCTGTACCTCCAGGGCGCGGGTGCCCTCCGTGTCGATGTCGCCCTTCCCGTCGACCGGTCGCCCGAGCGGGTCGATGACCCGGCCGAGGAAGCCGTCGCCGACCGGCACCGACAGCACGCGGCCGGTGCGGTGGACCTCGTCGCCCTCCTCGATGCCGGACGACTCGCCGAAGATGATGCAGCCGATCTCGCGGAGGTCGAGGTTGAGGGCTGTGCCCAGCAGGCCGCCGGGGAACTCCAGCAGCTCGTTGGCCATGGCGGACGGGAGCCCCTCCACATGGGCGATGCCGTCGCCGGTGTCGGTGACCCGACCGACCTCCTCGCGGGTCACGGTCGGTCGGAACGATTCCACGTTCTTCTTGAGGGCCGCGGCAATCTCGTCGGGCCGGATGGAAAGCTCGGTCAAGGTGTTCGCCCCTTCCCCATATTCAATCGCTCGGCGACGGCGGCGCTACGCCACGCCCAGGCGCTCGCGAGCCTGCTCGATGCGGCTGCGGACACTGCCGTCGAACACCTCGTCCCCGACGCGGACGACCACCGACCCCATGATCCCCGGATCCACCGTGCAGCGCAGCTCGACCGGGCGGCCGATCGCGCTGGTGAGTGCCTCGGCCAGGCGCGCCTGGCGCTCCGAGTCCAGCGGCACGGCCGTGCGCACGTCCGCGACCACCCGGTTGCGCCGCTCGGCGGCCGCCTCGGCCAGCTCGCGGCAGCGCCGGTCCAGCTCGCGGCCCTGCTCCAGGTCCAGCGCGAGCTGGATCAGCCCGACGGCGCGCGGGTTGGCCTTGCCGCCGATGAGATCGTCCACCAGCGCCCGCTTGCGGTCGATCGGCACCACCGGGTCGGTCAGCGCCGAGCGCAGCTCGGGCGTCCGCTCGATCACGGCGCCGAAGCGGAACAGGTCGTCCTCGACCCGGTCGAGGTCGCCGGCCGCGTCGGCGGCGGCGAAGTCGGCCTGCGCGGCCAGCTCGGCCAGCAGGTCGGGCACCATGCGTGGCTGGATCCGCTGCCGCTCGGCCATGGTCGCCAGCAGCTCCACCGTGACCGGCTGGAGCTGGCCGCGGCCGAGGTCGGAGACCAGGCCCCGGCGCGCCTCGGACGGCAGGCCCGGGTCGACCAGCGGTCCCCGCAGGCGCGGGTTGGTCGCGGTCAGTCGGGCGAAGGCGGCCAGCTCGCTGGCCACCGCGTCGAGCGCGCCCGCGCCGGGCGCCTCCCCGAGCAGCCGCTCGGCGTGCTCCGTGAGCGCGGGCCTACTCAGTCGCACCGCTGCCGTCCTCTCGCCGGCCGGTCATCGCGCCGGCCTGGGCGTGGTCGCTCAGCTGCTCGATGTACTGGTCGATGAGCCTGAGCTGGCGGTCGCGGTCCAGCGAGTCGCCGATCACCCTGGTCGCAAGCTCGACCGCCAGCGAGCCGACCTCGGTACGCAGCTCGCGCACCGCCCGGTCGCGCTCCCCACGGATCGCCTCACGGCCCTGGTTGATGACCCGGTCGGCCTCCTGCTCGGCCTTGGCCATGAGATCCCTGCGCAGCCGCTCGGAGTTGGCCCTCGCCTCGTCGATGATGCGCTGCGCCTCCTGCTCGGCGCTGGACAGCCGCTCGCGGTACCGCCGCAGCAGCTCCTCCGCCTGCTGGCGCTCGCGCTCGGCCTGCTCGAGCTTGCCCTCGATGTTCTCCGTCCGCTCCTCGAGCGTCTGCTTGGCACGCGGGAGCGCGACCCGCCATAGAATGACGAACAGCACGACGAACGCGAAGATGCCGACGATCAGCTCGTTGGTTTCGGGCAGGATCGGATTGGTGCTCCCCGATTCCTGCGCCAGGACGAGCGCGGCAACGACGTTCACGTCAGCTCCTCGACTACTGGATGGCGAAGGCCAGCACGAAGCCGAAGAGCGCGAGCGCCTCGACGAAGGCCAGACCGATGAACATCGTCGTCCGCACCATCGCCGCAGCCTCCGGCTGGCGGGCGATCCCTTCGAGCGCCTTGCCGATCAGGATACCGAGGCCAATGCCCGGGCCAACGGCGCCAAGGCCGTAGCCGAGGACGTTGAGGTTGCCGGACAGTTGGGCGAGGAGGGGGTTGGCAAGGTTCACGGACGTCGCTCCTTCTGTGTCTGCTAGTGCTCGGGCTCGAGAGCCCCGGCGAGGTAGACCGCGGTGAGGATCGTGAAGATGTAAGCCTGCAAGCCGGCGACCAGCAACTCGAAGGCGACCAAGGCGATCGACATCAGGCCAGCCCCGATCCCGAACAGCGCCGTCTTCGGCTCGGCCAGCAGGTACACCGTGCCGGCGAAGAACACCCCGAGGATGAGGTGACCGGCGATCATGTTGGCCAGGAGACGAACGGAGAGCGTCAGCGGCCGCACGAGGACGGTCGAGACGAACTCGATCGGCGCGGTCAGCGGCAGCATGAACACGGGGACCCCGGGAAGCCAGATGAGATTGCGCAGGTAGTGGCGGAGACCCTGCTTGCGGATGCCGACCCAGTTGAACAGCGCCCAGGTCACGATCGCCAGGAACCCGGGCAGCGCCATCCGCGAGGTCACCGGGAAGTTGATGAAGGGGATGATCTCCAGGACGTTGGCGAAGAAGACGAAGAAGAACAGCGTCACCAGGTACGGCAGGAACCGCAGCCCCTCGTTGCCGATGACCTCGAGGATGATCTGCCGCCGCACGAAGTCGATGCCGTACTCCATGACGTTCTGCAGCCCCCGCGGCACGATCTGGGGCGAGCGGAAGGCGACCAGGAACAGCACCGCCACCACCGCGGTCACCAGCAGGATGAGGATCGAGGTGCGGCTCAGGCAGGCCGGCCCGAGGAACTTGGACCAGCCATAGCAGCTGTAGTTGAACTCTTGGATGCCAGGGGCCTTGAACCCTGCTCGCCCGAGCAGAGTGGGCAAGGTCGACAGTATCGTCACTTCAGCTCGTCAACTCCCGTTCGGTCGCCCGTCAGCCCTGCCCGTAGCGCCGGATGACGAGGTAGAACGCTCCCGCGGCACCGACAAGGATGCCGATGGGAAGGAACAGGCCGGTTCCCAACCACCGGTCGACCAGCCAGCCGATGCCACCCCAGGCGACCACCCCCGATACCAGGAGCCCGATGATGGTCCAGGCGACCTCTGACCCGCCCGGTCCGTCGCGGCCTCTGTTGCCAGGTGCAGATCCCATGGGGTGGGCGAATATACCAGAGGGGACCGGAGTTGGCTGGGTGAACGCCCGGGCTGGGGACAACGAGCGGGATCAACCGGTACGCGGGGATCCTGACGTCCGGTCGCCCTCGGGGGCGTTAGCCCCCCGGTGGACGGGGAGTGGTGACGTAGGGCGTGCGGGCGCGCAGCGCGAACCGCAGCTCCGCCACCATGAACACGCAGGCGCCGGTCACCGTCGCCAGCGCGAACGCGGTGCGGTTGAACGCCGTGGTGTCGCGCAGGAAGAACAGCGCCAGGCCGATGCCGATCACCTTGATGAGGTAGGTGCCGAGCGCCGCCGGCAGCATCAGCTCGTTGGCCACCCGCCCGGCGGCGCTCACCGCAACGATCGTGATCGCGAAGAACGCCATCGCCAGCGCGGTGCCCAGCAGCGCCCCGTAGACCCCCGTCCTGCCGGCCAGCACGCCGGCCACGATCACCACCACCACGCCGACCGCCGCGGTGCTCAGCACCCCCGCGCGCACGATCCGAACGTCACCCGGCTCCATCGCTCCCCATCCCCCTCCGAAGGGTCCCGCCACGCTACCACGCGCTCAGACGCGGCCTTGGCGGCCGGCTCGCCAGCGGGGGGCGAGCAGGCCGATGACGCCGGCGACCACCACCGTCAGGAAGTAGGGGAGAACCCGGGTGGCGCCGATGAACGACAGCGCCACGGCGGACCCGGCCAGTAGCGCGCTCCAGGCGTACAGGATCAGCACCGCCTTGCGGTGCGAGTGGCCCATCTCCAGCAGGCGGTGGTGCAGGTGGTTCTTGTCCGCGGTCATGATCCCCTTGCCCGCGCGCATCCGCCGGCCGACCGCGAACAGCGTGTCGATGAACGGCAGCGCGAGCACCAGGATCGGGATCGCAACCGGGATCAACAGGGCGAACTGGTCGGCCGCCTGCGGCTGGGTGGTGCGGCCGATGCCGGTGATGGTGGCGCCGGACAGCAAGGTCCCGAGCAGCATCGAACCGGAGTCGCCCATGAAGATGCGCGCGGGATTGAAGTTGTGCGGCAGGAAGCCGACGCACACCCCGAACAGCAGGGCGCTGATCAGCGGCGCCGGCGTGAACTCCTCGATCAGCCCGCCGTTGCCGGTGCGGTAGCTGTAGATGAAGTAGGCGAGCGCGCCGATGCCCACCAGCCCGGCGGCCAGGCCGTCCAGGCCGTCGACCAGGTTGACCGCGTTCACGGTGATGACCACCAGCAGCACGGTCAGCGGCACGCCGAGGTCTGGCGACAGGCTGATGATCGTGCCCGGCTCCGGCGTGCCGAAGGACGGCACCCAGAAGTAGAGGACCTGGACGCCGGCCAGGGTCATGATGCTGGCGGCGAAGATTTGCGCGGCCAGCTTGGCGGGCGCGGTCAGGCCCTTGACGTCGTCGACGATGCCGATCGCGGTCATCAGCGACGCGCCGATGGCCACCCCGGCCGCCTCCGACGACGCGAAGAGCTGGTGGAACAGGCGCGATGACAGCGCAAGGGCACCCATGAACCCCAGGAACATCGCCAGGCCACCGAGCGTCGGTGTGGCGATCGCGTGGACCTTGCGCCCCCCGGGCCGGTCGACCGCGTCGTAGCGGACCGCGACCCAGCGCACCACCGGCGTGAGCACGTAGGCGAGCACCGCCGCCGTTCCGGCGACGAGGATGTACGTCAGCAAGCCGCCCATTAGCTCGGCAGGCTATCACCCGCCGGATCGGCGGGTGCGCGCCTCAGGCGGCGGTCGAGACCGATTTGACCAGGGCGTCGACCACCGTGGTGACCAGGCCGTCCAGGCGCTCGGCGCAAACCGCGTAGGCCTCAGGCGGATGGCCAAGGGGGTCGGCGATGTCGTCGCCGGGGAGCTCGCGCAGGTGCTCGGCGGCCATGGTCACCAGCTCGGCGGGCGAGTCGGCCAGCCAGGACCACTGCGAGACGGCGCGCGCGAACGAGGCGATCAGGAACGTCCGGCGCGCGGCCGAGCGGTCCATCGCCAGGACGTACGGGCGGTGCTCGGCGGCCATGCAGAGGATCAGGTGGGAGGCGCGCACGCGTCGCCTGGTCAGCTCGCGGGCGTGATGGCGCTCCAGGGCCGCGCCGCGCTCGGCCGCGGCCGTCATCGAGCGGCCGGCCGCGGGGTTGCCCTCCACCGCGTGGGTGCCCGCCGAGATGAACCGCAGCGGCATGCCGGTGTGGCGCTGCATCTCGCGGCGCGCGAACGCCTCGGCGGTCGCGGAGCGGCACAGGTTGCCGGTGCACACGAACAGCACGTTGAAGGTGGGCTGCAGCTCAGAGGTCATCAGCCAGCCGCTCCCCGATGACTCGTTCGATCTCCGACGCCGGGATCGCGCCCTCGCGAAGCACGCGGGCCTGCTCGCCGGAGAGATCGACGATGGTCGAGGCCGCGCCGCCGCTGGACGGGCCGTTGTCGAAGAACACGTCGACGTGCCCGCCGAGCTGCTCGACGATCTCCACGACGTTGCTCGGGGTCGGCACGCCCGACCGGTTCGCGCTGGTCACGGCCAGCGGCCCGGTCCGCTCGATGAGCGCGAGCGCGAACTCGTGCTTGGGCATCCGCACGGCCACAGTGCCGCGGGAGTAGCCGAGGTCCCAGCCGATCCCCGGCGACTCGCGCAGCACGATCGTCAGCGGGCCCGGCCAGAACTCGGCGATCAGCAGCTTCGCCTGCTCCGTGACCTCCTCGACCAGCCCGATCGCCTGCCGCCAGTTGTGCACCAGCACCGGCAGCGGCAGGTCGCGCCCGCGCCCCTTGGCGATGAACAACGCGCTCACCGCGCTGGCGTTGAACGGGTCGCAGCCGAGCCCGTAGACCGTGTCGGTCGGCAGTACCACCAGGCCCCCACGGCCGACGATGCGGCTGCCGACCTCGACCAGCGTTTCCCACTGCTCTTGGTCCTCCGAGACCTTGATGAGGCGCTCCTTGCCGAACCACTCGGGCAGGTCGGACCACTCGGGCAGATCGGTCACGCTGGCCACCGTCCCTCCGCCATCCGGGTCCGCCCCGTCAGGTCCGGCCGGACCGCCACCTCTTCCAGCCCCGCCCCTGCCAGCAGCGAGGCGGCGGTGTCGCCCTGGTCGTCGCCGATCTCGCAGACCAGCCACCCGCCAGGGGCGAGCCATCTTCCCACCCGGGCGACCACCCGGCGCAGCACGTCGAGCCCATCGGGGCCGCCGTCGAGCGCCACCAGCGGCTCGTGCACGCGCACGTCCCGTGGCAGCAGGGGAATCGCACCGGACGGCACGTAAGGGACATTGGTCACCAGGAGGTCCACGCCGGAGCGCAGCGCATCGGGCAGCGGTTCGTCCAGGTCGCCCTCCAGCAGCTCGACCGCCCGGTCGCTGAGGTTGCGCCGCGCCCAGGCGAGCGCCTCGACGTCGACCTCGGTGGCCAGCACCCTTGCGCCGGGCACCGCCTCGGCCAGGAAGCAGGCGATCGCCCCGGACCCGGTGCACAGATCGACCGCGGTCGCGGGGGCGGTCGCCGCGCGCAGGTGGGTGGCGGCCGCCTCCGCGACCAGCTCGCTCTCGGGGCGGGGCACGAACACCCCACGGCCGACCTTGATCCGTAGCGCGCCGAACGGCGCCCAGCCGATCACGTATTGCAGGGGCTCGCCGGCCACCCGGCGCGCCACCATCCCCTCCAGCGCTCGGGCCGCCTCCGGTGGGAGCGGCTGGCCGCGCCTGGGGACGGCGCCGGCGGGCAGCTCCAGCACCTCCTCGAGCAGCCAGCGGGCCTCGGCCTTGGCGGACACGCAGCCGGCGGCGGACAGCCGCGCGGTCGTGGCGTCCAGCGCGGCGCCGATGGTGTTGGCGGTGGCCATCCTGGTCATCGCTGGCCGGTCCCCTGACCGGTTCCCGATTCGGCCCCCTCGAGCTGGGACTGGCGGTCGCGGGTGGCGAGCTCCTCGATGATCCGGTCGAGGCCCTTGCCCTCGAGCACGCCGGCGAGGTCGCCGACGGACAGGCCGATGCGGTGGTCGGTGACCCGGTCCTGGGGGAAGTTGTAGGTGCGGATGCGCTCGGAGCGGTCCAGCGAGCGGACCTGCGAGCGACGCTCGGCGGCGAGCTGGGCCTGCTGGTCGGCGATCGCCCGGTCCAGCAGGCGGGCGCGGAGCACGCGCAGCGCCTTCTCCCGGTTCTGGATCTGCGACTTCTCGTCCTGCATGGCGACCACGATGCCGGTGGGCAGGTGGGTGACGCGGACCGCCGAGTCGGTGGTGTTGACCGACTGCCCGCCCGGCCCGGTCGAGCGGTACACGTCGATCTTGAGGTCGGCCGGGTCGACCTGGACATCGACCTCCTCCGCCTCGGGCAGCACGTTCACGCCGGCGGCCGAGGTGTGGATGCGCCCCTGCGACTCGGTGACCGGCACGCGCTGCACGCGGTGCACGCCCGCTTCGAACTTGAGCCTGGACCATGCCCCTCTGCCATGAATGGAGAACACGACCTCCTTGAAGCCGCCGTCGAGGTCGGACAGGCTCTGCGAGAGGATCTCGACCTTGTAGCCGTGCTGCTCCGCCCAGCGCGAGTACATCCGGAACAGGTCGCCGGCGAACAGGGCGGCCTCGTCCCCGCCGGTGCCCGCGCGGACCTCGAGGATCACGTCCTTGTCGTCGTTGGGGTCCTTGGGCGCGAGCGCGTGCCGCAGCTCGACCTCGAGCGCGTCGAGGCGCTCCTGGGTGGTGCGCAGCTCGTCCTCGAGGAGGGCGCGGCCCTCGGTCGAGCGCTCCTCGCGCAGGAGCTGCCGGCCGGCGTCCAGGTCGCCCTGGGCCGCCTTCCACGCCCGGTAGGCGCGGACCACCTCGCCGAGCTCCGCGTAACGCTTCGACAGCTCGACGAAGTGCTCGTGGTCGGCGAGCACCGAGGGATCGCCGAGCTGATCCTCGATCGAGGTGTAGGTCTGCTCTATTTCATCGAGTCGTGGGGAGAACACTGTCTGCTCCTACTTACTGTGCTCTTGAGAAACCTTTTGGTGGGGTGATCTCGGCGCGGTTCCCCGTTCCATGTGGGGGGAGCTCGCTCCCCCCACGGCCCCCCAAGAGCGCCTGTGCCATGGGAACCGCGGCGCTACCCACCGCCAGGCAGGTCCTCCGGCTGGCCGACGGCGCGCGGCTGGGCGGAGCCGAGCACCACCGCCGAGGGGAGAGCCGGATGCCCTCGTAGGCGATGCCGACGATCACCGGCACCGCCACGAGCTGCAACGGCACCCTGATGAACAGGGGAGGCCGGCCGGCCAGTGAGAAGCCGACCGTGAACAGCACCAGGGTGACCACGAACAGGATCAACAGGAAATTGGTCCCGCAGCGCACGTGCAGGGTCGGGAAGCGGTCCACGTTGTCGGTCGTCAGCGGCAGCTTCGCCTCGTGGCAGTGGATCGCCTTGTGCTCGGCGCCGTGGTACTCGAACACCCGCCTGATGTCCTTGAGCTGCGAGATCAGCGCGATGTAGGCGAGGAAGAAGCCGAGGCGCACCAGCCCCTCGACCAGGTTGAAGGCCAGGTTCGAGGGCAGGTGCCGCGACAGCCAGTTGGTGCCCGTCGCGGGGACGAGAATGAACAGCAGCGAGAAGAAGGCCGCGCCGATCGCCAGCGACCAGCCCATCTGCCGGTCGCTGAGCTGCTCGTCCTCGCCGAGCGCCTGGTTGCCCGAGATGGACAGCGCGCGCATGCCGATCGCCAGCGAGTCCCCGAGGACGCCGATGCCCCGCAGGAACGGCAGGCGGAACAGCGGGACCCGAGCGGCCAGCGGCCGCAGGCCGCGCTGCTCCACGTAGATCTCGCCCTGGGGGCGCCGCACGGCCACGGCCCAATTGTCGCGGCCGCGCATCATCACGCCCTCGAGGACCGCCTGGCCCCCGTAATAGAAGGGTTGGCCCTCCGCGGGGCGGTCGCTCACGATTGCGCTCCCGTGCTGACTAGGACTGGGCCTCGGCCGAACGGCGCTTGCCGTAGCGGCGCTCGAACCGCTCGACGCGACCACCGGTGTCAACCAGCTTCTGCTTGCCGGTGTAGAAGGGGTGGCACTTCGAGCAGATGTCGACCCGGAGCTCGGGCATGGTCGAGCGCGTCTGGAAGGTCTCACCGCACGAGCAGCGCACGGTGGAGACCACGTAGTCAGGGTGAATGCCCTGCTTCATGCTTGATGACGCTCCTTTGGGGAATCAGGGCGCCGGCCAGCTCACGTAGGGACGATGGAGCCAGGCCGAACGAACCGATTGATCGTACACCAAGGCGGTCATGATGCTCCTTGGCGCATACGTATCCGGCAACGCTCCCGCCGCCACGGACATTCCTGGCGGCGGCAGCGACCGGCCAGTCGCGAGCTGGCTAGCTCCCGATGTTGGCGCGCTGGATCTGCCGCAGGAACTCCTGGTTGGTCTTGGTGGCGCGCATCTTGTCGACCACCAGCTCCAGCGCCTGCGCGGGCTCCAGCGCACCGAGGACCCGGCGCAGCTTCCAGGCCACGACCAGCTCCTCGTCAGTGAGCAGCAGCTCCTCCTTGCGGGTCGAGGAACCGTCCACGTCCAGTGCCGGGAAGATGCGACGCTCGGAGAGCTTGCGGTCCAGCCGGACCTCCATGTTCCCGGTGGCCTTGAACTCCTCGAAGATGACCTCGTCCATGCGCGAGCCGGTGTCCACCAGCGCGGTCGCCAGGATCGTCAGCGAGCCGCCGTCCTCGATGTTGCGGGCCGCTCCGAGGAAGCGCTTGGGCGGGTACAGGGCCGAGGAGTCGACACCGCCGGACAGGATCTGCTCGATGGTCAGCTCGGACACCTGGCAGTGGTCGTCGCTCGGCCGGTCGAAGGTCGAGTAGATCACCTGCGCCTTGGTGGAGCGCTGCATGTCGGTGACCTCTTCAGGCCGCTCGTCGACGAGCAGGATGATGAGGATCACCTCGGGGTTGTTGGTGCTGATCGCGTTGGCGATCTGCTTCATCAGGGTGGTCTTGCCGGCCTTTGGCGGCGACACGATCAAGCCACGCTGCCCCTTGCCGATCGGGGACATGATGTCCATGACCCGCGTGGAGATCTCCGTCGGCGTGTGCTCGAGCCTGAGCCGCTCGTTGGGGTACAGGGGGGTGAGGTCCTTGAAGTCCTTGCGGTTGCGGGCGACCTCGGGCTCCATGCCGTTGATCTTGTCGACCCGCACAAGCGCCGCGTACTTCTCGGAGTCACGGGGCAGCTTGACCACGCCCTCGATCTCGTCGCCGCGGCGCAGGCCCGTGCGCCGGATCATCGACAGCGGCACGTAGACGTCGTCGGGGCCCGGCAGGTAGCCGTTGACCCGCAGGAAGCCGTAGCCGTCCTGAGAGCGGATGTCGAGCGTGCCGACCCGGGTCACCTCTGGCCGGTCGTCGGGCGGCGCGGCGCGGTCGCGCGAGTCGGGCCGGTCGAGGACAGTCACGTTGCCCTGGTCGCTGCCGAAGCGGTTGCGGCGGCGGTTGCGGTTGCGGCGCCTGCCGCTGCTCTGCTGGTTGCCGGACTGGTTGTCCCAGCGCCCGCCGCCCTGCTGGTTGCCGTTCCAGTCGCGCCGCTGGCCGCGGTCGCCGCCCTGGTCACGGTCCTGGCCCTGCTGCTGGCCCTCGGACTGGCCGGCCTGGCTCTGGTTGGTCTGGCCCTGGCCGTCACCGCTCTGGCCGGAGCTCTGGGTGGCGGTGCCGTACGCCTGCTGGCCACCGCCGGTCTGCTGGTCGCCGCCGGCGGGCGGCGCCTCGGCTCGCTGCTCCGACTGCTGGTCGGAGGATGCGGCGGGCGCGGGCGCGGCGTCGGTGCCGCTGGCCTGGTCGCCGGACGGTGGTTGGTTGGTTCCGCCGGACGGGGTGGTCCCGCCCTCCGTCATGTTGTTCGTGTCGTTCGTGCTGTCTCCTCTGGAGTTGGTCCCCGCCGGCGCCTGCGCGGCGGTATCCGGCGTGGACGCCTGCTCGGCGGGTCGCCCAGGGTCATCGCCGTGGGGCCTGCCGTTGCCTTCGCCGCCCTGCACCGTGTTCGTGCCCGCGCCAGAGGCCTGCGCCCCCGGCCCGTCCGAGACGGCCAGCTCGGCCATTGCCACGCCGGCGCCGCGTGTTCGGCGGCGGGCGCCGCGCTCCGCGCCGTTGCCGTCAGGTTCGGGGTCGCCGCCGGGCAACGGCTGCTGCCCAGGCGCCTCCGTGGCGACGGTCGTTGTCGCCGAGGCGCGTCGACCGCGACTGCTCGGAGCCGACGAAGGAACGAACTCGACACCCTGGGCCTTGGGCGTTCGGTGGTTGACATCTTCACCTTCCTGTGGTGATTCCTGCCTGATCGGCGGGTGCTCGGCTGGTTCGTCGAGAGTGGTGATCGGCGCCGCCGTCAGGCGCCAGCGAAATATCGCGCTGCTCCCCTTCTGCGACAAGGGTGCGTCTGCCCAGCACGAAAGCCCACGCCACGATGCGTAGCTACCTGTGGAGACCAGAGACCTCTCGCTTCGATGCCGTTCAGTCCCCCGGACCCCCTCAGCCCAGGAACGAGCTCCCGCCGAGGTATCGGATCACGCGACCCAGTCGCCTATCGAAAGGAACGTTTGGTTCTGCCGTCACTGGCCGGAATCGCCGCTTGCCCCCGCGGGACTGCAACGTCGATCTGCACTGCAAGCCACAGGAATCGCCAAAGCGATGTGCGCGGGATGCGGGGGCGACGACCGAATTGGCCAGCGACTGTGACCTCCGCCATTGTAGAGGCGACCAATCACGGAGCGCAACAGCCTCCTCCAGGACGGCTACTCCTCCATGAGCACACGCAGGTTCCCCTCCTTGTCGAGCAACGAGAACCCCGTGGTCTCGCCCTGACGACGGAAAACGACCGAGATCGTGGAGCCGCCGACACGGAGGTTGTGAAGTTCGACCGTATTCAGCCATGGCGGCAGGTTGGGTTTGTTGACCAGCAGGGTGTTCTCGGGCGCGCGGGCCGATATGCCCAGCATCGCCTGGAGCAGCAGGAACGGCGCGCCCGACGCCCACGCCTGCGGCGAGCAGGCGACCGGGTAGGCGACCGGCCGCTGCGGCGACCGCCGGGTGAAGCCGCAGAACAGCTCGGGCAGGCGCATGTCGTCGACCGTCACCGCCATGTCGAACAGCGCCGTGGCCAGGCGGTTCGCCGCCTTGGCGTGGCCGTAGCGCTTGAGCCCGGCGCCGATGAAGGCGTTGTCATGCGGCCAGATCGAGCCGTTGTGGTAGCTCATCGGGTTGTAGGCGACCGACGACTTCGACATCGTGCGGATCCCCCATCCCGAGAACATGTCCGGCGCCAGCAGCCGCCGCGCCATCAGGTGGCCACGCTCGGTGTCGACGATCTGGCAGTACAGCCCGTGCGCCGGGTTGGAGGTCACGCTGGCGACCTGCTGCTTCTCGCCGTCGAGCGCCTCGGCGAAGTACTGCTCCGACTCGACCCAGAAGCGCTCGTTGAAGCTGACCTTGAGGGCGGCGGCCTGCGCGCGCAGCGCGGCCGCCCGGTCGGCGTCGCCAATCGCCTGATAGATGTCCGCGATGCGCAGCTTCGCCAGATATGAGTAGGCCTGGACCTCCGCCAGCGCGATCGGGCCCTCCGCGATCTTGCCGTCGGCGTGGACCACCGAGTCGTGGGAGTCCTTCCAGCCCTGGTTGGCCAGGCCCCAGGGGCTGGACGCCTGGTATTCGAGGAAGCCGTCGCCGTCGAGGTCGCCGTAGTGGTCCACCCAGTGCAGCGCGCGCTCGACGTTGGGCAGCAGCCGGCGGCAGAAGTCCAGGTCGTCGGTCCACCGGTAGTAGGTCCCGAGCAGCATCAGCCACAGCGGGGTGGAATCGACCGACCCGTAGTAGGGGCTGTGCGGGATGACGTGCGCCGCCGCCAGCTCGCCCTGCCGGAATTCGTGGAGGATCTTGCCCGGCTCGGCGTCCCGCCAGGTGTCCACCTCGTCGGCCTGGTAGCTGGCCAGGACCTCGATGGTGGTGCGGGTCAGGTCAGGGTTGAGCATCAGCGTCTGGTGGCAGGTCATCAGCGCGTCCCGCCCGAACGGGGCCACGAACCAGGGGATGCCGGCCGCCACCATCTCGCCGTGGTCGGTGGGCGTGAGCAGCGCCCGCAGGTCCCGCATGGCCCGGGTGAGCAGCGAGTTGTAGAGCTCGTTGTCGGTCCACACGCGCGTGCACGAGCGCTCCCACTCCTCATAGGAGCGCCGCAACTGGTGGACCGCGCTGTCGAACGACTGCAGGTCGGCCTGCCTGCCGGCGATCCTGGGCTGGACCACCAGGGCGAGCACTTCGGTCTGGCTCGGCGCGAGCTGCACCTGCCAGCGGACCCGGACCTTCTCATCGACGACCTCGACCTCGGCCGGCTGCTCGTCGAAGGTGATGCGGGTCTCCCGGAACACGCTGTCCTGACCGAGGTAGGCCAGCACGGCCGAGCGTCCCTCCGCCTTGGGCAGCGCCAGCTTCCCGCGCTGGGCGCGCTTGAGCCCGCGGACCTCGAAGATGTCGGCGAAGTCGCTGCCAAAGGTCAGCTCGATGCGCATGGTGACCGCGGTGGCGTTGTAGTTCTTCACGCGGATGCGCTCGTAAAGCCGGTCCTTGATCACCCTGGTCCGGCGGATGTTGATGGTGCCCTGCACCGCCGCGACGCTGCCGTCGGGGGCGGTCAGGTCCTGGTTGGCCAGGTCGATGTGGCTGGCGTAGGGCCGGTCCGCCGAGGTCGACAGCAGCAGCGGCGGGCGCCCGTCGACGGTGAGCGTGTAATCGGACAGGAAGCGGGTGTCGCGGTAGTAGAGGCCGGCGCCGATCGCCTCCTCGGCGTCGAGGTTCCCCTCCGCGTCCGCGAAGAGGAACATGTCGCCTTCCTTGATCGAGTAGAGCCGCTCGGTGCGCTGGTCGAGAACCGCGACGACACCTTTGACCAGAACCCGGTTGGCCGACTCGCCCGCCAGCTCGAACTCCTCGCCGGCCGGCGAGGTCACCTTGTCCACCAAGTAAGAACTCCGCGTCTCGAGGCTGCGGCTTGGGAGGCTGTGACCTCCCCAGCGCAGGAGGCACACCACGCCGGGTTGGGGCCGGGCGCTCGTCTTGCAGTGTACCGGCCGTGCCCAGCAGGCAGGCTAGATAAGCGGTTGCTCCATTTGGGCGTAGGCGCCGATTCGGGCGAGTTCGAGCGAGCGGACCCGCCAGCCTTCGGCGCCGGCGATCTTCAGCGCCTCCTCGGCGTCGGCACTGGCGCCGGCCAGCGCCGACCTGGCGCACAACACCAGCAGCGACGGTCCGGCCCCGGACAGGAACGCGGCGTGGCCGCGCTCCCGCAGCGCTTCGAGCACCCGCCCGCTGGTGGGTACCGCGGCCAGGCGGGCGGGCTGGTGCAGCACGTCCTCGGTCGCCGGCAGCAGCAGGTCGAAGTCGCCGGCCAGCGCCGGTGCCAGCAGCGCCGCCCGGCCGGCCGTCCGCGCGGCCTCGGCGAACGGCACCCCCGTCGGCAGCAGCCGCCGCGCCTCGGTGGTCGCCATCGGGTCGCTGGCCACCAGCGCCACCGCGGCCAGGTCCGCGTGCACGGCGATGCGGCGGCTGCGCACCTGGGCGCCCTCGCTCCAGCACAGCGTGGCCCCGCCCGACAGGCAGGGCGCGACGTTGTCCGGGTGGCCCTCCAGCTCGGTCGCCAGGCCGAGCAGCCTCGCGTCCGGCAGGTCGGGGGCGAGCAGGGCGCGCGCCGCCAGCAGGCCGAGCGTGACCGCCGCGGCGCTCGAGCCGAACCCGCGGGCGAGCGGGAACCCCTTGACCAGGTCGAGGTGCAGGGGCGGCAGCTCGGTATCCGACGCCGCCGCCAGGTGCCGCATGGCGCGCAGCACCAGGTTGTCCTCGCCCACCGCGATCGCCTCGGCCTGCTCCCCGGCGATCCGCACCGAGGTCACCGGCGCGCTCCGCACCTCCAGCGAGTCCCACCAGTCCAGCGCCAGCCCGGCGGCGTCGAACCCCGGCCCCAGGTTCGCGCTCGTCGCCGGGGCCAGCACTCGGACGCTTGCCGGGGCGGCCTCGGCCCCGGCCCCGGCCCCGGCTGCCTCGGCCCCGGCCCCGGTCCCGGCTGCCTCGGGCCCGGCCCGCCCGCGGGGTTGGCTCATTCGGCCTCCGCGTCGTCGAGGCCGAGCGCGGCGGCGGCGGCGGCCGCCGCCGCCGCCACCCGGGTGGGCGGAGGGGCGCCGGACACCGCCCAGTCGGGGTCCTTGAGCCCGTTGCCCGTCAGCGTGCAGACCACCAGTGAGCCCTGCTGGAGCCCGCCGGCGGCCGCGGTGGCCAGCAGCCCGGCCACGGACGCCGCCGAGGCCATCTCCACGAACACCCCTTCTTCCCTGGCCAGAAGGCGGTAGGCGGCGATGATCTGCCGGTCGGTGACGGCGGCCAGGCCCCCGTTCGACTCCCGGACCGCGCGCAGCGCCTGTGGCGCTGACGCCGGCCTGCCGATGCGGATGGCCGTGGCGATCGTCGACGGGCTCGGCACCGGCCGGCCGTGCACCAGCGGGGCCGCGCCTGCCGCCTGGAACCCCAGCATCCGCGGCCGCGTCTGGGCCAGGCCCCGCTCAGCCGCCTCGCTGTAGCCGAGCCAGGTGGCGGTGATGTTGCCGGCGTTGCCGACCGGGATGCAGTGGACGTCCGGTGCCCGGGCGAGCGCCTCGACGATCTCGAACGCGACCGTCTTCTGCCCCTGGATGCGGAACGGGTTGACCGAGTTCACCAGCGTCACCGGATAGTGCTCCGCCAGGTCGCGGGCGAGCACCAGGCAGTCGTCGAAGGAGCCCTCGACCGCCAGCACCCTCGCCCCATGGACCAGCGCCTGGGCCAGCTTGCCGAGCGCGATCTTGCCCTCGGGGACCAGCACCGCGCAGGTGATCGCCGCCCGCGCCGCGTAGGCGGCGGCCGAGGCCGAGGTGTTGCCGGTGGAGGCGCACAGCACCGCGCGGCTCCCCTCCTCCAGCGCCTTGGAGACCGCCACGGTCATGCCCCGGTCCTTGAAGGAGCCGGTGGGGTTGGCCCCCTCCACCTTGAGGAAGACGTCGCAGGACACCCTGGCGGACAGCACCGGAGCGGCCACCAGCGGGGTGCCGCCCTCCAGCAGCGTGACCACCGGCGTGCCCGGGCCGATCGGCAGCAGCTCGCGGTAGCGCTCGATGACGCCGCGCCAGACCGGCTGGCTGGTGGTCGGCGTCATCGCGGCATCACCTCGGCCAGCGCGCCACCGCTCATTGCGCCATCACCTCGTCCGCCTCCTCGCCCTCGACCCGCATCACGCTGCCGAGGCTGGTCACCGCGTCGAGGTCGCGCAGGCCCGCCAGGGTCGCCTGCATGTCGCGCTCCTTGGCGAGGTGCGTGACCAGCACGAGCTGGGCCTTGTCCCCGCGCCCGCGCTGCAGGACCGAGCGGATCGACACGCCGTGCTCGCCGAACACCGCCGCCACCTGGGCGAGCACGCCAGGCCGGTCGGCCACGTCCAGCGCCAGGTAGTACTGCGTGTCGACGTCGTCCATGCCGCGGACCCGCCGCCGGTACAGGCAGGTGCAGCCGACCCCGTGGGCTCCCTGGAGGCGGTTGCGGATCACGTCGACCAGGTCGCCGACCACCGCGGAGCCGGTCGGCAGGCTGCCGGCGCCCTTCCCGTAGAACATGAGCTGACCGATCGCGTCGCCCTCGACGAACACCGCGTTGTAGGCCTCGGTCACCGACGCCAGCGGATGCGAGGAGGGGATCATCGCCGGATGGACCCGGGCGCTGACCTCGCCGTCGACCAGCTCGGCGATCGCCAGCAGCTTGACCGTGTAGCCCATGCGCGAGGCCGCCCCGATGTCGGCGGCGGTCACGTCGGTGATGCCCTGGCGGTAGACGTCGCCGGCGACCACGCGCGTGTTGAACGCCAGACTGGCCAGGATCGCGCACTTGGCCGCCGCGTCGAAGCCCTCCACGTCAGCGCTCGGGTCGGGCTCCGCGTAGCCCAGCTCGGTCGCCTCCGCCAGCGCCTCGCCGTAGGCGGCCCCGGTGGTGGCCATGCGCCAGAGCACGTAATTGGTGGTGCCGTTCACGATCCCGAGCACCCGCCGCAGCCGGTCGCCCGCCAGCGACTCCTTCAAGGGGTGGATGATCGGGATCGCGCCGGCCACGCTCGCCTCGAACTTGAGGTCGACGCCCATCGCCTCGGCCGCGTCGAACAGCTCCGCGCCCCTGGCCGCCAGCAGCTCCTTGTTCGCGGTGACCACCGGCTTGCCCAGGCGCAGCGCTTCGAGGATGAGCGTGCGGGCCGGCTCGATCCCGCCCATCACCTCGATCACCACGTCGACCTCTGGGTCGCGCACCACCGCCGCGGGGTCGCCGACCAGGCGGGTGACGTCCACCGAGGGGTCGCGCTTCTTGGTGGTATTGCGGACCGCGACCCGCTGGATGTGGACCGGCAGCCCGGCCCGGTCGCGAATCAGCTCGGCGTGCTCCGTGAGGAGCCTGGCCACACCGGTGCCCACGACTCCACAGCCGAGCATGCCGACCCTGATCGGCTCCACCTGCCGTTCGCCTCCCTCCACGCGCACCCGGGCTGCCGCACCGGGCCGCGGTCGACCGTCTCCGCGACGACCTCGCATCGACCCCCGTTGGCCTCGCACCGGTCGGCCGACATCTTGCCTGACCCACCCCCCACCCGGCACACCTTTTCCCCCTCCCTCGTCTCTCGGGGCCTGGCCCCAGCCCAGCCTTGCGCCCCGCTGCCCCTCCCTTGCTACACTTGTGAATACATTCACATTCTCGGAAGCGGACGCGAGGTCGTGACCACTCAAACCGCACCCCTGGCGCCAGAGCGGGCGCTGCTCGATGACGTGCTCCCCCGCTACGAGGCCCGGGAGGTCCACGAGATCTTGGTGGGAGCCCCGCAGGCAGACGTCTACCGGGCGCTGGAGGGGCTCACCCTTGGCGAGGTTTCGCTGTTCCGCGTGCTCATGGGCGTGCGCGCACTCCCGGCCCGGCTGGCCAGATCCCGGAGACGCCCCGCCGGCTCGGCCCGGCCGCGCATGCTCGACCCGGACGTGCGGCTGCTCGACTGGGGCCTGCGCGGGTTCACCGTGCTCGCCCAGCGCCCTGGATCCGAATTGGTGATCGGCGGCCCTGGCCAACCCTGGCGGCTGGCCGGCGGCGTGTCCGCGAGGGTCGGGAGCCTGGCGGAATTTCGGGCCTTCGATCGGCCCGGCTTCGCCAAGCTCGCCCTCAGCTTCCGGCTGGAGCGGGCGCCCGGCGGCACGCGGGTCATTACCGAGACCAGAGTCGACACCACCGACCCGCTCGCCCACCGCCGCTTCCGCGCGTACTGGCAGGTCATCCGCATCGGGAGCGGCGCCATCCGCCGGAACTGGCTGCGCGCCATCAAGCGCCGGGCCGAGCGAGCACCCGCCGCTACCGCGGCTCCCACGCGCTGAAGCCCTGCTTGGTCAGGATGTCGGCGATCAGGTCGAGGAGCGAGATCGGATCGAATGGCTTGGTCACGTACGCAGCCACGCCGAGCTCCATCCCCCGCTGGACATCCGCCTCCTGCGCCCGAGCGGACAGCAGCACGATCGGCACGTGGCCGGAATCGACACCCGCCTTGAGCCGCCGGCAGACCTCCCAGCCGTCCATCTTGGGCATCATGATGTCCAGCAGGACCAGGTTCGGATGGAAGAGGTCGAACTGGGCCAACGCCTCTACGCCGTCTTCGGCGACCTCGACGGCATAACCTTCAAGCTCAAGGTTGACCTTGAGCAATTGTTGAATGACCCGATCGTCGTCGACGACCAAGATGCGGGCATTGGTCATGAAGCAAACAGACGAGAGGCGTTCTGAGGGGACCGGCTCGCGGAGCATAACACACGCCGCCTGAGCAGGGATTTCCCCACTCCTTGGCCAGACGGAGCGGGATGGTACCATACGCCCCGCACCCCCAGCTCATGAGTATCCCGCCCACGTAGCTCAGGGGATAGAGCGACTGCCTCCGGAGCAGTAGGCCGCAGGTTCGAATCCTGCCGTGGGCACCAGTCCGTACAGCATCCGAACCTGTACCTGCTGGTCGCAGACCCCCGGATCCGGCTGCGGCCTCGCCATGCCAAGGTCCGGCGGGAGGGGTACCGGCGCTGAGCCGGTCGGCAAGCTCCTCGGCAGGCGCAACTTGAGGCTGGCCGGGCGAGACACATGGTGCCGTGCGGTCGGCATGCGCGCAGACCCGCCGATCAGTGCGCGCAGTGGACCGACGCCCTACCGACTGCGTGGGTACCGACGGATTGATGTGGGCGGCTCCAGCTTTGAGGTGCCGGCGGCGGCACGACCCCCGATCGCCGTGGTGAACGGGGGCATGCGCGTGCGCTGGCGGACCGCTGGTCCGATCGGAGCCCGGTCCGGTTGCCGGGTCCGCGGGAGGGCGAACGGCGGCGGCCAGCACCGTCACTCTCGCGCGGAGTCGCGGGCTCCGCGGACCGTGATGACCGTGACCCCGGCGGCGAATACCAGGGCAGCGCAGAACGCCGCGCCGAGGTCGTGTGGTGGCCGGGCCGGCCAGATCCATGGGGTGGTCCAGGCGGCGCCGAGGGCATGCAGGGTGACCACCAGGTAGGCCAGCGGCCCGGCCCAGGCCAGGGAGCCGCCGAGCAGGGCGGCGGCCAGCAGGGCGATGCCGGTGAGCCCGGCGAGGTCGCGCAGCATGCCCAGGCTGCCGCCGCCAAGGTGTGCTGACGCGGAGCCGGCCGCCAGCGCGCCGACGGCGGCCCCCGCTACCGCCATGGTGGCGCCCAGCCGCAGGAACGGCAGCCAGCGACCGGTGGCGCGTTCTGGCTCACCGAACGGGCTGCGGGTGGTCACGCCGATCACCGCGGCGGCCCCGGCCTCGATGGTCAACGGGAGCTGCCGTGAGGCCACCCCGCTGCCTGGGATCCAGTGCAGCGCGGTGCGCAGGGCGACCGCGCAGGCCGCCAGCGCGAGCAGGCAGGTCAGCGCGCGGCGGCTGGCCAGGTGCAGGCGCACCAGGCGGGCGCCGGTCGCGGCGGTCACGGTAGCTCGCTGAGGGCGATCCGGCCGGCCCGCAACGCGGTCAGGTGGGCGACGAGCCAGGCGTGGCGGGCAGCCGCCGGCAGCGCGGCGAACCGCTTGGCCGCGGCATCGGACGGCGAGCCGGGCGCCAGCGCCGGCACCTCGGGGCCGGGCGGCACACCGGCGGCCTTGGCCAATCCCGCTTCGATCGCCTGCTGTGCCAGCAGCCCCTGGGTCGGCCGCTGTGCCGACTCTTGCTTGCCTGGCTGGACCTGCCCGACTGGCGGGCGCTCCTCACCTTGTCGCCCGCCGCCAATGAGCGTGTCCAGGATCATCACCCAGACTCGCCGCCGCAGCTGGTCAATGAAGCCGGCGGTGGTGGTGTGTCCCTCGCCCGGCAGCGGGTCGGTGAGGAACAGATGGAACACGGGCGGGCTGCCGCTGATGGGCTGGCCGTTGATCTCGATCTCGACGCCGTTGCTGCCTCTTTGCTGCACGCGCGTGATGGCGACCTGGGAGACGCGGGCGGGTGCGCCGGGCAGGCCGGCCACCTCGCTGAGCACTGGACCGAGAGCGGCCGTCACGGCCGGCAGGAATGACCGGTAGGCCGGGTGCAGGCAGACCGGGACCGCGGCACGGTTGCAGACCGGGGTGTACGCGATGGGCTTGTCGCTGGCCGCGTCGTGCAGCGCGGGGATGACCACGCCCTGTGCCTCAAGGCGTGAGGTGCCGGCCAGCCTGACCCCGGTCCCGGCCGCCAGCAGCCCGGCCGCTGCGGCGGCCGCGGCGGCGCAGCGCAGCCACCGCCCGCCGGCGGCGGCCGGCAGGCCCAGCGCCGCCAGCGCCGCGGCAACAAGCCCGGCCAGGAACAGCATCTGGGCGATGGCAAGGTCGGGGAAGTAGGGGTAGAAGACCCCAAACGAGTCGGGCGGGAGAGCGCCTTGCACGTCCAGCGGCCAGATCTGCGCGTACGTATTGTTGTGCTCGATCGCGATCGCGCCCGCCCCGAGCGCGAGGAACACGGCCACCGCGACCAGTGGCGCGCTGAACCGGCTGGGAAACAGCGCCCCGACAGCGAACCCGAGGGCACAGGACGCCGCCACGCCCACGACGCCGACCGCCACCGGCCACCATAGCGCGCCGCCCCCGGTGGCCTGCCGCGCCGTGATGCCGTACACGACGGCCACGCAGCCCAGGTAGGCCACGATCGCCCAGCAGGTGGTGGCGGCCCAGGTGGCAAGCTGGCCCGCCCAGCGCGGCCGGGCGGTCACCCGCACCAGGTCGATGATGCCCCGCCGGCCGTCCCGCGATCCCATCCAGGCGGCCACGCCCGCCACCAACGGCGCGAAACCCAGCAGGGCCTGCTGCATCATCGCGCCGCGCAGGTTCCACAACGGCGGAACGGCCATGCTCGGGCGGTAGATGCCGAACCAGAACAGCGCGCCGAGCAGCGGCAGCATCCACAGCATCGCATTGCGGCGCAGCTCCAGGCGCAGCAGCCGCCCCGGCAGCACCGGGCGAACACGGCCAGCCCGCAACGGCCGGGCGGGCGCCGGAGCTCCGGCGGCGGTCATGCCCGCGCCTGCGCGAGGACCGCGCTGTAGCCGCGCTCCAGCGGGGCGTCGCCGGCCGCGGCGGTCCCCTCGGCGCGTGCGGTCAGCTCGTCCGGGGTGCCGTGGAAGACGATCCTTCCCTGGTCCATCAGCGCGACCTGGGTGCAGGCGGCGCCGACGTCCTCGACCAGGTGGGTGCTGACGATCACGGTGGCGCGCTGGCCGAAATCCCGCAGCAGCTCGCGGAACGCCACCCGCTGCTCGGGGTCCAGCCCGGCTGTCGGCTCGTCCAGCAGCAGCAGTTCGGGCTCGTTGACGATCGCCTGCGCGATGCCGACCCGGCGCAGCATCCCGCCAGACAGGGCGCGCAGCTTCGAGCGGGCCTTGTCCCCCAGCCCGACCCGCTCGACCGCGGTCGCCACCACACCGGGCACCCGCGCTGCCGGCATGTCCTTCAGCAGCGCGAAGTACTCGACGAACTCCACCACCGTGAAGCCCGGGTAATAGCCGAGGTTCTGCGGCAGGTAGCCGAGCCTGCGGCGGATCTCCTTTCGCGGGCCGTAGGCGCTGGGATTGCGGCCGAGCAGCCGCAGCCTTCCCGAACTCGGCGGGATCACCGTTGCCATCATCCGCAGCAGCGAGGTCTTGCCCGCCCCGTTCGGGCCCAGCAGCCCGAACACCCCGGGCCCGGTCTCAAGGTTCACCCCGGCCACGGCCTGGGTGCGGCCGAACCGCCGGGTCAGATCGGTGATCTCGACGTTCATGACGTTCCTCTCGGGATCCGGGTCGCGTACCAGACGATCACGCCGCAGCAGGCCGCGAATGCCAGGTAGGGAAGCACCAGGGCGGAGTCGGTGACCGCGGCGGTGAACCGCCCGCCGGCCGCCCGCCCGGCCAGGACGGTGATCACCCAGCCGGCCAGCCCCGCCGCCACCCCCACGTTCGCCGACCGCGCCAGCGTCGCCGCGGCCAGCGCCAGCGCGCAGACCGCGGTCATCGGGACCAGCCAGCCGAACGTGACCGCAGCCGCAGCCCCCGACGCGGCCGAGGCGGCCAGCCCGAGCGCCGCGTTCAGGCCGAACACCGCCAGCGCCCGCACCAGCAGCACCATCCGGTCGCCGACCGCCATGCTCCGCGACAGCTCCCAGGCCGGGTCGATCCCCGGCCCGTAGGCGTAGGCGATGCCCGCCGCCGCGACCGCAGGTGCCACCAGGGCCACGTACGGCGTCCCGGTCCCCAGGGTGGCCACCACCCCGGCGACCAGCACCACCGCGCTGGCGATGATCCACCCGATCAGCAGCGACGGCGTGGTCACCAGCGCCCGGGCCAGGCCTGGCGAGCGCAGCAGCCGCCCGGCCACCCGCTCCAGCCAGCCCGGCTGGCGCCGCCACACCTGCGCGGCGACCCCGAGCCACACCCGGCTCACATCAACATCGGACGGCACTGCCTCCCGGCACCCTCCCAGCGAGGCGGCCAGACCATCCCGGCCCGCGTCAGGGTCGCTCATCGTGTGCCTCCCTCCGCAGCCGGGTCGCCGCCCAGCGCGGCGCGCAGCAGCCGCCGCGCCCGGTGCGCGCGGCTCTTCACTGTGCCCTCCGGAACGCCCATCAGCTCCGCCACCTCCGCAACCGGCCGGTCCTCGACATACATCAGCTGCCAGACCTCCCGGTCCGGACTGCCCTCGGGCCCGAGCGCGGCGACCGCGTCGGTCATCTGGGCTCGTGACAGCGCCGCCTCCGCCGGGTCGCTGGCATGCCGTCCGTCCGCCGCGACCACGACGGGTAACAGCAGCGCGGCAGGGCCACGGCGGCGCAGGAACAGCGCGGCCTGCCGGCGCGCGATCCCCCACACCCAGCTACCGACCGAGCCACCCGGCCGGTAGCCTCCCGCGCCCTTCCAGACCGCGAGGAAGGTCTCCTGCAGGACGTCCTCCACGTCGGCGGCGGGCAGCACCACGCGCAGCCGGGCCGCCAGCCACGGCGCGTGCCGGAAGAACAGCTCCCGCAGCGCCGTGTCATCGCCTGCGGCCACGCGAACGATCAGCCCGTCGTCATCCATCGCATCCCTATTGCGCTCCCACGGCGATCGGTTCACGAAGAGCACCAAGAATCCGCCACTGACCCAGCAGCGCAGGCGGCCCGTCCATCCCCCCATCGCCACGACCGGGACGCGGGCGAGGCGGCCGGGCCGGGCAATCTCCAGCAGCGCGAGGTTGGTAGGGCCCGATGGCGACCACGGTCGCGCCGTGCTGGATGCTGCGGTCCAGCAGGTCCAGGGCAGCGCCCGGCGGCGAAGGGCGGGCAGCGATGCCCGCCGGCCAGTAGCGCGCGTCACCGGTGATGGGGTCGGCGGATCGGCATGTGGTGAGCGATACCTCGGCACCGGCCGCGACCGGGATGTCGGTGCGGCCGGCCAGCTGCAGGCAGTGAGCGACGTACCCGGCTCGGCGGCCGCCATGGTCGATGGTGGTGGTGATGCCGACCAGCTCGACGCCAGGCCACCCCAGCAGCATCACCAGGGCGCAGGCGTCGTCGGTGTCGCCCCCAAGATCGGTGTCGAGATGGATCCGCACCCAACCAGCATGCCCGCGATCCCACCAGACCGCCGCGTGCGTGACGTTCGTGGCGCCGGCTGGGTGGGCGACTGGGGCGGCGGCCAACAACGTCGAGCTGGCCGAGACCGCGTGCCAAGCGGGACCCGGGGTTCAAGGGAACCGTGCCGGGCAGGTACGTGGGCCTGTACCGCCTTGGCGACTTCGAGCGTGGCCTGCGCTCTCGTCAGCAACTGCGCCGGTACCGAGGCAAGAGCCGCCGGGACCCGCTGGTGATCTTTCTGGCGATTCTGACGGGGTTGGTCTTCGTGACGATCCTGCTGGGCGCCGATGACTTTTCGAGTCGGCCCTGGTCCAACCGTGTAGCGTCACGTGGTAGCGACCGCACGGAAGGACGACTCGCCATGCCTGACTCCGATCCGACGATTCACACCCTGGACGTGCCTGGCGCACGGCTCTACTACGAGCGGCGGGGCTCCGGCCCGCTGCTGCTCATGCTCGGCTCGCCGATGGACAGCACCGGCTTCGCCCCACTCGCCAACGCGCTCGCCGACGACTACACCGTGGTGACCTACGACCCGCGCGGCATCGGCAACAGCAGCCGCGAGGACACCACCCAAGACGTGACGCCCGAGCAGCAGGCCGAGGACGTCCACCGCCTGCTGAGCGCGCTCGGCGGCGAACCAGCGTACGTCTTCGGCAGCAGCGGCGGAGCCGTCGTCGGGCTCGCGCTGGTCACCGCCCACCCCGACCAGGTGCGGACGCTGGTCGCCCACGAACCTCCGGTAATCGAGCTGCTGCCCGACAGCGCGCAGGTGCGCGCCCAGATCGAGGACATCTACGACACGTACCGCGCTGACGGGGCCGAGAAGGCGATGCAGAAGTTCATGGCCCATGCCGGCCTGGGCGACGCGCCCGGCCAGGAGGC
>WNGE01002310.1_pt1 | contig 28075 bp, 26 predicted proteins | sample 5400651 | NCBI WGS metagenome assembly WNGE01 (sample SAMN13153370, study PRJNA577476) | soil metagenome | isolation source: 60 cm soil or saprolite under grassland replicate 2 | place: USA:California | collected 2016-06-15 | reverse complement strand
GGTCCCGAGTGGAGCAGGTAGGTGTTGTTGGGGTGCCCGTCCGTGCCGACGATCGAGTGCAGGTCGTTGGCGCTCCCGTCGCGCAGGGCCGTCCCCTCCCACTTGGGCGTCTGCGCCGCGGCCAGCCACTGGTGGTTGAGGAACGACCCCCCGAAGGCGGCTTGGAAGAAGCGGTCGGCGATCGCGTAGTTGGGCGCGCCCCGGTCGCCGGTCAGGAAGCGGAACAGCGGCAGCTTGGTGGTGTCGTAGTAGCCCTGGGTGAGGCCCACGGCGTCGCTGCCCACCGTGTAGCGGTCCATCTTGCCGCCGTCGATCTGGTACTGCTCCTGGTAGAAGCGGTGGACCAGGTCGCGGGTGCAGCCACCCGGCTCGCCGCTGCCGTTCGGCACCCCGTTGGCCGGGCCGAACGGCGCCGCCGGCGTGACGTGGAAGCAGGTCGTCGCATCCGGCGGTATGAACTGCTCGATGTTGAAAATCTGGTTCGGGAAGTGGCTATTGTAGGCGGCGGGCGGGTTGGTGCTGCAGCTCGGCTCCAGCCCTCCGTTGGGCGGAGGGTCGGCCGAGGTGGTCAGGTTCACGTCGTCCTGGAGCAGGCATGCGAACGGCTGGCCGTCCCGGTCCACCTGGGTCTGGCGGGGGGTGGCCTCCGGCGGACGCGCGATCCCGTCCACGCCCGGCCAGCCGCCCCAGAGGTTGTCGAACGAGTGGTTCTCCTCGTAGATCACCACGATGTGCTTGATCGCGGCGAGGGGGTCGTCGCCCTCGTCCCCGCCCACGGCCGAGGCCGGCCAGGACACCATTACCGGTGCCAACACCAGCAGCGCCCCGAGGGCGACCGTCAATGACCGTCTCATCCTGTCCCTCCCTACGGTTCTACCGGGCGATAGCGCCGCAAGCCGGACGATAAAGCGCCGAGAGGAGGGAGTCCAGCAGCGTCGTCCGGGCTGGACCAACCAACCGCCGGGAAGCAGCGGTCAAAGGTCCCGCGACGTGACGGTCCGCCGGCCCGTGCGGCGGCCCCGCCGGTCGGCGACGATGGCGAGGAGAGCGTCCGCTCGCGGGGCCAAGGAGGGAAAGCGGATATGGTGGCGAAGCAGCCGAGGCGGCACGGGCCCCTCGGGCACGGGTCCTTTGTGGGGCTGCCGGCGGAGCGGACCGAGGCGGACGTCGTGCTGCGCGACGGCTCGACCCTGCGTGTCCGGCCGGTCCGGCCCGGCGACCTGGCCGCCGTGCGAGCGTTCCTGGAGGAGCTGTCGGACCAGTCGCGGGTGCTGCGGTTCTTCACCGGCTGCCCCGACCTGAACGCGGCTGCCCGCTGGGCGACCGGCGTCGACGACCCGCTCCGCCACGGGCTGGTCGCGGTCGCGGGCCCCGACGGTGAGGTCGTCGGGCACGCGGGCTACGAGCGCGAGGAACACCGGCCCGAGCGCGCCGAGGTGGCCTTCGCCATCGCCGACCGCCTGCAGGGCCACGGCCTCGGCTCGCTCCTTCTGGGTCAGCTCGCCGAGGCCGCCGCGGCGGCCGGCGTCACCACCTTCGTCGCCGAGGTGCTCGCCGAGAACCATCAGATGGTGCAGGTGTTCCGCGACAGCGGGTTCCCGGTCGAGCTGCGCTCCGTCCCCGGCATGATCCTCGTCGAGCTGCCCACGTCGCTGACGCCGGAGGCGCTGGACCGCTTCGAGCGGCGGGAGCAGCTCGCGGCCGTCGCCGCCGTGCGGTCGCTGCTGGAGCCGCGGTCGGTGGCGGTGGTCGGCGCCTCCCGCCGGCGCGGCACGGTCGGCGGGGAGCTGTTCCACAACCTGCTCGCCGCCGGCTTCAACGGCCCCGTCTACCCCGTCAACGCCAACGCCGCGGTGGTCCAGTCCGTCCTCGCCTACCCGAGCGTCCGCGACGTGCCCGGCCCGGTCGACCTGGCCGTGCTCGCCGTGCCCGCCACGGCGGTCGTCGAGGCGGCCAGGGCGTGCGCGGCAAAGGGCGTGCGCAGCCTGGTGGTGCTGTCGGCCGGCTTCGCCGAGACCGGAGGGGAGGGCGCCGGGCGGCAGCGGGCGCTTCTTGACGTGTGCCGCCAGGCGGGTATGCGCCTGATCGGCCCCAACTGCCTCGGAGTGATCAACACCGCGCCGGACGTGGGCCTCGACGCGACCTTCGGGCCGGCGGTGCCTGTCCGCGGCCGGGTCGGGTTCCTGTCGCAGAGCGGCGCGCTTGGGCTGGCGATCGTCGACTACGCCAACGCGCTCGGGCTCGGCCTGTCGAGTTTCGTGTCGGTCGGCAACAAGGCGGACATCTCCAGCAATGACCTGCTTGCCTATTGGGAGCAGGACGAGGCGACCGACGTGGCGCTGCTGTACCTGGAGTCGTTCGGCAACCCACGCAAGTTCGCGCGGGTGGCCCGTCGGGTGGCGCGGTCCAAGCCGGTGATGGCGGTCAAGAGCGGCCGTTCGCTGGCGGGGGCCCGGGCCACCTCTTCGCACACGGGGGCCCTGCTGGCCGCCTCCGACGCCACGGTGGACGCGCTGTTCCGGCAGGCCGGGGTGATCCGGACAGACACGCTGGCCGAGCTGTTCGACGTCGCATCGCTGCTGGTCAGCCAGCCGCTGCCGCAGGGACGGCGGGTGGGGATCGTGACCAACGCCGGCGGACCGGGGATCCTGGCCGCCGACGCCTGCGAGGCCGCCGGGCTCCAGGTGCCCGGCCTGGAAGCGGCGGTGCGTGCCAGGCTCGCCAGCCTGCTGCCCGCGGCGGCGGCGACCGCCAACCCGGTGGACATGCTGGCCTCGGCGCCGGCCGCCCACTACCGCCAGGTGCTCGACGTCCTGCTCGCCTCGGGCGAGGTCGACGCGGTGATCGCCATCTTCGTCCCGCCGCTGACCACCGGGTCCACGGAGGAGGTCGCCGCGGCGATCCAGGCGGCCACCGAGAGCGGGCGGGCGATTCCCGTGCTGAGCGTGCTGATGTCGAGCACGGAGCCCCCGCGGGCAACGGGCCGGGCGGCGCGCGTGCCCCGCTACCGCTTCCCCGAAGATGCCGCTCGCGCGCTCGCCCGCGCGGCGGAGTACGGGACCTGGCGCGCGGCCCCCGAGGGGCAGGTCCCCGAGCTGCCCGGCGTGCGCCGGAGCGAGGCCGCCGGGCTGCTCGCAGCGGCGCTGGAGGGCGGCAGCCGCTGGCTCGGTCCTGATGAGGTCGCGGCCCTCCTCGGCTGCTACAGCGTGCCGGTCGCGCCCTGGCGGCTTGCCGCCACGGCCGAGCAGGCGGTCGCCGCGGGGCGCGACCTCGGCTGGCCGGTCGCGCTCAAGGCGGTGGCGCCGGACCTCGTCCACAAGACCGAGGCGCACGGGGTACGGCTCGGGCTGCGCGGCCCCAGGGCGGTCCGGGAGGCCGCGGCGGGGATGGCCGCCGCGGTCGAGGCCGCCGGCCACCGGGTCGACGCCTTCCTCGTGCAGCGGATGGCCCCGCCCGGCGTGGAGCTGCTCGTCGGGGTGGTGCACGACCCCTCGTTCGGCCCGGTCATCGCGGTCGGCGCGGGCGGGACCGCCACCGAGCTGCTGCGCGACGTCGCCGTGCGCATCACCCCGCTGACCGACCTGGACGCCCGCGAGATGCTCCGCTCGCTCAAGACCTTCCCGCTGCTCGAGGGCTGGCGCGGCGCGCCAGGGGTCGACCTCGCCGCCCTGGAGGAGTTGCTGCTCCGGGTCAGCGCGCTGGTCGAGGGACATCCAGAGGTGGCGGAGCTGGACTGCAACCCGGTGATCGCCGGGCCCGGCGGCGCCGTGGTCGTCGACGCCCGCGTGCGCCTGGCACCGGCCGCTCCCGCGCCGCCCCTCAGCGCCCGCGCCCGCTGACTCCAGCCCGGGGAGGCGTGTTGCGGCGCTCCCGGGCGGCTGCCAGCATGATGCGCGCCGTCGCACCAGTCCGGACACCTGAGCGGGGGCGGGAGGCGAGGACCGGTCATGCCATTCGCGCTGTCGGAGCCAGAGCTGGACGCTGTCGTCGCCTACTGGGAGGCGGCGAACTACCTGACCGTCGGGCAGATCTACCTTCAGGACAACCCGTTGCTGCGCGAGCCGCTGCGACCCGAGCACATCAAGCCGCGGCTGCTCGGCCACTGGGGCACCTCGCCCGGCCTCAACCTGGTCTACGCGCACCTGAACCGGCTGATCCGCCAGCACGACACCAGCGCGGTCCTGGTCGTCGGCCCCGGTCACGGGGGCCCCGCGGTGGTGGCCAACGTCTGGCTGGAGGGCACCTACTCGGAGATCTACCCCGAGGTGTCGCAGGACGAGGCGGGGCTGCGGCGGCTGTTCCGGCAGTTCTCCACCCCGGGCGGCGTACCCAGCCACGTGAGCGTGCCCACGCCCGGGTCGATCCACGAGGGCGGTGAGCTCGGCTACGGGCTGGCGCACGCCTTCGGCGCGGCCTTCGACAACCCCGACCTGCTGGTTGCGTGCGTGGTGGGGGACGGCGAGGCGGAGACAGGCCCGCTGGAGGGCTCGTGGAAGAGCGTGCGCTTCCTCAATCCGGCCCGCGACGGGGCGGTCCTGCCCATTCTTCACCTGAACGGCTACAAGATCGCCAACCCGGCCGTGCTGGCGCGCCTTGGTGACGAGGAGGTCGGGGACCTGCTCCGCGGCCACGGCTACGAGCCGCGCTTTGTCGCCGGCGACGATGTCCGCGAGGTGCACCGCGACTTCGCCGCCGCGCTCCAGGAGTGCTACCTGGCGATCCGCTCGGTCCAGCAGCAGGCCCGCGAGCGGGGCGTGGCCGGGTTGCCGCGCTGGCCCGCGCTGGTGCTGCGCACCCCCAAGGGGTGGACAGGCCCTCGGACGGTGGACGGCGTGCAGGTGGAAGGGACCTTCCGTGCCCACCAGGTACCCTTGCCGAAGGTCCGCGAGAACCCCGAGCACCTCCGCCAGCTCGAGGCGTGGCTGCGCTCCTACCGCCCGGAGCTGCGCTTCGACGCCCAGGGGCGCCTGGCGGCGGAGCTGGCGGGGCTCGCTCCCGCCGGCGACCGGCGCATGGGCGCCAACCCGCACGCCAACGGCGGCCGCCTGGCCGTGCCGCTGGACCTGCCGTCCTTCCGCGACTACGAGGTCGCGGTCGCCAAGCCCGCCTCGGAGCGGCGCGAGTCCACCCGGGCGCTCGGGGTGTGGCTGCGCGACGTCTTCGCGGGCAACGCCGCCCAGGCCAACTTCCGGATCTTCTGCCCCGACGAGCTGGACTCCAACCGGCTCAGCGCGGTCTTCGACGTGGAGCGCCGCTGCTGGCTGGAGCCGACCGTGGCGACCGACGAGCACCTGTCGCCCGACGGGCGGGTCATGGAGGTGCTCAGCGAGCACTTGTGCCAGGGATGGCTGGAAGGCTACCTGCTGACCGGCCGCCACGGCCTGTTCGTCACCTACGAGGCGTTCGCCATGGTGTCGGCGTCGATGACCGTCCAGCATGCCAAATGGCTGGAGGCCGCACGGGAGCTGCGCTGGCGGCGGCCGGTGCCGTCCCTGAACGTTCTGCTCACGTCGACCTGCTGGCGCAACGACCACAACGGCTTCAGCCACCAGGGCCCTGGGCTGCTCAGCACGGTCATCCCGCTGCGCGGCGAGGTCGCCCGCGTGTACCTGCCGCCGGACGCCAACTGCCTGCTGGCCATCGCCGACCACTGCCTTCGCAGCAGCGATTACGTCAACCTCATCGTCATCGACAAGCAGCCGCAGCTCCAGTACCTGGACGTGGCCGCCGCGCGGGCCCACTGCGCCCGCGGCGCGTCGGTCTGGCAGTGGGCGGGCACGGACGCCGGCGGCGAGCCCGACGTGGTGCTGGCCTGCGCCGGGGACGTGCCGACCATGGAGACGCTGGCCGCCGCCTGGCTGCTGCGCCAGTTCCTGCCGCACCTGCGGGTCCGGGTCGTCAACGTGGTGGACCTCATGGTCCTGGCCCCGGCGGACCGCCACCCGCACGGCATGGACGAGCCCTCTTTCCTGGCGCTGTTCACGGCGGGCACGGACGTGGTCATGGCCTTCCACGGCTACCCGGGCGCCGTCCACCAGATCCTGCACGGCCGCAGCCGCGCCGAGCGGTTCCACGTGCGCGGCTACAACGAGCAGGGCACCACGACCACCCCGTTCGACATGGTCGTGCTCAACCAGATGAGCCGCTACCACCTGTGCCTTGAGGCGCTGCGGCGCTCCCGCAGGGTGCCGGAGGGGGCCCAGCGGCTGGTCGACCACTGCGAGGAGATGCTCGACCGCCACCGCCGCTACGTGGTCGAGCACTTCGAGGACCTGCCCGAGATCCGCGACTGGGCCTGGTCGTGAGCGCTGCCGCGGCAGCCCGCTGATGCGGGTGCTGGTGGTCAACGCCGGCTCCAGCAGCCTGAAGCTCCGCCTGCTGGACGGTGCCGACCGCGTCCTGGAGGCCGCGGAGGAGCCCGCGGCCGGGCCGGGAGCGGTCGCCGAGCGGCTTGCCGAGTTCCTGGGCAACGTCGGGGAGGTCGACGCCGCCGGGCACCGCATCGTGCACGGCGGCGCCCGGTTCACCTCGAGCGCGGTCCTCACCGACGCGGTCGCCGGCGAGCTCCGCGGGCTCTCCGACCTGGCTCCGCTGCACAACCCGCCCGCGCTCGCCGGCGTCGAGGCCCTCCGCAAGCTGCGCCCGGGCCTGCCGGAGGTCGCCTGCTTCGACACCGCCTTCCACGCGACGCTGCCGCCGGCGGCGGCCACCTACGCGGTGCCGTGGGCCTGGACCGAGCGGCACGGGATCCGCCGCTTCGGCTTCCACGGGCTGAGCCACGCCTATGCGGCCAGGCGCGCCGCCGACCTGCTGGCGCGCCCGGCCGGCGAGCTGCGGACAGTCACCTGCCACCTGGGCGCCGGCGCCTCGCTCGCCGCCGTCGCCGGCGGCGTCTCGGTCGACACCACGATGGGCTTCACCCCGCTGGAGGGGCTGGTCATGGCCACCCGTCCCGGGTCGGTGGACCCCGGGGTCCTGCTGTACGCGCAGCGTCACCTCGGGCTGGCTGTCGACGAGCTCGAGCGGGTGCTGGACTCCGAGAGCGGGCTGCTGGGCGTGTCGGGTGTCTCCAGCGACGTCCGTGCGGTGCTGCGCGCGGCCGAGGAAGGCCACGAGCGCGCCCGGCTCGCGCTGGCCGTGTACGCCCACCGGCTGCGGGCCGGCATCGCCGCCATGGCCGCGGCCATGGGCGGCCTGGACGCGCTGGTCTTCACGGGGGGCGTCGGAGAGCACCAGCCGCCGATCCGCGAGGCCGCCTGCGAGGGCCTCGCGTTCCTGGGCGTCGCCCTTGACCCGGTGCGCAACCGGGCCGCGGCCACCGACGGCGACCTGAGCCCGCCGGGCGCCCGCGCCCGCGTGCTGCTCGTGCAGGCCCGGGAGGACCTGGAGATCGCCCGCGAGACCCGCCGCCTGCTCACCGCCGCCTGACGGCGGCGCTCCCGGTCGGGGCGAGCCCGTTGTCATGGGGCGCCGCCGTCTCCAGCGCCACCTGCACCCGGTCGAGGAAGTCCTTGACGGTGGCCTCGGCCACGCGGTGGAGAGCGAGACGGTCGACAGTCCGGCCCACCGTGCCGAGCGGCGGCTCGTAACGGCCGCTGATAGCCAACTGGGTCCGCCCCGTGCCCAGGTTGCCCAGCTCCAGCTCGGCGTCCAGCCGCGGCAGCAGCCGTCCACCCGGCTCCCAGGTCATCGGCAGCGACAGCTTGGACGGGAACCGCACCGGCGTGCCGAGCCGGAGGGCGACGCGCTTGGACACCCGCAGGCCCGGCGGGCCCACGCCGACCTCGGCCAGCAGCGCCTCGCCGCGCAACAGCGCGCCGTCCGCCAGCGGGGTCAGCCAGGTCGACGGGGAGTCGAGCAGGGCCGCCTCGACCTGCGCGGCGGGCAGGTCCAGCTCGACGTAGTAGCGCAGGAACATGATGGGCATCGCCTCGAGTAGCCGGAAGCCTGGGCCCTGAGCCTGCCCCGTGGGGTGCACCGGCGCACGGGAACGAAGTCCCCAGCATCCCGGGACCTGATCCCGGGACCTTCGGTGCCGGCGCGGGTTCCCGGGCTTCCCTGTCCTGCTACGCTCGTGCCGTGACTGGGGAGAGGAACCACCGCGCCCTGCTGCTGGAGGCCGGCCTGGCGCTGTCGTCGGAGCGGTCGCTGCCTGCGGTCCTGCAGCGCATCGTCGAGCTGGCCACCCAGCTTACGGACGCGCGGTACGGCGCGATCGGGGTGCTCGCCCCCAACGGCGGCATCTCGCAGTTCGTCTACACCGGGATCTCGCCCGAGCAGCGCGCCGCCATCGGTCACCTGCCCGTCGGCAAGGGGGTCCTCGGTGCGCTGATCCAGGACGCGCGGCCGCTGCGGCTGCACGACCTCTCCAAGGACCCGCGCTCCGCGGGGTTCCCGCCCAACCACCCGCCCATGCGCTCGTTCCTGGGCGCGCCCGTCATGGCCAGGGGGCGGGTGTTCGGCAACATCTACCTCACCGAGAAGCAGGACGCGGAGGAGTTCGACGCCGACGACGAGCGCGCGCTGGTGGTCCTGGCCGCACAGGCCGGCATCGCGGTCGAGAGCGCCTACCTCTATGAGGAGCTGCGTGCGCGGGCGGAGCGCATGGACGCCCTGCACGCGGTCGGCACCGCCATCGTGCGGGGCGACCCGCCGGAGGAGGTGGCCGCGCTCGTCGCCCGCCAGGCCCGCGCGCTGCTCCAGGGCGACCTTGCCAGCTTGGCGGGGCCGACCGGGGAACGGGAGCGGCTGGTGGTGCAGACCGCCGACGGCGCCGAGGCCGAGTCGCTGGTGGGCGAGGACTTCGCCCTGGAGGGATCGGTGTCGGGGGACGTGATCCTCAGCGGCAAGGCGATCGTGCTGCCCGACGCGGCCGCCGACGAGCGGGTGGCGCAGCCGGTGGTGCGCTCCGGGATCTTCGGCCCAGCGCTGTTCGTCCCGCTGGCGTCCCGGGGAAGGCCGTTCGGGACGCTGCTGGTGGCCCGCCACCGCGGCGGCCCGCCGTTCGACGAGGGCGAGGTGAAGCTCGCGGAGGTGTTCGCCGGGCAGGTCGCGGTCGTGCTCGAGCAGGCCAGGCTGCAGCGCGAGGTGCGCCGGCTGGAGACGCTCGAGGACCGCGAGCGGATCGCCAGGGAGCTGCACGACGGCACCATCCAGTCGCTGTTCACGGTCGGCCTCGGCCTGCAGGGCGCCGCCGCGCTGGTCGCCCACCCGGAGGCGGAGCGGCGGATCGAGGCGGCGGTGCAGGAGCTGGACCGGGTGATCCGGGACCTGCGCAACTATATTTTCGGGCTGCAGCCGGGCGTGCTGGCCGAGCGGCACCTCGGGCCGGTCCTCGAGCAGATGGTCGACGAGTTCCAGCACCGCACCGGTATCGTGACGATCGCCGAGATCGACCCAGAGGCCGTGGTCGCGCTCGCCCCGAACGCCGCCGAGATCGTCCAGCTCGTGCGCGAGAGCCTGTCCAACGTCAGCCGGCACGCCCGCGCCGCGACCTGCCGGGTCTCGCTCCGCAGCGACGACGACGCCGTGCTGCTGGAGGTCGACGACGACGGCCGGGGCTTCGACCCGGCGGACGTGGAGGGCAGGGGCCGGGGACTGCGGAACTTTCAGGAGCGGGCCGCGCGTCTTGGAGGCCGGGCAGAGATCGTCAGCGTGCCCGGCGAGGGCACTACCGTCCGCGTCGCCGTCCCGCGCTGAAGGGACCCAGGGGAGGGAGAGGAGATCGGTGATGGGCAACGACGAGGGGACCGGCCAGGGACCCACGCGTCCGGTGCGGGTGATGCTGGTCGACGACCACGACATCGTCAGGGACGGCATCCGGGCGCTGCTGGAGCGCGCCGACGACGTGGTGGTGTGCGCGGAGGCGGCGACCATGCGCCAGGCGGTCACCCGGGCGGACCGCTCCCTGCCCGACCTGATCATCATGGACGTGCGCCTGCCGGACGGCAGCGGGATCGAGGCCACGCGGGAGATCCGGGCGGCCCACCCAGGGGTCCAGGTGCTGATGCTGACGTCGTTCGCGGACGACCAGGCGCTGTTCGCGTCGATCCTGGCGGGCGCGTCGGGCTACGTGCTCAAGCAGATCAACGGGGCGGACCTGCTGCGGGCGGTGCGCACGGTGGCGGCGGGCGACAGCCTGCTGGACGCGTCCGTGACCAGCAAGGTCCTGGCGCGGCTGCGTGCCGGCAAGCACCTCCTGCGGGACGAGCGTCTGGCCCGGCTGAGCCCCCAGGAGGAGCGGATCCTCCAGCTCGTCGCGGAGGGCAAGACCAACAAGCAGATCGGCGACCAGCTCGGCCTGGCGGAGAAGACCGTGAAGAACTACATGTCGAGCGTGCTCGGGAAGCTGCAGGTCGGCCGCCGGGCCGAGGCCGCCGCCTACCTGGCCCGCCACACAATCGACGAGTGACCCGGGCGGGACGGCGGGTCCTCCGGTAGGCGGTCGCGGCCGTGGCGCCGCTGCGGGACGGGGAGGAGGGGGACGGGTATGATGCTCGCCCGCAGCCGCGCACAGGGCGTGGCGCTGGTCCTGCGCCACCACACCGCCCGGCAGCTTGCGATCGTGAACCAGAGCTCCCGTCCCGCCGCCGTGCTCGCCTGAACGGCCCTCCGTCCCCGTGCCTCCACAGAAAGGAGCGAGCCAGATGACGAACCAGGCCTATCCGGTGCAGGCCTATCCGGTGCAGCTCTCGGTCGACTACCCGGACCGCCCGCTCGACCGGCTGACCACCGGCTTCCGCATCATCGTGGCCATCCCGATCCTGGTGCTGCTCGGCACCGTCGCCGGGAGCAGCTTCCAGTGGTCCGGCGGGAGCTCCAAGGGGAGCGCGGCCGGCGCCGGGGGCTTGCTGTTCCTGGGGCCGCTGCTGATGATCCTGTTCCGGCAGAAGTACCCGCGATGGTGGTTCGACTGGAACCGCGAGCTGCTGCGGTTCACCAACCGGGTGGTGGCCTACGTGGCGCTGCTGGACGACCGGTACCCCTCGACCGACGAGCGGCAGTCGGTCAACCTGGAGCTTCCCTACCCCGACGCGCGCAACGACCTCAACCGGTGGCTGCCGCTGGTGAAATGGCTCCTGGCGATCCCGCACTGGATCGTGCTGCTGTTCCTGGACATCGCCGCGGTGGTCACGGCGGTGATCGCGTGGTTCGCGATCCTGTTCACCGGGCGCTACCCGCGTGGCCTGTTCGACTTCGTGGAGGGCGTCATCCGCTGGAACAACCGGGTCCTGGGCTACGCCATCGTGCTCGTCACCGACCAGTACCCGCCGTTCCGCCTCACGCCCTGACCGGCGCTCCAGGGCCCGCCGTCCTGTCCTGGCCCGCGGTCAGGTCAAAGGACCGGCAGCAGGATCAGTGGGACGGTCGTGCGGGCGAGGACCTCGCGCACGACCGCGGCGCGGCCCGGGGTCAGGTCCTGGGACCACCCGAGCGCGATCATGTCGGCTCGCTCGGCCGCGCCCGTGTCCAGGATCACCTGGGCCGGCCGGCCGGTGCGCAGCCGCAGCGGGCCGCTGTCCGGCACGGGGCCGAACCGCGCCGCAAACTCCTCCGACCAGGTGCGCCGGTCGTGCGCCGGCCGGTCCCAGAAGCGCGGCGTTGTGGCGCCGTCCAGGGCGTGGAGCGGGATCACCTCGACGCCGCGCAGGGCCAGCGCGGTCAGGACCTGCCGGACGGCCAGGGTGGTGTGGCTTGAGCCCTCGAGCGGGACCAGGACCCGGTGCAGGCGGTCCCGTGAGCCGTCCCGAAGATCCGGTGGGACCACGACCACCGGCTTGCGGGCACGCGTGGCCACCGCCAGGGCGGTCGAGCCCACGGGCCGGCGCCCGGCCGGGTGGCCGCGGGCGCCGATGACGGCCACCAGCACCTGCTGGTCGTCGAGCGCCGCGAGGATCGCGTCCGCCGGGCGCTCCGCCGTGGCCAGGCGCACGTGCACGTCGGGCGGCTCGGTGATCAGGTGCAAGTGGCCGCGCCTGTCGCCGTTGCCGCGCGAGTGCAGGGCGAACACGCGCAGGCCGAGGGTCGCCGCCAGGGCGTTGGCCGTGCGCAGCACCGGCCCGGCGGCCGTGCTGGTATCGATGGCGGCCAGAACGACGGTCACGGGCCTCCTCCTGTGCCTCGGTCAGCTCGGCAGGTGGGCGGCCGTGGTCAGGGTCCGGATGTAGTTGGCCCGCTCGAACACCGCCGAGTCCCGGGCCGTGCGCTGGCTGGCACGGCCCCTGATCTCCGCCACCGACCCGTAGTTATGACGTTCCAGCCAGCCGCGCAGTTCCGCCTCCATCACGGCCAGGTGCTCGGGGCCGTTGCGCAGCAGCGCCGACGTGGTCATGGCCACGTCGGCACCGGCCAGGACCGCCTTGACCGCGTCGATGCCGGTGTGCACGCCGCTGGTCGCGGCAAGCGAGGCCGCAAGGTGTCCGTGCAGGATGCCGATCCAGCGCAGGGGAAGCCGCAGCTCCTGCGAGGTGCTCAGGGTGAGCGTCGACGTGACCTGCAGCGTCTCCGGGTCGATGTCGGGCTGGTAGAAGCGGTTGAACAGCACCAGGCCGTCGGCGCCGGCGTCGACCAGGTGCAGGGCCATGTTGCCCATGGCGCTGAAAAAGGGGCTCAGCTTGACCGCGAGCGGGATCCCGATCTGGTCGCGGACCGTGCGCACCAGCGTGCGGCAGCGGGTCTCGATCTCGCTGCCCGGCAGGCCGAGGTGCGTGGCGACGAAGTAGACGTTGAGCTCGAGGGCGTGGGCGCCGGCGTCTTCGAGCAGGGGCGCGTACTCCACCCATGTCCCGGTGTCGACGGCGTTGAGGCTGGCGATGACCGGGATGGACAGGGCGGCCCTGGCCTGCTCCACCAGGGTCAGGTAGCCGTCGGGACCGGTGTTGTAGCTGCGCAGCGTGGCCAGGGACCGGCCGCTCGGCCGCGGGTCGCCGGGGTCGTGGGGGTCGTGGGGGTCCCGCCGCTGGCCGGCGATCGTCTCCAGGGTCCTGGCCTCCTCGGTGAGCTGCTCCTGGAACACGGACGGGAGCACCACCGCTCCCGCGCCCGCCGCCTCCAGACGGCGCAGCCCCTCGAGCGTCCCGGTCAGCGGTGAGGCGGATGCCACCAGCGGGCTGCGCAGATCGAGCCCGAGGTAGCGGGTGTGCAGGTCGACCACCGCGAACCTCCTTCCTCTGCTTCCCCGGGACCGGGCGCTTCCGCCGGAGTGTCGCAGGCCCGGTGGCGGCGACTCAGGGTCCCCCGGCCCTCCCGTCCAGGGCCGCCGGTCCCTGGGGGGCGTCCGCCGGGCGACGTAGCGTCGTCCCGTCAGGCGGGGGCAGTGGCGATGAGGTGAGGGGCGATGAAGGTTCGGTCGATCTACCACCCGAGGATCGTGACGGTGCAGGCGGACGAGCGGCTGGACGCCGCCGCCGCGCGGATGCAGGACAGCCAGGTCAGGTCGCTGGTGGTCATGGACGGCGACCGCCTCGGCGGGATCCTCACGGAGCACGACCTGACGCGTGCCGTGGCCGAGGGCGCCGCCGCCGATGTCGCCACCGCCGCCGAGTACATGACCGAGGAGCCGATGACCGTCTCGCTGGACACCGACGTCCGCGAGGCGACGCAGATGATGCTGGAGTTCGACTTCCGTCACCTGCCGGTCATCGACGCCGGCGCGGTCGTGGGCATGGTGTCCCTGCGCGACCTGGTGAGCAGCGTGGTGCAGGCCGCGTGAGCCCGCCGCAGGACCTGGGCGGGGGCGGCCGGCGGGGCAGTCCGAGGAGGCGGCCCATGCACACCGTTGAAGGGGCTGGACCGCGCACGACCCGCCGGCCCGAGTGGCGGATGTCGGTGGCTGGGTTCCTCACCGGGGTCGTCGCGGGCGCGCTGCTCGGCGCGGTGGCGCCGGCCCGGCGCGCGCCGGGCAAGGCGTACCCGAGCGCCCCTGGCACGGGAGGCCCGGGCGCCCCTGGCCCGGCGGGCACGGCCGGGGCGGAGGACCTGGACCGGCGGACGCCCCTTTCGCGGGCACCCGCGCCCAGCGCGACCGGCGCAGGGCAACGAGTGCCGGCGGCACCCGGCGCACCGGCGACGGTCGGCTGAGTGCCGGCCGTACGGTCATGCCGTCGGCGAGCGTCGTGAGCGGAGAAGCGCTTGAGCCAGCAGGGAGTCATCATGGAACACAGGGTCGAATCCGTCATGACCGCCGGAGTCGTCACCGCGCGGTCGTCCAGCCCGTTCCGCGAGCTGGTCCGCCTGCTCGAGCAGCACCGGATCAGCGCGCTGCCGGTGGTCGACGACGCCGGCAGGGTGGTCGGCATCGTCTCCGAGGCCGACCTGCTGGTCAAGGAGGGGTACCCGCACGGCGCCGACGACGCTGGCGTGGTCGAGGCGCTCCGCCACCGCCGTCGCCTCGGCAAGGCCGCCGGCACCTGCGCCGCCGACGTCATGACCCGGCGGGTCGTCACGGTCCCGCTCGGCACGGAGGTCGCCGCCGTGGCCCGGCTGATGGTCCGCCTGGGGGTCAAGCGCCTGCCGGTGGTGGACGGCCAGGGCACGCTGGCCGGCATCGTGACGCGCAGCGACCTCCTCAAGGTCTTCCTGCGGCCCGACCCGGCCATCCACTGGGAGGTGCGCCACGACGTGGTCGGTGGCCGCATGAGGATCCCCTCCGACGAGGTCGAGGTCGAGGTCCGCCATGGTGTGGTGACCCTGCGCGGCGAGATCGAGCGCCGCAGCCAGGTCGCGGCGCTGGTGCGGCACGCGCAGGCGGTGGACGGGGTGGTGACGGTCGACGCCCGCATGACCTGGCGGGTCGACGACGTGACCCCGATGGCCGCCTGGCCCATCATCTGAACCGTCGGCCCGCCCCCCGCGGGCCGGGTTCGGAAGGAGGGATGCGTGAGCGTCCAGGCGCCTTTGGCACCGATCAACCCTGCCCTGCTGCAGCACGCGGAGGAGCGGGCGCAGAGCCTCCAGAACCGCGTGGCGGACGCGATCACGCGGTTCGCCGGCTCGATGTGGTTCGTGTACATCCACGTGCTCTGGTTCGTCGCGTGGATTGCCTTCAAGGTCGAGCACTACCCTTTCGGGCTGCTCACGATGATCGTGTCGCTGGAGGCTATCTTCTTGTCCACGTTCGTGATGATCAGCCAGAACCGCGCCGACGCGAAGCGCCAGGTCCTGGCCGATCACCAGTGGCAGATAGTCCAGGAGGAGGAGGGGCAGAACGAGGAGCTGATCCGTCTCTCCAGCCAGATCCTCGAGCTCACCAAGGCCATCCACGCGATGACCTCGGCCCGCGCAGGCGCCGAGCCCTCCGGCCCGGCGGAGCACGCCGGCTCCTGACCTCCCACGCCCTTCCGGTCCGGATCAGGCGAACCGCGGAGCATAGCGGGCTTGCTACGGTTCCTACCCGGCTGGGTAGGCATGTCCTGGCGATACAAGTAGGATGGGTTAAACGTCAGTCATGCTCGTAACGATCTGCTGATCACCTTCGGGATCTCCTGGGAGACCCATGCCGCCTGAACGCGAGGGCAGGGCGCACCCCAAACCCGAGCCAGGTGCGGCGCGGGATCTCTTAGGCGCCAGTCGGCTGGCCACGCGTCTTCGTGCACATCCGGTCATCCGCTTGCTCATACCGCTTTTCCCGCCAGCGGCCGGGCTCGCGGTCGGGAAGGCGTTGCTCGACTACCTTCCGCAGCCACTGAGCCAGGACGCCGCCCGGTACCTGGTCGCGGCGCTGGGCGCGCTCACCATCACGTCGACTCTTGGCTGGCTCCGTCGATGGCTCGACGACCGGTCGTCGAGAGCCGGGACGAACGGTGGTGACGCCGGCGTAACGCCGCTACTGCCCGGAATCCAGTCACCCAGCACCAACGACCTGTTCGATGCCTCCCGGGAGGCGCTCCTCAACGCCGTGGTGGCCGATGCCAGCGGTGACGACGAGCTGATCGGGTGGACGCACTTCTACCACGAGGCCGGGGAGCGGGGCAGGCGCCCGACGGCGATCGGGACCTGTTACGGCCTGAAGTCGATGCTCCTGCTCGGGGGCACGGACCCTCGCTTCCGGCAGCACCGGGTGGTGGAGACGCTCTGGCAACTCCAAGTGCCCGAGGGCGGCTGGTCTGCGCGCACCCAGTCCACGGTCGGGCGACCCGAGGTCACGGCATGGGTCCTCTCGGCCTTGCTACAGGCGGGCGGGGACGAGGAACGGGTCGCCAATGCCGTCCAGCGCTGCATTGAGGTGCTCGACCCGAAGGCCGACCCGGTCGGGTGGGAGCGGACGTTTGTGGTTGCGACCACGCTTTCGGTGCTGGGGCGCGTGGCCGCTGCCGCGTCGTTCTCGGCGCGGCTGCGGGACTTGCTGCTGTCCGGGATGGTCCGCGATCCCGAGCACCGGCTCCGGTGCTGGGGCGAACGGCTCCTGACCGGTACCACCGAGGGGCAGGTGGTGCCATCAGTGCCGCACACCGCACGGGCGATCATCGCGCTCCGGCGCACGGACCAGACGGATGGCGGTACCGGCCGGGCCGTGAACGAGGCGGTCCGCTGGCTCGTCGCAAAGCACGACCTCGCGAACCAGACAGAGCACATCCGAAGGGAGCTGCCCGAGTTTCGCAGTGAGTCACTCGTCGTGAAACACTTTACCGCCGCATGGATAGCTAGAATGCTCATGCTGGTTGAGGAGGACAGATACGAAGGGTCGGGCGAGCTGCTACACGAGGCGGTCCAGCTCGTACACCAGCTCCAGCGTGACGGGGTGTGGGAATGGGACAACAAAGATCAGCCCATCTGGATGACCTACCAGGGAATCGCGACGCTCCGGCTCCGCGTTCTGCGCACGAGCCGGCTACCGGGATGACGCGGCTGCGGGTCGCCACCTGGAACGTCCACGAGGGCGTCCCGGTGGACGGCGCCGCGCCGGACGACCCGTCGTCCTTCTGGGCCGCGCTCGTCGACGCCGAGGTCGATGTGGCGGCGCTCCAAGAGGTCCGCTTCCCTGCACCCGGCGAGCTCGGCGATCTGGCGCTGGCCGCCGAGCTCGCGGGCATGCCGCACGTCGCCTCCTTCCCGCTCTCAGCCTCCTCCTTTCGAGAGGGCGAGCTGGCCGGCCTCGCGTTACTGAGCCGCTACCCGTTGCGTGAACCGCAGCCTGTGAAGTTTTCGAACCTCGGGCTCCGCCATGAGCGCGACGGCACCGTCGTGACCAGCTACGACAAAGGGCTGCTCTCCGCCGTTGTGGACCGGAACGGGGCTTCCGTCCGGTTGGTCTCGCTGCATGTCCCGCCCTTCCATCGGTTCGGTCGCGCTCCCGGGGAATTCGAATCGGTCTGGACGGAGCTCGCGAAGTCGATCGGCTCACTCCGCGACCTTCCTCTTCTGGTGGTCGGTGACTTCAACACCGGCCATCGCGAGCTGTTGACCGAGCAGGTTGACGGGCGGCTGCACCGCGCCATCGGTGACCAGGACACGCATCGCGGCCAGGCCACCGACGACATCCTCTACACCGATGCGTTCGACCTGGTGAGCAGCAAGGTGATCGGCACCAGGTCGGACCACGCGCTCTGCCTGGCCGAGTTCGAGCCGTCGCCAGGCACGTAGGACCACGCCGGTACCGAATGCCGGCAGCACCGGGGGGTGCGCGATGATCGAGAACATCCACGAGGCAGCCCGATGGCTCGAAATGGCGCTGCGCCCCGACCCGGGACAGGAGCGACGCCTCTTGGCTGCGGTCTCGGTGCTGTCAGAAAAGCCGCAGCTCGCGGTCTTGCTGCGCTCCCTGCTCGCCGATCGGCGATCGACCGCAGCGGTCGCGGCCCATTCCTTCACCCACCCGCTCGGATTCGACAAGCTCGCCCTTGCCATGTCCCCGAGCTTCGACTACCACCTCCGCCTGCACGTCTGGTGGCCCGGAGAGCAGGAGAGCGTCGAGGACGTGCATAACCACCGCTTCGCGTTCGCGTCCGCCGTGCTCGACGGCGTCCTGGACATGCAGACGTTCGAGCGCGCCGACGACGGCCTTCCCGTGCAGGAGTACGAGTCGACGTGGAGCAGGGCGGTCGGGATCTCAACGTTCCGCCATGTCGGCAACGCCGTCCTCGGTTGCACGCTCACCTCGCGGATGCCGGCGGGCACCGTCTACTGCATGTCGGCGCGGGCGCTGCACCGGATCACGGCCGCCCGTGGCGGCATAAGCGCCACGCTCTTCCTCCAGGGTCCGATTATGCGGCCCTGGACTGCTATCTTCAGCGACCAGGCAACCCGGCGCCGTCCAGCCATCGCGCGCCCGACGATGTCGCCGCGGTCGTTCGGCGAGCGGGTGGCGGCCTACCTCGAGACGCTGGAGGCGAGCCTGGCTGCGTAGCCTCCGCCTGGGAGGTCGCCTCAGGGGCGCGGTTGGCGCGAGAGGCCGCAGAGGCGCACGACGGCGGCGAGGCCGTCCGGGCTTCCGGGCCAGTGCCGCTCGACAGGCCCGAGACCGGCCCGGCGCACGACCGAGCGGAGCACGGCGGTCACGATGATCGCGTCGTCGGCGTAGCCGAGCACCGGGACGAAATCCGGGACCAGGTCGAACGGGATGGCCAGGTAGACCAGCAGCAACCACACCCGTGCCCGGACGCCGCGGGGAAGGGAACGGTCGCCCGCGAGCCGGCGGAGCAGGCGGAGCACGTCCGGCAGCACGCGGAGGGCCTCCTTGAGCAGGGAGCCCTTCGGCCGGGCCGTCACCAGCGCGGCCAGCAGCGCGAGCCAGCCCAGCAGCAGCCCGGCGCCGACGCCGACGAGAATGCGAACCGTCGTTCCCACCGGGTCAGCATACGGCCGGGGCGCCGGGTCGTCCGGCCCTCCGCTGAGACTGTCGGCGGTGGAGGGTCAGGCGATGTCAGGTGGCTGATCTCGCTTGACAATCGGAGTGAGAACGATTTTCATTCTGCGTGTCACCGACGTCTGATGCTCAGGAGTGGATGTGCGCAAGCATCTCGCTGTCCTCGCCGCCGTGGCGGTTGCGGTCCTGGTCACCGGCTGCGGCGGGTCGTCCGGCGGCGGGGGCCCTGGCGGCGGGGCCCTCGACGTGGTCGCCACCACCACCCAGGTCCAGGACTTCACCCGGGTCGTCGGCGGCGACAAGGTCAAGGTCACCGGCATCCTCAAGCCGAACGTCGACGCCCACGACTACGAGCCCTCGCCCGCGGACGTCGACGCCATCGCCAGGGCCGACGTCCTGGTGACCAACGGCGTCGGTCTGGAGAAGTGGCTCGACGACACCGTGAAGAGCGCCGGCTTCCACGGCACCACCGTGGACACCAGCAAGGGCGTGCGGATCATCCAGGGCAACGGCTCCAGCGAGGAGCGGGGCGGCGACCCGCACATCTGGCAGAGCCCGCCGAACGCCAAGGTCATGGTCGCCGACATCGAGCGGGCGCTCGCCGCCGCCGACCCGGCCGACGCCGCCTACTTCCAGGCGAACCTGCGCGCCTACACCGCCAAGCTGGACGCGCTGGACGCCGACATCGCCCGCCAGACCGGCAGCCTGGCCAACCGGAAGCTGGTCACCAACCACGACGCCTTCGCCTATTACGTCCAGCGCTACCACCTCGACTTCGTCGGCTCGATCATCCCCAGCTTCGACACCTCCGCCGAGCTGTCCGCCAAGGACGTCGCCGACCTGGTCGCCAAGATCAGGGCGACCGGCGTCGAGGCGATCTTCTCAGAGACCTCGCTGCCGCCAAGGACCGCCGAGACCATCGCCAGGGAGGCCCACGTCAAGGTGGTCGAGGGCGAGGGCGCGCTGTACGGCGACGCCCTCGGCCCGCCCGGCTCCGACGGCGCCACCTACCTCCAGATGATGGAGCACAACACCAGGACCATCGTCTCCAACCTCACCTCCACATGACGGCGGACACCACCGGGACCCGGGCGCTGGTCGTACAGGACGCGGCGGTGGCGTACGGCCGGACGCCGGTGCTGGAGGGCATCGACGTGACCGTCAGGGCCGGCGAGTCGGTCGCGCTGGTCGGGCCCAACGGGGCCGGCAAGTCCACCCTGCTCAAGGCGGTCCTGGGGCTGGTCCCGGTGGTGGGTGGGTCGGTCACCGTGCTCGGCCGCCCGCCGCCCGCCGCCCGCCGCCAGGTCGCCTACGTGCCGCAGGCCGACACCCTCGACGCCGAGTTCCCGGTGACGGCCGGCCAGGTGGTGCTGATGGGCCGCTACCCCAGCGTCGGCTGGGTGCGCCGGCCCGGGCGCGGCGACCGGCAGGCGGCGGCATCGGCCCTGGCCGAGGTCGGCCTGGCCGACCGCGCCCGCGCGCGGTTCGGGACCCTGTCGGGCGGGCAGCGCCAGCGGGTCCTGCTCGCCCGCGCGATCGCGCAGCGGGCGCGGCTGCTGCTGCTCGACGAGCCGTTCAACGGCATCGACGCGACCTCTGAGGAGCTGCTGCTGGCTGCTCTGCGGCGGCTGCTCGACGGCGGCGCGGCGGTGGTGGTCTCCACCCACGACCTGACGCTGGCGCACCTGCTCTGCGACGAGGTCTGCCTGCTGAACCGGCGCCAGTTCGCCTTCGGGCCGGTCGCCACCACCCTCACCCCTGAGCTGCTGCGGGCGACCTACGGCGGCCACGCGCTGCAGCTCCGCGGCGACGGCGTGATCCTGACGCAGCCATGACCGGCCTGCTGACCGAGCCGTTCCAGGCGGCGTTCATGCAGCGCGCGCTGCTGGCCGTGCTGGTGCTCGGGGTGCTCGCCGGCGCCGTCGGCGTGTTCGTGGTGCTGCGGCGCCTGGCGTTCGTCGGCGACGCGCTCACCCACACGGTGTTCCCGGGCGTGGTCGTCGCCTACCTGCTGGGCCAGTCGATCTTCCTCGGTGCGCTCGCCGCGGGAGTCGGGTCGGCGCTGCTGCTGACCGTCTTCACCGCCAACCGGCGGGTGACCGCCGACGCCGCCCTCGCGATCCTGCTGACCTCGTTCTTCGCGTTCGGGGTGGTGCTCGTCTCGCGCCTGGAGACCTACTCCTCCGACCTGAGCGCGTTCCTGTTCGGCCGGGTCCTGTCGGTCGACCGGGTCGAGCTGGCGCAGACCTGCCTGGTGGCCGCGGTCGTGCTCGCCGTCCTGGTCGCGCTGCGCAAGGAGCTGCTGCTGCGCACCTTCGACCCGGACGGCGCCGCCGCCATGGGCTACCGCGTCGGCCTGCTCGACCTGGTCCTCAACGTGCTGGTCGCCCTGGTGGTGGTGGCCGCGGTCAAGGCGGTCGGCACCGTGCTGGTGATCGCCCTGATCATCGTCCCGGCGGCCACCGCGCGCCTGCTGACCGACCGGGTCGCCACGATGGTGGCGCTCGCCTGTGCGCTGGGCGGGGTGGGCGGCTGGCTGGGTCTGGCGGTCAGCTACGAGGTCTCGGTCCAGCGCGGGGTGCGGCTGGCGTCCGGCGCCACCATCGTGGTGGTCCTTGTGGGGTTCTTCGTCGTCGCGCTGGCGGTTCAGCCTGGCCGCCGGGCCCTGGGGCGGCTGCGCCGCCGTCCCGCCATTCCGGCCGCTCCCGCCACTCCGGCCGCCGGGGCGTCGCGGGAAGGTGCGGGGTGAGCTGGCTGACCGACGCGCTCTCCGGCTCGTTCGCGCAGCGCGCCATGCTCGAGGCGGTGATGGTCGGCATCGTCTGCGGCGTCATCGGCGTCCACGTGCTCCTGCGCCGCCTGCCGTTCTTCACCCTGGCGTTGGGGCACGCCACCTTCCCGGGCGTGGTCCTCGCCGCCCTCCTCGGCGTGAACCTGCTGCTGGGTGCCGGGGCGTTCGGGGTGCTGGTGGTCGTGGCAGTGGCGCTGCTCGGCGCCCGCGACCGCATCGACGAGACCAGCGCGATCGGCGTGGTGCTGGCCGGCACGTTCGCGCTCGGCGTGCTGCTGCTGTCGGCGCAGGCGGGGTTCACCAAGGACCTGAGCGCCTACCTGGTCGGCTCGATCGTCACCGTCCAGCCCGGAGACCTGCGCATCACGGCCGTCAGCGCCGTCGTGGTCCTCGGGGCGCTGGCGGCCCTGCACAAGGAGCTGGTGCTCGGGGCATTCGACCCGGACGGGCTCGCGGCCCTCGGCTACCCCGCGGTCCTGCTCGACGTCGTCATGCTGCTGCTGATCGAGGTCGTGGTGGTGACCTCGGTGCCTGCGGTGGGGACCATCCTGTCGGTGGCGCTGATCGCCGCGCCTGCCGCGACCGCCCGTTTGTGGACCGACCGGCTCGGTCCGACCATGGCGCTGTCCGGTGCGCTGGGCGCCTCCAGCGGGGCCATCGGGCTGGTGCTGTCACGGCACTGGAACGTCGCGGCCGGTGCGACCATCGTGCTGGTCGCGGCGGGGTTCTTCGCCGTCTCCGCGGTCGTCGCGCCCGCCGTGGAGCGCAGGGCCGGCTCGACGGCGCCACGGGAGCAGTGCGAAAGGAGGTCACCGAGTGGACGTCGAGGTTCGTGAAAGCGGGTCCAGCGTGGCGGTGTCCGGCGGCGACCAGGTTGTCGTCCGCGTTCCGGAGACCGCGTCCGCCGGCTATCAGTGGTCGGTGGAGGAGATCGCGGGGCCGCTGGAGCTGGTGTCGAGCGACCTGGAGCTCGAGCGGCAGCCCGCGCCGGCGCCCGGGGCGGCTGGCGAGCGGGTGGTAAGGCTGCGTGCGGGCGGAAGTGGGGAGGGGCGCCTGGTCCTGGCCTTGCGCCGCCCGTGGGAGCCGACCTCCCCCCGCGGACCGGTTCCGCGTCGACGTGACCGTGTCCTGAGCCCGGGACTACCGGGCCGGGATACGTGCCAACAGCCTGAGGGGTGCCGGTAGCTTGTACCCGAACTTGAGCAGGTTCGGCGCGATCGCCCGTGCCGTCGGGCGGCGCCGGTGCGCTGGAGAGCCGAAAGCGCACCGGCGCCGCTGGTCTCACCAGAGGTAGATCTCGTAGACCATCCCGTCGGCTTCCTCGCGGAAGGCGATCGGGCGGCCCGTCTGGCGGGCCTGCGCCGCGAGGGTGACGAGGGCCGTGAACGAGCCGTCCCTCCCGTTGTAGAGCTTCCTCCAGCCGACCGTGGGCACGTACATCCACGCGTTGCGGACTTCGTTGATCGACCACAGCGCCGTCACCGTGACGCCGCTGCGCCAGGTTGCGGTGATGGCCGCCTCGGCGGCCACCTCAGCCGCGGCGACTTGGGCATGGCTGCCTCCTCCTCGGGCTACCAGGCGTAGAACTGCTGGACTGACCCGGAATCCTCGAACAGGCCGACTGGTCGCGCTCCAGCCTTCGCCGCCGCCAGCTCCAGCAACATCGCCTCATTGGTGGTCACGGCGGCGCTGTCGAGCTTGAGCCAGCCGCGGACGGCGCCGTACGCCCACACGTTGGCATCCGACTCGTTGCTCCAGAGCCCGAGGATCTGCTGGTCGGGCCACCAGGTCCGCAGGTTGATCCCCTGCACGCCGCAGGTCTGGTAGGACTCGATCCGGCATTCTCCGTAGGCGATGCGGAAAAAGCCCCCCTCGCCCCAGCCCGTGCTCCAGCTATTCTTGGCGATCCAGCAGCCCTGCGAATCGTCGTAGCCGATCAGCGTGATGCAGTGGCCGCCGGCGTAGTTGCCGGTGACGTGCTTGTAGACGCCGCCGCCGTAGCTGAAGAAGTCCTGGTAGACGTCAATGCAGGCGGGCACCGAGCCGTAGGTGCCTGGTCGGGCCACCACCCGGTGTTGCAGCGCGCGCCGGCGTTGTACCCGTGACAGTAGAACAGGTGGGCCTCGGAGAGGTCCACCGGCAGCGCGGGCGTGCGGCGCGTGTAGCGGGCCACGCCCTCCATCGCGCCGACCGTGCCGAACGCCACGCAGGAGCCGCAGTTGCCCTGGTCGCGAACTGGCGTGCTGTAGTTGACCCCGCCGACGTTCCGCAGGTCGAACGAGACGGGCGCGCCAACCGAGTCGGCGCTGGCCGCCAGGGCCGATGCGGCGGCCGCCTCACGGCCGTCCTCGAGGTGAGCGGGATCCAGCCCCGTCGTCGGCGGGACACCCAGACGGATCACCCGTTCCTCTTCGGTGAGAGCCGTCACGGACGTGTACGACATCCGCCACGGGGTCCCCGCTCCCTCGAGCTCGCTGCGCAGGTGCCCGAGGTCCAGCGGTTGGTTGAGGGGCATCGCATTCCTCCTTTGCGTCGAGCCGGTGCCTGCGGCCGCCGGAGCAACTCGAACCAGCCCGAGAATGGCCGGTGTCGCCGATGACCGCACGCACGGGCGTCCCCCTCTGACGCCAGAACCCTACGGCGGCGGCCTCGTCGGGTGCGTCCGGGAAATCCCTAGTGGAGGTCCCTAGTGCGGGGTCCCTAGTCTTGGCGCAGCCTGGCCGCGAGCTGGGTGCGGGAGCTGACGCCGAGCTTGGGGTAGACCTTGCCGAGGTGGTACTCGACGGTCTTGACGCTGACGACGAGCCGCGAGGCGATCTGCCGGTTGGAGAGCCCGGCCGCGGCCAGTCGGGCCACCGCCAGTTCCTGCGCGGTCAGGGCGGGACGACCGGTGCCGTGCCGGGCGGTTGGGACCCGTCCGCAGCTCGCCAGCTCGCGTTTGCAGCGCGCAAGCCACGGGCGCGCATCCAACGCGGCGAGCCGCGTGTGGGCGGCGGAGAGCTGCTCGGCGGCTGCCGTGCGCCGGCCTGTGCGGCGCAGGAAGCCGCCGTAGGCCAGCTCGAGCCGCGCCACGGTGAACGGCCGCGGCAGCCCGTCGGCGTGCGCCAGGCCAGCACGGAAGGCGGTCTCGGCGGCGTCGGGCCGGTTCCGGGCCGCCTCCAGCCTCCCGCGCGCCCTCGCGGCCGCGGTGAGGGCGGAGCGGCGGGCGTGCCGCGCGGCCAGCTCCTCCATCGGGCGCAGGACCCGGTCGGCGTGGTCGAGACGGCCGAGGGCGGTGAGCGCTTCCGCATAGATGTCGCGCCATTCCAGCACGCCGGGCTGATTGCCGAAATGGTCGGACCCGTCCCCGGTGGCCTTCAGGACCGGCTCGAGGGCGGCCACGACCCCGTCGGGCTCATCGCGGGCCATGGCCCGGAACGCTTCGACCTCCCTGATCCACATCACCACCTGCGTCCCGAGCGACCGGTTGCGTGGGGGGCTCAGGTGGGCGTCGGCCTGCTGCCACTGGCCCCGGCCGATATAGGGGTAGGCCGCCCGGGCGCGCAGCAGGGGGGTGAGCCATTGCTGCGCGGCGTCCTCGGCGAGTGAGATGCCCAGCGCCCACTGGGTGGTGGCGTCGTCCCAGGCGCCGGCGCGGAACTGCGCGTCCGCGAGCGCGTTGCAGCTTATGACGGCGAAGTCGACCGGGCCGTGTTGCCGGTACGCCGCGGCGGCGGTGCCGAGGTCGGCGAGGGCTTCCTGGAGATCGTCGGTCCACAGCCGCAGCGTGCCGCGGCCGAGCAGGCCGTCCACCCCGCCGGGGTGCCCGTCCGGCCGTGGCTCCGGGAGGCGCGTGGCCAGGGCAAGGCCCAGCCGCGGGTGACCTGCCTCGCAGAGGCTGAGCAGCAGGAAGTCAAGGGCGTTGGCCACGTGCGCGACCTGCGGTGCCAGCCGCAGCGCGCGGTACGCCCACCGGGCGGTCGCGCGGCCCGGCGTGTCGAGCGCGGCGACCCGCGCGAGGCCCGTGGCGATCCGGACCGCCAGGTCGGGCTCCCGCACGGGATCGCACGCCGCCCAGGCGTCCCGCAGCAGCGCGGCACCCTGGTCCAGCCGGCCGGAGGCAGCGGCCAGGTAGCCCAGCACGTACCGCCGCCGGGCCCCGTCGCCGCACGCCTCCAGCTCCTGGCGCATCGCGCTGGTTTCGGCGACCTCCCCGGCCTGGAGCAGGCAGTCGGCCGCCTCGAGGAGACGGTGCTCCTGACCGGTGGGGTCGGGGTCCAGGCGGGCCGCTGCCCGGAGGTGCTCGGCCGCCGCAAACCAGCCGCCGGTCGCGGCCTGGCGCTGGGCGAACGCGGCGACCTCGGCGGCGAGCGCGGCGTTGGCGCCGCCGCTGGCCTCGATGCGGTGGTGGAGCGCGGCCGTGGGGTCGTCGACCAGGACGGCGGCACGGGCGTGCAGCCGGGCGCGCTGCGCCGAGCCGAGGTCGCGGTGGACGGCCGCGCGGACGAGCGGGTGCGGGAACGCGATCACCCCCGTCCGACGCTCCTGGAGCATGTGGGCGGCGACCGCGCCGTCCAGGGCCGCGAGGGGGTCGTCCACGCCCGCGAGCTGCGCGGCGAGCACCAGCCTGCAGGAGGTGCCGAGGGTCGCGGCGGCCAGGACGAGCTGCTGGGTTTCGGGCGGGCAGGCGGCCAGCCGGCGCAGCACCAGCATCGTGAACGAGCGTGGTGCGGGCAGTGGCAGCACCGGGTCGCGCAGCACCTCCGCGGGCAGCTCTTCGAGCAGGGCGCGGACGTGCAGGGGGTTGCCGGCCGTGTGCTCCCGCAGGCGTGCCGCCGCCCTGGGCGTGAGCGGCACGTCGCAGAGCTGGCGGCTCAGTTTGCGCACCTCGGTCACGGTGAGGCCGCTGAGCGACAGGCGCAGGCCCGCCGGCGCCCGGAGCACCCGCCGCAGCCCGTCGGGCAGGCGCGGGTCGTCGGCGTCGCGGGTGATGATGAGCGCGAGGACCTGGTCGAAGCGGAGCCGGCGGAGCGCGAAGGTCAGCGCCTGCAGCGACGGGGTGTCGGCCCAGTGGGCATCGTCGATCGTGATCACGACCGGGCCGTCCTCCTGCAGGTGGCCCAGCAGGTCGATGAGGGCCGCGCCGACCGCCAGCGGGTCGGCGTGCCGGCCGCCACGCTCGCCGAGCGCGGCGAGCGGGTCGGGCAGGGGCGCGCTGAGGTGCGCCACGAGCTGCTCGATGACCCCGAGCCCCAGGCGGGTCTCGGTCTCGTCGCCGCTGGCCTGCAACAGGGACCCTGCCTTGGCGGTGCGGACGAAGCGTTGGACGAGCGCCGTCTTGCCGATCCCGGCCAGTCCCTCGATGAGCCCCACCCGGGGCCGGTGGGCCAAGGCGTCGCCCAGGGCCGCGTGCAGGCGCGCGAGGTGGGCATGCCGGCCGACGAACACGGCCTGCTCGGGCAGGAAAGGGAGGTCGGGTGCGGGATCGGGTCGAGGCGGGTCGGGCTGAGCGTGATCCACCTGATCGACCTCCACCGTCGGACTTTCGGATCGACGTCAGACGGGGCAACACTATAGATGGCGAATGCCAAATATCCGAGCGATTAACTCAAGCGTTCCGAGTTGCCTTCCCGGCCCGGCCGCACCTTCTGTCCCTGCCTGTCCCGCATGCCGGTTGCGCATGGCAAGATGCAACCAGCGCCGAGGAGGAGGGGAAGCCTTGGAGGCCAAGACGGGCACGGGGAGACTGGCGGTCGTCGGCGGGCAGGTCCTTCCCATCGAGGGGCCGCCGTTCGAGGACGGCGTGATCCTGATCGAGGACGGCAGGATCGCAGCGCTGGGTCGCGACGTGCGCGTCCCCGACGGCGTGGACCGCGTGGAGGCGCACGGCAAGGTGGTCCTGCCGGGACTGGTCGACGCCCACGTGCACCTCGGCGTGCACGAGGAGGGCGAGGGCTGGGCCGGGCAGGACACCAACGAGACGACCGAGCCGGTCACCCCGCACCTGCGTGCGCTGGACGGTGTCAACCCCGACGACCTCGGCTTCCAGGACGCGGTCCACGGAGGCGTGCTGACCGTGAACGTCAACCCGGGGTCCGCCAATCCCATCGGCGGGCAGACGGTGGCGCTCCGGTGCGCCGGCCGCACCGTCGACGAGATGGTGCTGCGCGCGCCGAGCGGGCTGAAGTCCGCACTGGGCGAGAACCCCAAGCGCGTCTACGGCGACCGCAAGGAGCTCCCTTCGACCCGGCTCGGCACCGCCGGGCTGATCCGCGACGCCTTTGTGAAGGCTGCCAACCACATGGCCAAGCAGGAGCGCGGCAACGGCGAGCCGGTCGAGCGCGACCTGCGCTGGGAGGCGCTCGGCCTGGTCCTGCGGCGGGAGATCCCCTGGCGCCAGCACTGCCACCGGGCCGACGACATCGCCACGGCGCTGCGCCTGGCCGACGAGTTCGGCTACCGGCTGGTGATCGACCATGGCACGGAGGCGGCGCTGCTGGCCG
>WNGE01001686.1_pt1 | contig 28076 bp, 19 predicted proteins | sample 5400651 | NCBI WGS metagenome assembly WNGE01 (sample SAMN13153370, study PRJNA577476) | soil metagenome | isolation source: 60 cm soil or saprolite under grassland replicate 2 | place: USA:California | collected 2016-06-15 | reverse complement strand
CCCGGACTGCCCGGCGTCTGTCCAAGTAACACGTATTTCTGCCCGCACGACACGCTCCGACCAGCAGGAGGGCGATCAGCCTAGGCAAGGGGGCATCATGCATCCGACGTTCGTGCAGCTGTACCTGGAACCGGACGACGACCAGGACGAGCAGGACAACAGGCGGCGCCGCGCCGCCCGGACCCGCCGCCTCCGTTCGCGCACGGCCATGCGGGTCGCCACCCCCGCGCCCGTCCGGGATCGCCGTCCGCAGCAGTGAGTTCTGGTCGCGGTCCTGATCGGCGCGGCCCCCGACCTGCTCGTGGTGGCCGGCGGGGCCGGGCAGACCGCCGAGTACCCGGCTCTGCCGCCTCCGGGGGGGACGACCCCCCCGAGCCCCCCCGGGCCCGGGGCGAGCCCGAGCCCCCCCGGGCCCGGTGGGAGCCTGCGCGACTTCGGCGTCCCGTTCACCGTGGGCGCGGACCCCGTCCTGCCGCTCTCGCTGACCATCGGCAAATGGCTGCTCGCCGAGGCGGTCCCGCCAGCCCCGCCGGTCAGCTGGCAGGCGATTGCCTCCGGCTCGGCCACGGCCGACTGCCTGAGCCTGGGGGAGAAGCTGGCCGCGCTCGCGCCGCGGGTCGCGCTGCTCGCCATGGGCGACGGCCCCGGCCGCCGGGCCCGCGGCGTCCCCGGAGCCACCGACCCCGAAGCCGACCGCTACGACGACCAGGTGTCCGCGGCCCTGGCCGCCGCCGACCCGGGCGCGCTGGCCAGCCTCGATCCCCGCCGCGACCAGGAGCTCTTCGTGGCCGGCCGGGCCGCCTGGCAGGTGCTGGCCGGGGCGGCGTTCGCGGGCGCCTTCACCGCGGACCTCACCTACGCCGCCGCCCCCTTCGAGGTCAGCTACTACGTCGCCACCTGGGTGCGGGCACACCGGGCACACTAAGGGCATGGGGACGCGCGTCATAGCCGTGGTGGGAGCGACCGCCACCGGCAAGTCGGGGCTGGCCACCAAGCTGGCCCTCGCCCTCGGCGGCGAGGTGGTGAACGCCGACTCGATGCAGCTCTACCAGGGCATGGACATCGGCACGGCCAAGGAGCCCGAGGCCGCCAGGCGCGGCGTCCCGCACCACCTGCTCGACATCTGGCCGGTGACCCAGACCGCGAACGTGGCCGACTACGCCAAGCTCGCCCGCGCCGCGATCGACGAGATCATCGCCCGCGGCCGGGTACCCGTCCTGGCGGGCGGCTCCGGGCTCTACGTCCGTGCGGCACTCGACGATCTGGATTTTCCCGGAACGGACGAGGGTATCCGCACCTCTCTGGAGGAGGAGCTCGCCCGGGTCGGCGCGGCCGCGCTGCACACCAGGCTGGCCCGGCTCGACCCGGCCGCGGCGGCCGCGATCCTGCCCGGCAACGGGCGCCGGATCGTGCGTGCCCTGGAAGTGATCGAGATATCGGGGCGCCCGTTCACCGCGACCATGCCGGCCTTCACCGTGAACCGCCCGGCCGTCCAGATCGGCCTCACCCTGCCGCGGCCCGAACTCGACCAGCGGATCGCCGCCCGCGTCGACCGGATGTGGCAGGCGGGCCTGGAAGCCGAGGTGCGGAGCCTGGCCGCCCGGGGCCTGCGTGACGGCAAGACCGCCAGCCGGGCCCTGGGCTACCAGCAGCTGCTCCGCTACCTGGACGGCGAGTGCACCCTGGACGAGGCCCGGCTGGAGACGATCAAGGCCACCCGGCGGTTCGCCCGCCGCCAGGAATCGTGGTTCCGCCGCGACCCGAGGGTCCGCTGGCTCGACGCCAGCCAGCCCGCGGACGCCCTGCTGGCCGCGGCCCTCGGGCTCGTCCGCCCGGCCTAGGCGGTCACCATTACATCTGATTTCCGAGCCGGTAGGCACGCGTGGCGTTGTCGGCACAGAGCATCCGGGCCAGCCGTGCCGCGGTCCTTTCGGTGAACAGATCCTCCTCCAGGCCGGAACGCAGGAACGCGGACAGGGCGGACCTGAACAGCGCCGCGCCCAGGTAGTACAGCTCCGGCAGGCCGAACGCGTCCGAGGAGTACAGGAACTTCCCGAACGGCGCCAGCTCCAGGGCTTCGGCCAGCAGCGCCGGGGCGCGCGCGCCCAGATTGTGCGTTGCCAGCCCGGCGTCGGCGTAGACGTGCGGGAACACCTGGGCCAGGTAGCCGGCCTCGCGGTGGTACGGGTAGTTGTGCAGCAGCATCACCGGCACCCCGGAGGGCTCGATGGCCCGCAGCAGCGGGGTGAGCAGCAGCGGGTTACAGCGGTCCAGGTCGACGTCGCTATCCCCGTAGCCCACGTGAAACTGCACCGGGAGCCGCAGGTCCACGCCGCACCAGACGAGGAACCGCTGCAGGGTCTCGTCCGCCAGCCGCGGAGAACCCGGCTGCGCGTCCGCCAGCCAGCGCCCGGCTGCGGCCGCGACCTCGGAGTCCGCCGGCCGTTCGGCCCCAAGATCGAGACCGGTCCGGTACGCGGCGATCGATTTCACCCCGACCGCCGACGCGGTCCGGGTGGCCAGCGCGGACCGGACCGCGTCGGCGAACCCGTCCGCTCCCACCCCGGCCGCGGCCACGTCCTCGGCCACCCGTTCCAGCCGGACGATCTCGTGCGCGGTCGCGCCCGCCAGGTCGCCGAGTTCGGCCGGGGAGGTGATCGGCTCCGGGACGTAGCCGGTGTCCACGCACAGCACAGCAGCACCGGCGGCCACCAGGAACCGCTTGGTCACCTCGGTGCTGCCCAGTTCGGCCCGCCGGGCCACGTAGTCGCCGAGCTCGGCGTGCGGCCGCAGGCCGAGCACCGGCGGGCACAGCCGCCGGAACATGAACCCGGCCTGCGAGTCGAACACCGAACCGCCGGGGAAACCCGCCCCCTCGGACAGCATCGACTCCAGCGTGGCCGCGTCCGCGTCGCGGCGCAGCACCCCGTGGCAGTGGTGGTCGACCAGGGGCTGGCCGGCGACGTAGGGGAGCAGGTCCGCCACTAAGCCGTCTCGTCCCGTGCCGCGGCCATCCTGGGCGCCGGTTCCTCAACGCCCGGTGCCTTGATGCCCTCGCGGGCGGCCAGCGCCGCGCCGAGCTTGCGCGCCGTGCTCGCCGCGAAGATCACCACGATCACCGCCACGGCCAGCCAGATACCCGCAACCGACGGGATCCACCCGGCCGAGCCGGCCGGCCAGGGCCACACGTTGCGGTACAGCGTGTACCCCAGCACGACCAGGCCCGCGATCGGCACGATGATCTGCCACATCGGCACCGGCAGCTTGTGCCGCACGAACACCAGCATGATGCAGCCCACCGAGGCCAGCACGTAGACGACCAGCAGGATCAGCGTGCCGATGGTGCCGGACCACAGGAAGCTGTTGAACGCGTCGGCCTGGGCGGCCACGGCGCTCTCGACGATGACGATGATGCCGGCGGACACGACGACCGCGAGGGTGGCCCAGACCGGGGTGCCCCAGCGCGAGCTGCTCAGGCCCAGCCCGCGCGGCCCGGCCGTGTCCCTGGACAGTGCGTAGACCAGCCGGGCCGCCCCGACCACGCAGGCCAGGCAGCAGCCGAACGCGCTGATCGCGGTGCCCAGCGTGATCACGTCGCCGACCCAGCTGCCGACGTAGGACGAACCGAGGTCGCCCAGCAGCGACTGCGAGTTGGTGAACGCCTTGACGCCCGCCGGGCCGGCGCCGAAGCCCATCACCTCGACCGCGGTGACGATCACGAAGTACAGGCCGCCGAAGATCGCCGTGCCGAGGATGGCCCGCGGGATGTCCCGGGTCGGCCGGCGGGCCTCCTCGCCCAGGGTGGCCGCCGCTTCGAACCCGGCGAACGACAGGAAGCCGAACACCACGCCGAGGAACACCTCGTTGATGGGTGTCCCCGGCGAAACCGAGAACACGCTCAGCGTGAACGTGTGCCCGCCGGGCGCGTTCCCGGCCAGCAACCGGACCAGTACGACCGCGGTGACGACCAGGATCAGCGCGACCGTGGTGCCCTCCACGCTCAGCAGCACGGTCGCGCCGCGCCTGGCCGGTATGATCGCCAGCCACAGGGCCAGCAGCAGCGCCACCGCGAGCAGCACGAATGGCGCCCAGGTCGGCGGGTTGTGCCAGATGCCGACCTCCTGCAGGAACGCGGTGCCGAAGATGCCGGCCGCGGCCGAGGTGACGACGGCGTAGAAGGTGTAGGTGCCGAGCAGGCCCCAGCCGGCGACTACCCCGGTCCGCGGGCCGAGCGTGGCGCCGACGAACGCGTACACCGAGCCGGCGTGGTGGAAGTACTGGCACAGCCGGACGAAGGAGTAGGCCACCAGGAGCACGCCGACCGCCGCGATGAGGAAGGTCAGCGGCACAGCGCGGCCCGCGTGCAGCGCGCTGCCCTGCGGGTTGATGTTCGCGGCCATGCTCGGCGCCATCAGCGCAACCGACAGACCCACCGCTGCCCACACCGACAGCGAACGCTTCAGCCCAGGCGTGCTGGACGGGCTCGCTTCCATCTGCTCCTCCTAACGGTGCCTGATCCCCATAGTGTCCCTCCGGTTCGTCCGCCACGGAAGAAGCAAAAGATGCGAACAAAGGTCGTAACCAGCAATTTCCCGAACGGGCCAGGGCGCGTGCCCCGCCTTCCCTACTCCGCGGCCCGCTCCGTCACACCCCCGTAACATCGCGCCCGGAAGTTCCGTTTGAACCATTTCGCGCACTTGCGCGTCACTTACAGTAGGAGCTAGTCGTCAGGGGGTGACCTACGGTGACAGGTGCCTACCCGGTACTGCGCTTGGGTCCAGTCCGCTCGACGCGTCCGTGGGCCCGTACCTACCGGGGCACGCCCGCGTCCGTACCGGAAGCACGCCGGTTCGTCGGTGAGCTGCTGACCGGGTGCCCGGCCCGCGAGACGCTGATGGCCTGCGTGTCCGAGCTCTGCGCCAATGCGATCACGCACACCGCCTCGGGGCGCGGCGGCGTGTTCACGGTCGAGATCGACTGCCCGCGGGACGGGATAGCCCGCGTCGCGGTCACCGACGACGGCGGCGCGTCCGTCCCGGTGGCCGGGCGGCTCGACCTGATGGCCGAGGGCGGCCGGGGTCTCGCCATGGTCGCCGCCTGCACCAGCCGCTGGGGTTTTCGTGAGGCCTACCCGGGCCGGACCGTCTGGGCCGAGGCCAGCTGGCCGGTCGCGGTGCCGTCGCCGCGCCGGGAGATGGTCACGCGCCGGGTGCTCCGGCCCCCTGGCTGGCGCGGCGGGCCGGCGGCATAGCCGCGGGCAGCACCGCCAGGGCGGTGAACCGCGCAACACCAGACCCAATACGGGCAAAAGGCGTATATTGCACGGACCTGAATTCTGTAGAGAGTGACTCTCTACCCATTAGATCCGGTAGAGAGTCACTCTCAACCGGATAGGGCAGCGGCCGATGGGATACCGGTGAGGCTAGTGGTGAGCGTGCGCCGATCGTCCGTGGCGAATGCAGGGCACGCGGCCACGCCGACGAGTGTTATCTCGAATATGAGATAGCCTTTGAGGTATGAACGATGGGCGGCGCCAGATGCCGGAGCCTGCCGCGGCCGGGTCAGCGCCCGGGTCAGCGCCCGGGTCAGCGGTCGAGTCCGGGTTCGCGGACGGGTCCGCGAACGATGCCGGCGTGTCGCTGCCGGTAATGCCGGGCTTCCGCGAGATGGCGCTGCGCCGCTCCGCGGACGCGCAGGCGGCGCGGATGGCCGGAGAGCGAGGCAGGCTCGTCCGCGAGCTAGCCGAACAACGCCAGGCGGCCGGCCTGTCACAGACCGAGGTCGCGGCGCGGATGGGAACCTCCCAGTCCGCTGTGGCCAGGCTGGAATCCGGCACCGCCGACGTTCGGGCCTCGACGCTGGAGCGCTACGCGGCCGCGGTCGGCAGCGAGATCACCTGGAAGCTCAACCGTCCCGGGGAACCCGGGTAAGGAGTCGGCACATGACGTCACGGAAGGCGCCACACAGGACGGGACAGCACACACCGACGAGGCGTCCGATCCCGCGCGCGCACATACCCGGAGTCCCGCGGCCAGGGGAGCCGGGCTGGCCATCCAGGCCGTCGGTGCCGCCTATCCCGGGTACCCCGCTCACTCCCGGAGCCCCGGACTTTCCGTCCGCGCCGCCGTCGGCTCCTGGTCCGGTGCCGCCCACCCGGGTGTGGCTCGACCCGCACGCCGAGTGGACGAGCAAGCTGCACGAGCGACTGCTGGCCAAGCGGATCGTGATGGCCTCGGGCCTCCTCGACGACGACGCGGCTTCCAGGCTCTCCGCCCAGCTCCTCACGCTGGATGCCGAGCAGGAGGCCCCGATAAGGCTGGAGCTGCAGAACCTGCGGGCCGAACTGCCCGCCACCCTCACCGTCATGGGCATCCTCGACGTGCTGCGGGTGCCGGTGCACGCCTGTGTGAGCGGTGAGATCAGCGGTCCCGCCCTCGGCGTGCTCGCCTCCTGCCCGCACCGGTCCGGATACCCGAACGCGATCTTCGTGCTCGCCGAGCCCAGGCTGCATCTGGGGGGCACGGTGACCGCGGTCAGCACGGCCGAGCAGCAGATGACCCGCATGCTCGACACGCTGTACTTCAGGCTGGCCGACGTGACCGGCCGCGAGGTGGACGAGATCCGCGAGGACGCGCGCCGCGGCCGGACCCTGACCACCGGTCAGGCCATCGGATACGGTCTTATCCAGAAGCAGGAAACCCCGCCGGTTCCCGGCGGGCCGCGACGAGGACCAGCCGGGCCCCGCACGCGTTAACCAGGGCGGTTAGCTCAGCCACGAGGGCGCTCAGGACCGGGCCGCGAGGCGGCCCGCCCAAGGTCGCGGCATTGGTCCGGCATGCTCCGGAAAATTGCCCTCTGTACACACTCGCTCTCAATCGGTAACATCTAACCGCGGGCTACCCCGTTTGGACAGGAAAGTGTGAGGATCGGCACACTGTGGTATTTGCCAGAAATGTGTGCCTGGACTGGGGTCTGTGATGGGTACAGAAAGTAACCAGTCGAGTGGGAACCGTAACATTCCCGTCTCCCGAGAGGACTCGCGGGAGGAAGCACGGCAGCATACCGGCCTTTTCCGCTGGGATGACCCGGAAAACCTCATGCCCCCCTGGTCTGTTCCGCCGGGGCTGATCATCCCGGGTCCGCGGCAGCCGGAAGCCGACGCCCAGCCTGCTGAATCCGGTCCCCGGCCTGCCGGCCCCGGTTCCCCGCCTGCTGACGCCGGTTCCCCGCCGACTGCCGCAGAGCCACCGGCCGGCCGCGGTTCCTGGCCCGGCGTCGCGCCCCCTGCCGGATGGTTCCTGCACTCCGCTCAGTCGCCGCCAGCCGCCCGCCAGGAGCCCACCTCCGCTCAGAAGCCCCTGGGTGATCAGCCCGGCCAGCGATTCGCCTTGCGTGTCCCCGCTCCTGCCCCGGCCCCCGACACCGGTTTCCCCCTCAGCGACACGACGGCCAGCCCGCCGGGCGATTCGGGCAAGCAGCCTCCCGTCGAGTCAGGGTCCCCCGCCGAACTAGAGCCGCACGCCCCAGCCACGCCCGCCAGCCCCTGGCCGCACGCCCCAGCCATGCCCGCCAGTCCCTGGCCGAACGCCCGCGCCGTGCCCTCGCCCACCCGCGAGCCGGACGGATCCTGGTCCTCCCCGCTGACGCCGAAGCCAGCCCGCCGGCCCCTGAGCCCGACCCAGGCGCGTTACGGCCGCGCGGGCGGCCCTGGCTTCCAGCCCACCCGGTCTGACCAGGCAGGTTCCCAGGGTGCGGGTGCCGAAGGACCGGGTCTTTCCCCGTGGCAGCGCTCTCACCAGCTCTGGACCGAGGCCGGCATCGAGTGGGAGCGGCGCCCGGCCCCTCAGCTGCCCTGGCACCCGACCGCCTCGCGCTCAGCCGCACGGCCCGCGCGCGCACGCCAGGTCCCTCCGCCCCGCCCGCCTGCGCCACCGCGGCGGGAGCACACGCCGTGGCCAGAGCAGGCGTCACCGTGGCCAGAGCAGACACCAGAACAGACACCAGAACAAACGCCAGAGCAGGCGCTTTGGCTGAGCTCCTACGCCCCGGTCGGCTGGGCCGGCCGTACACCGGTCCCGCTCGGCGCGCCGGTGTACTCCGGACCGGGCGTCGACGAGGACGACGGCCCCGCCCGGGAGGACCGCTGGGGCGACGACCGGCCGCCCATCCGGCAGCGGCCGCCCGGCCTGGTGCCCGAGGACGAGCCGGACGAGGCATACGAGGCGTACGAGGCCTACGAGGCCTACGAGGCTCCCGATAGCGATACCCTGCTGTTCGATCACCGCATGCCCGGCTCCCGGCGGGACGGCTCCCGGCGGGACGGGCCCGGCCGGCTCAGCCGCCGCACCGTGAGGATCGCTGTTCCTGTCATCGTCGTGGTCGCGGTGGCCGTACTGGCCCTGGCCTTGCTGACCGGCCACGGCCCGAAGTCGGGCCCGGCCACGTCCGAACAGCACAAGACGCCGAACACCGCCGCGCCGCGGCTGCCGCTGGGCGAGGTCACCTTCGACACCTATCCCGGGCAGCAGCAGCGGGGGGTCTTCCAGGTCATCAACCGCATCGTCGCCGTCGGCAGCACGATGGTGACCACGGGCTCGCAGACCAGCGACGGCGTGGTCCGCCAGCAGTTCCTGGTCTCGGCCAGCGCCGGGGCCAGCTGGCGCCTCGCCCCGGTCCACTCACCTGGAGGCGGTCAAGGGGTCCAGGCCGCGCTGGGCCACCCGGCGACGCTGCTGGCCGGCGGACCGGGCGGCTGGGTGGCGACCGGCCCGCAGGCCATCTGGACCAGCCCGAACGGCCTGACCTGGACGCTCGCGGCCACTCACGGGATCACCCCGCAGATGCCCGGCGACGCGGTATGGGTACTCAACAAGACAAGCACCGGCTACCTGGCCGCCGGCATAGGCCATGGGCCTGGCCAGCGGCAGCACACCGGGGTGATCTGGACGTCGCGGGACGGCCTGACCTGGCAGCGGTCGACCGCAGCGCAGCTGGGCCTGGCCGGGCCCGGCGAGACCGTGCCGAGCATCTCGTACGTCACCTCGCGCGGTAACGCCACGGTGATCTCCGGCGCGGTGGCCACGCGAACCGGGGCGTACAGCGCCGCGTGGCTGAGCACCAACGGCGGGACCGCGTGGACCCGGCTGAAGATCCCGGCCGACCACGGGGCCGGGAACACGATCAGCGGCGTGGCCTCCGACGGCTCCGGGCTGATCGCGGTCAGGCCCGGCCGGACCCCGGCCGGTGCGCCGGACGGCATCGCCTACTTCTCGGCGGACGGGCGCACATGGCAGTACGCGGCGACCATCGAGCCGGACCCGAACACGGGCGGGTGGACACCCAGCGTGGTGAAGGGCAGCAGCTACGGCTTTGTCGTCACCGGAACCACCGCCGAAGGCCAGCTCGTGGCCCGCACCAGCACCGGAACCGGCACGTCCTGGCGGCCCACGGGTCCGCTCGGCCGCGCGTCCGTGGCGTCCGTGTCCGGCGCGACCGTGGCCCCGGGCGGCACCGTCGTCGCGATCGGGGCCACCGCCGCCAGCACGATCAGCCAGCAGCCGGTCTTCCTCGAGGCGGCCGCCGACGGAACGGTCCGGTCGGTCTCGCTGGCCGGCATCGCCGGGGCCACCATCCCCGAGATGAAGATCAACAGCACCGCGGTGGCGGGCGGCCTGCAGATCGCGGTCGGCAGCGCCAACGGCTACCCGGCGGTGTGGCGGCGCACCTCGGCCGGCGCCTGGACCCTGGTCTCCTCGCTCGGGCTGGTCGCGGCCGACCCCCACCTGCGCGTGCTGACCAGCGTGACGCACGGCCCGGCCGGCTGGCTCGCCACGGGCGCACCGGGACCGGTCGTGCTGACCTCGGCCGACGGCGAAATCTGGGGCGTGGCCGGGGGGAACATCACCCAGGACCTGGCCGGCGTCTCCGCCGTCGCGGCGACCTCGGGCCCCGCCGGGTACGTCATCGTCGGCAGGCTGGTCGCGCCGGGCGGCGGCTGCGTCGCCGACGTCTGGTGGTCGGCCAACATGACCAGCTGGACCCGCGCGCACGACGTGAACGACACCGACGGCTCGAGCCAGGTGCTCGCGGTCGCCGCGGGCGCGCACGGGTTCGTCTCGGTGGGCTCGCACAACAGCCAGCCAGCGGTGTGGACGACCACCAACGGCCGGGCCTGGAAGACGATCGTCCTGCCCCCGCCGGGCGGGGCCTCGGCCGGGGCGCTCCAGCAGGTCGCGATCAACGGCAACCGCGTGGTCGCCCTGGGCCAGGCCACGGTCGGGAAAGGGCCGGCGATCGGCTCGGCGGCCGGCACCCAGCCTGGCGCCGTGCCGTTCGCCGAGTTGTCGGCCGACGGCGGGGCCACCTGGCAGCAGGTCCCGTTCAGCTCGCCCGGTCCCTACACCTCGTTCACCGCCCTGACCGCGGACGCGGCCGGTTTCACCGCCGCGGGCCTGTCCGGCCCGCCCGGTCAGCAGGACGTGGCTCTGTGGGCGTCGGCCACCGGCGGGAGCTGGAAGCCGTACCAGTCGGGCGGCCTCAACGGATCCGCGGCCTGGCAGATCGACACGATGACCCGGTCAGGCGCCCAGGTGGCCGGCATCGGCACCACCATCACTCAGCAGAGCCAGCAAACCGTCACCTTCACCCTCCCCGCCCGTTAGGAAACTCCCATGCGCGTCACCGACCTGGACCTGGACCTGGAGATCGCGGAGATCGCGGAGATCGCGGATATCCCCGAGGACGAGGAGACACCCGGCCCGCAGCCAGCCGGCGGGCAGGCCCCTGGCGTCGCCTGGGGCTAAAGCCCCGTCAGTCCATCCGGTCGAGGATCTCGCGCACCAAGTCCATCGAGGTGTGCGGGTGCAGGAACGCGAACCTCGCCACCGTCTCGCCCTCCCACGCCGACGGCGGTATGAAGGCCACCTGATTCTGCAGCAGCCGGTCGGCCCAGGCCGTGTACTGCCCCGCGTCCCACCCGGCCCGCCGGAACAGGACCACGCCGAGCGACGGCTCCCGGATCAGCTCCAGGTTGGAACGGGAGCGGATCTCGTCCGCGGCCTGCCGAGCCAGCCCGATCGCCGTCTCGATGGCCTCGGTGTAGGCGTCGACCCCGTATACCGACAGCGAGAACCACAGCGGCAGGCCGCGGGCCCGCCTGGTCAGGTGGTAGGCGTAGTCGGTCGGGTTCCACTCGCCAGGGCGGTGGATGACGTCTAGGTAGGAGGCGTCCTGCTTGTGCACGGACCGGGCCACCGACGGGTTCCGGTACAGCAGCGCGGCGCAGTCGAACGGGGCGAACAGCCACTTGTGCGGGTCCACGATGAACGAATCGGCGTGCTCGATGCCGGCGTACCGGTCACGCACGCTCGGCGCGAACAGGCCGGCCCCGCCGTAGGCGCCGTCCACGTGGAACCACAGCTGGTGCTGGCGCGCCACCTCGGCCGCACCGGCCAGGTCGTCGATGATCCCCGCGTTGGTGGTGCCCGAGGTGGCCACCACCGCGGCCACCGTGCCCGGATCAGCATCGGCCGCCAGGGCCGCGCGCAGCCCCGCCCCGGTCAGCCGGTGGTCGTCGGACCGCACGACCAGCGGATCCATCTCGAGCATGCGCAGCGTGTTGGTGATCGAGGAATGCGCGTCCTCGCTGACCGCCACCCGCCACCGCCGGCCGGAACCCGAAACACCAGGACCCGCCTTCCGCTTGGCCACCTCGCGCGCGACAACCAGGGCGGACAGGTTCCCGGCCGAACCCCCTGAGACGAAGCAGCCGCCCGCCGTCTCCGGCATCCCGGCCCGGTCGGCGATCAGCCGCAGCACCTTGTTCTCGGCGTGGATCGCGCCGGCCGCCTCCAGCCAGGAGATGCCCTGGATCGACGCGCACGAGATCAGCATGTCGAACAGCAGCGAGGCCTTGGTCGGCGCGGCCGGGATGAACCCGAGGAAGCGCGGGCTGTCCGCCGAGATGACGGCGGGCGCCATCGCCGAGGCGTAGACGCCGAGCACCTGATCCGGAGTGTGCGGCCCGGCACCGGGCAGCCCGGCCAGCGCCGCGTCGAGCTCGGCCGGGTCCCGGGATCCCTGGTCCAGCGGGACCGGGTCCAGCCGCAGCCGGTTCTCCGCGTAGGCGAGCACCGACCTGATCATCGACTCCGTCGTCGGATCCACACTGTGCATGGCCGAAAACGTATGGCCTGCGCGGCCGGCGCCGCAAGGACCAAGATCTTGGCCCGGCAGCCGGCTATCAGCCAAGATGACCTAGTGACCAACTCGCATCCGCTCGATCCGCTGTCGGCCGACGAGATCAGGCGGGCGGCCGCGATCCTGCGGCGTGACCGCAAGATCGGCGATGGCTGGCGGTTCGCCTCGATCGAGCTGAAGGAGCCGGCCAAGGACGTGCTGCCCCAACTCGAGACCGGCGGCCGGCCGGAGGCCAGACCGGAGGCCAGAGAGGCGATCGTGGTCTGCTGGGACCGTGCCGACGGCCGGGCGCGCCGCGCCACCGTGTCGCTGTCCGGCGACAGCGTCACGAGCTGGGAGGATCTGCCCGGCCAGCAGCCGAACATGACCGTGGACGAGTGGCACGAGTGCGATGAGATGCTCCGCGCCCACCCCGCGGTGGCCGGGGCGCTCGCCCGTCGCGGCATCACCGACATGTCGCTGGTGCTGACGGACATGTGGGCCTACGGCGCCGCGCTGATGCCCGAGCGTTACAAAAACCGCAGGCTCGGCTGGTCCGACGTCTGGTACCGGGGCAGCGAGCTGGGCAACCCGTACGCGCACCATGTCACCGGCCTGCACCCGGTCGTCGACCTGAACACGATGACGCTGCTCGAGCTGGAAGACAGCTACTCCGGCGGCACCGACCCCGAGGTCATGGGGGAGTACCTGCCCGGCCTGCTCCCGATGCGGCTGCGGGAGGTGACACCGCTGGAGATCAGCCAGCCGGAAGGGGTCGGCTTCACCCTCGACGGCCATAGCCTGTCCTGGCAGAACTGGCAGCTGCGGCTGGGCTTCAACCACCGCGAGGGCCTGGTCCTGCACCAGGTCGGGTTCCGCGACCAAGAACGGCTCCGCTCGGTGGCGCACCGGCTCTCGTTCGCCGAGATGGTGGTTCCGTACCGGGACGCCAGCCCGGACCACTACCGGCGGACCGCGTTCGACATCGGCGAGTGGGGCCTGGGCTTCATGACCACGTCCCTGTCTCTGGGCTGCGACTGCCTGGGCGACATCACCTACCTGGACGCGGTGGTGCACGATTCCCGCGGCGAGCCCCGGACCATACCGAACGCCATCTGCATCCACGAGGAGGACAGCGGGGTCGGCTGGAAGCACGTGGACGAGCGGGCCGGCGTCGAGGTCAGGCGGGCCCGGCGGCTCGTGGTCTCCTTCCACGTCACCGTGGCGAACTACGAATACCTCGTGTACTGGCGGTTCTACCAGGACGGCAACATCGAGTGCGAGGTCCGCGCGACCGGCATCCTAGTCACCTCGCATACCGGCGCGCCGGGCAGCCGCCCCGCCAACGGGACGCTCGTGGACCAGGGCCTCTACGCGCCGTTCCACCAGCACTTCATCGTGGCCCGGCTCGACCTCGACGTGGACGGGGCCGCCAATACCGTCTACGCCACCGATTCCCAGGCGGCGGCGGCCGGTGACCCCGACGACCCGTACGGGCTGGGCCTGGTGGTCCAGAGCACCCCGCTGCGCACCGAGCGGGAGGGGAAACAGGTTTACGACTGGGGCACGCAGCGCGGCTGGAAGGTCGTGAACAATAATGTGCCGAACGGTCTGGGTACCCCGGTCGGCTACAAGCTCGTGCCCTCGGCATCGTTCCCGCCCCTGCTCGATCCCGCTTCCCCGGCCTACCAGCGCGCCGAGGTAATCGGCCACACGCTCTGGGTGACCCCCTACCGCGAGGACGAGCGCTGGCCCTGCGGCGATTTCCCGGTCCAGAGCGAGCACGACTCGGGCCTGGCCGTATGGACCCGGGCCGACCGGCCGATCGAGGACACCGACGTGGTGCTGTGGTACGTGTTCGGCATCCACCACATCACCCGCCCGGAGGACTGGCCGGTGATGCCGAGCGACATCGTCTCGTTCTGGCTCAAGCCGTTCGGTTTCTTCGACCGCAACCCGGCCCTGGACGTCCCGCCGAGCCATCCGGGATAGGGCAGTGTCCCGCAAGCCGCAGGCGGCGCGGACGGCAGGCCCGGTCGGCCGGGACGACGTCCTGGCCGAACTGCGGCGCGTGGTGGACGAGGCCGTCGCCGGGCGCGGTCACCTGCTGCTGCTGGCGGGGGAGGCGGGCATCGGGAAGACGACGATGCTCACGGCGGCGGCCGGCTTTGCGGAGGGCCGCGGGGTCCGGGCAGCCTGGGGCTGGGGCTGGCCCGGCGAGGGCGCGCCCGGATACTGGCCGTGGGTTCAGGTCATGCGGATCCTCGGGCTGGACATCCCGTGGCCCGTGGAGGATAGCGGGCAGCCGGTCAGGGACGCGCCCGCCTCCGAGCGGTTCCGGCTGTTCGACGAGGTGACCTCGCTGCTGCTGGCCGAGTCGCGGATCCAGCCGCTGCTCCTGCTCCTCGACGATCTGCAGTGGGCCGACGAGCCGTCGCAGCTGCTGCTCGACTTCCTCGCCCGCCGCCTGCCCGCCGGGGCGGTGGCGGTCGTGGGCAGCTACCGCGACACCGAACCAGCTCCCGGCCCGGCGCCGGGTCCGGTACTGGCCGCGCTGGCGGCGAGGACCACCGTGCTGCCGCTGACCGGGCTCGGCCCGGACGCGGTCGGCGACCTCGTCGCGGACGTCGTGGGGGAGCAGCGCGCGGCCGAGGTCGCGGCCGGCGTGCACCGGCGGACCGGCGGCAACCCGTTCTTCGTGCAGCAGGTCTCGTGGCTGCTGCGCAGCGGTCAGGAGGGCATCCCGCCCGGCGTGCACGAGGCCATGGAACTGCGGTTCGCCGCCCTGCCCGGCGCCGTGGCCACCGCGCTGCGGACGGCCGCCGTCATCGGCCAGCGGTTCTCCGCGGACCTGGTCGCCCTCGTGTCCGGCCAGCCGTCCGGCGCCGCGGCCGAGGCGCTCGCCGCGGCTATCCGGGCCCGGGTGCTCAGCCGGGACGGCACCGCCGCCTACCGCTTCGCGCACGACCTGTTCCGCGAGTACGCCTACGACCAGCTGCCCGCGGCCGAACGGGCTAGCCTGCACCGGCGGATCGGCCAGGCCCTCGAGGCCAGCCGGGCGGCCGGCGGTGAGGTCACGCTGGCCGAGCTGGCCAGGCACTTCGTGCTCGCGGACCCGGTATCGGCGCAGGCCTGGGAGTACAGCGTGGCCGCGGCCATCCAGGCGACCGCCCGGCTGGCCTACGAGGAAGCGGTCCGGCACTGGGAGCACGCGGTCGCCGCCACGGACGCCAGGCCAGCCGAGCGTACCGGGGCCCTGCTCGAGCTGGCGGGGGCCCGGCGGCGGGCGGGCCAGGGCCAGGCCGCGGGCCAGGGCTACCTGCGCGCCGCGGTGCTAGCCCGGGGGGACGACCCCCCGCGACCCCCCCGCGAGGGACTGGCCCGGACCGGCAAGGACCCGGCGGCACTGGCCCGGGCCGCGCTCGGCCTGCACTCCATCGGCACCCGCACCTGGTGGCCCCCGGACCAGGTGGTGGCGTTGCTCTCCGAGGCGCTCGACGCGTTCGGACCCGGATCCGGTGGCGAGCCGCTGCGCCTGCACGTCATGGCCAGCCTGTCCCGCGCCCTGGCCTGGCACGGGCTCGACCTGCCCCGGGCCCGGGCGCTGGCGGCGCAGGCCGTGGCGGCCGCCCGGGCGGCCGGCGACCCGGTGACGCTGGCCACCTGCCTGCTGGCCCAGCACCACGCGATCTGGACCGCGGGTACCGCGCGGGACCGGCTGCGGATCGCCGCCGAGGTGGCCGGGCTCGCCGAGCGGTCCGGCGACCAGGAGATCCTGCTCGAGGCCCGCCTGCTGGCCGCGACCGACCGGCTGGAGCTGGCCGATCCCGGCTTCCGGCCCGAACTCGATGAGTTCATCCGCCTGGCCGAGGCCTCCCGCCAGCCGCGGTTCCGCTACGCCGCGCTGGTCCGCCGGGCCGCGCTGGCCCTGCTGGCCGGCCGGCTCGCGGAGGCCGAACGGCTGATCGGCCAGGCCGAGATGCTTGGCGAGGAGTGCGGCGAGCCCGGGGCCCGCGACGTCCGGTACGACCAGGGCTGGGACCTGCTGGCGGCGCAGGGGCGGCTCGGTGAGCTGGGCGATGCGCTGCCGGAGATGTTCCCCGATCCGGAGTCACCCCAGGCCCGCGGTGCGCGGGCGCTCGTCATGCTCGCCTCGGGGGCCAGGGCCGCGGCGGCCGAGGCGGTCGCGCCCCTGCTCACGGCCGACCCCGGGATGATCCCGCCGGACCGCCAGCGCCTGCTCGGCCTGGCCTACGCGGCCGAGCTGGCGGCCGCGTTCGGCGCCGTCCCGGTGGCGGAGCAGCTCTACGCCGCCCTGCTGCCGTTCGAGGACGAGGCAGTGGTCTCCGGCGCGGCGATCACGTTCAAGGGCGCGGTGGCACACTACCTCGGCCTGCTCGCAGCGGTGCTCGGCCGGACCGCGACGGCAGCGAGCCACCTGGAGCGGGCGGTGGCGGCACACGACCGGCTCGGCGCGGCGGCCTGGTCGCTGCGCAGCCGGTACCAGCTGGCCACGGTGTGGCTAGCTGAGCCCGGGCGCCGAGCCGCGGCGGTGTCCGCGCTGGCCGAGGTGGCCGCCGCGGCGCGCACGCTCGGCCTGGCCCAGCTGGCCAGGGAGGCCGAGGCGGCCGCGTTCGCCGCCGGGCAGGTCCCGGTCACCGAGGGGGTGTTCGCCCGTGACGGCGCGATGTGGACCCTGTCCTACGGCGGCGTGACCGCGCGCATGCGGGACGCCAAGGGCCTGTCCGACCTGGCCGTGCTGCTCGCCGTGCCCGGACGCCAGGTGCCGGCCGCCGACCTGATCGCCGCGGCGGGCGCGGGCCAGGCCGGGCTGGCCGACCTGCGGATGGGCGCCGACGAGGTGCTCGACGCGACCGCGCGGCGGCAGGTCCGGGCTCGGCTGGCCAGCCTGGGCGAGGACATCGCGGAGGCGGAGAGCTGGAACGACCCCGAACGGGCCGCCCGGGCCCGGGCCGAACGGGACGCTCTGCTCCGCGAGCTGACCGCCGCGGCGGCCCCGGGCGGGCAGCCCCGCCGGCTCGGCGACCAGTCCGAACGCGCACGCAAGGCGGTCACCGCGCGGATCCGCGACGTCATCGGCCGGCTCGAGCCCGTGCATCCGGCGCTGGCCGGCCACCTGCGGGAGAGCGTGACGACGGGCACCCGCTGCTCCTACTCGCCGCCAACCCCGGTCAGCTGGCGGCTCTAGCCGGCGTCTGGCACTTCCTGGCGGAGATCTCGCGCCTTCCTCGTGAACGGACCAACGAGGAGGCTGTGATGTACGACGTGATCATCGTGGGTGCCCGGGTGGCGGGTGCCCCGACGGCGATGCTGCTGGCCCGGCGGGGCCTGAAGGTGCTCGTGGTCGACCGGGCCACGTTCCCGAGCGACACCTTGTCCACCCACCAGGTGCAGCTACCCGGCGTGGCCCGGCTGGCCAGGTGGGGCGTGCTCGACGCGGTGCTCGCGGCCGGCACGCCGGTGACCCGCGACGTCCGCTTCGATCAGGGCGACGCCGTGATCGCCGGGCGGTATCCCGGCTACCAGGGCGTCGAGGCGATGTGCAGCCCGCGCCGCACGCTGCTCGACCGGGTCCTGGTAGACGCGGCCCGGGCGGCCGGCGCCGAGGTCAGGGAGAACTTCGCGGTCGACGAGATCCTCGGCGACGGCCAGGTTACCGGCATCCGCGGCCGGGAGAAGGGCGCGCCCGTAATCACCGAGCAGGCACGTCTGGTCATCGGCGCGGACGGCAAGCACTCGCTGGTGGCCCAGACGGTCGGTGCCCGCGCCTACCGCACCACGCCGCCACGGTCGATCGCGTTCTATACCTACTGGGCGGGCGTGCCGGCCCGGGACGGCAGCCCGGCCTGGACCGGCGAGATATACGGACGCCCGGGCTGCGCTGTCGGTGCCTGGCCGACCAACGACGGCCTGCTGATGACCTACCTGGCCTGGCCGGCGGCCCGGTTCGACGAGTTCCGCCGCGACGTCGAGGGCAACTTCCTGCGTACGCTCGACATCGTGGGCCTGGGCGAGCGGATCCGCGCCGGGCGCCGGGCCGAGCGCTTCCGCGGCACCCCCGACCTGCCCAGCTACCTGCGCCAGCCCTACGGTCCCGGCTGGGCCCTGGTCGGTGACGCCGGCCTGCTGATGGACCCGGTCACCGGCCAGGGCATCAGCCACGCCTTCCGCGACGCGGAACTGCTGGCCGATGCCGTCGCCGACGGGCTCGGCGGCATCCGCCCCCTGGCCGAGGCGCTCCGCGGCTATCACCGGGCCCGCGACCGTGCCGCCCGGCCGATGTACGACTTCACCGCGCGCCTGGCCGCGATCAGCCCGCCCACGCCGGCCGAGAGCGCGCTCTTCCAGGCGCTCGCGCGCCGCCAGCAGGACGCCGACATGTTCGTCGGCGCGCTGGCCGGCTCCGTCCCGCTGCGCCAGTTCATGTCACCGCGCACCATGGTGCGCCTCGTCGGCGTGGGCGGTTTCGCCCGGCTGATGCTCGCCCAGGCCAGGCTGCACCGGGCCGACGCGGCACCCGGTCCTCAGCCGACCGAGGGCAGTTCCGCTCGCAGCGCCGAGGACGCCACCGCGACCTGACCAGGACCTCACGCTATCGGGGTGAGCCGGGCCACGACCCGGCCCCCCTCCGCACGATCATCAGGCCAGCCACCACTATCGCGCCTGCGGCGCCGTGGCCGTATCCACGAGATCGGGGATCCGCCTCCGCCGGGTGCCTTCAACATGCGCTGGCACCCTATCGCGCTTCCGGCTCACCCCCGCACGCGATCGGCCGGGCGTCGGCATCGATCAGCATGGCGATGGCCGGATGGCGCCGCAGCCTGGCCAGGCAGCGGCTCCGGCTCGGCCCGATACTGCCGGTAGGGATACCTAGCCTGGCGCTGATCTCGGTGTACGACACGGGAGGGTCCGCGGTGAGCAGGACGATCAGCTCCCGGTAGCCGGGGGGTAGATCGGACACCGCCTCGCGCAGCGCGGCGTGACGCTCGGCCAGGAGCAGCTCATCCTCGGCCAGCACGGCTTCCGTGTCCGCCATGTTGTCTTCGTCCATGAGCGGCCCGGTAACCTGCGGCAGCTGGGCGGCCGTCTGCCGGACCCGGATACATTGCCGCCGGGTAGTGGTAGCGATCCAGCCGGGCAGTGCGGCCGGATCGCGGAGGTCGTCGAGATGGTCCACCAGGTGTAGCCACACCACCTGGCCGACGTCCTCGGCGTCGGCGTCGCCCAGCCGGTACCGGCGGCAGATCGACCAGATCAGCGGGGCGTACCGCTCGACGATCTCATCCCACGCCTGCTTGTCACCGTTTCTCGCGCGGGTCACCAGGCCGGTGATAGACGGGTCATCGCGCATCGGGCTACCGTCCCTTCGTGCCACCCCGGCGGCGGCTCGGATTCTGCCGCACTCGTGCTGCATGATTCGACAATGCACATCGAGCGCTGACAGCCCGCTGACAGCAGCCGCGGCACCCGACCTGCCGATCGCTGGACTGAGCCCGGGAAGGGGCATCGGCGCCATCCAGCGAATCCCCGAAACGGCAGGGATCCGACGAAGCGGCGGTACCTCAGATGGCCTTCCGCAATGTCGCTACGGAAATATGGGGCCATCCCAGCAATCTGGGTGGAGTGCCTTCCTCCGAAGGATGGAGCAGCTTGTAAACCGCGAAGTTCAGGACAGCCATCTGGGCGTACTGAAGCTGCATGAAGGGAGCGCCAGACTTGGGCGTGACCTTCTCGATCCAGAAGGTCGCGTAGAACAGCCCGGCCTTGGCGTTCGGCCCCTGCGCTCCTGTCGGCTCGCCTCCCTCCAGGAAAAGGATGTTCTCGATCCCCCCCGCCGCGCCATCTGCCCAGATGTTCAGGGTGGGACCCGCCGCCGGGCTGTCCGGATTCACTCGGAACATGACCGAGGGCTGGGTCGCGATGTTCAGGGCCGACCCTTCGAAGGTGCACTCGTCGGCTTTCTGCTTCTCGATTACTGCCTGCAGCAGCCGGATCGGGTCGTTGATCACAACCTGCATAGGTACGTCCCCGATCCGTTCCGGCAGCGGGGGCTCGGGAGGGCTGGTGGCGAACGGGGTCCTGGGGTTGTCCGCGCTCTCGGGAAATGACAGGTCGTATTGGTCAAAGGGCTCCGCGTCAATCTGCTTGGCGGTCTCCTTCTCCGATGAGCCGTCGGCGTTGATGACGGGCCCGTCGGCCGGGAACGGGGTGCTGTTGAAGGAGGGGAACCGCGAGCCGTTGTACTTCTCAATCCAGCCCTGTGGCTGCAATGTCGGCGGACCGGTGAAGCGGGTCGCAATTCCCTGCGCAAGCATGGCGCTGCCGTGCGGGATCGAGGCCATCCTGGCGATGATCTGGCCACCCGGGGGCGGATACTGGCGCGGGTACATCGTGCCGGGCTGTGTGATCCACACGCCCGGTTCCAGGTGCAGTGCGCCTCGCGTGTAGTGATCATCGATTTTCTGCAGGTAGCTCAGTCCGAACAACTCGATGTCGTTCTGCCCGAAGCCCCGGTTCGGTATCGCGGACCCGATCGGCGTGATCGTCAGCGTCTCGTCGGTCTGATTGAGCTGCAGATACAGGTTCGCTTTGTCGCGGAAGTCGGGCCGGGCGATCAGGCTGAACCCTCGCCTTTCCAGGTGCCGGAGAGGTCACCAAGGAGTCTCAGCTTGTCAAGTACCGTCGCATCGTCGGGGACATGCCGGGTGGACGACACATGGGCTTGCTGGTTCATAGTTCCCCTTCTTCTCGCTTGGCTGATAGGCCGACCCCAAACGGCGACGCTGGTGGCCGCAAGCCCTGCTCAAGGAGCTTCCACCAGCGGCCTGCTCCCACCGAGCATGGAAACGCAATTGACCCGTCACCGTGACGGCCGACTGAGTGGTGAGCGGAACCTGCCTGGCTAGCCGCCACCGCTCCACGGGTTGGCCCCGCCTGCGGATGAAGGGTTATCGCCCAGTGCCTCCCATGTCGCAGTGACGTTGGGAATGTGCGCTGCCACTGCTGTTCTCAACGTGGTGGGCCAGATCATCGCCTCTGTCACCCGCACGACGACCTTGACGTCTGCTGCCGGGTTCAGGTTCAGCCCCGGGACGTTCACCGTCACGGTGGGATCGCCGCCGCCGGCGGGAGCGTCGGGGACCACCAGGGTGGCGGAGAAAGGAGCAAAGATATTAATCGCCTGGATTTCGGTTCCCGGGGCTGTGGCTTCCTGGATTACGTAACCTGATACGTCGGCCCAGTGGCCGGTATCGATATGGGCGATCTCAACGACAACGTCCACGCTGCCGTCACCCTTGAGGTTGACCTGAGAAACATGCGGATTAACCATTGGTGGGATCCCTTCAGGCGGGTTCGTAGTGGGCCAGGTACCGGAGCGATTCCCGGGTACCTGGCAGGTTGCCTTTGCGTTGGTAGAGGTCAAAGGCCTGGGTGGCTGCGGCGTGCGCTTCGGGGATCCGGCCGGCCGCGGCGAGAACGTGAGCGAGATCGAGCAGGGTATCGGCGTGCTCGCTCAGCAGGTCGGTCTGCGCGGCGAGTTCTGCCGCGGAGCGCGCGAGTTCCTCTGCTTCGCGATGGTGGCCGCGGCCGGCGAGAATCCTGGCCGACAATCCCTGGCTGACGGCTTGGGTGGACAGATCTTCGCCAGCGGCGGCTTCCTGGCTTATCGCGATCAAGCGTGTGGCTTCGTCGTACCGGCTTGGACCTTGCGCCGCGATGGCTCTGGCCAGCTTGGCCGTGGTTGTGGCTAGGTAGCGCCGCTCGCCCATCTGGTAGAGGGTGTCGTATTCGAGGCGAAGGTGCCTCTCGGCGGTGGCTGGATCGCCGGCGAGCATGGCAATGAGGGCGGCGTACTGGGTAATCGCCCCGGTCATCGTGGGGCCGAGGGTGTCGAGGAGGTCTTTCGCGCTGTTGAGCGTGGCGTGTGCCGCTGAGACATCGTCCTGCATCGCCTGCAGGCCCGCCAGGTTTTGCTGGATAACGGCCTTTCCGAAGGGGTGGTCGCCAATCTCATCGAGGTACTCCTTGCATCGCCGTATTCCTTCCGGTGCTGGCGTCGGTCCCCAGAGCGCGGCTGAGGCGAGCCAGCTGAGTATTTCGGCCAGTTCCCTCCGGTCGTTCACACTGCGCGCATATTCGGCCGCGCGTTGCCAGGCGTCTTCTGCGGCGGCGGACCGCGCGTGGTCCCAGTAAAGCGCGGCCTCTAGCTGAAGTGTGCGGCATAGTCCCAGTTCATCGTGGCTTCGATTGAACTCCCGTTGCAATTCGGGAAGCGCATGACTGATCTCCGTCTCTGCGTCATTAGGGTCCACCTCAAGGCCCAGCAGGAGGGCCTGAACCCGCGCATGCGCATACTGCCGTTGGTCGGCGTTTACGGTGGCGATCCGCTGAGCGTGGTCGAGGATGGTCGCTGCTTTCTCGAGCTGACCGGCCTCCCTCAATGCTGTGCCAAGACTTGTATAGAGCCCCCCGAGAGCTGGGTCGCCGCCTGAAAGCAGCGCAGCCGCGCGGTCCAGTAGGTTCACCGCCGCGAGGTCGTCTCCGCGGTCGTGTGCGGCGACTCCGGCCATCTCGAGGTGTGCGGCCGCGCGGTGCGACAGCGCGGGGGATTCGGGATCGGTGGGCCGTAGTTCGGCGCGATAGCGGACCGACTGCTCGAGGTGATAACCGAGGATCTCCGAGCGCGCGGGGAATGGGTCCGGGGCGAAGGCCTCGAGCCAGTCGGCGTAGCGGTGGTGCAACTCGGCTCGAAAGGACTTGGGGATCGAGCGGTAAGCCGCCTCCTGGATAAGGATGTGCCGGAAGCTGTACTCCTCAAAGGGGTTTCTGCCGGGCCCAAGTTGCAGCAGGCCCTTGGCGACCAAGGTCTGGAGGTTGCGGCTGAGCGGCGCGCGCGCCTCGACCGGGAGCAGTTCCCGGATTTCCCGCTCCCCGAAGTCCTTGCCGACGATGGCGGCCCGGACGAGGACGCTGCTGGCTCCCGGCCCTAGGCGCTGGAGCCGTGCCGACAGCAGAGCCTGAATCGTAGGTGGCAGCGCCGGCCGGATATCGCTTCCGCTCTGCTCGCTGAGGGAGACCGCCAGTTGCTCCAGGTAGAGCGGGTTGCCACCGGCGGTGTCAATGAGCCGCGCCCAAGTGGACGGGGCAATGCGATAACCCGCTGACAGTGAGTCAAGCAGCGCTTCGGCCGGGAACTCGCCGAGCGGCTCGAGCTGGATGGAAACCGATCTGTCGGCCTCGGCCGCCCAGGCTGGACGCTGATCGAGCAGTTCCGGGCGGGCAATGCAAACCACGACGATCGGTGATCGCCCCGGCCGGAGGGCAAGCGATTCCACCAGGTCGAGGAAGGTCGGTTCGGCCCAGTGCAGGTCCTCGAAGACGACCAGCACCGGCCGGTGCCGCGCGAGCGCTTCCAGGAGGCGGCGGGCGGCCCAGAAGATCTCCGTGGCGACCGTCCTGCCCTGGCTGCCGGAGCCGAGAGCGCGGTGAAGCTGCTCGGCGACGGCCGCCGTGTCCTCCTCCTCGGCCAGGAGGTCCTTGATCCTCTCCGGCGAGTCGTCCCCGCTGCACGCTTGGCGGATCACTTCCCGTAGCGGCCAGAACGTGATGCCTTCGCCATACGGGCGGCACCGGCCAGTGAAAACGTGCGCCTCGCGGCCGAGCCGCCCGGCGAACTCCTGGACCAGCCGCGTCTTCCCGAGTCCGGCCTCGCCGATCACGGTGACGGTCATGGTCACCCGCTCACCGGTGGACCGGGCGTACGCCGCCTCGAGGCGACGCGTCTCTTCGACGCGGCCCACCAACGGCGCATCGAGACGGACGGCCAGGGGACGCAGGCCGGCGGGTGCGGATCGCAAGAGGAACCGATCGGGTCCGGCGCTGTCAGTCTCGATAGCTCCGGCGGCGAGCTGCTGAGTCTGGTGGCTGATGAGAATCTGGCCAGGCGCGGTGGCTTCCGCGAGCGTCACCGCCCGGCCTCCCACATCCCCCGCGAATCCGAGCGGACCCGGCCCTCCGACCAGGGCCTCACCCGTCGCCAGGCCGAAGCGGTAGATCAGGTTGGCGCCATGTTCGCGCGGCAAGACGCCCGCCTCGGCGGTGAGTGCTTCTCGCGCTTCCAGGCTGGCCCGCGCCGCCCGGAGTGCGTCGTCCTCGTGCAGGGTAGCGACACCGAACACGCCCATCAGGTGCTCGCTATCGCTGGCCGCCAGCTTTCCGCCGTGCCGCTCGAGCACCGCTGTCAGGGCCGAGACCACATGCTCGTGCACGACGCCATGAGCCTCCGGATCCAGCGCCACACCCGAGCTGGGCGCTAGCTGCAGCGCGACGCAGAGCACCGTGACAGGCCTGCGGGCCAGCGGTGTCCCGCCGCTGGCCGAGCCAGGTGAGAGAACCGGGTCGTGCCGCAGGATCGCCGCCTGAAGTTCACGCAGTGCCGACGACGGCTCCAAACCCAGCTCGTCCATGAGTGCGCTTCGGAACTGGCGGTAGGCCTCAAGGGCGTCGGCCTGCCGGCCGCTGCGGTAGAGGGCAAGCATGAGCTGACCGCGCAGGCGTTCCCGCAGGGGATGGTCACTCACCATCCGGCCCAGCTCAGCCGTGAGCGCACCTGCCGAACCCAGAGCCAGATTCGCCTCGTTCCGTTCTTCCAGGCAAGCCAGCCGCAGCTCCTCCAGCCTGGCGATCTCGGCCTGCGCGAAGGGTTCGTAGCGGAAATCGGTCAGCGGCGGGCCACGCCAGAGCGTTATCGCCTGGTCCAGCAGTTGCACTGCCTCCGCTGCCGCCCCCGCAGCGAGAGCATCACGGCCCTCGAAAATGAGCTGCTCAAACTGGGCGACGTCGAGTTCTGCTGGGAAAAGCCGCAGCATGTAGCCCCGTGCCGTGGTAATGAGGCGGCCCGCCGGAAGCACTCTTCGCAGCCGCGAGATCGCCGCCTGGAGGGCATTTGCTGCACTTGACGGGGAGTCCTCGCCCCACAGCTCGACCAGAAGCTGCTCGCTAGGCATGACCGTGTTCGCATTCAGCACCAGATCGGCAAACACGGCGCGCTGCCGGACGCCGCCGACGGTAATTTGTCGGCCACCGTCCTCGAGCTGAAACGGGCCGAGGATCCGGACCTGCACTGTCCCCCCCTTCCCCCACCTAGCAGGGGACTGTCGACACCCCATGTTCATTGTCGAACCGGCCAGCAACAAAGGCAAGCCCTGGATTGTAGACAAAAGATTGTAGACAAGAAAGTCGTAGTGCCTGCGACTCAGATAATGAGGTGTCATCCGATGTCGGAGGGTCCGGAGCTTTACCCCAGCATGATCTAGGACTCAGGCGTTGTAATGGGGATACGCTGAAATAAGCGGCGACTGGCGCATCCGGGATAGCCCTAATACAGGGGAACTTTGGTGGTCCGAGTTCGGGCAAGAGATAATTTCACAAATTCCATTGCCATGATCGGTGGGAAGCGCATTGTTCAACCTCAATTAGCCTGTCGGCCGATCCCGCCTGAGCCGCCTGTTGTAAATCAACGTTTCCGCACCTGCGGGTCTGCGCTCACGGGTCATGCCGTTCCCCTGCCTGGGCGGCGTAGCGCCCTTCTTGCTTGTTTGACGGACCAACCTCCGAACGAGGAAGTCGCGGCTGCCTTCAGTGGCGCGCAGCCGCAGAAGGCGGTCGGCGCCAGCAGGCGGAACAGCCAGACCACTAGCCGTCAAGACCTACGCGACACCTTCTAATCGAGTAGCGGGCGGCCGCGGATCGAGGCGTCGAGCACCTCGGCGGTGTGCGCGACCGCGATGCTCTGGCCGCGCTCGGCCAAGGCGGAGGCGATCTGCAGCGAGCAGCCCGGGTTGGCCGAGATGAGCAGCGGCGCGCCGGTGGACTGTACCGATTCGGCCTTGCGGGCGCCAAGCTCGCTGGCGGCCGCGGGCTGCAGCAGGTTGTACACGCCCGCTGAGCCGCAGCAGGTGCCCGCGTCGGGCACCTCGACCAGGGTCAGGCCGGGGATCGCCCGCAGCAGGTCGCGCGGCTGCCTGGTGATCCGTTGCGCGTGCGCCAGGTGGCAGGCGTCGTGATAGGCGGCGGTGACCGGCAGCGGGTGCCGCGGCGCCGTCGGCCCGAGTTCGGCCAGGAACTCGGTGAGGTCCCTGACTTTGCCGCTCATCTCGGCCGCGCGCTCGGCCCAGCCGCCGTCGGCCCCTCGCAGCAGCCGCTCGTACTCCTTCATGGCCGAACCGCAGCCAGCCGAGTTGATCACCACCGCGTCCACGCCGGCCTGCTCGAACGTGGCGATCGTGCGCCGGGCGAACGCGCTGGCCTCGGCCTCCCGGCCGGAGTGCAGTGACAGCGCGCCGCAGCAGCCCTGCTCTCGCGGGATGATCACGTCGCAGCCCTCGGCCGCCAGCACCCGGGCGGTCGCGGCGTTGACTCGCGGGAAGAACACCGACTGCACGCACCCGGTCAGCATGCCGACCACCGCCCGCCGGGTGCCGAGCGCCGGGACCCGCCCGGGCAGCGGCCGGGCCTCCGCCGCTGACACCCCCGGCGGGGCCAGCCGCAGCGCCGCGCCGAGCACGGGCGAGACCCGCCCCGGCAGGCCGCTCCGGGCCAGCCGCCGGTCCAGGCCGGTCCGCTGCATCACCCGCAGCGGCGCGGTCATCGCTCGCAGCCGCCTGGGGTAGGGGAACAGGGAGAAGATAGCGGCCCGCGCGATCCGGTCCCGGGCCGGCCGCTTCGGGGCTGAGGGCAGGTCCGGCACCGGGCGCCCGGTCCCGGCCGCGGCGTCGGCCCCGCGCACCTCGGCCACCTGCCCGTCCCCGTTAGCATCGGATGCCTGGGCGGCCACCGCGGGCTGTACCCCGGACCCGGACCGCGCCTCCTCGGTCCATACCCGGGCCGCCTCGATGAGCTGGTCGTACTGCACGCCCGACGGACACGCGGTCATGCAGGCCATGCAGCCCAGGCAGCGGTCGAAGTGCTCCGCGGCGGTGGCGGTGAGCTCGGCTCCGTCCAGGATCTGGTTCACCAGGTAGATCCGTCCCCGTGGGGAGTCCATCTCCTCGGCCCACAGCTGGTAGGTCGGGCAGGCTGGCAGGCAGAACCCGCAGTGCACGCAGTCCTTCGCCACCTCGCGCAGCGCGTTCTCGTCCTGCACTAGCCACCTCCGCCGAATCGGTCGGGGAACATCCGGTGATCCGGATCGAACTGGTCCTTGACCGCCCGCATCAGGGCCAGGCCGGGAACCGTCCCGTCCCAACTCGCCGCGAACACGGCCGGCGGCGCGGTCAGCACGGTCACGCCACCGCGTGGACCGCCGGATTCCAGGGCGCCGGCGACCCGTTCCCGCAGGGCGGTCACGAACCGGACGGCGTCCTCGTCCGCCGTGCCCGGATCCAGGCAGGCGTACAGCGCGCCCGCGCCGGCCGGGCCGCTCACCGCGGGCCTGACCCCGGTGTCCGCGCCCGCCGCGGCCACCGCGTCCAGCACAGGACCCAGCGAGCTCACCCAGAACGAGACCCGGACCACCGTGCTGGCCCGCGGGGACGAAACCCCCAGACTCCCCCGGGGGGCTACCGACGAGGGCAGCACACCCCAGCGCGCGGGCGCCGTCTCGGCGACCGAGACCGCACCGCCCGGCGCCGCCAGCAGCTCGGACATCTGCCTGGCGCGTTCGGCTACCCCGGGCCCGGTGCCCTCGAGCAGCACCCCGACGCGCAGCGGTCGCTGCGACCCGCCCGGCCAGTCCAGTTCCACCGCCGACGGCACCAGCGGCGAACCCGCCGCGGCGGCCACCGCGGTCACCGCCCCGGCCCGCTCGGCCGGGCCGAACTCGGCCGTCACCCACGCTACCGCGGCGGGCAGCGGATGCAGCCGGAAGGCCGCCTCGG
>WNGE01003161.1_pt1 | contig 28078 bp, 22 predicted proteins | sample 5400651 | NCBI WGS metagenome assembly WNGE01 (sample SAMN13153370, study PRJNA577476) | soil metagenome | isolation source: 60 cm soil or saprolite under grassland replicate 2 | place: USA:California | collected 2016-06-15 | reverse complement strand
TATGGTGACCTGCCGGAAAAGATCGTTGGCCTCTGCCTCAGAAGGCGCTGCAGTTTGAATTCGTGCCCGCATCAGAATCTCATTTCGATCCCAGCCCTTAACCGACACGCCGCCGTTTACCCGGCCGTCCACGGCAATTGTGCCATCCGTCGCGGGCAGCGTCTGTTCTTTAATTTCGCAGTGACTCACCAATCTGTCGCTCTGCCAATTATCCCGACAGGCCAGCGAATCGTCCGATTTCTGTTTTTGAGAAAGGGCCGTCACACTCACCACACACGTCATTATCACAGCCAACAGGGCGCGGCTTAGCAACTTATTCATGTCGTCTGTCTCCTTATGGTTTCGCTTGCGGTTCGACAAGGTTACTGTCCAACACCATACGCCGTGGGCTGTGCGCATTCGTGGTAATTGGCCTGGGGATTAGTAAGTCTTTTACTACGAGTGCTTCTGTAAAGCAACAGTTCGAGGAATGCCTTGCAAATCTTCATGAATCTCCAAAAGTCTCCAGCGATCTCGATCGATGAGTTGGTCCACCGTCGCGCCTTGATCGAATCCAATCTCAAATAACAGGTGTCCGCCTGTTTTCAAAAAACTTCCGGCCGCGAGCAGTAGCCGGCGAATAATCGCCAGGCCATCAGGACCAGCCGCCAGCGCCATTCGCGGCTCAAAATCACGCACCTCTCTCTGTAAACCTGCCAGTGCGGGTTCCGCGACATAAGGTGGATTGGAGACAATCAAATCGAATGATGATTGCTTCGAATCTTGTGGATTCAAAGCCGCGAAGCAATCGGAGATAAGAAAATCAATTCGCTTATCGACTGAGTGACGTGTAGCATTTCGTTTTGCAATGGCCACCGCCGCCGGCGAGATATCAATTGCGATAGCCCGCGTGCCAGGAGTTTCGCGAAGCTCATGAAGCAATGAGATAGCAATACATCCTGAGCCGGTGCCGACGTCACAAATGAACCTCGCCCCGTCGCGCGGGCCGGCAAGCTTTAGCGCGGTTTCAACAAGCAATTCCGTCTCGGGTCTGGGAATCAACACGTCACCACTCACTTCAAAGTCGAGCCCAAAAAACTCCTGGTGCCCAGTGATGTATTGCAACGGCTCTCTTTGCGCGCGCCGCTCGAGAAAGTCATAAAACTGCTTGAGTTGCTCGTTGTCAATCGCGTCTTCTCCATGACTCAGGATGAAAGAACGATCTCTGCCAATCGCAAAGGCCATCAAGGATCCCGCTTCCCGACGTGGTTCGGGCATATCAGCCTGTCGCAGCCTGTGTGCTCCCTGCAAGATTGCCTGGGCGATTGAAGTCGTCATCTGCTTCTGACTCTAACTGTCTGCGATTCAATCCTCGTGACGCAAACTGTTAGTTTGCGCGTTGTTAGTCTTGGTATCTGATCCGCATTCGCCGCAAACTAACGGTTTGCGCTCCATCTCTTCGACTTTTGCCGGATACGCTTTATAATACGCGGCCTAGTTCGGAACAACGAAATTTGGTAAGCCAGGTCCTACCCGGGATTTCGGGAACGAGAATCTCATTGTGAGTTTCTCCCTAGTACAACGGTACGAGTCTCGTTCCTCCCGTATACGACAGGACCTCCAGGCCGCTTGGCTTCGGAGGTTCTGGCGTAATTAGGGATCGAAGTTTAACAATGTTTCCTGAGGAGCCGCGTGGGGGCACTTTCAAAAGCAATTTTATTGTTCGCAATGAATTGGCTTGATGCGCAGCTGACTATTCTGTGGGTGCGCCTGAATGTGGCCACTGAGGGAAACAGCATAATGGCAAGTCTGCTAAACCACAGCGAGAACTCCTTTCTTTCATTCAAACTTGCCATCGGCGCGTTGTCCGCTTATACCCTGTACCGGTTTGCAGAACTTCCCATGGCCCGGCGCGGAATGAAAGTCGTACTGGCCATCTACCTCGCCCTGATGCTGGTGCACGTTGTGACAGGCTTTTCGGCGCTGGGATGGCACGCTCCGGTTACCGTACTCACTTATTTCGTGAGCTTGCCAAAAGCGTTCATCGCTTCCTTCTCCTGAGTCCAAAATTTCCAGATCTACCTTGATCTCATTGGCCGGCGCTGTTGTCGTGGCTGACAGCGAGAAAACCGAAACAGTGTGACTCTATAAACGTATCAGAAAATAGCGGAAAGAGTCTGTCCGGTTCATGGCGCTTCAGGGCTTGCACGGCGGCTCGCGGCGTCCTAAATTTAGCAGCGGCCACTACGCGATAGGTTCCGGGGGGACCAAACAACTACGCCGGGACGCCGGGCATCCTATAGGGGTTCCATATAAATGAGTTTTACCAACCACACATCAAGCGAGAAGAAAGCCATGTTTAGAATTTCAGCACGTCAAATACTTGCCGTTGCCTTGCTTTCGGCAATCTTTGCCGCCGGCACGATTGCGGTAATAGATCGACTGTCGAATCGATTCCAGCCTTCCGGTTCTGCGTTCAGCGAAACAACGCCGAAGGGTCTTACGGATCCAGCCGTCGCTACCGACGAACAAAACAACATCGAAATCTATCGCACGCTTTCACCCGGCGTTGTTAATGTCCACTCAACGTCCTACGCGCGCGACTTTTTCGGTTTCGTCGAGCCGCAAGAGGGTTCCGGGTCCGGATCGGTAATCGATCAGGACGGCAATATCCTTACCAACTACCACGTCATCGAGGGCGCGCAGAAACTGGCTGTCAGTTTTGGCGGGCAGAAAAACTACGCGGCAAAACTGGTGGGCGGCGACCCGGACACCGACCTGGCCGTCATCAAATTGCTCGAAAGGCCCCGGGAGCCTTTGACCGTCATTTCTCTTGGTGACTCGGATAAACTTGAGGTCGGGCAAAAGGTGTTGGCGATTGGCAATCCGTTCGGTTTGGATCGAACGCTTACTACCGGGGTCATTAGCGGCTTGCAACGTCCGATACGAGCCCGCAATGGACGGCCCATCGAAGGCGCGATTCAAACGGATGCATCCATTAACCCGGGTAACTCCGGCGGCCCACTGCTCGACTCGCGCGGACGCATGATCGGAATCAACTCGCAGATCCTTTCTCCCTCCGGAGCTTCGGCGGGGGTCGGTTTTGCGGTGCCGGTCAACATTGCCAAGCGCATCGTGCCGCAGTTGGTACGGTCAGGCGAAGTAAGCCGGCCCAAACTGGGAATTGGCACACGCGATGTTGAGGCACTTAAGAATCAACTTGACCTGCCAATCTCCGAGGGTGTGATCATTCTGCAAGTTGCGCCTGGCGAAGCTGCTGCGAATGCCGGACTGCGTGGCGTAACCCAAACCGAGAATGGGGATTTTGAAATCGGAGATATCATCGTCGGTATAGATAACGAGAAGGTCGCGAACAGCGACGATCTGTACCGAACTCTTGACAAGCATCAGGTGGGAGACACGATTCAAGTCCAGGTCTTTCGCAACGGTCGCCGGACAACCGTGCCGGTGCGCCTGACGGCTCCCGCGAACCGCGGAATCCTTCGGCGATAAAGCAGAAGACAGGAGACAGAATTCAGGAGTCAGAATTCAATCTCTGACTTCTGTCTTCTGTCTTCTGTCTTCTGACCTCTTTTCTCCATGGATCAAACCAACCACTTCTTCAACCTCGGTTATGGTTGGCTCTGCAAACATTGCAGTGCCGCGGACACCGAAGCGAAACACCAACACCCCACAGTTCGCGCAGGCTTTTTCAGTCACCCTGATCCGGAAAAGAAAGAAAGCGAACCGTCGGGACTGGCGCTCGCCACTTGGACCGATTCATCCCGCCATGGGCTTACCTGCCCACGCTGCGGCATCGAAGAAACGATCAGAAACGCTTAAGTCAACAATGCGAACCGGAGTGGTATCTATCGAGTGTTATCATTCAACTCAGGTTGCGTTTTGTTCTTTAGCATCTGCAGTTTCAGATCCCGGTCTCAATTCAAAACGACCGCCAGGTTATGTCGTTCGATTCTCGGGATCGGCGAACCGCTTACGGTAATCATTCATGCTTCGCGTGAGGACATCCAACGCCTCTCCTCGATCATAAACATCCACAATCTCAACGCGCCGCGCCGCGTCGCCCGGAAACTGTTTGTAACTTAAAAAATAATGCTTGAGGCGATCGACGAGAGCCTTGGGACACTCGTCAATGTCATTGATATGACCGTACGCGAGGTCGGCTTCGAGCACGGCGATAATCTTGTCGTCGGCCTGCTCGCCATCGATCATTCTGAGGCCGCCAATTGGTTTTGCTTGCAGAAAAAAATTGCCCTGGGCAAACGTTTTTTCGGTGAGCACGCAGATGTCCATCGGATCGCCATCACCCTTGATGTCACAGGCTCCGGTGCGTTCGGCGCAGAGTTTCGCCACCTCTTCACCACAAAAAGTTTGCGGAATGAACCCGTAGAGCGAAGGGCACATCGATGAAAATCGCTGTGGCCGGTCGACGTGCAGATGACCCGAGTGTTTGTCCAGTTCATACTTGACCGCATCGGTGGGGACTATTTCTATGTAAGCGTTAACGGTTTCAGGAGCTTCATCTCCCGCAGCTATGCCGTGCCAGGGATGTGCCTGAAACATGAGCTTCAGCTGATTGAAGGTAGCGTCTTCATTGGACATGAGCGTAGACCTTCCTGCTTCTGCGTACGTTTACGTCGATGGTAGAATCCTAGTCTCGCGGCCGCTCGTTTTCAACTATGGCTACATCTGCCGGTGTAATTAGCAAGTCTTGGGACAGCGCGATATCCATGCGCTGGATAATAAGCGCGCGCGACGATCTGATCTGGCTGATCGGCTCTGTTTCCTCGAGCTACCTGCTGCTTATCCTCTACGTGAAAGGCATACTTCCGCTGGTGCCAATGGTGGCGGTCTGGGCGATACTCATCGATGCTCCACACGTCTTTGGAACATTCTCGCGAACCTATTTCGATCGCACCGAGAGGAAGAATCGTGGCCGTCTGCTTTGGGGATCATTGTTGTTCTTCGTAGTTGGGCCGGTGATGGTTTTCGCAGGTGCTGCTCTCATTTTCTTTTTTGTCGCCGCGCTCTGGGCCTACTACCATCTGGTGAAACAGCACTACGGCTTCATGGTGCTCTACAAAAAGAAGAATAACGATCTCGCACCGGTTGATAATGCGCTGGATCGTCTGCTGTTGCTGTTCGCCTTCAATTACCCCTTCGTCGCCTTCATCGCACGTGATCCGGAAGCGATTGCTCGTGTGCCCAACCCCTTGCAATCGGGAGTTAATGCGCTGGCCACGATTCTTCTGGTCGGCACAGTGGTTCTGGCAATTGCATGGCTGGGAAGACAGATGCAACGCGCGCTCACGGGCGAGTCTCTTGATGTTCCAAAATATCTATTGCTCGCTGCCGCAATTCCGATGCATTGGATCGTGCTGCTGACACCAATGCCGCACAAACCGATCGCAATCGTTGCTATTCTGACGATCTACCACAACCTGCAATATCATCGCCTTATCTGGTTTCATAACAAGAAGTACAGCGCTGCCGCGGGAGTCCGCGGCGGAACCCCGACCATTAGGGAGGGCAACTCAGGGACAAACCCTGAGCTTCACGCGAAATACGGCGCCGCCGAACTGATCAGCCGCCGGCTTCCTTATTACATCGCCTTCGGAATTCTCTTTGGACTGATCTATCAGGGGCCAAGACAGATTCTCGGCTACGTCAGTTTGAAAAACGCCGATGGCGTTGCGGCCGCCCAGTCATTTGCAACGCAGCTCGGCATTTCGTTTCTCTGGGGCTACGCCTTCATTCACTATTATCTCGATTCAAAAATCTGGCGTGTCCGGCGCGATCCATCTGTGGGTAAAGCACTAAATATGGCTTGAGAACGATTTGCCCCAGAGTGAGAATGAGAGTTGATGATGATTCCGGAATAGCATCCACAGATTTCGCAGATAAGACCACAGGGAAACGTTCTGCAGTTGTTTTGCGGCGCAAGTGCCTACGTCCCTAAGGCCTTTTTAGATCTGTGTAATCTGTGTATCTGCGGAAAACCTAGCTCAAGCGCAGAAGTCTGAAACCAGTTTTGTAAAACCTTGTGGATACTCTTCCTGAGGAAGGTGGCCACACTCGCGAAAGATTACCAGACGCGACTCAAGAATTTCCTCATGCAGCCGTTCACCATCCCTCAGCGGCACTTCGCGATCGGTGTCTCCCCAAATTAAGAGTGTAGGTTGCGCGAGCAGATGTGCGTCGCGCGAAACTCTTTCCGCATCCCAGCGCCGCACCGTGCGAATGACCGCCCGATGCGCGCCTCTCGTCCGCAAGGGAAGATGGCGTGCGTCAACTCTTCTCTCATCCAGCACCCACGAATGCCGGTCATAAACACGCTTCATCCTTAGCCGCAGCAGGAGCCGCGAGCCAACCACCAGCGGTGAAAGAATGTCTCCAATGATTGGTGAGCTGAACAGGCGCATCAACAAATACCGCGTCGGCTTATTGTTTGTGACCGCGCCCACCAGTATTAGTTTTTCCACCATCGTCGGCTGATCGAGTGCAATCGTTGCAGCGATTGCGGCGCCATAGGAACTGCCAACTAATACGGCGCGATCGATTCCCAGTCCCTCCATGAAACTGACCACTATTTCGGCTTGTCGCGCGATGGTGTAATCGAGTTCACGAGGTTTACCTGAATAGCCGTAGCCGGGTAGGTCAGGTGCGATCACTCTGAAGCCGGCCGCGGCAAGTTCCAGAAATACCTTGCTCCAAACGAGATTTGATGCCGCGAAACCATGAATCAGAATCATCGGTGGCGCCTTGGCTTCACCAACTTCCTGATAATGCACGCGCACCCCGTCGACTTCAATAAAACGGGAGTAGTCAGCGTGAAAAACAGCTTCGCGGTTCTCTTCCCATTCGACATCGCCGGGACGTAGCAGAAACTTAGCTGCCACAAACGCCCCCAAAGCAGATGCCGAGATTGCTCCGATCCAGTAACGCTTTTTCATGAGTTGTCAGTAGCGATTACTACGCTCGCATGCAGCGACTCTTCCGCGGCGTTGAAGTCGGCAACGGCAATCAGGTTCCCCTGCTCATCGCGAATCCTCACGAGCTCTCCGTCGCTCCAGGTTGTTTGAGAAATTTTGACAGACAGACCGTTTCGCACTCTGCGTATGTCGTCGGCGCTCAAGTCAACAGCAGGCAATCGCGCCAGGGCTTCATCCGGTGGATACACAATTTGCCCCAGCGATTCCTCGGCAAGATGCAGTTTCAACTGCTCGAGCGTCTTCGCATCTTCAACCGGGAAATCCCCCACCCGTGTGCGGCGCAACTCTGCGAGATGCGCGCCTACACCCAGGCGCTTGCCAAAATCTTCCGCCAGTGTACGAATGTAAGTTCCAGCCGAACATGCCACGCGCACTTCAAGGTCAAACGTGCCGTCGTGGTTATCTTTCACCAATTCAGCCATTGGCTTGCTGGCCAGGTTGATCGGTTCAAGTTCATAGATGCAAACCCGCACGGGCTTTCGTTCCACCTCTTCGCCGCGCCGCGCCAGTTCGTACAGCTTGCGGCCGCCCTGTTTTTTCGCGGAATACATCGGCGGCACCTGCTCGATCTCGCCGCGTAAACTTTTGAGTGCAGCCTCAATTTCTTCTTTGCTCCAGCTCTGTTCGCGATTGCCGGTTGGTTCGCCTTCGGGTATCGACTCCTCCTCGCTTTTGCGAACAGGCTTTCCCGTGATGTCGCCCGTATCGGTGGCGTAGCCCAGGCGAATCACCGCCTCATATTCTTTTTCCAATCCACTGAGAAACTGCGCCAGGCGCGTCGCGCGACCAATGAGTGTCACCAGCACGCCGGTGGCAAAGGGATCCAGCGTTCCCGTGTGGCCCACACGTCGCTCGTGAAGAATGTGCCGCACCTGCGCTACTACGTCGTGTGAAGTTAGCCCCGGCGGCTTGTCGATAATTAACACACCATCCATGTCTGTATTCTAGATTCTTAATTAGCGCTTGGCGATTCGGCTACAAAGAGCGGGGGTGAACCCACCTTCCCAACCTGCGAGGCTTCGGAGCTGATCCGTTGCTGTATAAGGTTGAAAGCCTTTCAAACTGGGCAGCTAGCCGAACACTGATAGAATCTCACAGGTTGGGAAGGTGGGTTTACCCCCGCTCCTGCCAAGCAACAACTATGTGATTGAATATCACCATGCAGAGACAACGTTCGAGATCCGAGAGTGCAAGCCAGCCCCGTTCGACGCCCGAGGAGGTGCGCGCGCGCGCCTTTCAACGTGCAGTAAAGCTCCTGGCTGCCAAGCCGCGCTCGATTGCGGAGCTGCGCGAAAGGTTATCGGAGCGTTGCTCCAATAAGGCTATCGTTGAAACGGTGATCGCGCGCTTGCGGGAATATGGTTATCTGGATGACGAACGCTACGCTCTTGGTTATGCCTCAGCGAAACTAAGACAGCAGCCGATCGGCCGGCGGCGACTCAAACAGGACCTGCGGATGAAGAAAGTAGACAGCGCTTTGGCTGACGAAGCGCTCGAGCAGGTGTTTGCTGAAACGCCGGAAGAAGAGTTGATCGACCGGGCGGTTGAGAAACGTACTCGACTTCGTGGCCGTCCAAAGACCCGCGCGGAGGCCAAAGGCCTTTTCGATTACCTGCTGCGCCAGGGTTTTCCGTTTGAGTTGGTCAGCGAGAAAGTGCGTGCCGCCTCTCGCGCAGACCTGGACGAGGTTGAATGATCCAATCGAGTGTCCTTAGTTTGCGAAAATAGAGGACCGTGTAGTTGGATGAATGAGATATGCGCTAGCTAATCTGCATTCACTACCCGAAAATAGGGTAGGGCTTAATTTCGCTTTCTCTGTGTGACCTCCGTGTCCTTTGCGTTTCGGTGGTGAGTGATTGTGAACTGTTTATTCACCACGGAGACACAGAGAACACAAAGGTAGCACGGAGGGGATCTGCGGGCGAACACTATCGAAAATAGCGGCAATTTCATTCAGTCTATTGCTGCGTGATAAACTTCGATTTAGTCAGTAGTTCGTTGTTAGTTGTCCGTAGTTCGTCGTTCTCAATCGATAGTTGCCATCGAGAGCCAACTACTGTCCACTGTCCACTGACGACTGATTTATGACTGGAAACGAAATTCGCCAAACTTTTCTGAGATATTTCGAGGAGCGCGGGCATACACGCGTGCGCTCGTCACCCTTGTTGCCTGCCAACGATCCGACGTTGCTCTTCACCAACGCGGGCATGAATCAGTTTAAGGATGTCTTCCTGGGTTTGGAGAAGCGCGACTACGTGCGTGCCAGCTCCGCGCAAAAATGTGTGCGCGCCGGCGGCAAGCACAACGATCTGGACGAGGTCGGCAAGACGGCGCGTCATCAAACCTTTTTCGAGATGATGGGCAATTTTTCGTTTGGCGATTATTTCAAGCGGGAAGCGATCCAGTATGCCTGGGATTTCCTGACCGGCAGTCGTGACGAAGGAAAGCTCGGACTTGACCCTGAACGTCTCTGGTTCACGGTTTTTGGTGGCGACGATGAAGTGCCGGCGGATGAAGAGGCGGCGGCGTTGTGGATAGAAGTCGGTGCCAGACCCGAGCGTGTGCTGCGGTTTGGCCGCAAGGATAACTTCTGGCAGATGGCCGAGACCGGACCCTGCGGACCTAATTCCGAAATAAACTACTATCTCGGCGAGCATCCGGACGATCCGGAATTCAATCGCGCTGATCTGGTTAATGGTCCAGGTGACACCACCATGGAGATCTGGAACCTGGTCTTCATGCAATACAACCGGGTCGAGGTTGAGCTTGGGAAGTACAAACTAGAGCTGCTGCCGAAACCCTCGGTTGATACGGGGTTGGGACTCGAACGCACCGCTGTAATCCTGCAAGGCAAGTTTTCAAATTACGATACAGACCTGCTTCGTCCGATTGTCGACTTTACCGCCACGCTTGCCGGACGCGCTTACGAACCGGAAACCCAGGAAGGTTTTGCCATGCGGGTCATAGCGGATCACGCGCGCGCCACTGCGTTCCTGATTGCCGACGGCATCCTGCCTGGGAACGAAGGCCGCAACTACGTGCTGCGCAAAATCATGCGCCGCGCAATTTACCAGGGCCGCCACGCGCTCGAGTTCAAGGATGAGTTTTTCTACAAAGTGACTGACTTTGTCGTCGATCAAATGCACGAGCCTTATCCTGAGCTTAAGGCGCAGCGCGATTTCATCGAGAAGATGGTAAAGCTGGAAGAGGAGCGGTTTGGATCGACGGTGATCGTGGGTTTACAGAAACTCGACGAACTATTCAAGAAAACGCCTGCGGGCTCGACGCCAGCTTACACCGAACTTGCTCGACTCTATGATACTTACGGCACGCCACGAGATCTGATCCGCGTCAGCCTTGAAGAGCATGGATTCCGAATACCCGAGGGAGAGTTCAACGACCTTTTTGACGCGGCACTTCGGGAAATACAACCTGTTACGATTGTTCAGCCCGGCACAGCAACTCTAGAACTTACAACCTTTGCCCCAACGATTGTCACTCGCCCTAGAGATGTTTATAGCCAAATTCGAAATCGAATCGATCCAGAATTCTCGGGCTACGAAAGCACGAGACTCGAGGACTCGAAAGTTGCCGCACTGATCAAAGGTGACGATGAAGTCCAAGCTCTAGACGAGGGCGATGAAGGCAAAGTCGTTCTTGATCGGACACCCTTCTATGCCGAGAGTGGTGGACAAGTTGGGGATGTGGGCAGACTAAGCAACCCACCCGCTACCGCAGGTGGTACTGACTTCATTGCCTTGGTTTTCGATACCTATTCGCCCGCGCAGGGTTTGATTGTCCACAAAGTGAAGATTGAAAAAGGAACCCTGGAAGTTGGCGATACGGTAGTAGCTGAAGTTGACGTTGAGAAGCGCGATGCCACGCGACGCAATCACACGGCTACCCACCTGATGCATGCAGCGCTGCGCGAAGTTTTAGGAACGCACGTCAAACAAGCGGGCTCGGTAGTGGCGCCAAATTATTTGCGATTCGACTTCACCCATTACCAGCCTTTGATGGTAAGCGAAATCGAAGAGATCGAGCGGCTGGTCAACTATCACATCCTGCGCAATGAGCCGGTCCAAACCGACGAGATGGCAGTTGAAGAGGCCATGCGTTCGGGCGCAATGGCGCTGTTTGGTGAAAAGTATGGCGAGAAGGTTCGCGTGCTTTCTATCAAAGGTGCGGGCGGGGCAGACATATTTTCCAAGGAGCTGTGCGGCGGCACCCACGTGCGGGCCACAGGCGACATCGGCATGTTCAAGATTACCGGCGACGAATCCATCGCTTCCGGTGTGCGTCGTATACGCGCCATCACCGGTGTCGATGCCTACGAGCGTTTTCGCGAAGACGAGCGGTTGATCGAGCAGGCGGCGAGTGGGTTGAAAACCTCACGCGCGGAATTGCCCGCAGTTATCGGCAAGTTACAGGATGAACTCAAGAAAGCGCGTCGCGAAGCTGACGAGCTGCGCATGAAGATCGCAACGGGTTCCGTCGGCAGCGCATCGGCGAATGGCAGTGAGGCGCGCGACGTTGCAGGAGTGCGGGTGCTGGCGCGTGAAGCAAGCGGCCTGGATGCCGCCGGCATGCGCCAGCTTTCCGATACGCTGCTGGCGCGGATTAAGTCGGGCGTGGTGGTGCTGGGCCGTAGCAGCGACGGCAAGGTTTCGCTGATCGTTCGTACGTCCGACGATCTCACCAACAGAGTTCCCGCCGGAAAAGTCATTAAAGAACTCGCGCCGATAATCGGCGGCAAAGGCGGTGGGAAAGCTGACATGGCTGAAGGCGGCGGCACTCAACCGGAAAAACTCGGCGAAGCCCTGGAGGCAAGCTATGCGATCATAGAAAGACTCCTTAGTTATGCGGAATCGAGCGGAGGCAAGCCCCCTTCCTGACCACGAGCTGCACCGAGTTGAATTCTTATTTTCTGCTTGAAAGGCTTTCGACCATATCTCTTGCGTCAATTGGAAACGCTCTCAGGTCTGGAAGGTGTTCCTGACCACGAGCTGCACAGAGTTGATTTCTTATTTTCTGATTGAAAGGCTTTCGACCATATCTCTGGCGTCAATTGGAAAACCTCTAAGGTCGGGAAGGCGGGCTTGCCCCCGCTGCTGGCTAAACTCAATCGGAGTCTTGAATAGACTCGCAGTAGCAAAGCGCGAGCACGTTTTTCGGGAACAAACGCGCTCGCGCTTTCTGTGGCTTGTTTTTCAACAAGCCTCCCCCGCACGATGGTAGCCGGGCTTACATTGTTCTTTGTTTATCCGTTAACTCAACACCCATCTTTTCCAGAGTCAACTTATTTAGCGTGCCGGTAATCTTAAGACTCTCGGCTGCCTGATACTTCTTCAGTCCCGCGCGCGTGTCGGCGTCGAGTTTTCCTGTCTCATCGCCGATATAGAAACCGCGGTCCTTAAGGAGCTTCTGGGCCTGCTTGACCTGATCCTTGTTAGCTCTAAAGATGGGCCCACGTTTCCTGGGCGTCTTCGCGGCATTGTTTGAGTTGGTAGTGGTGCTGGAGCTGTTTGTGTTTTGAGCTGCTATCACGAGGGAAAAAATGAACAGCAGCGAAAATACTGTCGAAATTATTTTTTTCATGTGGTCCTTCTTTTAGTGAAGACGCGCAAGTTCACGCGACATTACTGGTTGTTGGGAAAGCGCGCGTATCATTACAACCTTCCGGCTACAATTCAATCCTTCCTCACGAAACCCCCAAAACGAATATTTGCAAGCGATCTTGTAGTAGGAGTCGGTCAGGAAGCCCTTCTTAGCCGGAAATAGAAACCGCGGGGGCTTTAACTCAAGGTTAACTTCGTAACAACGATTAAGAGTCTAGACTTTTGACTCGACTGCAGCCGGAAGCCTAAGGAAGCGAAGGCAGAAAGATGAAGAGATTTGCCATAAGGAAGCGTCGGCCGTCTTTCGTGAATTCGCCAAAAACCGCTGTCTTTCCGGACAAAATCGGTGTGTTGGCAATCGTTTAACGCTGTGTTATTATCATGGCGGTCTTAGTTGAAGCGGGAGAAAAGCCCGCACCCCGTAAAACTTCACACCTGGCTGCAGCAACAGGTTCCGGCCCCGCAGTTTCATACTTAACCTTCGCGGAATAGAATCGCATGAAAAACTTTTCCCTGGCCGTCGTTATCATTCTCACCTTGGCCGCGTCAGTATTCGCGCAAACCAGCTCAGATGGATCGAGTCCCTCCCCTTATCGCGTAGACAATTTTGACTTCGCCACCGGTGTACGGATCGAGACGCCACCATCACCCGCTCCTGCTTCCAAAAAACTTCGCAATCGCCGGTTGCTCACTTCGACTGATCAAAACTACTCGCGATCGAGCTCGTCTTTAAGTCGGCCTATAAGTCTGAATTGGGCGGGCACTTTAAGCGGCTTCACAACCGGCGACGCAGCTATCGATAGTTACATACTAGACTCCGGCCGTCGCAACTCAGTCGATCCCTTGCTGCTCTATGCAATCATGCATCAGGAATCAACGTTCAAACCTCGCGCCATGTCAAACAAAGGCGCTCGCGGTCTCATGCAGTTAATGCCTGGTACAGCCCAGCGGTTCGGCGTTACCAGCATTTGGGATGCGAAACAAAACATTGAGGGTGGCACTCGCTACATGCGTTTCCTCCTGAATCTGTTTGAAGGAGACGTCCAACTGGCGCTGGCCGGCTATAACGCCGGCGAAGGCGCAGTGATGAAATATGGTTATCGCGTTCCGCCTTACAGTGAGACGCAGGAGTATGTGCGAAGAATTAGCCGGCGTTACGATTTGATTCGTGATCCACTTGCTTATCGCAATGCAAACAGCTTGACGCGCGAACAGATCGCGGCAAACCAACGCAAGGAATCGGCGCCCTTGACAATTTACGAACGCAGCGTTTTTGCAGTGAGGCTGCCCGACGGGCGCTTGCAATTGATCACACAGTAGCTAAATCCAATAGCTCGGAACGAAATAAGCGAGGCGGAGTAATTCGCCTCGCTTTTTTAGTAACTCGTTCTGAATGCAGGGAACGAATTTGCTCGTGCTCCGTGGGCAGAGAGACATGGGTCCGTCCCTGCGTATTTAATTGACTGGTTGTGTGATTAGCGCCGGTAGCGGCGTCAACACCCGAGCAGAAGGTACGCACAGCACGGGACAGGGTGCGTTTCTCACGACGCGTTCGATTTCAGAGCCGAGCACTGGCGTGCCGCCAAAAAGCGAGGCGTGAACGCTGGTACCGATAACGATCAAGTCTGCGTCTTTCTCAGCCGCCAGGCGTACGATTTCCTCATAAGGCCGCCCCTCGGCGATGTGGGCTATTGCACTAGCGCCCGCGCCGCGAGCAAACTGGGCCATCCGTTCCTGCACGTATGTGCGCAAACGAGAAAGCGCATTCAAACCACCTTCAGGAAACATCACCGAAATCTGTTCCAGGTAATCTCCGATTACATGTACCACGTGAAGCTCTGCTCCGGTTCGATTTGCCAGTTGGGTTGCCACCTGAGTCGCAGCAGCCGATGACGGGCGAAAATTTGTGGCCACCAGGATTCGATTCAAGCGAACTTCGCTGTGTTCATCTCGATGTTCTACAAAATCATGCTGTGGCGGACGAATTGTCAGCACCGGACAAGGCGCCTCAGCTATGATCTCCTCGGCCGTCGAACCCCAAAGCGCCCGCGATAATCCCTTCCTACCGTGCGTGACGACCGTTACCAGATCGATGTCATATTGGCGCACGGCCTTCGCAATTTCCGGGGCCGGTTCTCCTTCGACGATTACCGGCTCGACCTCAAGGCCATTAAAGAGCGGGTCGGCTAACAAATGTCGGACCTCAGTCCTTATCTGCAACAACCATCTGTTGTCCTGCTCTTCGAAAATGCGTTCCGGCAATGTGAGTAGATTGGCCGGCACTCTCGCACTTTGCACGCTAAACATAACCACCCGGCCGCCGCCGCTATGTGCAAAGGCGGCAGCATATTTCAAAGCAGCGCGAGCGTGCGGCGTGAAATCAGTTGGGAACAAGATGTTTTTGAATGGATACATAGCCAACGTCGAATTTTGGATTTTGCAGAGTCTAACAAGAAAAAAGTTGACGGGGAAGATACTGGCCAACGTAAAAGGGAAGGGGTAATGGGGAACGGATAAATGGGGAACGGGTCAAGGGGAAACCGACTCAGTCCAGAGATCTGAGATCTCAAGTGTCAGATCTCAAATCTCAGGAAGAACTAACAGGTAAGGGGACAGGCGACAGAGCCTGATATCTCAAGTCTCGGCTCTCAGTTCTCAGAAAGAACTAAGAACCAAAAAACGTTTCCCCCTTCCCCTTACCCTTCCCCTACGCCGTTGTTGCTTTCCTTCTGGATTTTTCGCGGCGTTCCGTGCCAAACTCCGCAGGCATTCCTTTAGCCAGAGGCAGCAGCAAGCAAAGACCCAATCTAAATTCATTTTTCGGAGGCGACCGTTTTGCTCAAGGGAATCTTTCGCACCAAAAAACTGGACGATATTCTGGCAGCCCTCGGTGAACAAAAAACCTCGCTGAAACGGACTCTTGGACCCTTGAATGTGACTTTGCTCGGCATCGGCGCGATCATCGGCGCCGGTATCTTTGCCACTGTCGGCACAGCCGCTGCGGGCGACTCTTTACGGCCGGGTGCTGGTCCATCGTTGATGGTGTCATTCGGTATCACTGCAGTCGTCTGTGCGTTTACCGCGCTCTGCTACGCCGAGATGGCTGCAATGGTACCGATATCCGGTTCCGCCTACACCTATTCATACGCAACCCTGGGAGAACTGGTCGCCTGGATCATAGGCTGGGACTTGATCCTCGAATACGCCATCGGCAATGTCGCAGTGGCCATCAGCTGGGCAAACTACTTTCGTACGTTCGTGAGGACCCTCGGCATCGATATTCCACAATGGCTCGCGACCGACTTTCGCACAGCGCGCAAGATACCCGGACTGATAGAAAGTGCTCCGCATATTTTCGGTATTCCGATTGTTTTTAATCTCCTCGCGCTGGGCATCGTAGCGTTGATCACGATTGTGCTGGTATGGGGAATAAAGGAGTCGGCCGAATTTAATGCCGTCATGGTGGGCATCAAGATTCTGGTGCTGCTATTCTTCATCGTTATCGCACTTTATTTCGTCTCGCCTTCAGGCATGGTAAAGAACTGGCGTCCCTTTCAGCCAACCGGATGGGGCGGTACGCTGGCCGGGGCGGCCGTTGTTTTCTTCGCCTATATTGGGTTTGACGCCGTTTCCACGGTCGCGGAGGAAACCAGGAATCCGGCCAGAGATCTGCCCGTTGGTATCATCGCGTCACTGATCATCTGCACGATATTTTACGTAGTTGTAGCCGCCGTTTTCACAGGCCTAATCCCGTATCCCGAACTCGTCAAAAGGTTGGCAACCGAACAGGCAGAACCTTTAACCATGGCACTCGATCACGTTGCCCCTAATGCCAAGTGGGCCTCGGGCATTGTTGCTTTTGGATCGGTTGTCGCTCACACGGCCGTGCTGCTGGTGTTTCAACTTGGTCAGCCGCGGATCTTTTTCTCGATGGCTCGCGATGGACTGTTGCCGCCGGTGTTCGCAAAAGTGCATCCGAAGTTCAAGACTCCGCACGTAACCACAATTTTAACCGGCGTAATTGTGGGCGTGTTCGCTGCCGTTATGAGTATCGATGAAATGGTCGACCTGACCAACATCGGGACCTTGTTCGCTTTTGTGCTGGTCTGTATCGGCATCACAATTCTGCGCTACAAGGATCCATTGCGTCACCGGCCCTTCAAAGTTCCTTTTGGTGCCTGGCTATTGCCAATGATGGGCGCAGTCTCGTGCCTCTTCCTAATGTACTACCTGCCTCCCAGCTCATGGTGGCGCTTCATTGCGTGGTTGATGGTGGGTTTTTCGATCTACCTTTCTTTCGGCTACGCGCGCAGCGAACTGGGCCGAAAGTTTTACCGGCCGCCGGCAACAACACCGGGCTTGAAAGTGGCGGGCCTGGGATTTTTTCTGGTGGCCATCGGTTTGTTCACCATTCCACATGATGCCAGCCTGGGCGATCTCTACGAAAAGATGATGAGCGGTATGGCTGAAGGCAAGCGCACGATTATCGCTTTTGCTTGCATTGGGGTGGGACTGGTGATGGGAATCATCGGCTCGATTGTGGGAACGTCGCAAAGATCGACCGGAGAACAAGGCTGATAAATAGCCTTGCTGTTTTTGGGTTAATCCCGGCGTAGGCATCTTTGGCGGCTTCGCGTAAAATTGATTCATGGACGGAAGAAGCTGAACGCCGTTGGCCGGACATTGAGTCTGGATTTGTGGAACCTATCTGCTCGAAGGCGTTGAGGCCAAGCTTTTATGATGAGGACAATTTCATGAGTGCAGTAAATGTTAATGAAGAGGCTAAGCGCCTGATTGAAAAGCTGCCCGAGAATGTGACATGGGATGAGTTGATGGATGAAATCTATGTTCGTCAGTCAATTGAAGCAGGCTTGGCTGATAGTGAGGCCGGCAAAGTCACTGACGCCACTGAAGTCAGAGCTAAATTCGGACTAGAGTCGTGAAGGTTCTCTGGACGAATAGCGCCGTCGCGCAACTTGAAGCTATCCACGATTATATAGCGCAGACCTCACCAGAATACGCGCGCCGGATTGTTGACAACCTAACCAGGCGCTCAATACAGATTGGAGCCTTTCCCTTTTCCGGACGCATGGTTTCAGAATACCAAATCAATGAAGTCCGTGAACTCATCGAAGGGCCATACCGTGTGATGTGATCTACTTAGTAAAGGAGACAGATGGAATTGAAGTATTGGCCGTGATTCACAGTGCTCGCGAAGGGTTGAACGTTATAGATTAACTCGCCTACGACGTAGTAATGAAAAGTCTTCCAATCATCATCGCCCGCGATTGCAGTCCTTTTCGTAGGCGCTTCTTCCTTTGCCGCGGCTTTTAAATTGGGGAATCAAGTAATCACTAGATAGTTATGAACGCACTTCCGATCATCGTCGGCGCCCTCTGTGTAATGGCGATTGCCTATCGCTACTACTCGGCCTTCATTGCCGCCAGGGTCCTGGCGCTTGACGATACGCGTCCCGTGCCTTCGCAGACGATGTATGACGGCCACAACTACTATCCAACAAATAAATGGGTGCTCTTCGGCCATCATTTCGCTGCGATCTCCGGCGCCGGTCCGCTGATCGGCCCGGTGCTGGCGGCCCAGTTTGGTTTCCTGCCCGGGCTCTTATGGCTGGTCATTGGTGTTTGCCTCGGCGGCGCCGTTCACGATTTCATAATTCTGGCCGGCAGCATTCGGCGCAAGGGAAAATCTCTGGCGGAAATGGCGCGAACTGAGATTAGCCCTCTCTCCGGTTTAGTGGCGGGAATAGCGATCCTTTTCATCGTTGTCATTGCGCTCGCGGGGCTGGGACTGGTCGTCGTGAACGCGCTCGCTGAGTCGCCCTGGGGAGTCTTTACAGTCGGCTTCACAATTCCCTTGGCGCTCCTGATGGGTCTTTACATGTATCGCTTCCGTAAAGGAAAGATTGTTGAGGCGAGTGTGATCGGAGTTGTGGGGTTGCTGGCAGCGGTTTATCTCGGGGGTCGTATTGCCGATTCACAGTGGGCGCAGGCATTCACGCTTTCGCGTAACACTGTCGTCATCCTTATGGCTGCTTACGGCTTCATCGCTTCTGTGCTGCCAGTTTGGATGCTGCTCTGTCCGCGCGATTATCTTTCTTCATATTTGAAGGTCGGGACGATCACTTTACTGATAATTGGCGTGATTCTCGTGCATCCAAATCTGAACATGCCGGCACTCACACCGTTCACTGCGGGCGGTGGTCCGGTAATTCCCGGCAAACTTTATCCGTTCGTATTTATCACCATCGCTTGCGGAGCGATTTCCGGTTTTCACTCGCTGATCTCTTCAGGCACTACCCCGAAGATGATCGCTAAAGAAACTGATGCGCGTCTGATTGGCTACGGCTCGATGTTGATGGAAGGCATCGTCGGCGTGGTAGCGCTGATCGCCGCGACGTCTCTTTTTCCCGGCGATTACTTTGCCATCAACACTGCGCAGAAGACGGAAACACAGAAGGTTGCGTACGTGCGCATGGTTGATGAACACGGCGCGCAAGGTTTCAATCTACAGCCGAGAGAAATTGATAGGTTAGAACAGGAGTCGGGCGAGAAGAACCTCCGCGGTCGCACCGGCGGCGCCGTGACATTGGCGCTCGGTATCGCAAAGATCTTTGATGGCATTCCGGGCCTGCGTGGGCTGATGAAGTACTGGTATCACTTCGCAATCATGTTTGAAGCACTCTTCATTCTCACCACGATCGATACGGGCACCCGCGTGGCACGCTTCCTGGTTGGTCCGGGTCTATCTCAACTATCTGGCCAATGTTTGGAGTTGCCAATCAACTGCTGGCGGCGGTGGCGCTCTGCGTTGCCACCACCATCATCATCAACTCGGGCAAGACGAAATACATCTGGGTGACTTTGCTTCCACTGAGCTTTGTCGCGACGACTACACTGGTGGCAGGTTGGGAGTCGATCACCGACATCTTCTGGCCGCTCGCACAAAAACCCGAAACTGCCGTGCAGGGCTACATCAACACTTTTCTCACAGCAACGATCATGGTCGCCGCGGTAATCATTTTGGCCGATTCGATTCGCCGTTGGTTTGGTCTGGGCAAGCGACCGGAAAGCATCGTGACGCTCGCTGAAGCTGAATCAGTCTTATGAGGCTTCACCTGAGTGTCATTTGTCGATTTCTCTGTGTGAACTCTGTGTTCTCTGTGTCTCCGTGGTGAGTGTGTCGGGGCGTCTATTCACCACGGAGACACAGAGGACACAAAGGTTGCACAGAGAAGTCCTCAAAAGCAGGACACCTCCCCGTTGGACAGCCCACCTGAAAATCGGCAATAATACGCGCTTCTGGAAAGACGATTCGTCAACACCGTAACAGCTGGGACACAGTTTAGGTGTCGAATTGTGGAAGACGTGCAGCGCTCGCGGGCATCATCTCGCCGCTATCTAAACGACCGAAAGGAATCACACAATCGTGGAAATTTCGCTGATCTCAATTATCAGCCTGCTAACAGTTTGCTTGGCAGCATTGCTTATTAAAAAGAAAGCTAACAAAGACATGAATCCCAGTTTTTCAAGACCCTTGTCGTTATTTAGCTCGCGTGCTCGGCGACAGGGTCTGACCCTTGCCGCTGCAATCGCAAGCCTCGCTTTTTCCGCATCGCCCGTGTTCGCTCAATCTGAGGCTGGAGAAGCAAATCTCAGATTGCCTGATCTCTCCGACGTGACTTTCTTCGGCGGCATCGATGGGCACCGATTATTGATGGGCGGAATTGTTGTGAGTCTGCTTGGGCTGGGCTTCGGGCTGGCGATGTACATGAATCTCAAAAAGCTGCCGGTGCATCGCGCCATGCGCGAGATCTCGGAGTTGATTTATGAAACCTGCAAGACCTACCTAATCACGCAAGGCAAGTTCATCCTAATCCTGGAAATCTTCATCGGCATTATCATCATTCTATATTTTGGCGTATTGCGGGGAATGGAGCCGGCGCGAGTCGCCATCATTCTCGCTTTCAGTCTCGTTGGTATCGGCGGCAGCTACGGCGTAGCCTGGTTTGGCATTCGCGTCAACACATTTGCCAACTCACGTACCGCGTTTGCCAGTCTTGAAGGCAGGCCGTTTCCGCTTTACGCAATCCCACTCAAAGCCGGCATGAGCATCGGCATGATGCTTATAAGCACCGAGCTCTTGATCATGTTGTGCATCCTCCTTTTCATCCCTGGCGATTACGCAGGGCCCTGCTTCATCGGCTTCGCCATTGGCGAATCGCTTGGCGCGGCCGCACTCAGAATTGCCGGCGGTATCTTCACGAAAATTGCAGACATCGGCTCCGATCTGATGAAGATCGTCTTCAAGATCAAGGAAGACGATGCGCGCAACCCGGGTGTTATTGCAGACTGCACGGGTGATAACGCAGGCGATTCTGTCGGACCGAGCGCCGACGGCTTCGAGACTTACGGCGTCACCGGCGTGGCGTTGATCACTTTTATTCTTCTGGGTGTTCCCGATCCGAGAGTCCAGGTTCAGTTGCTCGTGTGGTTATTCGTCATGCGCATCATGATGATTGTCGCCAGCGCCGGTTCATACTTTGTAAACGACATCATCGCCAAAGCTCGTTACAAAACTGCAACCGAGATGCACTTCGAAGCCCCGCTCACCTCTCTAGTTTGGATCACCTCTATTGTCTCGGTGGTAATCACTTTTATCGTTTCGAAATTGACGATCCCGACGCTCGGCGGCAACGACACGCTCTGGTGGAAACTGGCAATAATAATTTCCTGTGGCACCTTGGCCGGCGCCATTATTCCTGAGCTCGTCAAAGTATTTACATCCACAAAATCACTACACGTGAGCGAGGTGGTCACATCTTCACGCGAAGGCGGCGCGTCGCTGAACATACTTTCCGGTTTGGTGGCTGGTAATTATTCCGCTTACTGGCTCGGTATCAGTATTGTTGCCTTAATGTCTATCGCCTACTACTTCACTACTGTCGGTGAAGCGGCAGGCCTGGGTTTGGGCGCGCTCATGGTGGATCCGATTGCGGCTCCCGTTTTCGGTTTCGGCCTGGTGGCGTTTGGTTTCCTTGGGATGGGGCCGGTAACTATTGCCGTAGATTCTTACGGCCCCGTGACCGACAACGCGCAATCAGTTTATGAGTTGTCGCTAATCGAGCAGCTTCCTAACATAGAAAGCGAAGTGAAGCAGGATTTCGGTATGGAGGTGGATTTTTCACGTGCGAAACACTTGCTGGAAGAAAACGACGGCGCCGGCAATACATTCAAGGCAACGGCAAAGCCGGTGCTGATCGGCACTGCGGTTGTTGGCGCTACTACGATGATCTTCTCGATCATCATGGCCCTGACCAATGGATTGACTACCAACACTCAGGGACTCTCGCTATTACACGCGCCATTTGTTCTCGGGCTGATCACCGGCGGCGCGGTGATTTACTGGTTCACCGGCGCTTCGATCCAGGCGGTTACTACGGGCGCCTATCGCGCGGTCGAATTCATCAAGGCCAACATCCGCCTCGAAGGTGTTGAAAAAGCTTCGGTGGAAGACAGTAAGAAGGTAGTGCAGATCTGCACACAGTATGCGCAGAAGGGAATGTTCAATATTTTCCTGACAGTGTTCTTTTCTACGCTCGCTTTTGCTTTCGTTGAGCCTTTCTTTTTCATCGGCTACCTGATTTCGATCGCCGTGTTTGGTCTCTATCAGGCGATCTTCATGGCCAATGCCGGCGGTGCCTGGGACAACGCGAAGAAGGTTGTTGAAGTTGATCTGAAAATGAAGGGTACAGCCCTGCACGATGCCACAGTTGTGGGCGACACAGTGGGCGATCCATTCAAGGACACCTCGTCAGTAGCTTTGAATCCGGTGATCAAGTTTACGACACTGTTCGGGTTGCTGGCAGTGGAACTGGCGGTTAGCCTGACGCATCGGAACAACGGCGATACGACCTTGACTCGAATATTGGCATTGGTCTTTTTCCTCGTCTCGGTTTTCTTTGTCTGGCGTTCGTTTCATGGCATGCGCATCGGCGCGCTCGCGGCTGAGGCTGCCAGCGTTCCTTCCAGTGAAGACTTGAAAGTCTAAACCTGAAACTCTAAACTCGGCTCATGAATTCCACCGCCAATTCTTATAGCCAATCTTATGCGCCGCCGGACACGCTTCTGAGCGCCGCGTTGGCGCCGCTGGACTGGACGCGATCCATTTCGCTGGTGGTGGCGTTCAGCTTGCTGACTGCCCTCGCCGCGCAGGTCGTAATTCCTATCGGCCCGGTGCCGATTACGGGCCAGACGTTTGCAGTCTTGCTAACCGGCGCGTTGCTTGGTTCCCGTCTCGGCGCGATGGCGATGATTGTTTATTTGATTGAAGGCGTGAGTGGGCTGCCTTTCTTTTACGGCGGACACGGCGGTATAGCACATTTACTCGGACCAACGGGCGGCTATCTGGTGGCCTTTCCGGCTGGAGCTTTCATCACCGGAGCTTTTGCTGAAAACGGTTGGGACAAGCACTTCTCAACTGCAGTCGTGGCGATGGCTGTGGGTTCGATCGTAATTCTGCTTGCCGGTCTCGCCTGGTTTTCGGTGTTGACCCACACCTCTCTGCTCGTCGCTTTCCGGCTTAGTGTTCTGAAGTTTATTCCCGGCGACATTATCAAAATTCTGTTGGCCGCGGCAGTTCTGCCCCTCGGCTGGGCGCTGTTACGTCGCCGCAGTTCTGCCGACAACTAAGCTCTTATCCTAACCAGCCAATCGCATTTGCCTCAGCGTTCTGATTATCGTGTGGACCTATTGGCTCGTCGGGGCTTTTCTGTGCGCCTCACGCCGCAGTTATAATGTACTCAAATTTTGTCGCCCCCATTCCTATCGTACAGCGAAAGAGATGTCGGTTTGCGAAGGAGGAGAAAATGAAGGCGTCTTCCATCAGTCTATTGTTACTGGTTGGCCTGGTATCCTTTTCAAGTTTGACAAGCGCCCAGCAGTCTAGTGCATTTCGTGTCACCGAGGTCGCACCTTATGACAAAGCTGTCCCCGGAGAGATCATGCAGCTACTGGTGGAAGGTATTGAGGGCGGCGCATCGCCGCTAATGCTTTCCGCCGAGGATTTCAAGCTAATCGTTTCCCAGGACGGTGTCTCACAAGAGGCGAAAATACGTACAGTGACGGCAACCCTTATATCTAACCGACACCCGGGCCGTGAGGTCACTGCGACGGTGGCCGTTGAAGGAATGCAAATGCGAGCCTACCAGAGCGTCAATTTCGTGGTGCCCAGGGGTTTGCATATGGGCGAAGCAGAATTAACGCTTTCCTACCGCGGTAAGCGCGGCAACTCGATCACGCTAACAATCGTAGAGAAGCCAATGCGTCCGAGAGTTGCCAGCGTGGGAGTAATGACGATTAACACAAGCTCCTTACCGCCGTCGGGTATAAGGTTCGAGGGAAACGATCTGGGTTGGCGACTTGAGCGGGGCGCAACAGTACGCGTCTCTATTAACCCGCTAACCGACCCTGATGATCCGAATTCCGCCGTGCTCATCCGTTTTAAACAAGGCGACGCTTATTACGACGCGCAAACACGAGTAACCAATCAACCGTTTCGTCTTGAGAACCGTAATCGTGGCGCCGGCTTTTTCCCGGCCCGGGATATGCTGGAAGTAGACGTGCCGGCTGCGTTGATGATGGGTCCGGCGGAGGTGGAAATAAGATTGCGTGCCAACGGCCAGGAGAGCGAGGCAGTTCTACTAAAGGCCGCAATCACTGATTCCGCGCGCTCCGCTGAAGCACCTGTGACAAACGCTCCCCGCCTGCTACTGGTTTCTCCGACCCGTCTCGGAGCAGGACAGTCTCTGATGCTCTCTCTGGATTACCGCCGCACGCTCGATCCAGATCCTGCAAAGACCGTTGTCGTCATTGAACAAGGTAGCGCCCGCTACATTGTTCCGGTGGAGAAAAGCTCTTTGAAGTTTGGGCCCAGCGCGGCCGATGCTCCAGTGTTGTTCTTTGTAAGAACGACACCGCAGATTTTAGGCAAGGCGCAAATTCGCATCTTCAACCAACTACGCGGCGAGCAAACGGGAATGAGCGAGCCGGTAGCGATTGAGATATTAGAGGAACCCTTGCCGCCAGAACTACTCGACATTAATGAATCAACCGAGACTGACCTCGCCCCTTTGCGCCAAAGATACGAAATGCAAACTCGCGCGGGGCAGAAGTCTGCCGAATTTGACCCACAACGCAAGTACGTCACCATTCATATCAAGGGGATTGACTACAACCCAAACTTCGTACGCATTACGTTTGAGCAGAATGGACATAGTTTCAATCTCAAACCAATCGACTTCTCGTCATATAGCAACGACACGCTAATCGCGCGCCAGCCCAGGGAACTAAAGAGCGGACCCGTGAAGATAACCGTCGCGAATCGTGGTGCCGATTCGTTTAGTGTTCCCGTCAGCAGGACATTCGAAATATGTTGCACACCTTGAAGGTTCGTTCACGAGAACGAGAAGAATTGGTCGAGTTTACCGAAGAGGTGCAGCAAAAGCTGACGGCCTCCGGCGAACAGGAAGGCGTGGTCGTGTTGTATGTGCAACACACTACTGCGGGGTTAACCGTGAACGAAAATGCTGACCCGGACGTGCCACGCGATATGCTTCACCTTCTGCGTACTCTGATACCTCAGCATGGCATGGGCTTTCGTCACGGAGAAGAGAATTCCGATGCGCACATCAAGGCAACGCTGGTAGGTTCGTCCGTCACTATTCCCTTCCGCGAAGGAAAACTACTTTTGGGGCGCTGGCAGGGAATTTTTCTTTGCGAGTTTGATGGTGGACGAGAGCGCCAGGTCATAATGATGATCCGTTGACATTCCCTTCTCCTAACCCTTCCTTGAAAAACCAGCGGGCAGCCGCTACCCTCGCGCGCGTGCCCAAACACGAATCACCCTGGATACTTGGCATCAGCGCTTCTCACAATGGCGGCGCGTGTTTGTTGCAGGGTGATGAAATCGTTGTCGCTATCCAGGAAGAGCGTCTCTCGCGAATCAAGCGCGATCGCGTTTATGCCGCCGAAACTACTGCGTGTCTCGCTTATTGCCTGGACTATACCGGCATACGACCGGAAGATTTAGATCTGGTGGTCCTTTCCGTCGCCGGCTCTGCATCTGATGAGCGTAACAACATTCTGCGTAATCCACTTTTGAAACTCGAACTCAATGAAGTTGCGACGTGCGGAATACCGCACCATCTGGCTCACGCGGTTAGTGCCTTTGCTACTTCGGGATTCAAAGAATCCGCGGTTCTCGTTGTTGATGGAAGGGGATCGCCGTTTGAAGATTTACTGCCGGAAGAGCAAGGCGTCGTGCGGAATGGACTTTCAGATGGGGCTGAAATCATCTCGCTTTACGCCGCCGCGGGTTCAACACTCGTGCCACTCGAAAAGCATCTCGTAGCACAGGGAAACTGGCTGGACATGCGGCCTACAGGCATGCCCTTCTTCGCCAGTCTTGGCGGAATCTTCTCTTCAGTAGCCCAGCAAATATTTGGCGATCCAGCCGAAGCGGGCAAGGTGATGGGATTGGCGCCTTATGGCAAACGTACGATTTCGTCGGACGCTTTTTTCTCTATCTGCGACAACGAGTTCCGCTTCAAGGATATCGTTCCGACAATGTTCGGCGACGATGCCCGCTGGCCGGCGCACAAAGATGAGTACAGCAATCTCGCGTGCTCTGCACAAGCGGCGCTGGAGAAAGCCCTTGTCTACCTGGCGCAGAGACTTCGTAGTCTTTGTGATAGTGAGAATCTTTGTTATGCCGGAGGAGTCGCTTTGAACAGCATCGCGAATGAACGGCTGATTCGCGAGTCAGATTTCCCAGGAATATTCATCACGCCAGCTGCGGAAGACAGCGGAGCGGCGATTGGCGCCGCCTACTACGGATTCTGGCAACTCACCGGACAAAATACTTATCGGCCCATGAATCATGACGCTTGTGGCCGCCGCTACAAACCTGCAGAAATTACAGCTGCCATCGATACAGCCGCTCGTGTTGACTTCATAAAATCACAAGATGTCGTCGGCGATGCGGTGGAGTTACTGCAAGAAGGGAAAATACTCGGTTGGTTTGATGGTGGATCGGAGATGGGTCCACGGGCACTGGGCCAACGAAGCATCGTTTGCGATCCCCGGCGAGACGATGCCAAAGAAATATTGAATAGCCGGATCAAGAGGCGCGAGGACTTTCGTCCTTTTGCACCGGTGGTCCTCCTGGAAGAAGTGCAAAACTGGTTTGAAATAGATCATCAGAATCCGGCGAGTCCCTTCATGCTGCGGATTTGCAAGTTCAGGGAGAAGAAGAGATCGCGCGTGCCCGCTGTTGTCCACATAGATAACAGTGGTCGCCTGCAAACGATAACACAACAGGAGAACGGCAGATTCTACGAGTTAGTCAGGAGGTTCTATGAGCAGACGGGTGTGCCGATGCTGCTCAATACATCGTTCAACGTGAGGGGCGAGCCAATAGTGGAGACTCCCGAGGATGCAATTCGTTGTCTGCTGAGCAGTGGTCTTGATGCGTGCGTATTTGAGGATCGAATTGCCTTTAAGTGCGTGCGCTGGTAACCGGTTGCAAACGCTAAATCCATTTGATGGGAACAGGCCCTAACATCCAGGAAACAACAACATACTTTTCCCCCTCGATCACGGGCTCGGCGCGGTGAAAATATTTCGAGGGAAACACGATTGCCTTTCCAGCCTCGGGCACTGCGGCGTGGGGAAGATAGGGAAACTGCGTGCGTCCACCCAGGAAGTTGTCATTGAGATAGCAGATGACAGTGAAGTATCTGTCTTCGAAATCGGCGCCCGCATCCTGATGTGTTTCATACCAACCGCCTGGCGTGTATCGAACTAGTTGTGTCCCTGCATGTTCAGTGAGGTCTACAGACCAAAAGTTTTTGATGAGCGGCTTGATAGTTGTTCTGATCTTCTCATCAAAACTCGCCATCACCTTCGAGAAACAACCCAGGTACAAAATACTGGCTGAGCGAACACCCGGCTGCGAGACGGAATCGAAAACGCCCTTGTCAGCCTCCACACGAACAGTAGCCTCTTCCCAACCGTCGTGAGCTCTCATCTGATGCAGCATAACTTCGCAAGCCGGCCGCTCGTAGAGTGACAACTTAAGTACGCCTGCTGCTTCTTCTTTGAATTTCACCATTGTTTCGGAGCTTCAAATATGGTGCCCACAATATGGCAAGACACAGTGATTCCCAGCGCGTGGAGACTGAGAATCACTGTTGCTGACCAGGACCGGATTGCTAAGAACGCCCTGAAGCTTCGTCTTACGAGACGGCGCTGCGTTCAGCCGGCGGAGCGCTTTTTCGTCCGCCCGGAGGACTGTTTCCTGGTCCGTCCTGCGGATTTTTTCTTGGTCCCACCGGAGGATTTTTTCTTGGGTCCAGCCGGAGGAACGTTCTTTGGTCCTGCCGGTGGAACG
>WNGE01003366.1_pt1 | contig 28081 bp, 27 predicted proteins | sample 5400651 | NCBI WGS metagenome assembly WNGE01 (sample SAMN13153370, study PRJNA577476) | soil metagenome | isolation source: 60 cm soil or saprolite under grassland replicate 2 | place: USA:California | collected 2016-06-15 | reverse complement strand
CAGAACTAATGTTTCTCCAATGAGAGAACGGCTGCCAGTGCGCCGGAGAGAGCCCGGTTCGCGTCTTTCCCAAACCCTATGATCACAAGGTCGTTTTCGGAGGGACGGAAGAGCTCTCGAATTCGAACGTCTTCGCGGGGTGAGAGTTCGGCAACTTTCTTGTTATCAGGCGGTATCGAGAGCTTACCATTGACAACTCCGATTGTTAGGGTCCCTTCCGCACCTACCTTGATGGCCTCGTCTCTTTGTAAGACCCCTGTGATTCCAGGCTTGTACCTTTTGGCGAGATGGATTCCTACAGATACTTTGCCGGGGACGAGCTCTGTCTCATCTAGTTTCTTGATTTTGCGCACGGCTATCTCCTTGAGATACGTCTGCAGGGTTTCTCGTCCTTGCTTCGAAAGCTTGACGCCCGTTCCCTCACTAACCTCAACCAAGCCCTGTTCAGCGAGCCTCTCCAGCAAACCACGAGTGACACCATCATTGATCTGAAGAGCGTGAGCCAAGGCGCGACGTCCGACGGGACCTTCTTGGTCGATGAGGACTAGCGCGTTTAGAAGCTGGACAGGAGTTAGTTGGGGTAGGGGACCTCTAGCCCCCCGACGCCACTTGTCCAACATCTCCTCAAGCATAAGATCCGACAGCCAGACCGATCGGACCAATGGAAAGTTAACTCTTCCCAAGAAATGAGCAACGTTCCTTCACGCGCTTGGCAACAGATAGAAATCATACAACCCGATCTGCCGAGTCTGGTTAGAGGAGAGCTTCGTGAACGATTTGCTCGTTAGGTCTATTCAGGAGTCCGATCGCAATTGGGTCGAGTCCTTTGTCAAATCTCACTGGGGCTCCGAGATTGTCGTTGCAAAGGGCCGAGTCCTCCGTCCAGCGGAATTTGATGGTTTTGTCGGTTTCAAGGGAAAAAAGCCTGTCGGCTTGCTGACTTACAGGATAGAGGGACCTGACTGCGAAATCGTCACTATCAACAGCATTCTCCAAGGCGAGGGAATCGGAACGGCGCTCATTGATGCAGTTAAGGAAAGAGCCAAGGTGAAAGGTTGTCGGAGACTTTGGCTCATAACCACCAACAACAATCTAAACGCTCTGGGATTCTATCAAAAAAGGGGTTTCCGCCTCATCGCGCTCTACCCCAACGCCCTCGAAGCCTCCAGAAAACTGAAACATGGGATCCCCATGAAAGCAGCGAACGGTATTCCGATCAGGGACGAGCTAGAACTCGAACTTGAGCTGGTCACCTGAGAAACGGTATTTCCCTCCTGCAACCTAATTAGGAGGAAATCCTCAGAAGTTCGAGTGAGTTGTCCGAGAAGATCGTGGGGCTCACCGTATCGACCCTGACGGGTGAGAAAATACTCTTCTCAGGGCTTAGTAACGTTCATTGTAGACTGATTTTCACCACTGATAGGATCATTGTACAGACGCTTAGTTCCCAAACTAGGCAGTCGTACCCCGAGTACGGAATGAATCCCAACTTAGTCAATCTCTTAGTTGAGAGGGGAGTGGAGAACCTACTTGGCGATAGCGCCAAGAACTCTTCATCCCTTACTCTGACATAGTTAGGGTCGAGGTTGGTAGAAGATGGCTGAACCCAAGGATGAACGTCGTGACCCACGACAAAACACATCGGTTCACATGGTTCTGGCCTAGACACGGAATCAACGAAGTGGAGCATATTGCTCGATCCCTATTCCCTGCGGAAATAACGGTAGACAAAGTAAGAAAAATCTAGAAAAAGCCTTCGACCCACGGAAGGCGTATTTCGAAAATATTATACAGTTACTTTTTCTTGTCGCTGAGCCACCATTTCAGGTAGTCTTTGTGGCGGCGTTTCTTCTCTTCGTCTGCGGATTCTTCGGTACGAAGCATCTTTTCTCGTCCTTCTAGAAGGTTTTGCTGGGTGAAGGTTAGGCCGCAGCTCTTACAGGCGTACGACTTGATTGCAGGGTCGTAACTTAGGTTTCCACCGCATTCCAAGCAATAGTTGGGCAATCTCCTCGCTCAACAAGAAATTTGGCTCCAGAAACAGATAAAGATTCGGTTACTCAAACGGGCAAAAGACGAAAAATCAACCCTTGCCACTAGAAAGTCGACTGAGCGTATGTTTGATGGGCACGTGACAGGAAAGGAGGCTGGCAGAGGGATGCTCCCCCCCTCCAGTTACGATTTTAGTAACGTGGGCAGTAGAGGGAGTTCTATGAGGAACGTCATCTTATCAGTACAAGTATCCCTCGATGGCTTCATTGCGCGGCCGGATGGGGAGTTGGACTGGCATCTTGTGGACGCGGAATTCAATGAATACGCAAAGAACCTGCTGAACTCTTTTGACACTCTTGTATTTGGGCGAGTGACTTACCAGGTCATGGCCGATTACTGGCCAACTGCGACGCCCACTGATCCGGTCGAAGCCCTGATATGTGAAAGGATGAACACTCTCCCCAAAGTCGTTTTCTCAAGAACCCTGAAAAGGGTAGATTGGAAAAACTCAAGACTTGCCCCAGGCGGCATTGCGGAGGAGATCTTGAAAATGAAGCAGCAACCGGGCAAGGACATCGGGATCGGAGGCACGAGCATTGTATCAGCACTAGCGCCTCTCGGTTTGATTGACGAGTATAAGATCTTGGTCGCTCCAGTGGTTTTAGGGAGCGGAAAGCCTCTGTTCAAAGACATCAAGGACAAGATCAACCTGAAACTTCGAAAAACAAGGACGTTTGACTCAGGCCTTGTCTTGCTTGCCTATCAGCCTGAGAAAAAAAGCTGACATTTTCAAGATTTCTTCCCCGTTGGTGAGGATAAGCTACCAGAACTTCTATAACCCGTTTAGTTCAATGGACTCGAACAATCGACTTGGAGGCTTGAATCTTTTGGAAGGTCGTCTCGTTCTCAGGCTCTAAGCGCCAGAAGCATGATGGAATCACCTTCGCTCATTGTTCAATTGTTTAGGATTAAATCAAGAGTTCCTAGCCCGGCGGCTGAGAAAACATGGCACAGGAAACACATCAACCTACGCCAAGGCGAGGCGAATGAAAGCTAGTGCTGGGCCTTGTACTTAGTATCATTGTGTTCTTCCGAGGTTCGTGAAAAAGCGCGATTCGGAGACCCCTAGTCCAAGTCCGTCCACTGTCTTCAAAACTCCTAGAAATTCTCCATACAGGATTCTGTTGAACTCTCAAGCGAGAGTTACAAGATCTTCCTACAAACAGTGCTCGACTAAAGCACGATCATGAAAAAACGACGTTAGCTGTTGCTGGAAAAAGGGGGGTGTGGGCTCGTTGTTTCGAGCCCGAGAATCGATGACGCTACTTGGTCAGTTTCGTGAGAGCCGCGGATATCGCGACTACGGCAGAGACCAGTACGAGTGCTGCGCCGACGATCAATGCGAAGGCTTGGGCGATTATCTGGTTTGTGGGCAGTATGGCCCCGCTGCTGATGAGGAAGTATCCTATCGCGTATAGTACTGCCCCGACAATGAACAGTTTCGAGTGGTCGAGTATTCCTGGTAGCACTTGGGGTAGTGGGCTGTGTTCGGAAAGGGTTGTGGTGGCTAGGTAGAGGGCCGCGATGAATGCGTAGCCTGCGACGATGAGTACTGCCCATCCTTGGATGGCTATAGTGGCGTCGGATATCATGCTGCTGGCTGTGGTTACTAGGTAGAGGTTGAGAGCTAGTAGTACTGCACCTATGGCGAGGTTCTGCCAGTGCTTGAACACTTTTGTCATCGGTTCCGTTCGGATCAATTCTGCCGACATTTTTCTTCGAAGGCGCGCGAGCCGAAATCCGAGAAATAAACCCGAGTTTGTTCTAAACGTTGTACGGTGGAAAACGAACAATTACGGCGGCCGGCAACGTTTTCCGCCTGACAAGTACTGAAACCAGCCAAAGGTTGAAGGCAGCACAAAATTTGCGAGAATCTCTCTGACTTTGCAATGAACCCGCCGCCCAGGACTCCAGACCAATACTCCTGGTAAGCCCATCGTAGCTCCCTTCCTCTTCAAGCTCCCCTTGAGTCTGCATAGAATGAAAACAGCGTCGTAGACGGGGAACGGTTAATATGTCAAGTCCATCGGTCAGCAATCGATTCGATTGCCTCGATACCATGGCAACCAGCACAAGAAGAAACCCACTGGTGGCGTTAAGCGCAACTGGCGTGGAAAACGCGCCTTCGAAGCCGGCGGAGAACCAGTCGAGACGACCCTGGGTAAAATCAAGCAGAGAAGAGTGGGAATCCGAGGTGGGGCTACGAAAATAAAACTGGCGTCGGCTGACTGGGCTGTTGTCACGGACAAGTCGACGGGTAAGTCGTCGAAATCGAAGCTTCTGCGGGTTGTTAAGAATCCGGCGAACGTTGACTATCAGAGGCGGGGAGTAATCACGAAGGGTGCGATCGTCGATACGGAACTCGGTCAGGCGCGCGTGACCTCTCGTCCGGGACAAGACGGGGTCATCAACGCAGTCCTCGTATCCCAAGCCAGCAAGTCCTAAGATAGAACGGTGAAACCAGGGTGAAAAACCCGGGTCACGTTATCATCTGGCCATTCCACATAGACAGTACGAAGACTAGGGGCCAGGGAAGAAAACTTCCGATAGCGAGGTCGATCAAGCAGCCGAATCTTAGAGAAATTGTGCAGGCAGCGACAATCCTAGGCTATGTTCCAGAACCGAAGGAAAAATCGGCAATGCCCAGCCTTCACTGGGAAAAGGCAGGATATGTTACGGTCAAAAAGAGCGCTCCGAAGGTCGCGATGCTGAAATCGATCGCTGGAGAGATTGTGAAGATCCGGCAGAAAGAGGCCCAGGCTGTGGAGCCGAAGAAAGACCGGCGGTAGATTCTGACTAGCCGTGTTTCCTGTTTGGGTACATGATGATCTTGCCCGAGCGTCCCGACTTCATCAATGCAAAGGCCTTGGAGAACTCTTCAAGCTCGAACCGGTGAGTTATCAGCCTCGATAGATCCACTTGACCCGCCTTCAAGACTTCAGCTGTTTTGTACCAAGTTCCAAAAAGGCGACGGCCAAAGACACCCCGAACGTGGGCGTCCTTGAAGACAATCCAGTTGGCAACATCCAGTTCGATCTTCTTCGAGGGCAGTCCGAAGAGGATCGCTGTTCCTCCAGGACGGAGAACTCTGAATCCTTCTTCGAAAGAGGACTGCGCGCCTGACATCTCAAAGAACGCATCAACTCCACGACCATCAGTCAAGCGCATGATTTCCTTCACAGGGTCTTGTTGAGACCCATTGATCAAGACGTCTCCCCCCATATCCTTCGCCAGCTTCAACCGGTAATCGACAATATCGATGCCGAAAATCTTGGTCGCGCCGAAGGACTTGCACAGCCCGATAAGGCAGGCGCCTATTGGACCGCAACCGAAGACTGCGACGGTATTCCCCGAAATCTCTGCCGCCGAAGCGGCGTGAACAGCATTACCGAGAGGTTCTTGAGCTGACGCCACTTCTATCGGAATCTTGCGATCGTTCAGCCAAGCATGCTGCTCGTTGAGGACGTGGTACTCTGCGAAACAGCCGTCTGTGTCTACGCCTCTGAGGAGCATTCGTTCGCAGATGTGAGCGTTACCAGTTCGACACTGGAAGCATTTGCCGCAGAAGATGTGGGTCTCGCCGGAGACAATATCGCCTTCGCGGAGGTCGGAGACTTCCTTGCCAACCTCGATGATTTTTCCGGCGAACTCGTGTCCCATTACCATTGGAGGCTTGACTTTGTCTCTGATCGATTCGTGCCAATCGTAGATGTGCATGTCCGTCCCGCAGATCGAGGTGGCTTCGATCCGGACGAGAATGTCTCGTAGACCGGGTTTGGGTGTTGGCCAGGGTTCGAAGACCGCGCCGGGACCCGACGACGCCTTCACAACAGCGTGCATCTTTTCTTTCAACAGATTTCCTCGAAACTAGATGTTAGCCGCGCAAGGAGCGCTGTAAAACGTTTTAGATTAGGAACAAATTATCGATCTCGAGAGTATGAGCCAAGAGTCAGGTTTCCAGAGAGCGTCACTTCTAGATGCGTTGCGGGAAGAACTCAGAGGACTGGATCAGCAGGATCTGCTCTGGCGTATCAGGACCCTTCAAAGTCCGTCCGCGCCGCACGCCAAAGTGGACGGCAAGAACGTCATAGTTCTTTGTTCAAACAATTATCTTGGATTGGCGAACCATCCCAAGCTCAAGCAAGCGGCTATTGCTGCAACTAGAAAGTTTGGAGCTGGAAGCGGCTCAGTACGTGTCATCGCTGGAACGATGGATCTTCATGTTAAGCTGGAAAAGGAACTGGCGGCTTACAGGGGAACCGAGTCTTCAATCACTTTCCAGTCAGGCTACGCCACGAATCTTGGATCGATAATGTGCCTCGTCGACGAACGGGACCTGATCATCAGCGATGAGTTGAACCATGGCAGCATCATCGACGGCTGTCGTCTGACGAAGGCTGAGAGACGGGTGTACAAGCACAAAGACATGGGCGATCTTGAGAAACAGTTGCAGGGGACGGAACGGTTCCGTAGGGTCCTAATCATTACTGACGGCGTCTTCAGCATGGACGGAGACATAGCGCCCCTGAAAGACATCGTCAATCTAGCTCAAGAACACAATGCGGTGACCTATGTGGACGATGCACACGGAGACGGTGTTCTGGGAGAGAACGGCCGTGGAATTACCAATCACTTCCACCTTGAGGGAAAGGTGGACATTGACATGGGAACCTTCTCGAAAGCTTTCGGATGCGTCGGAGGATATGTTGTTGGCTCGAAAGACCTCTGCGTGTATCTTCAGAACAAGGTCCGAAGCTACCTTCTCTCGGGGTCCCATCCACCTGCCATTGCAGGCGCGTGCATTGCGGCGCTTCAGCTCGTCCAGAAACAACCGTCCTTGGTCAAGAAGCTCTGGGACAACACCCGCTACTTCAAGAAGGGACTGAAAGACATAGGCTTCGACACTGGGAACAGCGAGACCCCGATTACGCCGGTCATAGTCGGAGACGCTACCAAGGCTCGCGAACTTGCGGATAATCTCTTCAAACTAGGAATATTCGTTCTCCCGATCGTCTACCCAATGGTGGCTCGGGACAAAGCTAGGGTCAGGACCATAGTGACAACTGCTCACACGAGAAAAGATCTCTACACTTCATTGAGAGCTTTCGAGAAGGTTGGCAAAAAACTGGCACTAATCTAAACCTCAAGGATTCTTGCTCGGGGGTTCGAGTTGCCAGCGAAGAAAAAGAAACGAGAGAAGAAGCCCATGAAACCAGCGTTCACCGTTCGCAAGGCCACCGTGAAAGATCTTCCGACCCTGGTTCGCCAGCGCAGGGCGATGTGGCGCGACCTTGGGGCGAGAGAACAAGGAGAGTTGGATAGAGCCGACAAAGTTTACGCACGATGGGCACGATCGAGAATGAAGAGCGGGACTCTGATGGGCTGGGTGGCCGAGACTGGAGGTAAAGTCCTTGGTGGAGGATGCGTGTGGTTGCAGCCTGTTCAACCGAGGCCAGGATACAATCTCATGATCCAGCCATACCTGCTATCAATGTACACAGAGCCACGCTCCAGAGGACTTGGCGTCGCCTCAGGTGTCGTCGAGAAAGCGCTGGAGTGGTGCAGGAAGAACCGGTTCTCCCAGCTGCGCCTGCACGCAAGCGAGATGGGCCGCAAGGTCTACCTCAAACACGGGTTCGAGCGGACCTGGGAAATGAGGCGTCGAATCAAGAAGCTTAGAGAAGACCGCTAAGGTCTTACTCAACGAAAGAAGTTTAGCTATCCATTCTAACCTCGGTCTAATCTTGTCCCGTCTAGTTCCCAGGTGTTCTTGCGGTGGCGAACTAGTGATCGTGGGTGAGAATCGGAGCGCGGAAGGCTGGCGGACAGGCTTCAAGCTTCAATGCAAGAAGTGCCACAAGCAATGGACCTACACGGGTGGAACTTACCGCGCGGACACAGGCTCGGGTTGAGAACGAAAATGTCTATCCCAGCGATGGGGGAAGAGATCTCGAACCAGACGCAGGATCTCCCAGGGTTCGCTTCTCAGCTTCGAAAGAGGCACACTCCAAAACTCAAACCCAGCAGTCTGATATTTACAGGGTCAGGCGATTCATACGCAGCCGCTGTCTTCGCCCAAGAACTCTCCCAGGGAGAGTCCGCGGCTTCGGACCCTTACGAGTTGCTGAGGAACATTAGGCGAATTAGAAGAAAGAATCTTGTAATTATCTCAGTCAGTGGTAGAACGAAAACCAATGTTGAGCTAGCGAGAAAGGCAAAAGGAATCTCAACAAGTACCTTGGCAGTCACTGCCAACCCTGATAGCCCACTGGCTAGCGAATGTGACGAGACTCTCCAGCTAAAGTATCGAACTACCGGAATACTCACCTCTGGGACAATCAGTTTTACGACCAGCCTGTTGGCTTGCGCGTTACTTCTTGGAAATCTGCCAAACATAGTCCGGGTGAAGGCCGCTACAATGGGAACTCCCCAGCTGGCGACGAATTTGAAACAAATTGGGAAAGGAGCGTTTGTTTTCACTGGATCAGGGGTAAACTATGCACTCGCCCTTTACGGAGCGGCTAAGATCAACGAGATACTGGGTGCAAACGCAGAGGCCGTGTACCCTGAACAACTTGGGCACGCGAAACTGTTCACAATAGACAAGAAACGATGCTTTATCCTATGCATCTCGTCAGGACGCGATAAGGCCATGGAGACGCATCAATTGCTCCATAAAGATGGCTTCCTAAGTTCAATCATAGCGTTTCCAGATAGTCAGGTGGTCAATCGAAGTCTGAGGATTGCGACATACCTTCAACGACTCGCACTCTTTCTCGCCAAGAGAAAAGGAATCAAAGAATGCGCGTTCCTATCTGACAAGAATAGGTTGAAGCTCAGCAACCGAATGATCTACTGAAGGAGCGGCAACTTCCTAGGTTATTGTTTGAAGATGCTTGTATACGTCAAGAAGATCATCAGTATCCATGCTATGTGATGCAGCAGCTTTCACCTTGGGAACCTTCGCGTTCAAGGCCACGGAATAACGTACAATCCTGAAGACGGGGACATCGTTGACCCAATCTCCTACGTGAGCGCATCTTGATGGAGGGATTCCCGTCCATGCGCAATATTTTCGCAAGCCAAGTCTCTTGTCTGGCAGAGTTTCTATTTCACCAGTAATAATTCCGTCCTTGATGCCGACCTTGGATCCGACGTAGCCTTCGAACCCGAATCTTTCAATCAAGTACGCGCATAGAAAATCTGGATTATCGGTCAGGAGAACAACTCGAATTCTATGACCCTGCAGCTTCTCTATAGTCTCCCTGACGTTCTTGATGACCTCAACCTTCGAGACCTCTCGAAGAATGTCTGCCAGCTTCATTCCTTGGAGAAGCTTGTACTCAGATGCGAGGCATTCTCTTAGGGTGATTCTTCGGTGATGGTACATTTGGTCGAGAGCGTCCCATTTCTCTCCAATTCCTAGAGATCGGGCCGCTTGTGTGAGAGCTGCCTTTCGGAAGATGGTCCCATCGACATCGAAGGAGACCATTGACAGGGAGGAGAAGGGCGACGACACCACCTCGTTTGGGCCTCTTCGAGGTCAGGTGTATTCGATGGTCTTGAACTCTTTCCGCAACCTTGTCGCGGCTCGGCGCACGCTACTCGGTTCTTCACCCTTGTAGACTCTTATGATCAATTCTGCGATTCTCTCCATGTCTCGCGCTTTCATTCCGCGTCGAGTGGACTCGTTGGTCCCAAGCCGGATTCCGTGATCTACTATCATGTTTGCTTCCTCCAGTTTTTCCGAAAACCTGTTCACGTTCTCTTCGCCATTAATGTCGAGGAAAACCTGGTGCGACTCGGTAAACCCATAGTCTGCACATTTTACAGGTAGACCTCCCTCGTGGAGTGCTTTGGCAAGAGCCTTGGCATTCGCAATTACTTGAGAGGCATATTTTGCGCCTCTTCTCCGAATCTCATCCAAAGCCCAGATCAGAGCGGCTATTCTGTTCCAGTGAGCATTATCAACCAAGCCAGGAAATTGTCTGTCCTTTACCAGTCCTTTGACTTGGCTGGTTCCGAGAATTATTCCTCCTTGGGGTCCGAAGAAGCTCTTGTGCGTCGATCCCAACATGACAGCAGCTCCTTCTCTTAGGGGGCGCTGAAACATGCCTCCGCCGATTAGTCCTAAAACGTGAGACGCATCGTAGGCGACTTGTGAGCCTGCTGACTGACAAGCATCTGCTAGTTCCTTGATGGGGTGGGGAAAGAGAAAGTAGGATTGTCCGAAGACGACGAGCGATGGTTTCTCATCTTCGATGAGCGCCTTGGCTTTGTTCACGTCAATGTTCATTCGTTCTGCATCAAAGGGGAAGTAGAGATTCTTCACGTTGACAAAGGGCGGATATCCTTCTCCACTGATGCCCGGGTATCCTCCGTTCGAAGGGTTCACTGAAAGAATCGATCCGCCCGGCTTTGTTAGGGTGGAGATCATTATCATGTCAGCCATATGCCCGGATAACGGCCTAAGACTCGCCCAGTCAGCGCCGTAGACTTCGCATGCAAGTTTCTCTCCCAGGGTTTCGAGCTCGTCCATGAACCGTGTTCCTTTGTAGAATCGATCTGTGGCTGTGTATCGATGGCCCATGTCGACAGTTAGAAGCTGGCGAACGGTATGACTGGTTACGTTCTCGGATGGTATGAGGTTGAGGCATTCTTCTGCGCGCCAGCGTTGATGCTTGTCAACGATCTTTCGGACCTGGGACGCGTAGGACGTTGAAAGTCTACCCTAGTTGGGAACTAGACTCGTCGACCGCGTCGACCGCCGGGCCTTCGGGTTCCATCATGGGGAACTGGTGTCACGTCTTCTATTCTTCCAATTCTAAAACCGTGACGGGCAAGCATTCTGATAGCAGCTTGCGCCCCAGGACCAGGGGTCCTAGCGCCATGTCCACCGGGAGCTCTTACTCGTATGTGAAGAGAGGTGATTCCCTTGTCTTTCGCGGTCTTGGCGGCTGCTGCAGCGGCCTGCATCGCAGCATATGGCGTTCCCTGAAGTCTGTCAGCTTTCACGTGTTGCCCTCCGGCGCTACGAGAGATTGTCTCTGCGCCTGTGAGGTCGGTTATGTGGACCATGGTGTTGTTGAAGGATGAGTAGATGTGGGCGATTCCCCATCTGTCCGCCGGTGCCTTAGCCTTCTCCGCCATGCAGAATTACCTGACAGATCGGGGCTTGACCCTCACGCGAATTTAAACTCTCCCCGGTAGTCGTTCTGAACAGTATGATTACATCCTTAGCGGAATCGCCCGGAGCGACCGTGTAGTCCCTCAGGAAGAACTCTGAGTTCCAGTGAGGTTCGTAATTCTCTCGGTCAATGTGGGCCTACCGTTCATAAGCTCTGACGAGAATGGGTAACCCCCACCCCAAGTTACACCTGCATACGAGTCTACCAGTCCTTGGCCTTTCATCTTCTCCAGTACTCTCTCCAGAGCTTCTCTCCCAACCAGCTCCGCCGCGAGCGTATCGGCTCTTAGCCTCAGTCTCCTTGAGAACCGTTTGACTAAGAGTCCAATGATGGCAAGAGCGCCGAATAATCCTGCGATGTCTAGGATCAGCAATAGGGCGGGTATTCCCGAGGCCAGGGTTGAAACGGCAAATAATCCCCACCATCCTAGAACGTCGATAATGATTGGGGTCGAAAGAAGGATGAATCCGAGGTTGCGTCTTAGACTGAGCTTCACCTCGTAGATCAAAGAAGAGGCGAGCAGTGGCCGCCACTCTTCAGGATCGAGTTTTCCCTTCATCTCGGCAGGTAGAACAACTCTGTTCCAGGTGAAGACACACCAGCCGATCGGGACCTCTCTTTTTACTAACCCGGCCATTTCCGGGAACATGTTCTCGGAGTCAGGCATTGTCATCGGAACGTACTCCGCCCAGGAAACTGAGACAGGTCTAAAACTGGAAACGTTGAGTTGTTCTATGAGTTCTTTTGTTATTCTGAGAATGTCTTGTTCGTCAGCGGCGCCGGTTGGCGAGTCCACAGTAATCTATGAGTAACAGAGTGGGCCGGTTCGACGTAAGCATTTCGGAACGTCCGACGTTATTTTGTTCGGAAAAGACTCTTGTCGGAGAGTCCAATTTTGCCCATCCTTCTTGACATATAAATGGCCCTTGCAAAAGGCCTTACGAAATTCCCGGTGGACCTCATTCCAAGTTGAGACTTGACTTCTGGCTCTTAGACCTCAACCATGAGGCCCACGAGGGCAGATCTGCGATCTGGCTGTGGGGAGTCACACATGACAACAAGCGAGTCCTAGTCATTGATCCCAACTTTCAGGCTTACTTCTATCTCCAGCCCAAGAAAGGCCAGGACATCGGTCAACTCACAGAGAGAATTGAGAAGGAAAAACCTCATCCTTCAATTGGAGAGGTAGTCATTGAAAAGAAGAAGCGTCTCGGTGAAGAGAGACAGATTCTCAAAGTGTTCTGTAAAGACCCTGACACTCTGGAGAAATGTGCAAGAGAGTGCGTAAGGCAACTCAACGTAGAGACGAGCTTTGAGGACAAGCTTCGTTATTCGATAAAGTACCAGATCGAGTTCGATATCAGACCCTGTCAATGGTACAAGGTTGAGGGAACAGAATCCTCCATCGATCCTGGAAAATGTCACGTTGACAAAGTCATTGAGACAAGTGGGCATCCAAGCTCTATCCCAAGGGAAAGCGCTCCCAAGTTAGGCCTCCTCTCCTTCTCCATTCTAGCTGTCAGTCCGACAGGGTCTCCGAGTCCCATTAGCGACCCTGTGAGGCTCCTCACATGGAAAAACAAGGAAAGCCAAGCCGATATAATCCAGTTAGGAAGAGACTCGGACGATGAGCTAATCGAAGGGTTTTCGAGGGTTCAGCAGAGACTTGATCCCGATGTTGTCTTCTCGTTTGGCGGCAATACCTTCGACTGGCCGTACTTGATCAAGCGGGCAAATAGGACCAAGGCAAAGCTTTCCGTTGGAAGGGACGATGGTCCAGCTCGTCAGAGTCTCTATGGACACTTCTCCCTCACCGGACGGGCGAACGTGGATCTACTGGATGTCTCACAGGACCTCTATGATGTGAAGATCAAGACCGTAGAGAATGTTGCCAGGTATCTCGGAGTCGAAGCCTCCATTCCAACGATTGACGAGACAGAATACTATGATCACTGGACAGGTCATGATCGCCCGGCTTTAGTAGAACAGATGAAGTCACAAGCAACTTCAATATTCAATGTCGGAGAAGACGCGCTCGATTATACGCTCCAACTCTCGAATCTCTCAGCTCTCCCACCTGACCAGGTCCTGGCAGCAGCGGTCGGGTTCAGAGTTGACAGTTACTTGATGATGGAGGCGCACAAACTCGGCGAGCTGATACCAGGCAGAGAAGAGCTGAATATTATTCCTTACAAAGGCGCAATTGTTCTGGAACCCAGTGTGGGGCTTCACGACAAAGTTGCAGTGCTCGACTTTTCGGCTATGTATCCCAGCCTGATGGTCAAGTACAACATTTCCCCTGACACTCTCGTCGATAGGGGAGGCGATGGTGTCTTTGATGTTCCCGAGGTCGGACATCATTTCCGAAAGACTCCCCCAGGGTTCTACAAGATCGTTCTAAGTCAGCTCATCGCGAATCGACAGACGGCAAAGCGAGAGGCCGCTAAGACATCGCGGGGAACTCCCGAGCATAAGATCTTGAAAGCGCGTGAAAAGGCGACCAAGGTCATCACCAACGCTACCTACGGGTACGCGGGCTGGGCCGGGTCCAGATGGTACTCCCGAGAGGTCGCGGAATCCGCCGCCGCTCTTGGACGAGATACGATCAACAAATCCATTGATATCGCTAAGAATCTCGGGCTCAAGGTTCTCTACGGAGACACAGACAGCCTCTTCGTCGAGTATGAAGAAAAACTCGTCAACCAATTCATCAAAGAGATCGACAAGAATCTAGGTCTTGAAATCAACCTAGGACAATTGTACAAGCGAATCCTGTTCACTGAGGCCAAGAAGAAATATGCTGGACTATTGGAAGATGGCGAGCTTGAGGTCGTCGGGATGGAAGCAATCAGAGGAGACTGGTCTAACCTCGCCAGAAATGTTCAGAACAAAGTTCTCAAGCTTGTCCTCCAAGATGGCAATCCAGCGAGAGCAAGGTCGTGCGTGACGAGCCTAATCAAGGACCTGGAATCTGCGAAGGTCCCGAAGCCTTCGCTAGTCATTTGGAAGACTCTTACGAAACGTCCAGATGAGTACGAGGTCAACGCACCCCACGTGGAGGTAGCCCGAAAGATGGCGAAAGAAGGCTGGCCCGTGACCGTCGGAGACAAGGTTGGCTTCATCATCACGAAGAAGCCGGGCAAGCTCTACCAGAAGGCGGAGCCCCACTTCAAAGTCTCACTTGATCAGGTAGATTACGAATATTATGTCCACAACCAGATTGTTCCTGCTGCGGCTAGGGTTCTAGAGGTGTTTGGAATTGAGGAGCAGGATTTGCTCGGGAGAGGTCGCGGTCAGGTTAGTTTGTAATTGTAGGACCGGGACTAAATGAGGATAGATCGCTCAAGGTCATTACGTTCACGTTCGGTGGCTTCTTGGCTCCATCGGATACCCTGTCGCCGATGACGAATCTGATGTTCTTGCCCGCTGCAATGTCCAGCAATCTCTGAGTGACAACTCCATCGAAGAGGATCAAATGCGCGTTCTCGACGCCTGGTATTTTCTCCGCAAGCTCGCTAACTGGCATTCGGGACAGCTCCTTTCCTGCTTCGTCGAATATCACTGCCTCCAGAGTTCCACGCAGGTCTTTTGCGGCTTCGAACACTGTTGGTGAAAGACTGGGTCTTGGGATGGGCGGTGCTTCTACCCGAGGTTCAGATGGACCGTACCCTCTTTCGTAGGGTCGCTCGTACCGTTCCTGCCTCTCAGGCCTTTCCGGACGGGCGAACTGAACTCTTTCAGGCCTCTCGATGGGTCGAGCGAGGTTGATTGGAACTCTTTCTCGGAGAGCTTTCATTATCTCCTTAGGGGTAAGCTCCTCGACCTCTTTCCCGAAGGGCGCGCGCGCGACGTAGTCTATGTCTGCGACCTGCTGTAGCTCTTTGAGAATCAAGTCTCCGGCTCTGTCCCCGTCGAGGAACGCTGTAACTTCCTTGTCCTTGGTGAGCTTGATGATTGTATCAGGAACCTTCGTCCCATTGAGCGCAACCACATTCTTGATCCCGACCTTCATCAATAGAATGACGTCCGCCCTGCCTTCGACTACTATCAGCGAGCCGCTCTCGACCTCTGGACCAGCTGGAAGCTTCTCGGGACCGTACTCGATGAGATCCACTCCTCTCAGAGAGGATGCAACTTCTTTGACGACCTCCTCTGTGCTCGGGGAAGATTCGACCACCCATTTACGTAGAATGTCCTTGGCTTTGGTCAGAATGGCGTTCCGTTTTTCCTCACGGACATCTTCGACCTTTTCGAGAGTGATCTTGGCTTCGCAGGGGCCGATTCTGTCGACGCTCTCGATTGCCGCGGCGATAATGGCAGTTGAGACTTTGTCTAGGCTTGAGGGTATTACGATGGATCCTGTTGTCTTGTCGCGTTTGGAATCGAGGTTGATCTCGATTCTTCCTATTCGTCCTGACTTTTGTAGTTCTCTAAGGTCTAGATCGGGTCCGAAGAGTCCTTCTGTCTGTCCGAAAACTGCACCTACAACGTCTGGTTTTTCGACGACGCCTTGAACGTCGAAGTGTGCTTTTACTATGTACTTTGTAGTCGTAGCGTACTGAGACTGTTCAACCATGAAAGTTTAACCTCCATAATTCACTACCTTCTTTCCGATACCTTCTCTTTTCGATTTGTAAGCGGTAAAGCTTGAGAGCGTAAAGGGTCCAGCCCTAGTATTAAAGCCCGTCTCCAGAGTTCACGACTATCAAGATTGCAAATTATGCTTAAAGAGTTCCACTGGGTATGCCCTTCCCTCTGATCACGACCTTCAAGAAAAGCGCAATTCTCAATACCTGCAGGCATTCGGTGCATTTGGCCTAGTCTTCGTCTCGTCTAGGTTTCATGCCTCGGGCAACGATGAGCAAAATGATTCCTGCAACGACAAATGCGATACCAGAAAAAAACGACGCAACTGGTAGTAAATAGTACGCCGGCAGTGAATAAGGTGGGCAACCACTAGTTGGACAATCTGTGTAAGTCCTGAAACTAATGATGCCGAAAACACCAATCATAAACAGTATAATTCCTAGAATAATGAGTGCGAATCCCAAAGTTTGAATCGTGTGCTTGTCAAATCGTTGCAATGGCTGGGCAAACACTTCTAGATGGAATGAGGGGCCGAAGAAAAGCTAGTCTATCACTTCGAGAACTTGTTCTCCCGACCAAGCTGAGTTGAATTAGCTACCAACTGTTCCAATGGACTAAGTCGGCTAGAACTCTTCTATTAGGGACGGTCTTGCGGGACCTCGCCTCCCACAAGATCTCCTCTGCAGGGTCCTTGAATCCGATCGGTACGAGTGCTAATGGAATAATGGATCCGTCCTTCGGAAGGTTCAGAATCTGCCGCACCTTTTCATCGTCGAGTACTCCTAGAAATGACGCAGCCAATCCATGTTCGAAGGCTGACAGTATCAGAGCAAATGATGCGAAGCCAGCGTCTATGAGCCACCATGGAAGCCTGGCACTTTCTTCAGCTCTACCATATTTCGCTTCAAACCTCTTCTTGTTTCCACACGGGACAACGATGACCGGAGCCGTTGAAACAAAATCTGATTTCGCGAGGCCTTCTGACATGTACTCCGACTGATGCCCTGCTGTTGCAAGCTCTCTCCTAATCATCGGATCTTTGACGACGATAAATTCGAAGTCTTGAGTGAAGCCTGCACTCGGGACGTGTCTCGCGTCCTCGAGAATTCTCACGAGAGATTTGTCTGGGATGGCTCTTGATTCGAACCCGTAGACATTCCTCCGCTTTCTCAAGAGCTTACTAAGAGTCAATGGAACTCAGGCCTGGCTCAACTGTTCGTGTGCAATTCTTAACATATTTACTCCCGGGGGGAAATTGAGATCCTTCCAACTTGGCTAACAGCTCTTCACAATGAAATAGAGTAAACAGAGGGCAGAGTTATGTCTAAAAGAAACCATCATGTCCAGTGGACCTGACGAGTTCGAATGCCTAAGCCAGCTGCCAAGGTAGGAGTGAACGGATTCGGCGTCATTGGGAAGCGTGTCGCCGAGGCCGTGTCGAAACAGAAGGACATGAAACTCATCGGCGTTTCCGACGTTGTCGCAGACTATCGTGTGAAGATGGGGCAGAAGAAGAATTTCGCGATATACAGCTCCATTCCCGAGAAGCTTCCCGATATGAAGAAGGCGGGAATAGAGGTGTCAGGAGTTCTAGAGGATTTGATCAAAAAGGTCGACGTCATGATCGACTGCACGCCCGCAGGGCTCGGCGCGAAAAACAAGGCGCAATACGACAAGCTGGGTGTCAAGTCGGTTTTCCAGGGTGGCGAGAAGCACGATCTCACGGGATCATCGTTCGTTGCCCAGTGTAACTATGAGGAGAATCTGAACAAGAACGCCACGCGGGTCGTGAGCTGCAACACAACCGGAATCTGCAGAACCATTGGAGCACTCCAGAATGGGCTCGGGGTGAGAAAGGCGAGAGTTGTCGTGTTCCGGAGAGGAACTGACCCGTGGGAGAGCCACAAGAATGGACTCATCAACACTGTCGTCCCGGAGGCTCATATTCCGTCTCATCAGGGACCCGACGCGCAAACTGTTCTTCCCAAACTGGACATTACAACTATGGCCGCGAAGGGACCCTTCACCATCGGACATCTCCACTTCGCCATGGTCCAGCTAAAGAACAACCCGGAGAGGAAAGATGTGCTGAAGGTCTTGAAGGACGCACCCAGGTTGGCGCCTGTTAGGACGACTGATGGAGTCGACAGCATGAATGCGGTGGCAGAAATGATGCGAGACCTACATAGAGCCAGGGCCGACATGTGGGAAGTAGCCTACTGGGAAGACATACTCAATGTCACCGACGGCGAAGCCAACCTCGTCTACCAAGTCCACAACGAGAGCGTTGTAGTTCCCGAGAACATTGACGCGATTAGAGCCCTTACCGGGCTAGAAACCGAGGGCAAGAGATCGATTGCGAAGACAGACGCAGCTCTCGGAATCACGAACAAGTTTCTGTAAACTAGAAGTCCGGCTGATAAGTCTCAACGCGAGAAGCATGAAACTTAAGGGTCGTGTATCCACTCGCGCGCTCGACTGAGAAGACGAATACGGGGCTCAAGAACTGATATTGTAGTTCTATATGCCGATATCAGGGACTTCTCAACATGGTCGAATTCTGCGAGGTCAGATGAGGTCGCAAGAGTCGTCGAAATTTGCTATGAACGAGTCCACCAAATCTATATCGATTTCCTCCATACTTTCCACAAGCTCCTGGGCGATGGGTTTCTTTTGGTTTGGGAGATCGATGACTTTCGAAACGACGAGACAACCCAGTGTCACCCAGCATGCGGCGCTCTCACATGTGCAATTAATGCCGCGTTTGAGATTCACAAGAAGTACTTCTACCTGAAACGCTCCTTGACATTCTCCTGTCCCAAGGGTTTCGGGATTGGCATAGCGATCGGGACTGCTCATCGACTTTAGGAAATGCCCACACGAACTTCTCGGCGCGGGATTCCCCGGCTACGAGCTGAAACTTGTCGACCCTACTAAGGAGGCATTGCAAAAAGCCGCAGACCAGAAGGGATTGAATTACAAAGATAGAATGTTCTTCAAGTATATTACTTCACCATCAGCCCGAGACGGACTTTGAGAGTCAACTGGGAGTGTGCTGAATTCTGATCTGGAACTGCCTTCGCCCACTACAGAGATTCGAAAGCGCTACGCCTTCGAAACGATAGTTGTCCTTTGAGACAATACCGGATCCCGAACATCAAAGCTGCTCGACCTCTGTCCACATGATTTGTCAAGCATACCGGTTAGCACGTCTTCAAATCAAATATAGCGGTTGGACCGCTGACGAAGGTTTCTAGCCCTGGAGAGCATTGCAAGTGGAATTGCGCGAGAACGACGTCAAGGTTCTGAAAACTCTCCAAGCCGCTGGGGGAACCGCCGCCGTTGAAGATATTGCCCGGAAAACAGGTCTAGCGGACGCCGCCGTTGCACGTGCATCCCTGACACTAACAGAGCAAGGCCTCGTTAAGGAACAAACAACAAGAACGACCGAGGTGTATTGCACGGATGAAGGACATGATTACCTCGCGAATGGGCTTCCTGAACGAAGAGTCGCTGCGGTCGTCCATGAGGCGGGGGGAAAACTCTCTGTCAGCGAAGCCGTCCAGCAAGCGGGTCTACCCCTCGACTTTGTCTCAATAGTTACCGGGTGGATTGCCCGCAAAGGCTGGGGCCGAATTGAGAAAACAAGCTCGGGGGCTCTTCTATCGGTCTCGAAGAACCCGCCTAAGGACGAGGATGAAGAGGTTCTGAGAGAGTTGGCCAAGTTAGCATTCCAATCGAAGAATTGCCGAGCAATCTGAAACAGGCAGCGGATAGACTCCTCAAAAGAAATATTCTGGCCTCTAAGGAGCGTGCTCAGCGGAAGCTCCAGATTACTCCTGAAGGGTTGAACGCGATTCCGACTCAAGCTTCTGTCGATGAAGTCAGCGGTCTGACAAGTGAGATGATTCTCTCCGGTGACTGGGAGAGAATTCCTCTCCGAGCTTACAACGTCTCCTCAGCGGTCCCCTCACTCAATCCTGGAAAGTATCATCCGTATTTGCGATTCTTGCGGATGGTCAAGCGGAAGCTCGTTGCGCTTGGGTTCAGAGAGGCTGTTGGACCTCTTGTCGAGACCGCGTTCATCAATGACGACTGCCTCTACATGCCGCAAGATCATCCAGCGAGAGAAATCCACGATCTCTACTATCTGAAACACCCATCCAAAGTGAGCCTTGAACCATGGAAGGGCATCGTGGAAAAGGTAGCTCAGACACATGAGAACGGCTGGAAGACAGGATCCACAGGCTGGGACTACAAGTACTCAAGAGAAGAAGCCGGCAAGCTAGTTCTTCGTAGCCACGGCACGGCCCTGAGCGTCCGGTCAATGATCTCGAAGGACCTTCAGATCCCAGGCAAGTACTTCGCTATAGCACGTTGCTTTCGGCCAGAACTCCTCGACAGAACGCACTTGACAGAATTCAACCAAGCGGAAGGGATCGTTCTCGATCCCAGCCTCAGCCTACGCAATCTGCTCGGGGTTTTGGAGATGTTCGCTCGCGAGGTCGCTGGTGCTGACAAGGTCCGGTTCAAGCCAGACTACTTCCCCTTCACGGAGCCCAGTGTCGAGCTGCAAGCCTACAAGGAAGGTTACGGATGGATGGAATTCGGCGGCAGCGGAATATTCAGGCCCGAAGTCACAGAACCCCTCGGCATCAAAGTACCCGTGATCGCGTGGGGGCTCGGAATCGACAGGCTCTACATGATGAACCAGCAGATCCAGGATATCAGACAACTCTTCACAACGGACCTCGAATGGATAAGGCAGCAGAAGGTCGGCTAGAACGCCTTCAGTCCAATTCTCTCTGGCCGATCTAGACGATCTTCTGGGACAGAAAGTTCCACGGGACGAAGATGGGCTCAACCAGATCCTCGCCTACGTCAAGGGCGACGTGGAATCTCTCGATGAACAGAACGATAGCGTCAGCATCGAGGTCAAAGACAGCAACCATCCAGACATCTGGTCAGTAGAGGGAATCGCACGTGCTCTCCGAACTCACCTCGGTATTGCTAAGCCCAAGGCTCCCATTCTCTCCGGAAAGTCCGGTCTGAGAGTTACAGTAGATCGTAGGCTGAGGCCAATCCGGCCCTACATTGCAACCTCTATCGCGAGAAACGTCAAGCCCAGCGAGAACGCTCTGAAGAGCTGGATAAGCCTTCAAGAAAAAATGGATCTAACGTATGGTAGGAAGAGGAAACGTGCATCAATCGGATTCTACCAAGCCGACCTGATCAAGTCACCTCTGCGCTACACTGTCGGCAACCCTGACGACACAGCGTTCGTCCCGCTAGGCGCAACCGAGAAGATGACGCTTCGAGAGATTGTAGAAAAGCACCCCAAGGGAATCGAGTACAGCAAAATAATCTCATCCTTCAAGGACTGGCCGCTTCTAGCTGATCGGGATGGCAAGATTCTATCTCTTCCCCCGATCATCAACTCCAACGACCTCGGCAAGATAGGCTCAGACACGAGGAATATCCTCGTAGAAGTCACAGGGACAAACGTCGAGACAGTAGGAAATACGCTGAAGATAGTAGTAGCTGCTCTCGCCGAGAGAGGAGGCAAGATCTACAGCTGCACTCAAAGCTACGCAGACAAGCGGCCCAAGCCGGTAATTACGCCGGACCTAAAATCTAGCTTCAAGGATTTGTCAGTCAGCTACGCGAACAGGCTTCTTGGAGCCAATTTCAAACCAGCGGAAATGATACGGGCCTTCGTAAGAGCTGGGCATCCTGCTCGACAAGTGAGTAAAGACGTCTTGCGTGTAGAGAGCCTCTGCTATCGCATCGACATCATGCATCAAGTCGACCTCGTGGAGGATGTCGCTATCGCTCTGGACATCAACAAGCTGGATCCTGAGTGGCCGAGAATCTGGACCCTTGGGGGACTCGCACCCGAGACAGACAGACACGAGACCCTTGCGGAAGTCATGATCGGGCTGGGATACCAAGAACTTCTGACATACAGTCTAACCTCCCCTGAGGTCTTCGTTGACAAGATGGGCATAGGGCGCGAAAATTACGCGGAACTGTTGAATCCAAAGATGTCAACCCATACCGCAATGAGAAGCTGGCTTCTGCCTAGCGTTCTCAATTTGCTCAAGGACAATACTCATGTCGATTACCCTCAGAGAGTATTCGAGATCGGACCGTGCGTGACTGTCAAAGAAGATGGCGAAGGTGAGACGGAAACTCGACATAGGATCGCCGCGGTGACGATTCACACGGGAGCTGGTTTCACTGAGATTCGATCCTGCCTCGACACACTCCTTGGCAGTATCGGAGTCAAGTTCGAGGTCGTTCCCACCACTCACTCGAGCTTTCTTGAGGGACGAACAGGAGAAGTAATGTCAGGGCAAAAGCGGCTCGGAGTGGTTGGCGAGTTACATCCCAGGGTAATTCGCGCTTGGGGTCTCAGCCTTCCTGTAGCAGCTTTCGAACTGGAGATCCCACCCATGGGGGTCGAGTAAGATTGGTCGAAAAAAAGTTCGTTGTTACACCTTGGGAAGTAAAAGGAGAGGTGGACTATGATCGGCTCATACGTGATTTTGGAACCCAACCGATAACCGGCCCGCTGGCCAAGAAACTGGAAGAGATCCTTGGTGACGCGGCCTATCTCGTCCGTCGACGCATCTTCTTCTCACACCGCGACCTTGATCTCGTCCTCAACGACTACTCGAAGGGCAAAGGATTGTTCCTCTACACCGGTAGAGGACCAAGCGGACCAATGCATATCGGCCACATTATCCAGTTCTACTTCACAAAGTGGCTCCAAGACAAGTTCCATACAAATGTCTACATTCAGATAACCGATGACGAAAAATTCCTCGAAGAGAAACGGAATCTAACCTACGAAGACACTCAGCGATGGGCCGTGGACAATATTCTCGAGATTGCTGCTGTGGGCTTCGATCCTGACCGGACGTTCATACTCCAAGACACGGAATTCATCGGGCACGCATACCCCATGGTCCTGAAGATTGCCCGCAGGGTTAATTTTAGCACTGTAAAGGCCGCGTTCGGGTTCACTGGCGAGACAAACATCGGTTTCGCTTTCTATCCGTCTATCCAGATTCTTCCAAGCCTCCTCGAAAAGAGGCGCTGCCTCATACCTTCAGCAATTGATCAGGATCCTTACTGGAGGATACAGCGGGATATTGCGGAGTCAATGGGGTACTACAAGGCGGCCGCGGTCCACAGTAAGTTCCTGCCTGCACTCACGGGACTGCAAGACAAGATGAGCTCCTCGAAGCAGGAGACGACGATCAACCTCAGCGACGACGACAAGACAGTAAGGAGCAAGGTGTACCGTTACGCTTTTTCTGGTGGACAGGCTACGAAGGAGGAGCATCGGAAGAAGGGTGGAGACCCTGATGTTGATGTTCCGTTCCAGTGGCTCTACATGTTCTTCGAGCCCGATGACAAGAGAATTGAGCAGATACGCACGGAATACAAAAGCGGCCGAATGCTAACGGGAGACCTGAAGGACATACTCATTGAAAAGGTGACAACATTTCTCAACCAGCACCGGCAGCGCAGGGAGAAAGCTGGCAACCTGGTGCATTTGTACAAGAAAGACGGTGCCCTAGCACGGGAAATGTGGACGCGTGACTTCAGTAAGTCATAGTTCATACGTAGGAGACACTTACCTCTATCACGGCAGTTAGGACCCGGTGGATTCAATGTACGACTCGGAGGCGCTCAATTCGTTTCGGAAATCAGGCCAAATCATTGCAAAGCTCCGGAAGGAAATACCAAGCATCGTCAAACCGGGAAAACCCGCCCTGAAAATTTGCGTGGAAATCGAAAGCAGGATTCGGGAGCTCGGAGGCAAACCAGCCTTTCCAGTCAACATTGGGATCAACGAGATCGCTGCACACTATACATCGCCGCCTGGCGATACTCTGACCATACCTTCCGGGTCGATGGTGAAGGTTGACTTCGGGGTCCACGTGAACGGTTACGTTACCGATACAGCCGTGACCGTTTTCTATGACCCCAAATTCGAGCCGATGGTCAAGGCCGCTGATGATGCGTTGCAGAACGCGATCAAGGCGTTCAGAGGGGGAGTCAAACTATCGGATATCGGACGGGTCATTCAGACAACGATAGGCAAGTACGGATTCCGACCCATCAGCAATCTCACGGGTCACAGCATCGAGAGGTACAGCATTCACGCGGGTAAATCCGTGCCAAACGTTCCAGTGCTCGCGGCGGGAAAGGCAAACGAAGGGGAAGTGTTCGCCATAGAGCCCTTCGTGACCCTCGCTGACGCAGCCGGCTCCGTCACAAACATGTTGCCCGCCCAGATTTACCGCTACATCAAGTCGAAAGGGGTCAAGAACGACGAGTCGAAGAAAGTCCTCGACGACATCTACACTCGGTTCTCAACCCTACCCTTTGCACCCCGTTGGCTGGAGGACAAGTTTCCCAGAGAAACCGCAAAGCGCGCGATGCTGGATTTGACTCATAACAAGTGCGTAGGCGGATACCCCGTCCTCGTGGAAGAGACAAGAAGACCCGTCGCCCAGTCAGAACATACTGTCCTAGTTGGACGAGATGACTGTACCGTGCTTACAGCAGAATGACCTGATTTCAGGATCGCCCATTATAAGCCCTGATCCGGAATCTGAACAGACATATCTAGAACCTGGGATGTTTCGCGCTGCAAACGCGGATAATTCCCGACCGAGCCAAGCCCAGACTGCGCTTCGATCGGCGAGACTCGCCCATAATCGGTGCCAGACAGCGAGCTTTCTAGAAATAAGGGGGTCTTAGCGACCGAGTCTCGCGTCGCATGAGTGGTTGCTCCGAGTCCTACTTCTTCGGTGGACCTTCCGTGTATATTCCGTTGATAGTGAGATCACCGGTTGTACATTGGGTGCACTTGCCGAGTGTCTTGAAGACAAAGTCTCCCAGAGCAAAGTTCTTGATCTGTTTGAAGCTGCACTGGCCGCACTTGACCACCGAAAGCACTTTTGGCGGTGTATACGCGCCTATCCGGAGCCCTCTCCTCATCCTCGTGAAAGACAGGACAACAAACGTGAAGGCGAGAACCGCGATTGTGAGGTAGAGAATCTGAAGTGTCGGGTCCAGGTCAGGAGTGTTCAGAGCGATCCCGATAGTGTAGAGGCCGACTACCGCCATGATGGCGGCTAGTATGGTTATAACTAGTGATGAGCCACTACGTGGCTTCGGCTGCGACACCCAAGGATCCTTCTATTGACCGATACCGATGGTGTTGCCTATGCCGGCGACTATTATAGTATCGCCCGGCTTGCTCCGTTCCAAGATGAGGTTCTTGATCCTTTCGATAACTTTCTCTCCAGCCTCCATTATCTCCTTCTTCATCGGCGTAATCGCTTCCTGAAGACTCTCCTTGACGATGACCGCGTAAACCGGAATCTTGTGAAGCGTTGCTTCTTGTTCGATCTTGTATCGTTCCGTTCCGATCCCGCCGATGGCGGCTCCGATGCCTTCGCTGACTTCGCCTGAGTTTTCGCCCTCGAACTTTACGGCCGCGTCCACCATGACCACCATCGAGACCTTACCGACATTCTCTTCAATGATAGTCTTGATGGCGTCCCCCGGTTTCCCGACGTTTCCGCCAGGACCCTCCGCCTTCAAAGCGATCACCCTACGATCCTCCATCATCGTCTCCGCAACCACAACATCCTTCTCGACCTTACGCTTCTCCTTGTCCTTCATCAACCGCGAAGCAACAAGAGGCCCGATTCCATCCCCGATCGGCTGGCCCTCAGCGAAAGCCTTCGCCGCACCCAAGTAGGCCTCCGCCTCCTGGATTATCAACGGAAGCAACGCTTGAAGCTGGATGATAATGAATATACTATTGGTCTTCTTTCCCATCAAATAGAAGTGTCGAATAATCCGATAGATCGTGTTAAGAGCCCAGGACGCCTCAACCAAGTTCTCCAGATTCATAACCTGCGAAGAATCGGCACCGGGCGCAATCCTGCGAACATCCTCCTTGAACTTCTCATCCCGAACATCTAGCAAATGATCAATCTTACCCACGATCCCAGCCGGATCCATATCGACCGGCGAGATGAGGAACTGTTCCATCAAAACGTTGATCTGTGGGCCGGGATCCGTTGAAGGTTTTCCGATCTCCTTGACAGTCTTGAGCGTAAGATCCTTCGCAGAGTTCCGGAACATGTCCAACTTCCGTAACCCCTTGTCGATATCCCAGAGAAACTGGCGCATCTGAAGCTTCTGACCAAAACCGAAAAACAACGCGATAAACAGAACCGTAAAGAGCAATTGACTAATAGTGCCTAAGTTTCCGAGCAGCCCTCCGAGAAGATCATTCTCGTGGAGAGATATTGGCAGCAATGACTAGGCACCGGAATATGCTCAATATTCCCGTCTGAATGTTATAAACGTTGATCCCTAAGACGGGACAGCACTAGCCCAAAGTGATCCGAAAGATATCCGACAAAAAAAACGCTTGATCGTTGTCTAGATCAGAAAATGAGGTTGGCAGCGGTCTAAGCTTCGCGTGGGCTTTCGCACCACACTACCACATAGATCGCATGGGAGATTCACTTCCGTGTTCGGATGGGTACGGGTCCTAGCTCCCACCTATGGCCGCCAACCCCGTGAACAGTCCCCAGCGGAATCGGTTAGATAAGCCTTCTCCGAAATCAGGCCTAGAAGCATACGCCGATGGCGCTTCAACCGGATGATAATATGGCGACGTAGGCTCATGCTTTCCCCTTGATACTAGCGCTATCAGAACTAAGAGGAACAGGAGAGCTATCCCCGCAATGAGGTAGATGAAAGGAATCCCCACCACCTTCAGATTAGTCAGGTTTGGAATCCCGTTTATCGTAACAGTCAAAGTGTTTTGTCCGGAAGCAAACCCGGGCTTCGAGGCTTGAATGTTGAGCTTCCACCAGCCGAGGATGAAAGAAAGATGGTAGCTCCTGTCACCGGGGTAGTTCCGTTCGTGACTCGAATCATCAGGACAATCTCGCCTCCAGGAGTGATCGAAACGGGATTCGGGGAGGCAGCCACGGTCAGAGGGGGAAATGGGTTCAGAGTTATCGTCGTCAGAGCAGATCCGCTAATGAAACCATTTTCACTCGCAATAACCTGAATTGTCGAGCTGACAACAGAGTTCACGAGAGGCGCCGTGAAGTTGGACGAGTATACACCTATGCTGCCCATGACAGGCGGGGTGAAGCCGCCGCCAGCCGATGAGCTGAGAGCTATGGTCACACCGGCCTGAGGAGCGGACCCATTCGTTACAGTGATGGTTAGAATCGAAACCTGTCCAGGTTTCAAGCTCGTCACGCTTGGAAATATCGTCGCCTGTAACCTAGGTGCGATTACGCCCAAGGCATAGACCTTCGTATCCCATGACCCGAAGAAGGCCCTAGAGTCCGCAATGGCAGGGGACGAAGAGATCCCGCCGCCAGTCGTATACTTCCAGAGCAAAGCGCCCCCTGTGGCGTTCAGAGCATAAAGACTGTGGTCGCTGGAGCCGAACAGTAGAGTATTCGAACCGAGGGCGAGGGCTGGTGAGGATGAGATCCCGCCGATCGTACCTGCTTTCGGGTAAGTCCAGATCTGGGCACCGGTCGTGGCGTTGAGTGCGTATAGAATGCCTTTGCCTGTGCCAAAATAGACTATTCCTCTGTTGACCGCTGCAGAAGTGGCGTTGAATGCTCCGATGTTGAAGGTCCAGATGATAGAACCAGTAGTCTGGTTCATGGCGAGGAACCTGTTGCTGTCAGCTCCAACATACACTCGCCCGTAAGCCAGTGCTGGAGCCGTGCTTATCGACGCCGCTACTCCAATAGCAGCTTTCCATAGCTGAACACCTGTGGTCTCGTTAACTGCAACAACATAGCCGTTGTTTTGTCCGAAGACAACTCGTCCGTTATTGACTGAAGGAGACGATTTTATCGTGTCATCTCCGACATATTGCCAGGCAACCGTGTTGTTAGTATAGACGGCCATGAGTACAGAGTTGAACCTGACAAACCAGGTGCCGTAGAAGATTTTCCCATCAGCATAAACGGGCGAAGATGTGATAGGACTAATGTTTGCCCTCTGCCAGATCAAGGATCCTGTCTGTTCATTGAGCGCGTAGACCATAGAATCTCTTGAGGCAAGATATACTACGCCGTTCGCTACGGCCGGTGTCGCATAGATCGGAGCTGAAGTGCTGAAGACCCATCTCTGAGCACCGTTGTACTCGTCCAGTGCGTAGAGGTTTCCATCCCAAG
>WNGE01001650.1_pt1 | contig 28094 bp, 17 predicted proteins | sample 5400651 | NCBI WGS metagenome assembly WNGE01 (sample SAMN13153370, study PRJNA577476) | soil metagenome | isolation source: 60 cm soil or saprolite under grassland replicate 2 | place: USA:California | collected 2016-06-15 | reverse complement strand
CAAGGCGAAGGCGATACTAAATGAAAGGGATGAGCTTGAAAGTTACTTCTTGTAAGATTTGACATAATAAATTGTACATTTTTCTGTATTACTAATATTACACTTATTTGTACATATTCCTGTAAAACAAATAATTTATTTAAATATATATGCTAGAGTGACTTGAACACCCAATTGTAAATATAATAAATTTATGACTTACCACTAATCATTAGCACATTTTTTTTATCTGTTATATAAAGCTAAATATGTTATATTTAGCTACTAATTTAACTAAAACTACATGTTAGATCTATGTAAAACATAAAAAAATTTTTGTAATTATTCTTCAAATCAAAAAGAAGGTATTCTATCTAACTCAGGAATATCTAATCTAATTTCTATACTTCTTATTAAAGCCATAAGATTATTTCCCCCCAACCTAAAATCTTCGAAATTCTGATGAATTCTATCAACAAGAGGTCCCGGCAGAAATTCTATTATTGGCAAATCAACCAGAATAGAAAAACTAGAAAATAAAGATTCTCTTGCAAGAACATGTTCTTGAAGAGAAAGATAAATACGATATAAAATATCAGGAGCAAAGTTATTTAAATTAGTAAGCAATCTATCAATTCCACTTTGCTCCTCTAACACAAACCTTTCACATAAAAGAAGTATATAATCCAGTCGTTGAAGAATAAATGCATACGAAGGATCCTCTACTGAACCCACTGGTGAAGACGTAACTAAGAAAAATAAGGTGGCAGCCATACCCATTAAAATAATAAACGCACCAGCTAATGGATTATTTATTAAACTAGGAGTATAAGAATGACTAAAAGCTGCAACCATAAAACCTAAAGGATCTCCTTTTCTTGAAACAGTAGTGGCAAATGATCTTATACGAAGTAGTTTGTTATGTAATAACAAGCTTGATAAAACGCAATCATATACAAATGAATTACGTGTAGGCTGACATTTTCTATTCACTCTCATTTTATAAAAATAAAAATTTTTATTTTTATTAAAATATATTAAATTTTTTTATACCTAAAAGAAAAACCAAAATATGGTGCTATAAGTGCATTATTTTATTATACATATAAAACGAAATTATTTTACGTTATGTATAGATCCGTTTACATAACATACGTTATGTAAACGGGTTTATGTCGGAATGATTCGAACACTCATATATAAATACCAAAAATTTATGACTTACCTTTAGTCTACGACATATTATGTGTACATATATACATATATATAATTACTGATAATTTTAGTTATAAAAAAAATATTATTATCTATAAAAAAACGATGTAAAATTATAAATTTCTTATTTAAAATCATAAATCGATGCTTTGATAAGCCCTTAGAATGAATCGAACATTCAACCAAAATATTAACAGTATTCCGCTCTGCCTTTGAGCTATAAAGGCTTTTTAGACATATGTAAAAAAATATACATATTGTAAAGAAAAAAAGGGGGGGGTATTGTTTACATTCATTAATCCCGTGCAATTTCCACTACACGAACCATATTTCGACTTAACACCAATCAAAATCATACATACGAAGATTATTAATTAAAATTTTATTATACTATTGTACAGAATATAAAATAATCATAACCAAACTTATTGCACATATTTCTTTCAGCGCCTGACGAGTGGTTAGTACCTATCTAAGATAAAATTCACCGCGACAAAATGATTCGCGATTACTAGTAATTCCTTATTCATATAGCCGAATTACAGACTATAATCTATATTATATCTTATTTTAAAGATTAGCTTAAACTCTCATTTTTGCATCTTTTTGTATAAGAACATGCAGCACGTCTATAGCCCACAGTTAAATTTAGGTCATGATGACTTGTCTTAGTCCCTTTTATAAAATTCAATATAATGTTAAACATCTTTATTATAAATAAATAAAGAGAGGGCTTACGTTAATTTAATGGATCAAACCAAATCTCACGACATTAACTGAAGACAGCCGTGCAACGCTTGTATAAACTAATATTAATTTATATTCAAATTGTGGTAAGGTTTTTCGTGGATTATCGAATTAAATAACATACTTCACTACTGGTTTTAGAAACGGTCTAATGATTTCAGTTTCTGTGTTGCCACATTACTCTTGAGGTGAAATGCTTACATTTTCATTTATAAGATAATAACCACCAGTTACTATCTTATAGCATTCATAATTTTCTGCAAGGACTATTAGGGTATCTAATCCTATTCGTTACCCAAGCCTTCGTCCCTCAACGTCAGTTTATACATAGAGGATTGTTTTCACCATTACCAGTCCTATAAGTATCAAAGAATTTCATCTCTCCACCAATAGTACTGACATTTACCTCTCTTATTAAAACTCTAGTCATATTTGTTCCCTACATAAAGACCTAATATACCGTTTAGGTACCCTTTAAACCTAATAAAGATGAATAACGCTAGTCTTTCTTGTATTACCGCGACTGCTGGCACAAGATTTGGTCAAGACATGTAGATAAAAAACTGTCATTTCTCATTATTTCATCTAGAATTTTACATAGTAACATCACCTTTTTATTGGTTTTTAAACTATGATTTCCTCCAAGTTGCTGGTTCAGTCCTTAGACTATTGACCAATATTCCTCACTGCTGTACTATACGTATTGGGGTTTTTTCAGACCCAATGTGATCAATAAACTTCTCAGTTTTGATTACAAATATTAGCTAGCTAATATATTACTTTAACTATTGCCTATTTGAAACAATTAAAAAGGACCTAAAGCGAATATCTCCTTTTTTATATAAATTTATACATACATATCTTTCATATGAATTTATATATTCTATAAGGAATTTATTCCTTACTTTAGGGTAATTAAATTATTTTTTTACTCACCTGTACACCACTTTATCTCAAATAATAAGATACCGTACGATTAGCATGTGTCAAGCATTTGGATAGCGCTCAATCAGAGCCATCATCAAACTCACTTAAATAAAATTTTATGTTATAACTAGTTTATAACATTATAACATATGTAACAAACACATATATTATAAGAAATAAGTGGTTCGAACACCTAACCTTCCGTGTGTAAAACGGTTGCTCTACCAATTAAGCTAATTTCTTTTAAATTATATATATATACATACAATTATATAATAAACAATATAAATCTCTTCTCTTATTGTTACCAAGCATGAGATAAAACTTATCTATATTCATAAAAAATTAATAAGAATTAATTTATATATTTCTATAATAATATATTATTAGGTAATATTTCAAAACTATATAAAATACACGGAATCAATACAATAAAAGCGAATATCAAAGGTAATAAAACAGTTCAACAGAATGACATTAATTGATCAAAACGTATTCTAGGAAAACTAGCTCTAACTCAAATAAAAACAAATATCATAATAGATGATTTTATTCCTAATATTATACCACAAACTATACCTTCTATTAAAGGATTGTTTATAACCTTGTTATCATTTAATGAATAAACAAAATATTTAAAGTGTTCGCTACTAAAATAATCTATATTACCGGCAAAATTACCTAAACTACCCCCAAACATAATAGAAAAAAAGTAATCTAAAACATTAACTATAATAACAGTAGCAATATCCACATAATATAGTATATAAAGCAAAGGCACAATATTCAACAAATATCCTCCTAAAAATAATATACTAGTTAATATACATATAAGCACTATGCTAGCATATTCAGCTAGGAAAAAGAACACAAATATTACCGCAGCATGCTCTGTCATAAAACCACTAACTAATTCTGATTCCGCTTCAGCCAAATCAAATGGAGCTCTATTTGTTTCCGCTACAGAACCTATAAAAAATATAATAAACACCGGAAACAAAGGCATTAAAAATCAAACAGCTTTTTGATATTCTATGTTTACAGTTAAATTTAAACTACTTGTTAACAATACAACTAATAAAATAGCTGAGCTTAAAATTAATTCATAACTAATTAATTGAGCAGTACTTCTCAATGATCCTAAAAAAGCATACTTAGAATTAGCTGATCATCCTGCTAATAAAATACCATATGTAGATAACGAAGATACTGCCAATAAATACAATATTCCTAAATTAAAATCAAATATAGTTAATCCTGGAGCATAAGGTATAACACCATATCCTAATAATGAGAACATTAAAGTTATTATAGGCCCCAAAAAGAACAAAATAAGATTTGCTTGTGTAGGCGAAACATATTCTTTTAATAAAAGTTTGAAAGCATCAGCAAATGCTTGTAAAAGACCATAATAACCTACTATATTAGGTCCCAGTCTTCTTTGCATACTTGCCATTGTTTTTCTTTCTGCTACCGTTACATAAGCTACTGCTAACACTACAGGAATAGATAATAAAATAACTTCAAGAATAGAAACAAATGTTGATAAATAAATCATTGTATGTATAATATATATATATATATGATAAATTATATTCACACATTTTATTATGATTTATTAAAATAAAATATATTGTGTAAACATAAATTAAAAATAGTTATATATTCAACAAAAATATTTTTTTTACTCTTCATATAATTAATAACTATATAATACTAATAAAAAAAATATTTAAATAAAAAAATACTTAAATAAGAAAAATATATACATATACTTTTTTTATATACTTACACTTACGTGTTTTTATAGCATATTTTTATATACATAATATAAAGGCATCATTAACCTGATTCTAGTTATATAATATTATACTAATATTAATACTTAAAATATACTTTACTGTTCAATATGTATAATAAGATCTGATTTTTACACATAATATTTTCTGTTACACTAATATGAATTTTTATTCCTATTATATTTAATTAAGCTTCAGATTTTCCTTTTATGTGTATATACGTATATATGTACCTCTATTTAACACTTTACGCTTAGTCAAAACTAAAACATATAATAAATTATTTTGCCAGAAAACCATAATTTATGCATTTATACCAAAAACATATTAGATCATCTAATGTAAATCAAGAGCGTCTTTTATATAACTACAAGTTAATACTACAAAAACTTGAGCTTGAATAAATGCTATTGCTAACTCTAAACCAGAAAACGCTATTATAAAAGCCAGAGGTAAAAAAGCTACAAAGAAATAAACAAATCCCGAATTCATTATATTATAAGTAAATCAACTTAAAATATTCAATAACATATGTCCTGACAAAATATTAGCTGATAATCTTAAACCTAATGAAATATTTCTTGTTAAATATGATATAAATTCAATTATAATCAATAAGGGAAGTAAAGCTAGTGGACATCCTGCTGGCACAAGCAATGAAAAAAATTTAATACCATGTTCTTTAAAACCTAATATTGTTGCACCTAATACTACAGTAAAACTTAGTGCGAATGTTAAAACAAAATGACTTGTAGAAGCAAAACTATAAGGTACCATACTAATCAAATTATTTATCAAAATGAACAAAAATAAACCATAGATAAAAGGGAAATAAAATTGTCCCTTTTTCTCATTAATTTGATTTACTACTATACTATGAATAGTAGCATATATACACTCTTGACTGATAGATCAATTATTAGGTACCAATCTATTTAAGTTGTTACTAAACAAGTTAAAATTTAATAAAATAAAAAAACTAATTATTAAATAAAAAGATATATTTGTTAACGAAATATGCATATCTGCAAGTATAGGTGCACTTACACCTATTAAATCTCTAATTTCAAACTGATCTAAAGGAGCTGTTATTAAATTAAAAGTCATTCTTTTTTACAAAAATATTAAATATTTAGATGTATTAAAATTAAAAGTAAATATTATATATATATGTTAACACAACTTTAAATAAAGTTACTCCCATATAAGACTCGAACTTATATCCAAATATTAGAAGTATTCTGCTCTGCCTATTAAGCTAATGGGAATGCTAATAAAAACAAAATAATTGAATAAATAATGATTTAACATATTAAATACATTAGATATATTAATTCATAGATAAATTAAACCACCCATATATTATCATGTATAATAAGAATTTATCTATATTAAAAGAACAATAATAATATCATTACCATTACTCTATTTTACTACATATATCAAATGTAAATATAAACTAGATGTTAAAGGCAAAGTCACAAATGCATGTGGTTTAGGTGGACTATTCAAACATCATTCTAAGCTATTATATAGTCTACTTAATACAATTTGTATATAGTCAAAAAAGAATTGAGGTACAAATCAAGGATATCTTCCTATAGCCTCTCCATATACTAATTGATTGTATACTATGTATAAAAACAATACAGTAGCTATTACTGACACTATAGAACCAAAACTACTTATAATATTTCACCCTGCAAAAGCATCAGGATAATCACTTATTCTTCTTGGCATACCCTGTAGACCTAAAAAATGTTGAGGAAAAAATGTTAAATTAACCCCTATAAATAAAATTCAAAAATGTACTTTACTTAATAACAAATTATAATCTACTCCCAATATTTTCGGAATTCAAAAATATCAAGCACTAAATAAACCAAACACTGCACCCATACTTAAAACATAATGAAAGTGTGCAACAACATAATAAGTGTCATGGAAAGCAATGTCCAATGATGCGTTAGCCAAAACAACACCACTAAGTCCACCAATAGTAAACATAAACACAAAACCTAATGCAAATAACATAAAAGACGTAAGATGCACTGATCCTCCATAACATGTAGCTAATCAACTAAATATTTTTATTCCTGTCGGCACAGCAATTATTAAAGTAGCTGCTGTAAAATAAGCTCTTGTATCAACATCTAAACCTACAGTATACATATGATGACTTCAAACCACAAAACCTAAAACACCAATAGACATCATAGCATAAACCATACCAAGATATCCAAAAATACTTTTATTTGAAGCAGCTGAAATAGTGGTACTAACTATACCAAAAGCTGGTATTACCAATATATAAACTTCAGGATGACCAAAGAATCAGAAAAGATGTTGATACAAAATAGGATCACCTCCTCCAGCTGTTTCAAAGAATGAAGTATTAAAATTTCTATCGGTTAAAACCATTGTTATTCCTCCTGCTAATACTGGAAGAGATAATAATAAAAGGACCGCTGTTACTAATACAGCTCAACCAAATAACGCTAATTTATGTAATCTTATACCCGGAGCTCTCATATTTAGTATTGTAGTTATAAAGTTCATGGCTCCCAATAAACTACTTACCCCTGCTAAATGTAAACCAAAAATGGCCAGATCTACACTAGGTCCACTATGACTCTGTATACCTGATAAAGGAGGATACAGAGTTCATCCTGTACCTGCTCCGTTTTCTATGCAACTAGCAAATAGAAATAATAATAAACTAGGCGGTAATAACCAGAAACTTATATTATTAAGTCTTGGAAATGCCATATCAGGTCCTCCTACCATTAAAGGTAATAAAAAGTTACCAAAACCTCCTATTAATGCGGGCATAACCATAAAAAATATCATAAGTATAGCATGAGCTGTAATTATACTATTATAAAGTTGATTATCTGATATGTACTGTACACCTGGTCCAGATAATTCTAGTCTAATTAACACAGAGAAAGCGGTACCTATTAATCCAGAAAACAAAGCAAAAATTAAATATAATGTACCTATATCCTTTGCATTTGATGATAAAAATCACCTTTCTACTCAAAGAGAAACTTCAGAACTTTTTCTAACTATACAAGACTCCAGACCAATTATTTTAGATTCTCTTCCAACCACATGAGGTTCCATATTAAATAAACATGTACATTTATTTACTTATTAAAAACTTATGAAAACTAATATCCATAATACAATTATATAAAAAAATAGAATTTCGAAACAAAACATTAAAATACAGAGTCACATTTAGCCTCGTCTTGTATTTTATAAATATAAATTTAATTTAAATATTAACATTTGCAAAAAGTGTAAAATATATTTAAATTAAGGATACAAAAGAATTGAACTTTAAATTTATGATCTGCAATCAAAACACAGGACCACCTGCATATATCCTTTATTACACTTATAAATATATATATATATATTTATTATAAATATATAATAAATGATTAATATAAAGGAGAAATATATATTACTAATGATACAGAATAATGTAAACCATCTAATATAGGTATTGGATATATACCCAATAATACTGTATATAAAACTAATGCAAACAAAATAAAAAATTCTCGTTTATTTAAATCAGGAAGATTAACTTTAAACAGTTTAGAATATTTACCTCCAAAAGCTATTCTATTAAACATAAATATTGTATAAGCTGCAGATAAAACAATAGAAGAACATGCTAAAAGACCCAATAAAGGTAGTTTTTCAAAAGTACCATAAAGACTTAAAAATTCACCTATAAAATTAAGTGAAAGAGGTGTTCCCGCATTACTCAAACAAAGTACAAAAAATAACACAGAAAATAAAGGCATTACTTGAGCCATACCTCTGTAAAAAGTGATTAGTCTAGTTGAAGATCTATCATATAAAATACCTCCAGCGCATATAAATAATCCAGAAGAAACAAAACCATGAGCTAAACCTAAAGTTATACCTCCTTCTATACCCTGAAGCGTATTACTAAATACTCCCAAAACATAAACAGCAGCATGTGAAACAGAACTATAAGCAATAAGTTCTTTAATATCTATTGTTCTCAAAGTACTAAAACTAGCATAAATAACAGTAATAACACCTATGGTATAAACTAGATAAGTATAATATATTGAAGCTTTAGGTAAAATAGGCAAAATCAATCTAATTATACCATATAAACTCAATTTCAAAACTATACCAGCCAAAATAATACTTCCACCTAATGGAGATTCAACATGTGCTTTTAATAATCAAATATTCAAAAAGATTAAAGGGGTTTTTACCGCAAAAGCAATAAATATACCAGAAAATAACAATAACTGCGTATAATAATTAAAATTGGTTTTATATAAAGCATCAAAGTCAGTAGTACCCATTAGATTGTACATAGCCAATATTGAAAGTAATAAAAACAAAGATCCTAACAATGTATATAAAAACAGAAAAAAACTTGCCCTCACTCTATTACTTGATCCAAATAATCCTATTAGAACAAATAATGGAGGAAGTATACTTTCAAAGAATATATAAAATAGAAATATATCTAAAACCAAAAAAACAGCCAATAACAATGTTTCTAACATCAAAATTAAAATCAAATATCATTTTACATTTTCAGATATAGAAGTTCAATTTGATAATAATGCAATAGGCATTATAATAGTGGTTAAAAGTATAAAATATATAGAGATACCATCTATACCTAGATAGATATTGTATCCCATAATATCATACGGTTCCTGAACAAATTGAAACTGATTATAAGAAAAGTCAAAAAAAACAAATATAACTAATGATATAATAAAATTTACTACAGATGCCGAGAATGCTACCCATTTTATTGATTTTAAATAAGTATAAAAATTAAAATTAACAAATAAACTATGTAAATTAGTAATTATAACAAATATACCTATCAAAGGTACAAATAGCAATGATAAAAGTAACATTAAAACATACAACCACTAAATATATTCCTTTATAGAAAATGAATAAATATTTTTATTAAAAGTTATAATCACATAAAGTTTAGCAAAATGAATAAGTAATCATATTTATAATAAGTAATCATATGAATATGATTACTTATTATAAATAAACTTAGTAACAGCTAAAAAACCAAATAATACCATTACTAAAATAATATTTTGTACAATCATTAGGGAAGAAATAAAAATATAAATAAACAAACCAGATAAAATGTACAACGCATAAGATGTGATTACCCCAGAATCAAGTTTAGAAATGTTATTACTTAAATTAAGTAAACCTATTTCTAAACCAAAAGGCCCTAAATACTCTATAGATCCTTTATCAATAATTTTAGTTGTTTCACCTCCTATCTTAAGTACTTTATTTGTAATATATTTATTATAAAAAAATTCAATTAAAAAACGTTGATTAAAAAATCCAAATATATTATAACCTACTCTAGACAATTTAAAACTAATTAGTTTACTTGGTAATATTTCCGAATATAAAATAGATAAAAAAGTGAAAAAAACGGTACAGATTAAAGGTAATATTTTAAATAGAATAGGTACAGCAAACTCAGTTTCTATGGTAATTTCATGATAAGGATTAATATGCAAACTATTATCAATAAAAAACCCAGTACCTAATCCTACAAAAATATCCTTAGTTAAGAAACCAAAAAATACAGAAAATAAAGCTAAAATTATTAGAGGCAAACTCATAAAAATATCACTTTCATGAGCAATTCTATAACTTTTAATTGGTCCATTAGGATTAGTTAAGAAAGTTAAATATAAAACTTTAACTGAATATAATGTGGTAAATATCGCGGCTATAACTGCGATGATATATACACTAATACTAGAAAAATAAAATTGCCCATATGCAGACTCTAAAATAAAGTCTTTGGAATAAAATCCAGTCATGAAAGGAAAAGCAACCAAACTAAGACTAGCTATTACCATAACTGAATAGGTTAAAGGTAAAAATAATCTTAACCCACCATATTTTCTAAAATCTTGATTATCTCCTACGGCATGTATAACTGACCCTGCTGCTAAGAAAAGAAGTCCTTTATAAAAAGCATGATTAATCAAATGAAATAGAGCTATGTTATAAGACGATAATCCCACAGCTATTACCATCATACCCAATTGACTCATTGTTGAGTAAGCTATAACTTTTTTTATATCTTGTTGGAATAGTCCTACAAGAGAACTAAACACACTAGTTATAGCTCCTACTCACAAACATAATATCAAAACAGTTGAACTATATTCTATTAAAGGTGAAGTTCTCATTAGTAAATATACACCTGCTGTAACCATTGTAGCTGCATGGATTAACGCAGAAACAGGTGTGGGACCTTCCATTGCCATTGGTAATCATACGTGAAGACCTATTTGAGAACTCTTAGCCATAGCACCTATTAATATACAAATACCTATTAAAGTTATGACATTTTCATTAATAAAAGGTGCTACGGAAAATATTGTACCATAATCTAAGTTACCTATAGATCATATTATTATAAACATTCCTACAGTTAAAAAAGAATCTCCTACTCTATTAGTTAGAAAGGCTGATATAGAACTTTGATTTGCTGCTATCCTTGTAAATCAAAAACTTACTAATAAATAGGAACAAACACCAACACCTTCTCAACCTATAAACATAACAAGTATATTATTTGCCGTTACTAATACAACCATCATAAATGTAAATAAACTAAGATAACTAAAAAATCTTTGATTGTGAGGATCATGACTCATATAACCTATAGAATAAATATGAACTAAAAAAGAAATAACTAATACCGGTATTAACATAGATACTGTTAACGAATCAAAATTAAACCCTCATAAAATATTAAATGATTCAGAATCTATTCATCTAAATAATTCAACTCCAACAGCAATATTATTAAATCCCACTTCGAAAAAGGACATAACTGAAAAAATAGTTGTAATTAATATAAAGGTACAAGTTAATAAGTGAGATCCTTTTACACCTATTTTCCTTCCAAAGAATCCAGAAGATATTGAGCCTAATAAAGGAAAAATTATTAAAGCTAAATACATTATTTGTATTTTATTGCAATACTTCCTCTTAATCTATAAAACGCAACCAATATGGCTAATCCTACGGCTGATTCAGCTCCTGCTATGCATATAATATACACTGCAAATACTTGACCTAATATATCATCAAAAATAAATGAATTAATTAATATCAAAAAAGTTATAGCTAACAGCATTATTTCAATAGATATAAGCATTAAAATAATATTTTTTCTATTTAAAACAAATCCTAAAATACCAATCAAAAATAAAACTAAAGACAAATTCATAATAATTTATAAATACACATGTCTATATATACATATTATTTACGTAAATAAACCTTACCTAAGATTTATTTTTTACATTTTTCTTAATATACTTTTAACAGAATTAAGAATATTCATATGAGCATATATTACTCTTTTACCTTTTAAACCCATATTCTCATATTGTTTAGAAGAAATGCTAAGAGCATTCTTTCCTAATTCGAAAACAAAACCTAAAGTTAATAAAACCAAAAAAATTAATATTACAATAAGACCATAAATACTATTAACGTAACTACTTACAGCGTAAGGGTATACCAATAATATTTCTAAATCAAATAACAAAAACAATAATCCAAATATAAAAAAAGAAATATTAAATTGAGTTCTATTTTGATCCAAAAATGAATGAAATCCGCACTCAAATGCTGTTTTTTTTTCACCATAAGGATTATGGGGAGCTAAAATTAAATTAACAGCCAATAAAATAATACATAAAACTGGGATGAAAAATAAAAAAAAAGTTAAACTTTTCATTTAATAATAAAAAATAATAGAAGAAAGTATACTAGTTATATTCAATCATTCTTTAGGAATTAAGATAAATAATAAAATTATTAATGTAAATACTGAAATAACATTAGTTAATGAACTCGAAATAACAATATTTTTATAATTAAAATTTATAATACTTTTCTTATTTTTATCTCCTATATAAACTAAAGCATTTAAGTTATTAAAATTAGGGTTAATCTTTTGATCGTTTTCTTCGAAAAAGATACTTTTAACCACAAACAAATAATATACAGCACTTATCACACTAGTTAATATTGCCACCAAGGTTATAAAAACATATCCATTGTCCAATGCTGCACTTAAAATCATCTGTTTTCCAAAAAACCCAATTAAAGGGGGAACACCTATAAAAGAAAATAGAGTTATCATTAAACTGACAGATAACATTGGATTTATATTAAAATAACCTTTAAGTTGAGATACTAACTGCACAGGTGAATTATTCACATCTTTTAAATAACTTTCCTCCTTTGGAAAAGAACTGTCTTTATATACCATATAGAAATACGAATAACCAATAGTTATTAATAAAATAAAAGCATTTAAATTTGAAATTGAATATTGTACAAGATAAAATAAAAAGGCCTGAATGGATTCTACACTATTCACTGATAGAGCTAATAATAAAAATCCTATATGAGATATTGTACTATAAGCATATAATCTTTTTATTCTAAATTGAGTTAAACCTAATACTGACCCTATTATTAATGATAATAGTGAACTTAATATTAGATTATTTATCCAAGTTACACTTAATAAACTATTACCTGTGTAATAAACTAACTCTAAAAACATAATTAATATAGAAATTTTAGCTATTATAGCTACAAAAGTTGTTACTATAGTAGGTATCGCATCATAAACATCAGGACTTCAAAAATGAAATGGAGCTGCTGACATTTTAAACAAGAATCCTACTGACATTATAAGTAATGAAGTCTGTATAGTATATAAGTAAATACTTGGTGTATTAGATAAAAGGTATAAGTTATCGTAATTAAAAAGTTCTTCGAATACTATATTATCAAAAATATTGTTTACTAAGTATAAACCATCTAAACTTGTATTACCTGTATTTACATATAATAAACCTTGACCCAAAAGTATAATACAAGAGGATAATCCTCCCAGTAAAAAATATGTTAATCCCGCATTTGTAGACAATTCAGAATTTCTATAAATAGTGGAAATTATATATAAACCATAACTTTGTAATTCTATAGATAAGAAAATAGTTATTAAATCATTACTAGACATTAAAAAGATAGCTCCTGATACAATAAACAATATGATCAAAGGATATTCAGTCAATTTAAATTGTTCCCCATTTTTATTAATAATTTTTGTGTTAGAATATGTAAGTTTGGAATATATAACATGATACAATGATGAATATTGTTCGATAAAAATTTTACGTGGATAAAAAGAAGTTAATAATAATATTATTAAACTTAATGATATTATAAAAAGAGCAAAAATCTGACTGTGACCTTTACAATATATCAACCCTCCAAATAAACTTAAACCTTTATCAACAAAAATTAAGTTTAAATCAAAACTAAGTAAAATAAAACAATAAAAAAGAATAAGCAAAGTTGTTCTAGAAAATAATATAGATTTGTCTCGTCTAAATGATACGGCATTAGATAAAAGAAGTAATGTTAAACTAGTTACTAACATATATTTAATTTTAATATATATACATATATATGTATGTATACAAATTCATTATTATTGATTTTTTAATCATAACAAAAATTTTTCTAGACTCACTGATTGTAAACTAATTGGCATTGAACTGTGAAGTATACCACATATTTCTGAACATTGTCCGTAAAATGTACTTTCCCTGTTTATATGTACTGACATCTGATTTAATCTACCTGGATAAGCATCACATTTTATTCCTAAAGAAGGACAAGCAAAGGAATGAATAACATCTGCAGCAGAAATCATAAATCTAGTATGAGTTAATTCTGGTAATATAATCTTATTATCCACTTCCAATAATCTAAACGCTCCTAATTCCAAATCAGATTCAGGAACTAAATATGAATCATATTCAATAAATTCCTCTTCATCATTTATAAAATCTGCATATTCATAACTTCAATATCACTGGTGACCTTCTACACCTAAAGATAAATTAGGATCAGTAACTTCATCCATTAAATATAACAATTTAAATGAAGGAAAAGCAATCAATATCAATATTAATGCGGGAGTAATAGTTCAAATAAGTTCTATTAGCGTCCCATGATTTAAATATTTGTTGCTTATGACAGATTTCTTATATGCATAATTTCTTACTATAGAAATAAGTATTCATCCCACACTAAATAATATTATAAATAAATAAAACATAATATTATTATGTAATTCTACTAATGCTTCCATTTGAGGACTACCACTATCCTGAAAATACAATCCCCAAGGCATAGCTACATCGCATTTATAAATGAAAATATTCTCTATGCATCTCAAATCCATACATTAAACTTAAATATTTTACGAATACTTTTATCAATATTATAATATATATATATATATATATATATATATATACATAAATAACTAAAATGAAAATGAAACATACATATATATATATGCATATACTTGCAAATTATATAATTTGCAAGTATACAAAACCACCAAGGAAAATACTATTATTTTTTAATATAAGCCGAGAGAGAAAATCGAATTCTCATTATTAATGTATGAAATTAATGTTTTAACCTTTAAACTATCCTGGCATTTTAGGAATATAAAACAATCAAACTATATACTTACGATTTGTAATTAAAATGTAAGACCCTCAATTTTACCCTTATAAAGTAACAAATAATTAGAAACTACCAATTAAAAATATAAAAAAAAAATAACATTAACTTAAATATTAGTAAAATTATATAAACAAATAAAAATAAATAAAATATTTATTATAAATATATATATATATATTTATTTAAAACCTTTACTATTTAAATTTAACCTTATACAAGTATATTCAATTAAATTAATTACAAATATTATAATAAAAAACTAAAATTAGTAAATAAATTCTATATATTGATATATAAGCTATATACCAATTTTTATTTTCAAATATATAAACTAAACTAATATAATTGAACAAGGAGGACACCCTGAATTGAACAGGGAACTTACTATGCCACATACAGTTGTTCTACCTATTGAACTATATCCACCTTTTTATAAAAAAGACAAGATATACATGCATATATACACATCTTTTATGGGTAACAAGACTTGAACTTGTATGGATATTCCCATTCCGTCCTAAGCGAAACCTGACTACCAATTCCAGCATACCCATTATATATATATATATATTTACACAAATGCTCAAGATAAGATTCGAACTTACAACCTAAACATCTTCAGAGTTCCGCTCAACCGATTGAGCTTCTTGGGCTTTTATACGAATAAATCGTTAATAATATTAAATTAATAAATTGGAGATACCAGGACTCGATCCTAAATTAACGATATGCAAAATCGCAGTTTTACCTATTAAACTATATCCCCGTTTTTTAGCCTAATAACATAGCATTGATAACCCATAAGGGATTCGAACCCTTATCTTAACAGTGAAAGAGTTTTGTCTTAACCTTTGGACGAATGGGTCTGTATATTACAAAAAAAATATATATAAGAAAAACGATTTAAACATTCACGATAAATATAAATAAATCTTTATTTATTCATAATATAATAATCTTTTCTAGTATATGTGTTATTAATCTTTATATATTTAACTATGCAAGAATGATATAAACTTATAAACTCAATAGCTTTTGCTCTAATTTCTTTTTCCTTATTTTCATTATTATAAATAAATAGCTATTATCTGATTTAAATTCACTTATACAATATTGAGAATCATTATCATAAGCTAAAGAAATATTGAAACGAGTTGCAAAGAAAATAAAAATAAGCAAAACGCAAAAGTTACAAATTGTTTCCATAATAAATTTAATCAATATACTTTTCGTGTATCCGAAAAAGGACTTGAACCTTTACGACATTACATCAACGAAGCTTAAGTTCGTTCTGTCTACCAATTCCAGCATTCGGATTTATATTATTAGGAAGAAAAGGAATTGAACCTTTGAGAGCAAAAGCTATTGAGTTTACAGCTCAACCCGTCATACCATCAAACGGGATCTTCCTCAAAGAAAATCATTACAATATTAACATTAAGGCTAGAATGAATTGAACATCCATCTGAGCTATCATGAGCAGCTTGCTTTACCTATTAAGCTATAACCTTTTATACGGATAAAGGACTTGAACCTATATATACTGATCATGAGTCAATTATGTTACCTTTACATTAATCCGCATTATTCACATACAATTTATATAAAAATACGATTTTTTTTACATTGATACTTATAAAATTAAACCCAGTGCAAGTATTGCACTTACTTCTACCGATTACAAAACGGTTGCATTGCTTTTATGCTAACTAGGCCTGGTTACTAAAAAATTAATTAAATTTTATGTGCAAAACTAAATAACTTTATATAAAGTGTATATAAGATTTGAACCTATAAAAATGCTTTCGTAAAGCATTGTTTTACCATTAAACTAATACACTTTAAATGCAATAATATGATATGTATATTACATAGTTAATAACAAAATTAGTACTTTATATCTTAAAATATTAAAATTATTTCAATTAAAGCCTATATAAATATTATGTAATCATATGTTACGTATATTAAATAATATTATAAGATAAACTTCGTGTCTAGATGCATTCAACACTTATTTTTAGTTAATATAGCTTTCCTACCATGCTCATATAATATATTATATAGATATCTATCTATATATAATAGTGTTACTTTGGTACATAATATAACACTCTTTTATAAATAAACATAATGTTAGTTTAATAAACTAACATTATGTTTATGCTCTATTACATTACAAAAATATTATTTCATACATAAAGATTAATATTAGATATTAAAAGAACAATAGATAAACCATGGATTAACATACCCAACTCCTTTCGTACGAAGGGGCTGTTCTTACTTTATTCTAATTTCCTCTAGAAGATAGAAACCATACTGTCTCACGACGTATTTAACCCAGCTCGTGTAGCTCTTTAATCGACGAACAGTCGTACCCTTCATAACTCTTGCATTTATGTGGATGAGCTAAGCCGACATCGAGGTGCCAAACTGCGCACTCAATTTGTACTCTCTGGCGCAATCAGCCTGTTCAATCTATTAATTAAAAGATTTATCTTTTTTCCCATTTTTTTTAATGGTTCAGACTATTTTTTCAATCTATTATATTTTATTTAACTAGCAAAAAATGAAAACCATACCAAACTATATTGTTTATATTCTCTTATAAATAAGAAAAAATACAAATTAGAATTAATAGCTACTAATTCAACTTTTTATACCGTATGCTCCAATACGATTATAAGAATTAATATTAATATACTGTAAATTTGACTTAACGTAACCTCTTAATACTATTGTAGATAAACCATTATAAGAAGACGCTCTATTTTTTAAACTACCTTTACCCATAGATTTAGAGATAGATCTTGAAGCCGTTAAACGTTTTGTCAGTCTACCTGTACCTTGCAACTTCATACCACTTATTATTTTGTGTTTTAAATAAAAAAAAATAATACGACTTTTATATGAAGTAGGTTTATAGATCAAATCTTTATTCAAAGGTATATTATTATCAACTGACAGGCTCAAATCTTTCCTAACCAATATAGTATCTAAGCTGTTAACATTTAACAAATCTGTATAAAAATTATTAATATAAGGTTTTTTTGATAACTTCAAAGCCATTCTTATAACTTTTAACACTCTTCTTTTTCTATTTTTTAATTTTCTAACCACTGTTAGAGCTAAAATATTTCCATCTAAATACAAATATTTTAGACTAATAACATTAATTTCTATTTTATTATTACATAATTTGTTCAAAATACTTTTTACAGATAACATACTTTTAATATTAAATTTGTATCTACTATGATAAATATTTTTCTTGTATCACTTCATTATATATATACCTTTTAATAATTTTCTTATCATTAAAAAAAAGTTTACTAATCTTATCAATAAATATAAAGAATCAAAATTTAAGTTTTTTAAATATACTTTTCTTAATTCTTCCAACATCGTTTTCAAATTACTTACTCTTTTTTCTTTAGAACTACATAACAATACTCTTTTCAAAATATTCATCATTTTAAGAAATCCAATACAATTAAAAAAATAATTAATAATACATAAATATAAATATAAACATATCTTCACCTTTTTATCAATATCAGACATTTTAAATAAATCTTTATTAATCACTTTAACTTTCTTGTTTGAATAATATTTATCAATTAACAAACTTTTCGTGTCTACACTTACATTTACCCTTAATCCTAATAAATCATATAACTCCTCCTTATCAAAAAAATTAATAATATTTGCATATAATGTTCCAATAAATTTATTATTGTTAACACTATTACTGAATATTTTCATTAAGGGTTTATCAACAAGTCTTATTAATTTTTGATCAAATTTAGGATGTTTCAATAATAAAGCACCAAATACAAATGGTTTATTTTCGAGCATAATAAACTGTTTATTCTTTAATGAAAACAATGCTTTTGTTGTTTTTATAATACTTGTTATATTATAAAAACGCATAATTCACTTATTAAATATATACAAAGTAATATGCAACTTATTATTAAAATGTTTAACCTCAGGTTTACCGACAAATATCTTACCCATAGATAAAGCACTAAACTCTTTTGATTTACTAAGATTAAAATAAGCGTCGAATACTCTATATATCAACATATCTTTTAGAAATAATGTTTTTGCATATTTATTTTTTTCAAAACTATAAATACTATTATATCATTCCTTAACTGAACTAGGGTTATGTTTTAATTGACCTTTTTTTAAATACTTTTTAATCAAAATATTATTATCCAAGTTTTTACGTTCCAAATTACCAATGCGATAAGATCTACTTTCAACTTTTTCGTTCAATATAAACATTTATCAATTAAAAAACAACAATTTAATAAAAATATACAATTAATTCATACAAATAAAATATAATAAAAAGCTGGAATAAAATTAAGTATCAAAAATAAACTCACAAACAATTTTCTTTTCTGTATTTTTTTACAAAAATTAAAATATGAACCTATTTTTAAACTTTACCATTAGTCGTTGAACGTTCTTTTAATTGACAATTAATTACCAACTAAAGCTTCGCTTCAAGTATACTTATTAAAAAAGCTCTTCTTGAAATTTTTCCAGTTAAAACCAATAATATTAATATTGGAGGACTAATTATTAATCCCTAGCGTAGCTTTTTCAATAATCCAAGACCTTTCCTTTTCGCATCTTGTGATCTTATGCCCTGCTTACGCAACTGAAAGACATGTAAATCAATCAGTAAAGCAAGATTAAGCCATTAAACTTTACGAGTAAATTAAAATATCATATTATCAACATTTATTAAAAAATCAACAATACAAATATAAATACTATTGTTAATTTAATATTTAATTTACAATTATTTTCCTTATAAAAAAATCTTACTTAAAATAAATAAAATAAATCTAACTAAATAAAAATATAACTGTATTAATAATTTATTTATTAATAAATAAATAAAAATAAAAATATATTACAATATATAACATAATTTTTACAATTTGAATTTTGGATATACCCAGGTACTTTTTATGGGATCTGTGCCCCGCATAAACCATCTACTAGCAACTGTTTTACATAAAACCTATATTTATATATAAATATTTATATGTAATTAGTGAATTCATCGTATACATCATCATCAAAATATAGTATAATATACACATATTATATCTTAATTTTAATAATGATAAAATTTTTATAACCACAGTTTCCTCTTATTAAAAACTATTCACTCATGGTCACAACCTCCTAAAAAATAAGCGAATACAGCAATAAATTCATGATATAATAAACAAAATAAAGGTGTTTCATCGTTATCTAAGCAATTACCTTTTACTCTAAAATTTGTTATATTATACCCAGTAATTAGTAACAGTAAAGCTGCATAGGGTCTTCTCGTCTAACTAGAGGTAAGCAGTATCTGCACTGCTATTATAATTTCACTGAGCTAATCATTGAGACAGCTGTTGTATCGTTACATCATTCATGCAAGACCGCATTTAACGGCCAAGGTATTCCGCTACCTTAAGACCCTTATAGGTAAGGCCGCCATTGATCGGGGTTTCCTTCAAAACCTAACTCATATTAGTCAACAAAGAAAATCCGTTAACCAGCCGACATAGGGCAGAAATCACACTCAATACTTTGATTTATCATCTTACGCAAAGTGCTTTGTTTTAATTAAACAGTCGTACAACACCATTTTGTGCCTCCTCTTCACCCTGATATTAATCAAGATAAATGGCCCACCTTATTCCTAAGTTACGGAGTAAATTTGCCGAGTTCCTTAATGATTATTAGCTCAAACGCCTTCGTATTCTCTACTTGCTTACTAGTGGTAGTATATAGGTACGGTTAAAAAAATTTTCTCGAACACTTAAGTACTAATTTAAATGTTAACATATAATATCTCATCGTGTAACCCTTTAGGTGCAACCAATGTAATTACCAATCTATCTTTTGAACATTATTCATAATTACACTATAGACATAGTTATAACTTCATCTGTTTCAGTTTATTTTTTTATAACTACATCCTCCTTTGATTATTTCACTTAGAGGCCGTTAATTAAATAAAACCATAAGCTTTAGGCGAGGTATTATACCTTTTTCGTTACTCATGTCAGCATTATCTCTTGAAACATACACTTTTTAGATTAAAAAGCATTATATTTAATCAATATTCTGCTACCCCACAAATAATATATTTATCTATTTATTATATTTATGCACAAGATATCAGTATATTGTTTAGATCCGTTATATTTTTGATGCTTTTAACAATAGCTTTTTATTTAAATCTAAAGATAATAAATTAGACCAGTGCTCTGTTACGAGATCTTTAAAAAATGGCCGCTTCTAAGCCTATTTCCTGGTTGTTTTTGAAAAAAACTTTCTTTTTTTCACTTAACAATAATTGTGGAACTTTAAATTCTTGTTTTGGGCTGTTTCCCTGTTGACATACAACCTTATCGTACTATGTCTGATTATTTAACATACATCTTTATCCTTCCGAGATCTTTTTTACTCCAGTAAAATCTTCGAAATCCCCTGATATATATAATTTAAACAATAAATTATCATCTAAATTACCGAAATAAAATACTGTACCTATAAAGATGTTATTTAAATGACCTACTTAAATAGGTTTCGCAGAAAACCAGCTATCCTAGTCAGTTTTGTCTTTCACTAACTTACCATAATTCTTTGGATATCTTTACAACGATAACCCATTCGAACTTTTATAATCCTGATCATAGTAAGATCACTAGGCTTCGGGTCTAATTTTAAATACTTAATTGCTATTTAGCAACTGATTTGTCTAGGCAAATATACAGATTTATACTGCTTGCATTTAATATTAACTTGCTGACCCATTATGCAAAAGGTACGCTCTCATAATTTAATCAAATTATTTCTTAAGCTACTTATAAAACTACTACTTCAAGAATTTCCCTCATGGTACTATTTACTATTGCTTATATGTTATATTTAGTTTTAGAAGAAGGTTCTCCTATATTCAAACGGATTTTATCTATTTTAATTAAAAACTTCTCTAGTTTCGTTCACACTAATAATAGAATCTTATTTAATTTATTTTACTAAAGCTAATAAGATATTTCAATTAACTTCGTTTATAAATATAATTTATCTAAGGACAAAGAAAGCTATTAATAGCATAGACTTATTTCAAAATTTCCCTTAACATATAGCTATTCATTTATAATAGTTTCTTTCTATACTTTCTATTATATTAATTAATTATAAACATAATTAAAAAAATACAATAAAGTTATACTTTACATATCTATTTTACACATTAAAGTTACTTAATTTAATAATATATATACCTATATATTTAAGTATCAATATAAAAATCTTCGGGTTATTATGATTCGAACATAACTAATCCTCAACCCAAATGAGGCACCTAACCGACCAGGCTCTAACCCGTAAAACACGACCCAGAAAATATCCGATTCGAACGGATGTGACTTTATAAAGCCAAATAAGTTTCAAGCTTATCACCTTAAACCACTCGGTCAATTCTCTTTTATTAAAACAAATTATTACAAATTAATCACAAAGTACATATAATAATTGAACTCATAAAAATATCTTAGAAAAGTATTGTTTTACTTTTAGACTAATATACTTATTTAACATAATTTGATTTCTCGACGGCTTGAACGTCGAACATACTCTTATCAAAAGTACACTTTACCTATTAAGTTAAGAAATCTATTGTAAAAATTATTATTCGGAAAGAAGATATGAATTGATATAACCATGTCGTTACAAACAATATTATTACTACTATTATTAATTATAACTAACCAACATATTAATTATAATAAACACAATATAAGACTTTTCCTTTTATCCAAGAGCATTCTGACTCGAACAGAAAATTTGAAGTTTGAAGCTTCCTATTTTACCTATTAAACTATACTCTTATAGAATTAAATATACTTTAATCTATACATCAAATGTATTTAACGGAAAAGAGATGAATTGAACATCCAAGTGTTAAAACACAATATTTAGCAAATATCTAGCCTTACCAATGGCAACTTTTCCTTTATAACATAAATTCATAATAACATAATAAAATAACAACATCTTTAGTATTAGACTTAACTTCGTATAAATCTTTAACATAATTATTAAATACATTTTCTGATTTACTAAATTAATATCCATTTAAAACAATAATTTTGTAACCATTTTCATAAGCAAATCTTAATTCCTCACTAAAATAATATCCTTGAAATGTATCTATTGGTGATATTAAACCACTTTTAATTATATAGGGTAATAACCCTAAAATATTCAAAATAAATATAAATATAACCGTTATCCCTATTAAAACTATAATATATATATAAACATTTATATAATAGATATATATACTATAAATATTATATATTATATGAAAACCATAGACAATTTTTACTAATGATAATAACATAAGCAAAGATAAATACATCGAAGCAAATAGCTTAATAAATGCATATATGTCGATACAATACCCGCAGATATCACACAAACAAATAATAACACATGTACTTCCAAATATTATTAACATCTTTCTTAGAAAAGAATAATAAAAGTAAATAATATATTTAGGTAAAAGTAACTCTATTAAAAAGTCTCTTAAATAAATTATTAAAAATCATATTATAAATATAATAAAATATAAACACAAATCATCAAAAAATACTACTATTTTTTAGACAAATTAACAAATAAAATGTTATTTAAAGGCAACTCTTCAAAAATATTAACCGTAAAATCATGATCTTTATCTCTATAATGAGGACTGAATCTAAAATTAACATAGGTAATAATATAACTAATTTTATTATATAAATACCTAATATAACCAAAATCATCAACCTTCTCATTCCCTATAGCCTTAACATCCTTAACCTTGACAACCTCAACCTTAACAACCACATTAAAAGTTTGTTTTCTAGGGTTTTTATTAATTATTTTTATGGTATTAATGTATTTATGGAATATACTAATCGGGTTAGACCGGTTTCGATCCGATATCTCCTTTCGTGACAAGAAAGTTATTTACCTATTAACTACTAACCCTTTTCCCTATTTTTTCACTAATGATTAAATAATATCTTTTTACAGCCAATTGAATTCGAATCAATATACATCGTTTGGAAGACGATCGGTTTACCATTAACCTATGGCTATTTATATCTTAATTAATAGTTTATATTAATAACTAAAAATCTATAAATTTAAATCTTTTATAAATCAGTTTATGATAATGAAAATATTAATTTAATATCTGTACATTTAGACAGTTTATTCATAATAATTATATATTAAAATTATTATTATATTCAATTTATATAGAAATTTTACAAAAGTCTAAGACCTTTGGGATTTGAACCCAAATACTAATGCTTAAAAGGCACATGTTTTACCATTAAACTAAGGTCTTTTAATAGATTAAAAACAATATTTATTAAGATTTTATCTTTATTAAGATTTTATCGTTATAACAATAGTTCCTACCATAGCCAATAATAATATTATAGACGCTATAATAATCCATATAAAATAATTAGTATAAATAACATTACCTATACTAATTATATGAGAAACATCTATTAATATTCTATCTCATATATTAGAAGTTACATATAAATTTTCACTATAATTATTTAAAGACATAAGATTTATAAACTTATTATCTGTAACATTTAGATTATTAAAAGGTAACACTTTATATAAAAAGTAATAAAGAAAAATACCTATTATTAAAGCTAAAGGTAAACTATTATTGGTATCACTTTGCAATTCCGATACTCTAATGTTTATTAACATTAAAATAAATAAAAATAAAATAGAAACTGCCCCTATATAAACTACAAGGTAAGCTATCCCTATAAAAGTCATTCCAGATAACATTAAATAAGTTGATACACATAAAAATAAACCTATTAAAAATAGAACAGATATAATAGGATTCTTACTTATTATAATAAATATACCGCATAACAAAGACATTAAAGAAATTAATACTAATAATTGAATCTTATAACCATTAATATAATTATCTATTAAAACGAATAAATTATTAATTACTAATTTTTTAATCAATTATAAAACTCTATTTTCTTAAATTTTAATCATGAAATACCATATATATATATATGTATATACGGATCACAACCAAGTTTTACAATATCTTATAATGATTACAGAATGTATTAATAAAAAAGGACAACAATATATATATATATATTCCTGTAAAACAAATAATTTATCTAAATATATATGCTAGAGTGACTTGAACACCCAATTGTAAATATAATAAATTTATGACTTACCACTAGTCATTAGCACATTTTTTTATCTATATATATTTTTTTATACACTTATCGTCTACATACAACCTATAAAAATTTAATATTACCCAAAATTTATAAACTAAATTTTTAACTATAAATTTTGTTATCTATATCCAAATCTATCAAAGTATTTTCAACATATGTAATTATAGGTACCACTATTAAAAAGTATGAAAAATATAAAATAGTAGAAATTTGACCAAATTCTATAAAAGGAGATTCAACATGTTTAGCTCCTAATTGCATTAAAATTATAAAGTCAGCCACAAAAATAAAAAATACTATTTTACTTAGTGGTTTGAATTGTATACCTCTACTTCTACCAAGATCACTAAACGGCATTATTAATAAAATTAGTATAGCAGAAAACATGGCTATTACTCCTAATAATTTATTAGGTATAGATCTCAAAATAGCATAAAAAGGAAGTAAATATCATTCAGGTACTATTGCCGGAGGTGTTTGCATTGGATTAGCCATAACGTAGTTTTCACTGTCACCTAACACATTAGGCATAAAAAAAACGAAAATGGACAAGATTATAATAAACAAAAATATAGTTATTAAATCTTTAAATATATAATAAGGAGAAAAAGGTATTCTATCATAATTTCCTGACACACCTAAAGGGTTACCTGATCCCACAGTATCGTGCAATACAATCAAATGCATTAATGCTAATGCAGCCAAAACAAAAGGTAAAACAAAATGCAGAGAGAAAAATCTATTTAAGGTAGCATTATTTACTGAAAAACCACCTCAAATAAATTCAACTATATCTTGTCCTATTCAAGGAATGGCACTCATAAGATTAGTTATAACTGTTGCACCCCATAAGCTCATTTGACCATAAGGAAGAACATAACCTAGAAAAGCTGTGGCCATCATTGTCACAAAAATTATAGTACCTATAATTCAAGTTAATGTTCTAGGTGACCTGTATGATCCATAATATAAACCTCTACCTATATGTAAATAAACTAAAAAGAAAAAGGCTGAAGCCGTATTTGAGTGTAAGTAACGAATTAATCATCCATTGTTTACATCTCTCATAATATGTTCAATTGAATTAAATGCTTCTAAAACACTAGGGTTATAATGCATAGCTAAAGTTACTCCCGTAACTATTTGTATAACTAAACAGAAAGCTAAAAGTGAACCAAAATTTCATAAATAACTTAAATTAGAAGGCTGAGGCGAATCTATTAAATAAGAATTTACCATTCTAAGAAGAGGATTACTTTTTAATATTCTCATTTTATAAAACTAAAATTTTTATTTCTATTAAAGGGTATTTAATCTTTTTAAATTAAATTCTTATTTAATAGAATATTATTGTTATAAATTGTTTTCCACAAGACAATAAGTTAAACTTCTTATAATTTTATTCTTTTCTATATAAGGATCGAACTTATAAATATACTTTCGAAAAGTATTGTTTTACCCTTAAACTAATAGAAATAATTAACCAATATATATATATATTGATTATGATATAAATAATTAAAATCCAAACTATAATTCACATATGTTTATATAAAAAACAGTTAAGATCCTCAATAGTAAACTGAGACATATAAAAATAATCATACAACGTCTACAAAATGTCAATAAAGTATACCAGCCTCTAAACCTAAATGATGATTTTCAGTTAAATGGTATGCTAATACACGTCAAAACCCTACAGACAAAAATATTGTACCAATTATAACGTGTAATCCATGAAAACCTGTTCCAAAATAGAAACAAGAACCAAACACACCATCAGCTATAGTAAAAGAAGAAACTGAATATTCAATCACTTGTAAAGCTGTAAATAAAATGGCTAAAATAATAGTATAAACTAAACCATATAAAGCCCCAGTCCTATTTCCTTGTATTAAGGAATGATGAGCATAAGTTACCGTTATACCTGATGATAATAAGATAACTGTATTTAATAATGGTAATTCGAAAGGATTAATTGCTTGTATTCCCATAGGAGGTCATTGAGCTCCTATTTCTACATTAGGAGATAAAGCGCTGTGAAAGAAAGTTCAAAAGATAGCTAAAAAAAATAAGGCTTCAGACAATATAAACAGTGCAACACCCATGTTTAAACCTCTTTGTACAGCTAAAGTATGATTACCTAAATATGTACCTTCCGATATTATATCTCTAAACCATAGACCCATAGAATATATAACTGAGACTAAGGCCATATAAAAGAAAACATAAGCGAACGAAAAACTATGCATAGTTAAAACACCCGTAGTTGTAAGCGAAAGTAAATTTACACCACTACAAACAGGTCAAGGCGAAGGCGATACTAAATGAAAGGGATGAGCTTGAAAGTTACTTCTTGTAAGATTTGACATAATAAATTGTACATTTTTCTGTATTACTAATATTACACTTATTTGTACATATTCCTGTAAAACAAATAATTTAT